>Ga0105100_10001563_pt1 | contig 13382 bp, 12 predicted proteins | sample PPLLak12cMay2015_2_FD_87033 | JGI IMG/M metagenome (GOLD analysis project Ga0105100, IMG submission 87033) | Freshwater sediment microbial communities from Prairie Pothole Lake near Jamestown, North Dakota, USA - PPLs Lake P8 Core (1) Depth... | ecosystem: Environmental > Aquatic > Freshwater >... | reverse complement strand
TTGTACTACTGAGCCAGGAGCACGGCGAGGACGCCTGTCAGGAAGATCCCGTCGAAGGTTCCGGCGCCTCCGATGGAAGCCACGGGAGCCCGAAGCTCCTTGAGCTTATCGAGGTGAAGGATATCGGCCCCGATGAGGGTGCCGAGGGTTCCTGCCACGTAGGCTGTAGAGGAGGCCCATTCTTGGTTGAAGATCATCCCGGCCAGGGCCGCCGCAATGGGAGGGATGAACATGGGGGTGGCGATGCCCATTCCGGGAATGGGACGGGCCATGCGGTAGACCACGAAGGTCACCACGCCCAGGGCCAGGAGCATCCGAATGGGGTTCTGGGCGTGGGTGAGGAGGTAGATCGAAAGGCATGCAGGGATGACGGCGCCTCCGACGTTCACCGCCAGGACCATCTCATGGGCATGGGAGCGCCTGGGCGGGCGGAAACGGACGCCGAAAAACGAGACGACCTCCCAATCTTCGGGTTCGGCCTCGATCCGGATGCGCCGAATGGGGATGTTGACCATGCTCCCGACGATGCACAGGAAGAGCAGCGAAAAGAGATGTTCGGGCGGGATCCCCAGCTTGCTGAATGCCCAGGTGAAGATTCCAAGCTGGATCAGCCCGAAGACGAAAAACAGAAGGAACGCAAACAGGAACAAGAAAAAATAGAGGAAAGGAGGAAAAAACATTCGGCCTCCTCGGGCATCGGCTCCGCAGGTCACATGACCCCGCGGAGTGCCGGGTCGACGTCGGATTCGAACTTCGCAAAGTTTTTGCGGAAACGGTCCCGCAATTCCTCAGCCTTCAGCCCATAGGCCCCCCGGTCCGACCAGGTGTTGACGGGATCGAGCAGCTCCGACGGCACTCCGGGGACACTCCCGGGGATCATCAACCCGAAATATGGCTCCTTCACGAATTCACCCTTCTCCAGCCCGCCTTCGAGAGCTGCGGCCACCATCTTTCGGGTGTACTCGATCTGGATGCGATGCCCCGTTCCGTAGCCGCCCCCCGTCCATCCCGTGTTGATGAGCCAGCAGACGCTTCGGTGCTGGTTGATGCGCTCCCCCAGAAGCCCGGCATAGACCGTCGGCGGAAGCGCCATGAAAGGCGCGCCGAAGCAGGTGCTGAAGGTGGCCTGGGGCTCCACGACGCCCGCTTCGGTGCCGGCGACCTTCGCGGTGTACCCCGAGAGGAAGTGATACATGGCCTGCTCGGTGGTCAGCCTGGAAATGGGGGGCAGGACACCGAAGGCATCGCAGGTCAGCATGATGATGTCCTTGGGATGCGGTGCCATTCCGTCTCGGGAGGCGCTTTCGATGTGGGAAATGGGGTAGGCCGCCCGGGTGTTTTCGGTCAGGGAAGAATCGTCAAGGTCGATGCGGCGGCTATGCGCATCGATGGCCACATTCTCCAGCACGGTTCCGAAGCGTCGGGTGCACTCGTAGATCTGCGGCTCCGCTTTGCGGGACAGCCGGATGACCTTGGCGTAACAGCCCCCCTCGAAGTTGAAGACCCCGTTGTCGCTCCACCCGTGCTCGTCGTCGCCGATGAGCGTCCGGGTCGGGTCGGCCGAAAGGGAGGTCTTCCCGGTTCCTGAAAGCCCGAAAAAGACGGCCGAGGCGCCGTTCTTCCCGATATTGGCCGAGCAGTGCATGGGAAGGACGCGTCTTTGAGGCAGCCGATAGTTCATGACCGTGAAGATGGACTTCTTGATCTCGCCACCGTAGCCTGTACCGCCGATGAGAACCAGGCGCTTGCCATAGTGGATCAGAATGAACGCCTCGGAATTGGTGTGGTCGTGTTCGCGCGACGCGCTGAAATGGGGGGCCGCGATCACGACGTATCTCGGTTCGAAATCGAACAGGACCTTGGGATCCAGAATCCGGATGAACATGTTTCTGGCAAAAAGGCTTTGCCATGCCCTTTCGGTGATGATCCGAATGTTCAGCCGGTAATCGGGGTCCGCTCCAACATGGCAGTCCTGAACGTAAATCTCTTTGCCCTGCAGATAGGCCAGCAACCGATGGTGGATGCGATCAAAGTCCTGGGCATCGAACGGTCGATTCACTTCACCCCACCAGATGTGGTTCTCGCTCGACGGCTCCCTCACGACGAACTTGTCGTTGGGGGCTCTCCCGGTGAAGTGGCCTGTTCGCACGACCAATGGGCCGAGATGCGCCAGAAGCGCCTCCTGCCTTCGAATAGCCTGCTCGTAGAGCTCGGGAGTGGGCGGGTTGTAGAGCACCCGCGTGTAGTTGAGTATCCCGTGGTCTTCCACAGGGACCTTGGGTTGAGTCGAGGAACTCCGGCACACGGTCATGGGCTTCTCCTTGGCTTCTCTGGTTCGGTCTGACCCACCTCTGAACGAAGCACGCCTGATAGAACGGAATGACCCTCCGGGGACAATCTATGCCTTGGGAGGTCTCTCGCTCACGGGATCCACATCCTACACCATGGAGGACGCGCCGATAAAGAGCGATTCGACCTCCCGGAGACTCTTGACTCGCTTTGGTGGGGCGGGGATTCCAAAATCGGACCACTGCACCCCGCCGAGAGGGGTGCGCTCAAGAAGGACCGGTTTGGATCCTGCGGCAACGGCCGCCTGAATATCTGTGATTCGGTCCCCGATGAAGACGGTCGACTCCGGGGGAACCCCATAGAGCTGCGACGCTGTCAGCAGGAGAGATGGAGAGGGCTTCCTGCATTCGCAGGCTTCATCGGGCCGGTGAGGGCAGTAGAAAGCAGCGAGCAGATCTCCTCCTGCTTCGCGAATGGTCCGCACCATCTGCTCATGCAGGTACCAGAAATCGGACCATCGGATGATACCGCGATGGAGACCCGACTGATTGCTGCTGATCACCACCGAAACGCCCATGAGCCGGAAAGCCCGCAACGCCTCCAACGCGTCGGGGTAGAACACGAATTCGCCCCAACTCTTAATGTAATCGGGGCTGTCCACATTGAGAACCCCGTCACGATCGAGCAAAAGCAGATGAGATCCAATCTTGCGAGGGGAGCCGATCCAGACGAGCATCCGATCTGTCCTCAGTCGTGGCTGTCGTGGAGGAGTCATGGGTACCGGTGCGAACAGTGACGGGGAAAGGCGGCCGCATATTCCGAGTCCACGCTTGACAACCCGATGCAATCAAAGAAAAATCACAGAGTGCTTTCAAGCGGGCATCAGTGGAATCGCTTAGTGATTCAGGCCACGAATCCCCGGCAGGTGGTGCCGGGCATCGAGGCCGTGGAGCACACGGCGGGATCGGTATTCGGGTCGGGGCATAGGCCCGGGCTGAAACATCCCGTCATCCCCCATCAAAGGCAGGGTAGCAGAAAGACATGGAACAGGCAAGGAGCCTTGAGAAGCTTCAGGACCGGCTGGGATACCGCTTCACCAACCAGCATCTGCTGTTTCAAGCTCTCGTGCATCGATCCTACGTGCACGAGGGGCTCCAGGAGAGCATGGAGGACAACGAAATCCTCGAATTTCTCGGGGATTCGGTGCTGAATCTCGCCATCAGCCATCTGCTCATCAGGATATTTCCCGAATACCGGGAGGGGGAGCTCTCGCGCCTCCGGTCCGCCATTGTGAATGAGAAGGAGCTGGCCCACCTGGCTCAGGGGATGAGTCTCGGAGAACACCTGTATCTGGGAAGGGGTGAGGAGATGACCGGTGGGAGGCAGAAGCCATCCCTCCTGGCCGATGCCATCGAGGCTCTGCTGGCTTCCGTCTATTTGGATGGAGGGCTCGAGGCTGCCCTCGGGGTGGTGCAGCACCTGTTCAAAGAGTATCTCGACCCGGCCGCTTTCGACCATCCGCTGCGCGTCCTGGACAAGGATTTCAAGACTCAGCTTCAGGAGCTGTGCCAGGCCCGGTTCAAGACCGTCCCCACCTATGTGCTGGAAGGCGAGGAGGGGCCCGATCACGACAAGACCTTCCATGCATGCGTCGTCCTGGGGGACCGTGAATTGGCCCGGGGTTCGGGAAAGAGCAAGAAAGAGGCCCAGCAGGAGGCCGCTCGCGCGGCACTCGACGCTCTCCAGTTCGCCGATGACCGAACCCCATGATCTTCTGTTGAGAGGAATCCTTATACCAGGCTTGTTTTGACAACCTCTTCTGATCACTGTAGCTTCACCTTGCCAGGCGAAGTCCAGGTGGAACAGCGCCCCAGCATAGCAGTATCTTCTAGAAGCCCGTTGCAAGTAACCGGCTATTCGATGTGCTCCGGACGGGCTGATGCTCCCCCATCGGGAATCGTGCATTTAACGTTTGACATAGCACATAATATGTAATATGTGGAGGCTATGGCGCGTGGAAAGAACAATAAAAGAGAGGTTCAGGCCGAAGAAACCCGCAACAGGATCCTTCGGGCTGCGGTGAAGCTCTTCGCCAGGCAGGGGTATCACAAGACCACCATCGCCGACCTGGCTCAGGCCATCCAGCTCACCTCCGGTGCGGTCTTCCACCACTTCGCATCCAAGGAGCAGATCCTCGATGCCGTGGTGGAGTGGCTCGCCCGGGGCTTACGCGTCTACTCGGACATCGTGGAGGCCGCGGATCGCGGATCGCACGAGCTGGTGCTTCGGACCATTCGAGTCATGTGTGACCATTTCCACCGCAATCCGGAGGCAACCATCTGCCTGGCGGCCCTGGCCACCGAGCTGGCCGGGAGCAACCATCCCACGGAGAAGCGGCTCAAAGAGGTCTATGAACTGTTCGTAGAATCCTTTTCCAGGGCGCTGGCCAACCATCCGCGGGTGAAGAACCCAAGGGCTGCGGCCATTGCTTTCGTGGGATCGGTGCAGGGGATTGCCATCCAGGGTTTGCTGAGGGAAGGGGAGGAGACCATCGACGAGCTCGCCGGGGCCTTCATGACGCTCATGCTGGAATGGTGAATCGTTGAGAGCTCACGCCATTGAACAAGGAGGAATCCATGGAAATCAGGAAAGTCTGTGTTTTGGGGGCCGGCATCATGGGGGCCGGTATTTCTCAGGTCGCGGCAGAAGCCGGCTTCGAGGTGCGCATGCGGGACATCGAAGACCGCTTCGTCGAGAAGGGGCTCAAAACCATCAAAGGCAACCTGGACCGGGCGGTCTTCAAGGGCAAAATGGAAGCGGCCAGGGCGGAAGCTGTTTACGGCCGTGTTCAGGCAACCACTGACTTGCGCCAGGCCGCAACCGACGCGGATCTGGTCATCGAGGCCGTCATCGAGATCATGAGCCTCAAGCGCGAAGTGTACCAGGAGCTCGACAGCATCTGTCCTCCCCACACGGTCTTCGCGTCCAACACCTCGGGCCTCTCCATCACGGAGATGGCGGCAGTCACCAAACGCCCGGGCCAGTTCATCGGGATGCATTTCTTCAACCCCGTGCCAGTTATGAAGCTGGTCGAGCTGATCCGGGGCTTCCTGACTTCGGACGATACTTTCAATGCCTGCAAGGCCTACGTGGAGAAAATCGGAAAGGTGCCCATCGAGGTGAAGGAAGCCCCGGGATTCGCCGTGAACCGGATCCTGTGCCCCATGATCAACGAAGCCATCTTCGTCTACGCCGAGGGGATCGCCTCCGCGGAGGACGTGGACCGAGCCATGGTCCTGGGCGCCAATCATCCCATCGGGCCTCTGGCCCTGGCCGACATGGTGGGCCTGGACACGCTGCTCCATGTTCTGGATGGCCTGCACCAGGAGCTCGGGGAGGACAAGTACCGTCCGGCGCCTCTCCTGCGGAAGATGGTGCGGGCCGGTTTCTTCGGACGCAAGAGCGGCAAAGGCTTTTATGACTACACGGCGCCCTGAAGATGGTCGGTGGGCAACGACCGGAACACTCCAGCTCATCCCTGACTGAGCCGTCCGTCATGGCGCTTCAGGCCGTCCTGAGCCATGGAAAGGATCACTGGGGCCGATCTTCAACTAGAAACTAGAAACTAGAAACCAGAAACCAGAAACCAGAAACTAGAAACCTTTCAGCGCACACCATTCGTCACACAAAGGAGCCCACACATGCAATACGACCTGACCGAAGAGCAAATCCTTCTGCAGAACATGGTTCGAAGACTGGCCAAGGACAAAGTCGCTCCGGGGGCCGGCAAGCGCGACGAGGACGGCAAGTTCGACTGGGAGATGGTCGATCTCATGCGAGAGAACGGCCTCTACGGCATCGACTTCCCGGAGGAGTACGGCGGATCCCATGCCGGCATGCTGGCTTTGGCCATCGTGGTCGAGGAGCTGTGCAAGGTGGACGCCTCCTGCGGGCTGCTCATCGCCGATCACGAGCTGGGATCCCTTCCCATCCTCCTCGCGGCCAACGAGGCGCAGCGGGAGAAATATCTGCCCAAGCTGGCTTCGGGCGAGCACCTTGCCGCCTTTGGGCTCACCGAGCCTGCGGCCGGCTCCGATGTGGCCCGCCTGCGCTGCCGCGCCAAAAAGGACGGCGACTCCTACATCCTGAACGGCACCAAGAATTTCATCACCAACGGCGGCGTTGCCGGGGTGGTGACCGTTTACGCGGTGACGGATCCCGAGGCCCCGAGCCACAAGAATGCCGGGGTCTTCATCGTGGAGAAGGGGACTCCCGGCTTCACGGTGGGCAAGAAGGAAAACAAGATGGGGATCCGCTGGTCCGAGACGGTCGAGCTCATTTTCGAGGACTGCCGCATCCCTGCGGAGAACCTCCTGGGCAAGGCGGGCGATGGCTTTCACATCATGATGAAAACCCTGGATTTCTCGAGGGCCGGCGTGGCGGCTCAGGCCCTGGGCATCGCGGCAGGCGCCCTGGAGTATGCCACGGCCTACGCCAAGGAGCGCATCGCTTTCGGCAAGCCCATCATCGAGCACCAGGGCATCGGGTTCAAGCTGGCGGACATGGCCATGCGGACCGAGGCCTCCCGGCAGCTGCTCTACAAGACCTGCGCACTCCTCCAGGAGCAGCCCAAGGACATGAGCCGCCTGAGCCCCGAGCTGATCCGCATGAGCTCCATGTCCAAGTGCTACTGCGGGGACGTGGCCATGTGGGTGACGACGGAAGCGGTGCAGGTCCTGGGTGGCTACGGGTACATCAAGGAATACCCGGTGGAGCGGATGATGCGGGATGCCAAGATCACCCAGATCTACGAAGGCAGCAATGAAATCCAGCGCATTGTGATCTCCAAAACGCTGTAGAGAGGAGTGTCCAAGGTGATTCACGACAACGACGTAGTCATTGTCTCGGCGGCCCGGACGGCCATCGGGAGATTCGGCGGATCGCTGAAGGACGTGAAGGCCTCCCGGCTGGGGGCACACGTCATCAAGGAAGTCCTGCGTCGGGCCAACGACCTGGATCCCATGCTCCTGGACGACATCATTCTGGGAGACTGCGTCCAATGCTTCGACGAGGCCAACACGGCGCGCACCGCGGCGCTCATGGCGGGTATTCCCTTTCAGGTGCCGGCCTTCACGGTTCAGCGGCAGTGCTCGTCCTCCATGCAGGCTCTCAGCTCCGGGGTGCAGCAGATCCGTTCGGGAGACTCGGAAATCGTGCTCGTGGGCGGGGTCGAGTCCATGAGCTCGGGGCCGTACTACCTGCCCAACGCCCGGTGGGGGATGCGGCTCCAGAACCATGAAATCGTCGACTCGGTATGGGAGATGCTCCATTCCGGCAGCCGCATCCTCGGGGAGCCCATGATCATGGGGATCACTTCCGAGAACCTCGCCGCCAAATACAACATCTCGCGTGAAGCTCAGGATCAGCTGGCCCTGGAGAGCCACTCCAAGGCCGAGGCCGCCATCAAGGCTGGGCGGTTCAAGGATGAAATCGTTCCCTTTGAGCTCCCGGGAAAGAAGGGGGAAACGCAGGTCTTCGAGCAGGACGAGCATCCCCGGTTCGGACTCAAAATGGAGGATCTCGCCCGGCTGAAGCCGATCTTCAGGCCCGATGGCACGGTCACGGCAGGCAATTCTTCGGGCTTGAACGACGGGGGCTCCGCCGCCATCATCATGACGCGGAAGCGGGCCAAAGAACTGGGCTTGACGCCCATGGCCCGCATCGTGGTCCAGGCGGCGGCAGGCGTTGAACCGCACCTCATGGGCTACGGCCCGGTCCCTTCCACGGAGAAGGCCCTGAAGAAGGCCGGGATGAGCCTGGCGGACTTCCAGTTGATCGAAGTGAACGAAGCCTTTGCCGCACAGTACATTGCCTGTGAGATGGGATTGGGACTGGATCGCTCCATCGTCAACGTCAACGGCAGCGGTGTGGGCCTGGGACATCCTGTGGGATGCACGGGGCTTCGCATCGTCATTTCGCTCATCTACGAGATGGCGCGTCGGAACCTGGAAGTGGGGCTGGCGACCCTCTGCGTGGGCGGCGGCATGGGAATGACGACCATCGTGGTGCGGGACTAGGGACTCGCTCGTTCCATATGAGGAGCAGAGTCTGCTGTTCGGAATGAAGAAACCGTCCTCGCGCAGAGACGCAGAGTAAACCGAAGTTCTGCAATGATCGCGTCTGGTCGGTGGATTTCCGATCCTGAAACGGGCGAAGGTGCGCCATCGGCAAGAACATGATAAATGGCCGAAAGTATCTCAGAGTGCTTTCTTCTTCTCTGCGCCTCCTCGCCTCTGCGTCTCAGCGCGAGGCAGATTTTTCAGACCTTCTTTGATACGGCCAATCGATGGAGGGGGCAGTGCATGAGGGTGGCAGGGGATTAACGATCAGGGAGGTGGCGTGATGTTGAATGCGGCAATGGAAGAGATATTCTCCAAAGGAGAGGCTCTCAAAGGGGTCCGGATCCTGGACATCACCCGGATCATTCTGGGACCCTGGGCCTCGACGCTCCTGGCAGAGCTGGGGGCCGAGGTCGTGCACGTGGAAATACCCGGTGCCGGGGATCTCCTCATCCGGGCCGTCGGCCCGCAGGGGCAGTTCCCGCGGAACCTTTCTCCCGGAATGATGTGCGCCAGCGCCAACAAGTATTACATCGCGCTGGACATGCACAAGCCCGAGGGCATCGAGCTCATCAGGAAGCTTGCGGCCTCCTCGGACATCATCATGGAAAACTTCAAGGCGGGCACCTTCGACAAGTGGGGGATCGGCTACCGTCAGATGAAGGAGATCAAGCCGGACATCATCTACCTGAGCATGCAGGGATTCGGGAACTGGGGATCCCTCTCCTCCAGACCGAGCTACGACGCCTATGCTCAGGGCATTTCCGGCCTGGCTGAGATCACGGGCTTTCCCGATGCCATGGGAGTCAAGTCCTCGGCGTGGATCGGGGATTTTCTGAGCGGTACTCTGGCCGCTTTCTACACCCTGGCGGCGCTTTACCACAGGAAGAAGACGGGCGTCGGCCAGTTCATCGATCTTTCCCAGGCTGAAGTCCTCATGCGGTGCATGGACTGGACCTGGCTTTATGGATACCTCAAGGGAAAGAGGCGGGAGCGGTTCGGCAACTGGGATATGGCGGTGGTTCCGTCCTGCATCGTCAAAACCACCGATGGCTTCGTGGCGCTCGGAGCGTTCTCCGAGCCCGAGTACGAGGGACTCTGCCGCTCCATGGGCCGGGAGGATCTTCTCGAATTCAGGGCCATCGAGAAACGGCTGGTTGAGGCGGAGCGGATCTACAAAGCCATCGATGGTTGGGCGGCAGGCAGAAAATCCTCCGACATCCTGGAGGCCGGAGAGCGGAACGGCTACTCCGTGGCTCGAGTCATGAACGTGGAAGCCATCTATCATTCCGAGCACTTCAATGAGCGGCAGACGGTCTGGAAGTTCGACGACCCGCTCTGGGGAGACCTCTGTTACCCCATGGCCCTGCATCTGGAAGATACACCGGGGCGGATCCGATGGTCCATGCGACCCGTTGGCTTCGACAACGAATACGTCCTGAGGAAGCTCCTGGGCTACTCCGCCCGGGAGATCCAGTCGCTCTATGACGAGCAGGTCATCGGGCGCTGGAATCCGCAGATGGTGTTCTCAGGTCCTCCGCCGGATTGGGACGGGCAGCAGGGGCTTCTTTTCAAAGAATGATGGAGGGGTAAAATGGATTGGGTCGCATGGGCAAGAGGAAACACGGATCCGGACGAGGCGGGCTGGAAGGCGGAAGCGCTCAAGGACGTCCTGGTTCTTGATTTGAGCTACGGAAGCTTTGCGGGCCTTTTTACCGGGTCCCTCTTTTCGGAGATGGGCGCACGGGTGATCAAGATCGAGCCCCCGGAGGGGGACATCGCCCGGAAGATGACCCCTTTTGGTGAATTCATCCAGGGGACCGGCCTGCCCTACCTCGTCGAAGGCCGAAACAAAGAGCACGTCACTTTGGACATCCAAAGCGCTGCGGGAAAGGAAATCCTGCTGCGCCTGGTTCGAAAGGCGGATGTGCTCATCGAGACATTCGCGCCGTCCGCCATGGAGAGCATGGGGCTGGGTTACGCGGCCCTGAAAGCAATCAATCCCAGGCTCGTTTATGTGTCGCTCAACAGCTACGGCCAGAAGGGAGAGCTCTCGGACAAGGCCCGGAAGGCGGGCTGGAGGTGCTACGACATCATCGCCCAGGCGCTCTCGGGGTTTGTTTCGACCACCGGCATCCCCGAAACCATGACGGACTTTCCCGAGCACACCCGCGTGCCGACGCGCATGGGGAACTGGATGGGGTGGTACGCGGGAGGGGCCTACGCCGGGCTGGCGGTCATGGCCGCCCTCTACTTTCGAGAGGTGAGCGGTTCGGGGCAGTTCATCGACATGAGCCCCGCCGATGCCCTCATGTGCCTCAACAACTACGCGCTGCATTTCTATCACCTCACGGGAAAAGCCATCGAGAGGCCTGCCAACATCGAACCTGCAGCGCACCCTTACTGCTATGTTCGCTGCAAGGACGGCATGATCTTCCTGGCCGGCTACGCCGACCCCAACTGGAAGGCCCTCTGCACGATCATCGACCGAATGGATCTCGTGGAAACCTACGCCTCGGTGAAGGACCGCACGGATCCCATCAAAGCTATTGAAATCATAAAAGAAATTGAGAAGTTCACTCTGGATCACACCCGTGACGAACTGGTGGCCATCTGGCTCGCCTACAAAGGACCTGGAGTCACGGTTGCCGGAGAAATTCTCAAGCCGGACGAGACCGTCAAGCTGGAGCACTGGTATGAACGGCGCTCCCTGGTCAAGATCCAGGAACAGCCCTGGGGAGATCTGATGCTGCAGGGGGCGCCGGTGAAGATGACGGAAACCCCTCCCCGCCTCAAATGGGTTTGCAGGGAGATCGGGGCAGACAACGAATTCGTCTATCTGGATCTCCTGGGGATGCCCAAATCGAGGCTGGATGAACTGGCGGGTGAGGGAGTCCTGTGATCTGAGGTTTCCTCCGCTTTCCCACATAAACCCCTGTCCAGCCCTTTGCGGCGGGGCAGGGGTTTATTGTTTCCGGGAATACATCTTGTTTTCTCGGGAAAAAGATGCTTTCTTCGCCGAGTCGATCCCATCGGTGGTTGGAGAGGGCTGAGAACCGGGGGGGGATGACCTGATCCATCTGAACACAGGAGTGAGTGCTGGTGAGGTTTTTGTTATCGGTCGAGACGGGTCGGCTGGGGGTGATTTCAAGCGCAATGCAGTGGACGGGGGTTTGGGCCATCATCATCTCCCTTCTGGGCGCTTACGTGGCGCTCGGGCTGGTGCTGTTAGTGTTTCAGAGCCGCCTGGTCTATTTTCCTGACAAGCTGATGGTGGGGACCCCCCACGATGTCCAGTTGAGCTATGAAGCCATCTACTTCAAGACCCGGGACGGAGTGGAGTTGTTCGGCTGGCATGTGCCCGCTCCAAACGGGAAGGGAACGATCCTGTTCTGTCCCGGCAATGCCGGGAATATCTCCCATCGATTGGAATATCTGCAGATCTTTCACCGCATGGGACTGAGCACCTTCATCTATGACTATCGAGGTTTTGGCTTGAGCTCAGGAACGCCCACGGAAGCGGGGACTTACCTGGATTCCGAGGCTGCCTGGGATTTCCTGGTGAGCAAGAAGGGAATCCCACCCGACCGGATTGCGGTATACGGTGAATCCCTCGGGGGGGCTGTTGCCGCGCGACTGGCGAACCAGAATCGACCAGGGGCACTGATCCTGGCATCGACCTTCACATCGCTTCCGGATCTGGGGGCGGAGCTTTATCCTTTGTTTCCCGTCAGGCTTCTGTCACGTTTCAGCTACAACACCCTGGAATATGTTCGCCGGGCGGAATCCCCGACACTCGTCATCCACAGCGCCGACGACGAAATCGTTCCGTTCACGCACGGAAGGGAGCTCTACAATACCGTCAGTGCGCCCAGGGAATTGCTGAGCATCAAGGGAGACCACAACAGCGGTTTCATCCTCTCGGGTGACGCCTATGTTCAGGGCATCGAAAGATTTCTCTCCAAAACCCTGTCGCCTTCGAATTCCTCCAAATGAGTCTTGAGACAACCCTGGGTGGTTCCGTCAGGAACCCCCCTGGAGGCCCTTTCATTCCCTGTGATAGGGGAAGATTCTGGTTTGTCGAATCTGGCGTTGTGACGAAAAGCGCGGAAACGCCAATCCCATTCATTGCGTCAAGTGCCGAAATTCATTGACCGCTTGATCCGAGTCGTTGTAGGTAAGAACCACGGTCCATCATGCTCAGGTAAAATAGTGACAGCTCAAGCTCCAGTGCATCTCCCCGCTGACTGAACAACCGACCTTCGGTACACCTTCCATACCCTTCTCATTCCTTTGAGATCTCCTGCTCCGCGCTTCCATCATTTTTCCAGAAAGGGGGTGGTCATCTTCAAAGCGTGATCCAAGGGCTGGGTTTTTCTGTTCGTTCAGTCACTATCAGGGATTTGAAAGGAGAGCACTATGAGAAGATTTTCGGTTCTGCTTCTGGTGGTTTTCGCCGTCGTTTGTTTTGCCGGTTTCGTGCATGCAGCCGCTGACAAGGATGCCATCAAGAAACAGGTGGATGAAATCGTGGCAGCCATGGACGGCGGGAAAACAGCCGCCGATTTCAAGGATGCCGCCAAGAGGGAACCCTATTACGTGTTCATCATGCAAGAGGATGGAAAACTGCTGGTGCACCCCGCCATGGAGGGACAGAGCTTGAAGGAAAAGGCCGCTCCGGTTTTTGATGCGGTCGCCAAGGCGACTCCGGCTGGAGGCTGGGTGGACTACGAGTGGCAGGGCAAGATGAAGCATACCTATGTGAGAAAGACGAAAGGCGCCCTCATCGTGGGGAGCGGCTACTCCGATTAGGTCGGCCGGATCCCTGTTCCGCTCATGAGCTGGGACAGGAATGCTGTTGAGATAAGCTCCTTGACCTGCAATCAGCAGGGTGCCATGGGCTAAGTACACGCGCACACATTAGAGTGACCGTATCAATCGTCATTCCCGCGTGCCCCTGGCGGGAATCCAGAG
>Ga0105100_10001562_pt1 | contig 13386 bp, 8 predicted proteins | sample PPLLak12cMay2015_2_FD_87033 | JGI IMG/M metagenome (GOLD analysis project Ga0105100, IMG submission 87033) | Freshwater sediment microbial communities from Prairie Pothole Lake near Jamestown, North Dakota, USA - PPLs Lake P8 Core (1) Depth... | ecosystem: Environmental > Aquatic > Freshwater >... | reverse complement strand
GGTGACCGGCTTGCTGTATTTCATCTCCAGCCTGCGGGTCACATTCGGAGGGGCAATAGCTATGCTGAGCGGGCCCAATGTATTGTCCACCGCCGCCGCGATCATCCCGCCCTGCATGGCCTTATATGGGTTGAGATAACTCTCCTGAACAGGGAAGCGGGCAGTCATACTACCATGCTGCAGGTCCATATCGATCAGCTCGCCACGCATAGCGGCGAAAACCGGGGGCGGTAGAACAAAATCCTGCAGCCGCTCCCCAAATTTCTTCTCTAAGATTTCGTGCAGTTCCCCAAGCAGGTCCTCCGAAGTTTTCATGTCTTCTCTAAAGTGTAAATTGAGTCAATTGGTCAGCCAGGCAACTGAGTACCTGATCACCTGGTTTCCTGATCACCTGATCGACTAATCGACTAATTGACAAATATCCCATCTCACTTCTTTGCCTCATTCACTCTTGACAGTACCTCCGAAAGGTACAGCGCCGCTTCCCATATTGTATTGAGATCCAGCAGTTCGTAAGTATCCTGCGAAGTGTGGACGACCTTATCGACCAGCTCGAAGATGCGGCTGGAAGTCAATGTCAGGGCAGGCACGCCGTGCATCGTGAACAGCATATGGTCACCCTGCGGCCAGGGCTCGATCACTTCCAGGGAGCGAAAACCCCGGCGAGCACTTTCCAGGGTGCTGAGCAGCCCGTCGGGTACGCCGTGATACGAGATCCCGGTCGGGCTTTCCTTCAAGCCGACCCCGTCTACGTTCACTGCCAGGAAGATGCGTTCGAAATCCTGCTGGTAGGCATCCAAATAAGCAACTTCGCCTGCACTGGAGTAATAATCTTCACCGTTCAAGGCCACAAATTCCAGCTCGAAATCCAGGAACTTGGTAGTCACCAGTGGAGAGAGCGCCAGCAGGGTAGCCACGCCCGAAGCATTGTCCAGTGCGCCGGGTGTGCCTGGCTTGGTGTCCAGGTGGGCGGTGAAGACCATCTTCCTGCGGCTGTCCGCGCCGAATCGGCGGGCGATCACGTTGGCGGCGCGCGTGGGGCGGCGGGACACCTCGATCCTCAGGCTGCCGTGCAGAGACTCGCCGGATTTCAAGCGTGAGCTGTCAGCACGTGAGATCACCAGGCTGGGAATCCCGAAATCGCCGTCCTCGATCACCGGCAGTAAATTCTCTTCACTCAAGCTTTCCAGCACGATCGCCAGTGGACCTTTCTGTTCTAATAAGGTGATGATTCTGCGGTGTTCGTCGGGATTGTAGAATGGGAAGTTCTTCGGCATCAAGGCTTCGCGCGTCAAAGCGGAGTGTAGAAAGGCGATTTTCCCCTGCAGGTCGGAAGATTCCAGGGCTGCCAGGTCTCCCAGGCTGACCAGTGGAGCGCTGACCTCGGCGGGCAGCGAGTACGGGGAGATCATTGCCGGCAGGTTTTCCCCGTCCACCCGCAGTGAGACTTCGCCGGCTTTCCAATCCAGGCAGTCGAATTCCTGGTATTCCACCGCATAGCCGCGCCGCTGGAACAGGTCGCCGATGAATTCCTGGGTCAGGTGGTTCTTGCGCGAGCCGACCGGGCGCTCGCCGATCGATATGCAAAGAGAGCGCAGGTAGCCTTCCAGGTTGTGAAGTGGGTTTTGGATCAGCGCCATGCTCAACCCCTTGGTTTCTGCATTGCTTCGAAGATAGCCTGCGACCCGAAGTGCAGGGCTTAGACCGGGATGCGATGGTCAGCGGCGTGGGCAGCTTCGCTGAACTTGAAGTCTGCTGGAAGCTGCATGGGTGTGAAACCATAAGTCTGGATGCCCAGCTGGCAGAAGAAGCGCGCATCGGTGACGCCGCTCAATACATAAGGAATGGGGATGCCAGAGGGATCGGCCTGCTTCAAAATACCTGCCAGGCTGTCGAAGAAACCCATGTCGATCTTCTCAGGTCCGCAGTCGTAATACAGGATTTCCAGCTCCACCTGCTCGCCCAGAAGAGCACGCAGCTCGGAAAGCATATCGTCAGGTGACAGACCGGGCAGCAGCCGTCCGTCCAGCCCGACTGTTACCTGGCTGGGTATGACGTTCACTTTATCGCTGGCTTGCAGCATGGTCGGGCTGACCGTGTTGTGCAGCAGCGGGGAGAACAGGCGGCCTTTTTCGCCCAATATGGCGAGTATGGGGTCTGTCAGGGCAGGCTTGAGCAGCTGGCGGACCAGGGTTGCCGGTACCCCACCCATCCCGTCTGCGATGGCTGAAAACATCAGCTCTACGGCCGGCGTGATATGCACGGGGAGTGTCTTGCGATCCAACTGGTCAAGCATGCAGGACAGCCGCTGCATGGCGCCGCCTCGTACCGGCATCGATCCATGCCCTCCCGGCCCGCGCACGGTGGCTTGCATCCAGCACATCTGCTTCTCAGACACCTGGATGGGATAAAAGCGCTGGCTGCCAAACTGCATCGAGAAGCCGCCGAACTCGCCCAGCGCGTAGCGCACACCCCGGAACAGGTCGGGGAACTCTTCCACCAGGAAACGCGCGCCGAAGATCCCGCCCGCTTCTTCGTCGCTAACCACTGCCAGGATGACATCGCCGGGGAGATTGGTCTTGTCGATGCGGGCACGCAGCATGGCGAGCAGCATCATGCTGACACAGCCTTTCATGTCGATTGCGCCTCGCCCCCAGATGTATTCTCCCACCTGCCGGCCCTCGAAAGGTGGGTAGGTCCACTTCTGGTTTTCAACGGTCACCACATCCACGTGACCGTAGAGCAGCAGGGGGCTGGACTCGCCGGTTCCGGGCAGCCTGGCAACCAGGTTCGGGCGCTCTGGAGTCCTGGCGAAGATGCGTGTCTCGATCCCGTGCTCTTCGAGCAGCCCGGAAATGAAACCGATGCAGTCGCATTCATCGCCAGGTGGGTTGGTGGTGTCAAACTGGATCAGGCGGCGTAGCAGCTCGACAGGCTGCTGGTAGTAAGTATCGTAAGAATTTCCCAAAAGAACTCCTTTCAAGCCCCCCCTTCTTATATAAAGCAGAGTGTCAATTATCATAATCGAATTCAGCCTGCTTTTCAAGCCGGATCAAGCCTGGATTGGAGTCCAGCGGGGCCGACCACCCGGCAAACAAACTATCCGAAAATGATTTACAATATAGCCGAACAATTCGCCTGTAGATTTTCGACCTGTCACTGATTAAGGGTCCAAAATCCCCCACCTGAGGAGGTGAGAGATGTCCAGCCTGCACAATAAAAATCGGTTAAATGAAATTACCCGCTATCTTATCCCGATAATTCTGATGGTGATCCTGATCGCCCAGGCACGACTGGGTATCGCATCACCCATGCAGTCAACTGAGGAACCGTACCAGCCAACCGGATCACATGATCAGGGTTCGGTATCTTGCGGCAAATTAGTGTTCCTCGAGGACATGAAAACCGCAGCCAAGCTGATTGGATTGCGCGATTGCTCCGGAGGTAATGTCTATATATTCGGGCAGCGACCGGCTGAGCTGTTCAATAACTATGAATTTTACGGCGCCAAGATCGCCAAGGGTGCTGAAATTAATGATGCCAAGTACGGCAAATTAAACCAATACATCGTCAGCTTCATCTCTTACCGCATGATCCCGGACTGCTCATACTGCGGTAAGAATTTCGAACAACCGACCGACACCTTCCCACCTCCGCCTCCACCTTCTGAGACAGCTGCTGCTGCAGTGGTGGCGCCAGTAGCTACAGAAGCAGTGGTAGTGCTGGAAACCACGCCTGCTGCTCCGCAGGGCGCCCTGGTCAGTTCGGAGTGCATCTCCCAGACTGCGAAGATAGTGGCGCAGGCCATGGGCTTCGCAAAATACCAGTTCCTGATCGACCAGGCTCCCGGGATGCTGGCGCAGGCACCTGGAGCGGAAGTGTGCGGAGATGATCCTACCTGCCTGCAGACTGTGCAGCTTAAGACCCTGATGGCAGGGATGGTCGAGACCAGCTTTGAAGTCAGCCCCGGACAGCGTCCTATCGGGCAGATCATGGGAGCAATCGCCACCCTGATGGACAGCAGCGCGGTCGATACAGCCTGTACTCAGCAGGGTGTCATGGCGGTCGAAATGGCAAAGCAGTTTTCAATAAAGGGCATGGCTATCAATACCTATGCCATGCACTCTCCCGCTGACTTTCGAGTGCGCGATTTCGAAAATAAGGATTCCGGCTTCTTTAAATCCGGCGAGGTGAAGCAAGATATCCCTCTTTCGGTGACGCGCACGGAAGGGGAATCGGAATACGTGTTTGTACCATCCAGCTCGGTGAATGCGGTCGAATTCGAAGGCAACAGTGAAGGTGCAATGACCTTCGAAGCGGTGCGCAATGCTGGAAATGTGGTGCAGGAAATCGGGTACGACCAGGTGCCGGTGGACGCTGCCACCAAGGGCAATCTGAATGTATCTGGCGCCGATCGTCCAAAGCTGGAGATCACGGCCAGCAGCAGCGGGCAGCTGGCGAGCCTGGATCCTACCCGCTATGAAGAGTTCGCCATCGTGGCGTCCGTGGCTCCGGTCACTGCCACACCAACGGTCAGCGTGACTCCCACCCTGACGCCTACCCCGGAAGGGTTAAACCTCGGTGGGGAATCGCAGCTGTGGATCGGTTTAATTCTGATCGCCTGCGTGGGCGCTTTCCTGGCCCTGCTGGTGATTGGAGGCATCTACATGTTTTTCGTGCGCGGCCGGACTAAATAGCCAGTGGCTGTTCGGGGAGAGTGAACATGGCTGATTTATCCGGGCAGACACTGGGTAAGTACCAGCTGGTCGAGCGCCTGGGCCGCGGTGGGATGGCCGATGTCTACAAGGGCTATCACCCGCGGCTCGAGCGCTACGTGGCAGTCAAGACCCTGCATAGCCAGTTAATCGAAGCTTCACCGGATTTCCTGCCGCGCTTCGAGCGTGAAGCGAAAGCCGTCGCCACGCTGCGCCACCCGCATATTGTCCAGGTGTACGATTTTGACCTGCAGGGTGAGGTCTACTACATGGTCATGGAGCTGGTGGATGGTGAGAGCCTGGGCGAGGTGCTATTTCGGCTGGCGAAGAAGAACCAGCGCCTTACGTATCAGCGTATCCTGGAGCTTCTTCAGGAAATCAGCTCGGCGCTCGATTATGCCCACCATAATCACATGCTGCACCGTGATATCAAGCCTTCCAACGTTTTGCTGGACAAATCCGGGCATGCCTACCTGGTGGATTTCGGTATCGCACGCATCCTGGGGAGCAGCACTCATTTTACCTCCACCGGAACGCTGATCGGCACACCGCATTATATGTCACCCGAACAGTGCAAGGGTGAGGAGCTTACAACTGCCAGCGATGTGTATGCTTTGGGCGTGATGCTGTTTGAGATGCTGGTCGGGCGCGTCCCATACGATGCTGACACACCGTATGGGATAATTCACAAGCATATCAATGAACCCCTGCCTCCAGCCCGCTCACTGAGGAGCGATCTGCCGGCAGAGGTGGAAGCGGTGCTGAATAAAGCCCTTGCCAAAGAGCCTCGGGATCGCTACCAGGCCGCGGGCGAGCTGGCAGCAGCCTTCCAACAGGCACTGAGTGTAAAACCCTTATCTTCCACGCCGGCTATTTTAAGCTCCGCTCCCAAAATACAACCTGTCCAGGGTGTCCGCCCGCCGGTTATGATTGCCGCAGCCCCACCGCCCTCCGTTCCACCGCCGCCTGTAGCAGTCAATAAAGAAGCTGCGTCAGCCCGGTCTGTGTCGAGCAGCGCACCTGCAGCCGGTGCAGTCTCGATCCGACCGGAACAGTCTGTCCGCCCTGCGGCAGCTGCGTCCCCCAAAAAGAGGAAAATTTCATGCCTGTGGCTTTTCCTGCCGGTCGTGCTTGTGCTGGGTGGACTGGCGGTTTTTGGATTTTTAGTCTTCGAATCCTACGAGCAGCAGGTGATCACAAAGGGCTGCGATTCTCCCGAATCATGCCTGGACCGGGCCAACCAATTCGTCGCGGATGGAAAACCCGCCCTAGCCCTTCCAGCGCTCAACCAGGCGATTGAACTGGTGCCCGCAGACAACCATCCGCCTTATGCCAGGCTGGCTTGCCGCCGGGGAGATGTCTACCTGATGTTGGAGCGGAATGATATGGCGGCGCGCGACTTTACGCAGTGCATCGAATGGATTGAGGGCGATCGCGACCAGGAAGACCTGCGCAATTACGCCAGGGAGAAATTGAGGGGATTGAAGTAATATTTATGTCGATTTGTCTATTTGACTTGCTGATTGTTTGAGAAATGTGATTATTCAGCCACCCGAACAACCGGTAATGTCGGCTGGAAGATAAAGCCGTTATAGAACAGTGTGACCGACTGCACATCCGGTGGCACCGCGGAAGCCAGCCAGCAGGTGGCAATAATATTTAGTGGGAAAATGCGCTGCCTCTCATCCTGCAGCCACAACGTTGGGTAGCCGTCTTTGCGGTGTACGAAGGTCAGCCCGTATTCTTTCAGGTCAAATAACGCGATCAGGCTGGGCCCGGTCAGGCACTCGAATTCCATCACCAGGAACAGGTACCCGCCGGGTGAGCGGTTGTATTGCTGGGGTGTAATAGGTGTCCCAAGGAAGCTGACCTTGGATCTCAGCTCGATACCGGTCAATTGCCAGGCGTCATAATCCCTGGTGATCTGGTTTGGCGCCGGAGTGAAAGTAGGCGGGATTGGTGTGCGTGAGGGCGTATTGGTACGAGTCGGGCGGGGGGTAAATGTGTAAGTTGGGGTAGCGGTCCAGGTGCTGGAAGGCGTGGGAGTATTGGAGGGAGTGAAGGAAGCGGTTGGGGATAATGTGCGTGTAGCCGTCCTGGTGGGGGTGTTGGTTGGCCTCCTGACGAGCGTAGCGCTGGCTGTGGGGGTTGATGCGGCCTCAGACAGAGGTGCAAGAATCGCGCATGCCAAAGTTCCCGAAACAAACACCATGAGAACTGCGTAAAAAAGGCTTCTAGTAATATACGGGCTGATTCGAAATTTCACTCTAAATCCAAATGGAAAGAACCCTCGACTGTCTGTTCCTCGGCGATATGCTTCGTCCCTGCAATTCGAAAACGCTGTATACTTTGTATTGTACCTGTTAATGATACTGCCTGTTGAGGATGGTGTGCGATGGTGATATTAACGGAATTCGAATGGCTTGTGAGGATTGTGCTGGCGCTGGTGCTGGGGTATTTCATCGGCCTGGAACGCGAGCTGCGCGGCCAGCCAGCCGGCACTCGTACGCACGCTATGGTGTCAATGGGCTCGGCGCTGTTCATAGTTGTGGCAGAGTCGGCCTTCGATACCGCCGGTGTCTCGCGGGTGGCATCCACAATTGTGACCGGGTTGGGTTTCCTTGGAGCCGGCACAATCATCAAAGAAGAACATGATATCCACGGCCTGACGACGGCAGCCGGGATCTGGTCGGTCGGTGCAGTGGGAATGGGGATCGGGCTGGGAGAGTACCTGCTGGGATGCGCCGGTGCTCTAATGATCTGGCTGGTTCTGATTTCGGAGCGCTTATTCCATTTCGATGAGCGCTTAAGAAAAAAGTATGTCGAAAGAAGCGACCATTTCAAGAAGTAACGATCCGGTTGCGACCGGTTTGCTTTGCCTGGTATAAAGCCTGGTCAGCTCTTTGGATGAGGTCGGAACTAGTCTCTGATTCACCCTTATATGCTGTAACACCCATCGAAACTTGTACTGACACCTCCTTGACTCGCATACTATCAAACCGCAGCTTGCTTAGTCCTGATTTAATCTTTCTGGCGACTACCAGGCTGTTTTCGATAGAAGTGTCTGGTAGGATAATTAGAAATTCCTCACCTCCATATCGACAGGCGATATCCATCGAACGCAGGTTCTTTTGCAGGTATTCTCCGATATTTCTGAGCAGGAAATCACCAAAAGTGTGCCCGTGGGTGTCGTTGAAAATCTTGAAGTGGTCAATATCGAACAAGATCACCGATAAATCTCGTTTATAGCGACTGGCGATTGCGACCTCTCTATTCAGGGTTTCCTCCAGGTATCGCCTGTTATGCAGCCCGGTGAGTGGGTCGTGAATGGATTGTGTGCGTAGTGAATCACGCAAGGATATATTCAAGAATGAGATGGTGATATGACCGGTGAAAGTCACAGCCAGGTTCTCCAATGAACGGATCATGCTCTCGGTCGAGCCGCGCAGGTGAAACATGCCCATAACCTGTCCCTGAGCTTGCATGGGCACGCAGATAAAACCACTCTGCGGCCGGAGTTCTCCAGGATCGATGTGCTGGCAGTGGAGACCTTCTTCGTAATGCTCAACGGTGTGCGCACGGCCTCTCCTCAGCGACCAGCAGGCATTGGGCAGGAAGGTGGTTTGTATGGGTGGGGAATCACCCCAGTTAATCGTGCTCTCAAGCAGTAAACTTTCTGGGTTATGCAAATAAAGTGCACCCGAAAGATCCGGAAACAGCCGTTGGGCGAAATTGGTAGCTACCATGTAGGCTTCTTCGATCGATTCGCATCTCTGGAGCATCTCGCTCATCTCACCGAGCAGAATCAACTCACGGTTGTGATGTCGTAAATCGGCCAAGGAATTGCTGAGCTGCTCGTTTACCTGGCGCAGTGCTTCTTCTTGCCGTTTTCTTTCGGTGACATTTACCAGGTAGCAGATGATGCGCATTCCCTCATTCGTTTCAATGGGACTTAATCCGATATCAACTGGAAATTCACTGCCATCAGCCCTCAAGGCAAATAATGACAGGTTGGTGCCCATCTGGCGAGCAACGGGATTCTGGAGGAATTTTTCCTGGTGTGCGTTGTGCGCCAGTCGATAACGACCAGGAATCAGGATTGAAAGTGATTTGCCTAGCAGCTGTTCGCGCGAATAACCCAGCTCTCCTTCAGCGCTGGAGTTTACAAGCAGAATGTTTGATTCTTGATCGACCACCAGGATTGCAGCCGGAGCGTACTCCAGGAGCGTTTCGAAGCGGCGCTGGCTATCTCTCAAGGCATTCTCCGCCATTTTATTTGGAGTTATGTCCACATACGACGAAACGACAGCGTATGGTGATGCCTGATTATTTTTCATTAATGGTTGTGCGTTCACCAAAAGCCAGCGCATCTCTTGGCTTGGGAATTTTACGCCCATGATAACTTTATTTTGAGCCTTTCCGGTTCGTAATGCTAGCATGGCTGGATGTTCTTCGTGCGGAAATGGCGAGCCATCCTCTCGTATGGCGAGGTGTTGGGTATCGACGAAAATTTTTCCCAGGGATTCGTCTACAGTCAAGCCTAAAAGCCGTTCTGCACTGCGGTTGCAGCCAGTCACGCGTCCCTGGTGATCCTGAATAACAATACCTTCATCGAGCACTTCAACGATTGATCGATATCGCTGTTCGCTTGCTTTCAAGGCTTCTTCGACATTCCGCCTGCTGGTGACTTCACGCACCGTGCTGGCGATGTGGGTGACTGCAGGATTCCCCGTTTCGAATGGGCTGAGATAGGCCTCAAAAAAACGTGTACTGGAATTATTATTTACTGTAAATTCGAAGGTATGCGATTTTTGAGATACAAGAGCTTCTTCCAGCTGTTTGACAAATATTTCTTTGATCTCGGCAGATACATTCAGATCTTGCCAGGTTCTCTGGTCCAGCCCTTCGGGTTGAAATCCGACGAACTCTAAGAAAGTTGGGCTGGCGTAAATGAATTTACCCTGGCGGTCGTTTATCATGAGGAAATCGGGTGAAGCAGAGAGGGTGGCATCGAGTAAACGAGCCTGGTTCTCCCATAATTTGACTCGTTCCTGCTGCCGGGTTTGCTCCTTTTTTTGCCGGGATATATCTCTCATCAATAAAAGGTATCCGATCAAATACGAAGTTGAGCCCGATAAAGGCGAGATTGAAACCTCCATGAAGCGCTTCTCGCCGTGAGAATCGGTTTCTATTTCGAACCTGCTCGGAACAGTTTGTCCAGGATTTTCAAAAAAGCGTTTCAGCTGTGGGAATATTTTTCCGATTGGATGGTTTAAGATCTCTATCTGGCTTGGAGTGTCCGGCATTGAATTCAAGATACGGCGAGCAGATGAATTCAAATCGACAAATCTTCCACCTGGATCCAAAACAATCACAGCATCCCCGAGTTTGTCCATCAAGGCATTACGCGTGAGAGGCAATAAGGCATGCATATGGTAACGGTTGGTGGCTGCCAGGAAACTAAACTGGCTGAAAACAGCCAGTATTGGCGAAAGATACAGGGTATTGAATAGCGGTTGACCAAGGAATTCGATGCCATAGATCATCCCGATGATCAACGAACTGCCGAGATAAAACAGACTGATACGCTGAATTAAAAGGGGAGCATGCAAGGAGTGGTCAGCCAGCACAAATCCTGCTGCCAGTAGCGGTGTGACACGCAAAGCCATGTGGATGGCAAAAGGTATTGTCGTTGATGGGGTGACACCGGTGGCTTGATTCTCGAAGAACCAGAATAACCCCTGTTCTAAGAGCAATGTGCATATGAAAGCCATCCTGATGACTTTATTTGGCCATTTAGTTCTCCCGGTAACCAGCAGGATTTGCACCAGGCTTGCTATGGGTAGGATATCCATCCCGAGGGAACGGAACCAGGTAGAAATTATGTGAGCTTGCCTCAAATCAGGAGGAGAAATAACCAGGAACAGGTCGCTAACTGCCCATAAAAGTGCTGCATCCGAGATCCAGGGTGTCATCTGGATGCCAGGAGGCGTCCGTCTGGATAGGGCATAGAACATCAATCCCAGGCTGAGTGGAATAACCAATATCGAAAAGAAGAGTTGGATTGACAAGCCCACCTGAATAAAATCCTCCCGATGGTGATTCTACTCGAAAAAATCGTATCCTGTGTATAATGGATCAGCCCCGAAGGGTGAGGATTTAGCCTTTGAAGAATATATTCAAAATTGTCAGCCTGGGACTGCTCGGAATCGCGCTTTTTTCCGGGTGCTTGCCGGTCTCTGAAGATGAAAAATTGGAGGTGGACGAATTCATCGCCCACATGCAGTCAGCTGTGCCGGAGATGCTATATTACTATGAAATCCCGGGTGCGGAAGTGGCGCTAATCTCGGGTGGTGAAGTGGTCTGGTCGCAGGGATTTGGGACAGCTGAAATCGAGACCAACCGACCTGTGGAACCGGATACCCTGTTCCAGGCAGCTTCGATTTCAAAGCCGTTCACTGCCTGGGCGGTAATGAAGCTGGTAGAAGAGGGGAAAATGGACCTGGATGCTCCCATCGAAACCTACCTTAAGCGCTGGCACCTGCCGGAATCGGAATTTGACCATGACCAGGTGACCATCAGGCGCCTCCTCACGCACAGTGCAGGTTTGAGCATTGCCAGGTATAAGGGACTGCCTCCGGATGCTGAGGTGCCTCCCCTCGATGTAGCCTTTCAGCAGATGACTGAAGCTGGCACGGGTATTTTCGTCGAAAATACCCCCGGCAAGGAATTCAGGTATTCTGACAGCAATTTCCTGCTGTTAATGATGGCGATCGAAGACCTGACCGGCGAGCCATTTGAAAAATTTATGCAGCGTGAAATAATCGAGCCCTTAGGCCTGACGCAGTCCAGTTTTTCCTGGGACGCCAGCCGGCTTCCGGACACCGCGGTCGGCTACGATTCACTCTTTATTCCATACAATGAATACCTGTACGCCCAAAAAGCCTCAGCCGGGCTGTATACCACGGCCTACGACCTGGCGAAATTCGTAACGGCTAATATGACCGGGGAATTCGGCGAGCTGCCAGGTCGTGGGATCTTGCAGCCCGATACAGTAGAGACTATGACCAATTACCAGCAGGATATCCAGGGCTGGGACAGCTGGATTTATTCGGATGCCTATGGTTATGGTTATTTCGTGGAATATCTCCCGAGCGGTCAGCTGGTTTATTCGCACATGGGCGGGAATCCGGGCTGGCTGTCCGAATTCGCGGCCATGCCTGAATCTGGGGACGGGATCGTGGTGCTGAGCAACGTGACCCACGGTCACGAATTGTTCGCCGATGTTCTGGCCGAATGGACCGACTGGCTGGGGGTGGGTAGAGTGCGTGTGGCAGGTACGATCCTGTTCGCGCGCTACATATTCGATATGATCTCCACGGGATTATCGGTGTTGGGCCTGTTTTTGATCAGCCCGCTGCTGGCAGGTTTCGCTTTTGGCAAACGCCGCATTTGCCTGGACTCCCGCTGTATGCCCTGGTGGAGGAACCTGCTCCTGGTCATCCTTCCGGTTTTCGGTTTGGCTGCCTGGTGGGCGTTTGGTTATCCGGCGCTGCAGGTTTCACTCCCCAGCCAGAGAGACTGGATGTCCGTTGGATTGACGATACTGCTGGCAGCGATGTTATTGCGGGGGATTTCAATACGAAAGGTCTAGAGTATAGAAGCTAGACTTTTCAAAAAAGTTTAGCTTCTATGGCTTTCGTTATTATTTCGGGCTCCACGCCGGGTTCAGACCCTCGCCGATCAACATCAGGTCACCCGAAGCCAGGTCGAGGACATAGATCGAGGGCGGGCCGGAGGGCGAAGGCTCGTAGGTACCGGAGGCGCTTTCCGCCAGGCAGGAGCGGAATGCAATCCAATCCTTGCCAGGCGACCAGTCAGGTGAAACCCCGGGATAATAATCTTCGCGCTCTCCTTCTTCAAGGTCCCATATCTGCAGTGGAAAAGTATCAAAGCCCTGCGACAACCCGCAGCTGCGATCCCATGTGGACTGCTCGGGTGGCGAGGCACAACCTGAAACACGAGAGATGACTGCCCGCTTCGCATCCGGCGAAAAATCGAGGCTGGTGATGGCTTCCAGCTCCAGGTTGAAAGCATTTCGCAGGCTAGTGCTGAGCTCAAAAGTGTCCGCAAAAGTGACATAAGAATCGCATTCGCTGAAAAAGGTGCCAAAATTCGCCAGCAGCTCGCCGTCCGGAGAAAGCACCAGGTTCTGGCCTTCGCTCCAGCCTTCCTCTGGATTATTTGGATACGGGGAGAACTTGCGTTCGACTACATCGAAGGCATACAGCTGGTAGCGGCAGCCGCCGGAGCCGCATTCCTCGCGGTGGGAAAGTGTGCCGGTCAGGGTACCGTCTTGAAGAAACAGTGGTTGTCCTGTGAATCCCCCGGGTACCTGCTCCTGTTCAAGCGTGAATCCGAATTCGAGCGGGTCAGCGATGCGCAGAATATCCTGGGGAGCATCCAGAGGCACCACCAGCCAGCCAAGTGCCTGGTCGTCCCAGGGGTTGGCCAGGTTCCATAAAACGATCGTTTTTTGGTCGGGTGACCAGACGATGCCGCGTGGGATGATTGCCTGTTCTTCGGTCAAGCCCATCCCCAGGCATTCGCTGGTCTGCTCGCCAGCCAGGTCCACGAAACATAAAGAGCGCCCGTTGAAGGTTGCGATGCG
>Ga0105100_10001561_pt1 | contig 13387 bp, 11 predicted proteins | sample PPLLak12cMay2015_2_FD_87033 | JGI IMG/M metagenome (GOLD analysis project Ga0105100, IMG submission 87033) | Freshwater sediment microbial communities from Prairie Pothole Lake near Jamestown, North Dakota, USA - PPLs Lake P8 Core (1) Depth... | ecosystem: Environmental > Aquatic > Freshwater >... | reverse complement strand
CTAACCCCCTCTCAAACGGGTTTACTAGTATATTCGAGTTATTCTTGTTTGAGAGGGGGAGAAATTGTTAGAGGGGGCGGAGCCCCCTCTCTCTTTCACTCCCCTCTCCAGCCAGAAAAAATTATGATATTACGAATGCTGCAGGCTGGAGAAGGGATTAAGGGGTGAGGTCGCAGTGTAGTTCTTATCAAACCTGAAGCCGAGAACTACCCGAACTTATATAAGACCATGCCGGCCGGTACCTTGGGGAAGAAATAGGTGGATTTACGCGGCATGCGGTCGCCGGCGTCGGCGATGGCCTTGATGGTGCCGGGCTTGACCGGCTTCACGATGAAGGCCAGCTGGTATTCCTGCTCGTTGACCCGCCGCACGGCCTCCAGCGCGTCATGAGAATAATCGAGGAAGACGCCCGCCATCTCGTGCGACAGGCCGAGGAGCTCCTCAAGGATCACATGGTCGACGATGCTCACGTCCAGTTTTTGATATAGCTCGGAGTGAAAGTAGGGCATCATCGGCCGCACGATATTATAATCGCGCACCGTCAGCAACAGGAGCCTGTCTTTTTTTAAGCCGTACAGGAGCACCGTTACTTCGTCCTTGTCCCCGGATAGAAGGTCGTCTATCTGCGATGGTGTATCGGTCTTTTCCAGGGCGATTTCCTCTACCGTAAAGCAGGCCTCCAGGCCGGCCATGAGGCCGTCTATAGCCGACGGCGGCATGCCGCGGACCAGTCGGTGCGCCGGCAGGATGACCAGCCCGGGATCGGACATGTCGATCAATGACATCAGGACAAAATCATAAGGCTCTTCGTTTTGCCCCGCCCCGGAGCTGGAACGCCTTTCGCGCCGGTAGTTCAGGGCGCTTTCGTAGCGGTGGTGCCCGTCGGCGATGTAGAGCGGTTGCCCGGCCAGTTGTTCGTGTACTTTATCATTAACAGCGGCGTCGCTGACTACGCGGATGCGGTGGCTTTCGCCGTCCTTAAGTTTTATATCCACGGTGAGTTCTTCATGATCGGGCTTATTTAAAAGCATTGATATCCGGTTATCCCTGTCTTCATATAAAGCCATAACGGGGCTGGTATCGGCCCGGAGCGCCCATAAAAGGTTCAGGCGGTCGCTTTTCGGCCGGGAAAGTGTGCCCTCGTGCGGGCGGACGATCATCTTGTCCCATTCCTCCAGCTTCACCAGGCAGTTGATGCTGCGGCGGCGGTATGTTCTGCCTCTAAGCGTGAACCGGTGGTCGTCGATGTAAAGGCACGGCTTAGCGTCCATCTTGAGGATGCCCTGCTCCAGCCATCTTTTCAGTGTAGCCGCGGCCCTGGTATAGCGGTTGTCGGTGTCCTTGTCCTGCGGCAGGTCGCGGCCGTACTCGATGCGGATGAAATTAAAGTCGCTGCGCCTGTAAAGCTCCTGTTGGAGCTGGGAAGGGATGATGTCATAAGGGGGACAGATGACCGGCGCCAGGCTTTTCACCAGCGAAGGATCATAGCGCACGCCGCAGAACGGGCGAATATCCGCCAAGGAAAGCTCCTTTGTTTTTCCGTTATTTTCTACAAGTTTAGCTTATAGGGTGGAAACGAGGCAAGTAAAAGCACGTCAAAAGCGAGAAAAAAAAGAGAGTCCCGACTAACTCGGGACTCTCGGGTAACAGTAAATTAGTATCTAGGTAAACTGGGTGTGCAGCGCCAGCTCGATGTCATCCTGTTGTTTACTGACCCTTTCACCGGCCAGCTTGGCTATCTCCTCGGGGTCGTTACAGAACTCGTAGACACGCTCCTTGGTGATGACCTCGGCGCGGTACATCCTGACCAGGGCCTGGTCGAGCAGCTCCATGCCGTTATTGCTGTTCATGCGGATGACGTTGGGCAGCTGGAAGCTCTTGCCTTCCCGGATCAGGTTCCTGACGGCGGCGTTGGCCATCATGACCTCGATGGCAGCCACCCTGCCCGAGCCGTCGGCCTTGGGCACCAGCGCCTGGCACAGGATGCCCAGCAACAGCGAGGCCAGCCTCGCCTGGGCCAGGTAGCGCTCGTGGGGCGGGAACAGGCTGGTCACCCTTTCAACTGCCTGGTAAGCGCTGGGGGCGTGGCCGGTCGTTAGTACCAGGTGCCCGGTCTCCGCGACCGTCAGCGCGGCCGAGGCTGTTTCCAGGTCCCTCATCTCGCCGACGAGGATAACATCGGGGTCCTGCCTCAGCACGTGCCTCAGGGCGTCGGAGAACGAAAGGGTGTCCGTGCCGATTTCCCGCTGGGTGATGGTGCACCTTCTGTTTTCATAGGTGTACTCGATGGGGTCCTCGATAGTCACGACGCGCCGGCTTTCGATCTTGTTAAGGTAATCGATCATCGATGCCAGGGTCGTCGATTTACCGCTGCCGGTGGGCCCGCTGATGATTACCAGCCCCCTGGGCCGCATGATGAGTTCCGTGCAGATTTTAGGCAGCCCCAGGAAATCTGGCTCGGGTATCACCATCGGCAGCAGACGCATGACAATGCTGACCGACCCGCGCTGCCTGGCGGCGTTGAAACGTATCCGGCCGACGTCAGGCAGGGACATACCGAAATCGAGCTCCATGCAGCGTTCGAACTCGGCCATCCCTTTGTCCGTCGCCGCCTGGCGCAGTGCCTGTTCGACCTCCTCGGCTGATAAGGAGGGCAGCTCGCCGACCGGCAGAAGGCTCCCGTTAATGCGGAGCAGTGGCGGACGGTCCGCTACCAGGTGTAGATCGGAGGCGTTCCTCGACTTGGCAAGTTTTAACAACGCAACGATATCTGCCATTTTATTGCCCCCTATCCAGCTGGAGAGCCAGGGAGTAGCTCATATATTCGCTCTCGTTTTCGCTGGGAGTATTCCTGGTGAGATTGCCGATGGTAATTTCCGAGAACCGGCCGGTGAGCTGGAGGTTGCGGACGTACTGCATGACCTCTACCTCGGTTGCCGCTTCTCCGGTCAGCATCAGCGCGTCCCCTTCATGGTTGATACGGTGCAGCTCCAGGTTGCCGACGATATTGTTCACGGTCGCGTTGAGGTCGCCGTTCAGTAAGAGCCCCTTATCGGTCAGGCTATCCAGGGCGGCGATCACAGCGTCGTGCAGGACCTCGATCTCGGCCAGGCTGGCTTCCGCCGCCGTAATATCACCCATCAGTTCGACCTTCTGGGCCTGTTTCTGTTCCAGGAGCAGCCTGGTGGTGTCCAGCGCGAGCTGGTCCTGTTCGATCTTTGCGGCGGCGTTCTGGACCATGAACATCAGCAAAACTACCGCGCCTACGGCGGCTACGCCGGCGGGTATGGCCAGCAGGCGGCTCCGCGACATCTGCTTGGGCAAATAGGGCGCGGGCAGGGCATTGAAATTGGGTAATGATCGTCCCGCCTCGCCGGGCATTTCTTTCAGCGCCAGCCCTACGTTTGTCAGGTGATGTGAAGGGTCGAGCTGTTTTACGCACTTCAGCGGAGAAACGAGCAGCGAAGTGGTGTATCCCAGTTCCTGGTTCAGGTATTCGATTATTTCGGGCTCGTCAGTAAGGTCGCCGGATACCAGCATGGGGGTATTCGGCTGGATGAGGTTATCCGGGTTGTTCGAATTAAAGAACTGTATCGTCCTCTTCAGCTCGTCCCTGACGATCGAAAGCCTGTCGGTCTGGGCCAGGTATTCCTGCGGGAAGGCGACGGTGCGGATGGTCTTGGGAATTCCCGTGGACAGGATGATGATATCGAACTCCTTCGGCTGGATATCGACTAATATCGCGGTATACTCGGGGGAGACCCTCGCCAGGGCGAGCGGTTTGATGTCCATGAGGTAGGGTTTGAACCCTATCTTGGTCAAAATCCTTACCAGCATATCGGCGATGTACTTGGGTATCGCCACCATGAACACCTGGATTTTCCCCTCCGCCGCCGAGACGATCTGCCAGGAAAGATAAAGCTGCTCGAGCGGGACCGGCAACACCCTTTTGGCTTCTCTGGTTATCGCCTCTTCGATCATCGCCTTGGGCAGCTCCGGCAGGGAGACCGGGCGGGTCAGACAGTGCAGGCCGCTTATCCCCAGGATGATCTTCCCGGCGCCGATCCGGTTGCTCTTGAACAGGAGCTTGATCTTGTTGGCCAGGTCTTCCTCTTTCTCTTCGCCGCCGATATCCGTCAGGTTCAAATCCAGCGGCATATAGGCCATCTTGGAGATGCGCTTGCCGCGGGTGACCATCAGGCGGATGCCGGTGTCACTGATATAAAGCGTCGTCGTATTATTTGCCATCTTAGTCTTCCTCGTATGAGTAAATAGTCATCTGGATGCTAGCGGTCGGCGTCTCGTTACTGGATGCCGTTGGGATATCTATCTGCGCCATTTTTATCTGCCCGGTGTTAAAACCGCTGTGCAGGGCCTCGATAAAAACGATCAGGTTGGGTACAGCGCCCTCCAGCGCGGCGCTTAGCGAAGTGGCGGAAAGGCCCAGGCCTTCATAGATATTCGGCGCGATGGGAGAAGTGCTGATGTTGACGACGAGGATGCCGCAAGCGCCGGCGATCGAGAAGAACTCATCGGTAACGTCCACGCTGACGACCGTCTGATTCAGCAGGTTGGAGGCCAGGTCAAGCGCGCGCTGCTTCTCCACCGCCGTCTCCTCCAGACCGGCCAGCTCCGCCTGCAGGTCATCGATTTGCATATTGGCCAGGCTCGTTTGAGACATTTCCAGCTCGTCGTCCAGTGTGGCTTGGTCCTTAGCCTGCTGGGAGCGCGTAATACCCAGGACGGCCAGGGCGACGATGAAGACGCCCGCCGCGAGTATCACCAAGCTTGTTTTACTTAACTTTAAATATTTCATACGACTGCCCCTTGATTCCGGCGTTTAAAACGCCTGTCCGTAGATTGAATACATGGCCGAGACCATGGATAGTGCAATCAGTCCGACGAAGCCGGCGATGACTATCGTCATAATGGGAGGAATCATGCCGATCAACATCTTGGTCTTTTCCGCAGCTTCCGCCTCGAAGTTCTGCGCTACGGCCAGCAGCGTATTGTCCAGGCTGCCCGTTTCCTCGCCGACCTTTACCATCTGCACCATCATGGGCATGAATATGGGGTTCTTGGCCATCGGCTTGGCCAGCCCCTCGCCTTTAAGCATATCTCCCTGCACGGCGTAAAGCGCCTGCGCGACTACCCTGTTGTTGCTGCCCTGGATGACCAGCGGCATGATCTCCGTCAAGGGCAGGCCGGCCGTAAACAGCAGCGCGATGCTCCGGCAGGCTCGGGAGAGTTCGTTGAGGAGGTTTACTTTTCCCAGCAACGGCAGCTTAAGCATCAGCACGTCCAGTTTGTATTTGCCGTTCGTCGTCCTGACGTAGGCGATGCAAGACAGTACGATGATCACGGACCCCAGGAAGATATGCAGGGCGTAGGCGCGCACAATTTCCGAGAAGTCCATCAGGATTTTGGTCAAGGTCGGCAGCTGGGCCCCGAGCGACCCGTACAGGTCGGCGAAGGCCGGCAGCACAAAAAACATCAGGATGCCCACCACGACGACGGTCACCACGCCGGCGATGGCGGGATAGAGGAGGGCGCCCTTGATGCCCTTGCGGGTGTTCATCTCTTTTTCCATGTAATCAGCCACCTGCCGGAGCATCGTTTCCAGGCTGCCGCTCTGTTCTCCGATGCTCAGTGTCCGGCAGTTCATGGGCGAGAAGATCTCCGGGTGCCGGCTCATGGCCACGGACAACTGGTTGCCGCCCCGGATGTCCCCCACGATTTCCCCGATTACTTTTTTCAGGGAATGCTTGGTGATCTGTTCCTGTAAGAGCTCCAGGGCGGTAACGATGCTGATACCGGACTCGAGGAGCAGCGCCAGCTGGCGGAAGAATAGTATAATATCGGTCTGCTTGACGGGGAATAATTGAGACATTAACTTGCCGACGCTCAAGAAGGGGACGTAAGGCCTGAGGTTGATCAGGCGGTAGCCGGCAAAGTTCAGCATCTGGTTGATGGCTTCTTCGCCTTCGGCCGTTATCCGGCCTTTGACGATTTCCCCCGATTCGCTGCAGGCTATGTATTGATAAATCATAATGTCTCCGTTCCGGCGTCCCGGTTACTCGACCGTGTAAGCGTTACGTATTACTTCAGCCGGCGTGGTAATGTTCTTCTTTACTTTTAGCATGCCGTCCTGGAGCAGCGTGACCATGCCTTCTTTTATTGCCTGCTGGCGGATATCGCCGGCGGCGGCGTTCTTGAGTAACAGGGTCTTGATATGGTCGCTGGTGCAGAGTATCTCAAAGATGCCCGTCCTGCCCCGGTAGCCGCTGTTGGCGCACACCTTGCACCCGGCTCCATGGAGGAATTCTTTTCTATCCTCGCCCGCCTGCTGCTGATAAATCAGGCTTTCTTCGGCCGTGCCTTCCGTCGGCCGGGCGCAGTGGGAGCAGAGACGCCGGACCATTCTCTGGGCGACTACCCCGATGAGGGCCGAGGATACCAGGAAAGGCTCCACGCCGAGGTCGACAAGCCGCAGCACCACGCCGACGGCATCGTTGGCATGGATGGATGACAGCACCAGGTGCCCGGTGAGGGCCGACTGGATGGCGATATTGGCCGTCTCCGCGTCGCGTATCTCGCCGATGAGTATGACGTCGGGGTCGAGCCTGAGTATCGACCTCAGGCCGCTGGCAAAGGTGACACCGGCGCGGGGGTTGACCTGGATCTGGTTGATGTTCGAGAAACGGTATTCAACCGGGTCTTCGATGGTAATGATGTTGCGCTCGGTCTGGTCGAGGGAGTTAAGCGATGCGTAAAGGGTGGTGGTCTTGCCGGCGCCGGTGGGCCCGCTGACCAGTATGACGCCGTAAGGCACTTTAAGCATCTTCTCGTACAGGGCCAGGCTCTGGGGGAGGAAACCGAGGTCGGACAGCGCCAGGGTGGCGCGGGTCTTATCGAGGAGACGGAGCACGGCCATCTCGCCGTAGACCGTGCCGATGATGCCCACGCGGATATCGATGAACCGGCCTTTCGTTTTAACCGAGAACTGGCCGTCCTGGGGGCGGTGATGGTCGGCGATGTTCATGCTGGCCATGATCTTAATCCTGGAGACGAGCGAGGCCATCGAAGCCAGCGGTAGTGAGAACATGTCGTGGAGTGCGCCGTCGATGCGGAAACGCACCCTCATCTTGTCTTCGCCCGGCTCGAGGTGTATATCGGAAGCCCGGGCTTTTACGGCTTCGTCGATGATCAAAGTCAGCGCCTGGGCTACCGGAGCCTCGGTGGCCGTATCGAATGCCAGCTGCTTGGCCAGCTTGTTCGCGGTCTCGTCCGGCACTTCCATGTTCGAGATCTGTTTTTCGATCTCGTCGAAGGCCTTGTAGTTGAAATCGATGGCCTCGCTGACCTCTTCGGCGGTCGCCAGTTCGGGCTCGATGCGCATATGGCTACGGCTGGCCAACGCCTCCAGGGCGATGATGTCGGAGGGGTTGGACATCGCTACGCGCAGGACTTTGCCGTCCGTAGACAGCGGGAAGGCGTTGTACTTGCGCGCCACGGGCTCCGGAACCAGGCGTAACACGTCCTGGTCCGCCGATTTCTTACGCAGGCTGATCTTAGGCTCTTTAGTCGTGTCAGGCATAATATGGAATACCCCTGTCTAGACTGATTTTTAGCTTCACAGGACTCATCTTATCTACCTTTCGTCCCGCATTCAATAGCTCTTTGGTCATAGGCAGTTTGAGGGATATGAAGCTGTAAAAGTATCGATTAGTAAAAACTTGTAGAAAAGACTAGTACTTTTTTCTATTAAAATATTATGTTAAAATATCTATGGTAGCATTAAGATAAGTAGAACAGACCCGGTGAACCGAGGAGACGTGATGAAAGAAGCAATTACGAATTTTTTAAACTACCTGTCGGTGGAGAAGGGCTATTCCGAGAACACCATCGCCGCCTATCATAACGACCTGACCGCGCTGGCCGACTTCGCTAAAAAGCAGGGGCTATCCGCCTGGTCGGGCTTTACCCGGCAAAATATGCTCGGTTACATGCTGGAGCTGAAAGAGAGGGGCTATGTCGCCACCACCGTAGCGCGCAAAGTAGCGGCCTCGCGCTCCTTCTTTAGTTTCCTGGTGGCCGAGGGCCTGATCAAGACCGACCCCACGGAAAACATGAGCTCGCCCAGCGTGGGCAAAGCGCTGCCTAAGCCGATACCGATCAACCAGGTCCGTCTGCTTATGGAGCAGCCGGCCAAGCTTGCCACGGCGGAAGCCAGGCGCGACCGGGTGATGCTGGAGCTTTTGTATGCCAGCGGCATGCGCATCAGCGAGCTCGTGGCTTTAAACCTGGGCGACGTTAACACCGAGGGCGACTATTTCGTGAGGTGTTTCGGCAAGGGGCGCAAGGAGCGCATCATCCCCCTCTACGGGCAGATCGCCCTGGCGGTGAAAAAGTATACCGACGAAGACCGCCCCAGGCTCGCCCACGGCAAAAAAGAGACCGCTTTATTCCTGAACGCCCGCGGCGAGAGGCTGACGCGGCAGGGTTTCTGGCAGAAGCTAAAGGAATACGTGAAATCGGCCGGCCTGAACTCCCATATCAGCCCCCATACCTTGCGGCACAGCTTCGCCACGCATATGCTGAGCGGCGGCGCGGACCTGAGGTCGGTGCAGGAGCTGCTGGGACACGCCAATATCTCTACCACCCAGGTCTATACCCACCTGACTACCGAACACGTCCGCCGGAGCTATGATAAATCCCATCCCAGGGCTAAAAACTAGACTTGAGGAGGCCACCGATGCCTGGCAAATCCCGACACGGTAAAGGCAAACACTATAGTAAAAAAAGCCGGGCCATGATGCGGCAGGGGACCGCGCCGGCCGTATCTTCGGCCAGGGCACAGGAGTCCACCCGGGCGGCAGCCCCCGTTGTAAGCGCGCCCGCGCCCCGGGCGTCTGTCGTAACTGCTAAAGCCATCGGAAATCCGTATCCTTTCATCGCCAGCGAGCTGCGGAGAATCGGGCTCCTGGCGGGGATCATCATCGTGATCCTGGTGGTGCTGTCTATCGTTTTGACTTAGCTCATTCATTACTAACATGGTCGACTATCAAGCGGCTAGAGCCAGGTTGATCGCGCAGCTCAGTGCTAATATTAAGGACCGGCGGGTGTTGGACGTGATATCCCGCATCCCGCGGGAAAAATTCGTCCCGCCAGATATCCGCGAACAGGCGTATAATGACAATCCCTTGCCCATCGGCAAAGAGCAGACCATCTCCCAGCCTTATATCATCGCCCTGATGACGGAAGCGCTGGAGCTTAAAGGCCACGAAAAAGTGCTGGAGATCGGCACCGGCAGCGGCTACCAGACGGCTATCCTGGCCGGGCTGGCCAAAACGGTCGTCACGGTTGAGCGCGTTCCGGAGTTGGCGGAGTCGGCGGTTAAACTCTTAAATGCACTGGGCTATAAAAACATCGAAGCGCACCTCGCTGGCGAAACGCTGGGCTGGCCGCAGGACGCCCCGTACGATGCCATCATGGTCACCGCCGGCGCCCCCGATATCCCGGATGAACTCCTCGCCCAGCTGGCTGACGGCGGCCGCATGATCATCCCGGTCGGCCCGCGGTATGCGCAGGAGCTCTGCAAGGTGATCAAACGCCGCGGGGGCGTTAACATCCAGAACCTGGGCGGCTGCCGCTTCGTTTCCCTGATCGGCAAGGCCGCCTGGCAGAAAGAATAAGTATCCCGTCTGGAGGAGTCCCATGGATGTTTTTGAAGCTATAAAGAATCGGCGCAGCGTGCGGCGGTTTACCACCGACCCCGTTGACGATAAGAAGATCGAGGCTATCCTGGAGGCGGGCCGCTGGGCGCCTTCATGGGCCAACAGCCAGTGCTGGCGCTTTGTGGTGGTGCGCGATAGGAATATAAAGAAAAAGCTGGCGGCAACGATGATGTCGATCAAGCTGCCCGATAGGGAAATTCCCAATCCCGCTTTAGCCGGTTTTGACCAGGCGCCGGTGATAGTCGTCGTCTGCGCGGAAACGGGTAAGGCCGGCGGCAAGCACGGTTCTCCTGGCGAGTACGTTACCGATAAGGGCGACTGGTTCATGTTCGATGCCGCCCTGGCGGTGCAGAACATGGTCCTGGCAGCCCACGCCCTCGGGCTGGGGACGGTGATCATAGGCGCTTTTGAAGCCCCGGTGGTGGAGAAGATCCTGTCTATGCCCACCGGCGTTCGTGCCGTCGCGATGTTCCCGGTCGGCGTCCCTGCCCAGCCGGGCAAGGCGCCCCCGCGCAAGGAGCTATCCGATATTGTCATCAAGGACAAGTGGGGCAAATAGCCCTTTTCTCGGGCGCTTGCCTCATCAGGCCTGCGGCGACTATAATAGATTACCCGGAGTCTATAGAGAGCAGGTGATTTCATGCCTAAATACGGACTGGAGAATATCCGCAATATTGTCTTGCTGTCGCACGGGGGTGCCGGCAAGACTTCGATATCGGAGGCGATGCTCTTCAACGCCGGTGCCATCAACCGTTTAGGCCGGGTGGATGACGGTTCGACTACCTCCGACTACGATCCCGACGAGATCAAACGCAAGATCAGCATCAACCTTTCCATCCTCCCCTGCGAGTGGCGGGAGAACAAAATAAACGTTATCGATGCCCCGGGGTATACCGACTTCGTCGGCGACATCAGGGCGGGCATACGCATCAGCGAGGCCGCCGTTATCGTCGTCGGTGCCACCTCCAGCGTGGAGGTCGGCACGGAAATGGTCTGGAACTACTGCGAGGATTCAAAGCTGCCGCGGTTTGTCTTCATCAATAAAATGGACCGCGAGAACGCCGATTTTGCTAAAGTGGTGGGGGAAATCAAGGCCAGGCTCGGCGCCAGGTGCGTCGCCCTTCAGCTGGCCATCGGTGCCCACACCAGCTTCCAGGGGGTTGTTGACCTGCTCTCGATGAAGGCCTATACCGGCGCCGGCACGCAGGTCAAGGAAACGGAAGTTCCCGCGAACCTGAAAGCCCAGGCCGATTCCTACCGCGAGAAGCTGGTGGAGTCTATCGCCGAGGTTGACGATACCCTCCTCGAGAAGTACCTGGGCGGGGAAGCCATCAGCCCTGAAGAATTGACTAAAACACTGCGGCGGGCCGTCCTCGAAGGTAAAATAGTGCCGGTGCTGGCCGGCTCGGGGCTGCAGAACATCGGTATCACCCGCCTGGTCGACGCCGTCGTTGATTACCTGCCCCTGCCTAAAGAGCGCAAGGTGGCCGTCAGCGGGGGCGCTGCCATTGAGCCTAAAGAAGAGCTGCCGCTGGCCGCCCTGGTCTTCAAGACCACCGCCGACCCGTACGTCGGCAAGCTGACCTATTTCCGTGTTTACAACGGCGTCATCAGCAGCAACTCACAGGTCTTTAACTCCGCCCAGAATGCCCACGAGCGCGTCGGCCAGCTTTTCATGATGCGGGGTAAGGCGCAGGAGCCGGTACCGCAGGTCCGGGCCGGCGATATCGGCGCCGTGGCCAAGCTGAACGTGACCGCTACCGGTGATACCCTCTGCGCCACGGACAAACCGATCAAGCTGGAGTCCATGACCTTCCCGCTGCCGATATTCCGGGAGGCCGTGTATCCTAAGACCAAGACCGACGTGGACAAGATGGGGACAGCTCTGGCCAAACTCGTCGAGGAAGACCCCACCCTGAAAGTCCACCGCGAGCTCGGCACCGGCGAGACGATCATCTCGGGCATGGGCGATACCCACCTGGCCGTCGCCGCCGACCGGATGTTGCGCAAGTTCGGCGTCCACGTGGAGCTATCCATACCCAAGGTACCTTATCGGGAGACGATTACCATGGCCTGCAAGGCCGAGTACAAGCACAAGAAACAGTCCGGTGGGCATGGCCAGTACGGGCATGTCCTGCTGGAGTTCGAGCCTTTACCTTCGCGCGGCGAAAATGAGTTCGCCGAGAAGGTCGTTGGCGGCTCCGTGCCCCGCAACTATATCCCGGCCGTGGAAAAAGGCGTCGTCGAAGCCTACCAGGAAGGCGGACTGGCCGGCTTTCCGGTCGTCGGCGTTAAGACGATTTTGTACGACGGGAGCTTCCACCCGGTCGATTCCTCGGAAATATGCTTTAAGATCGCCGGCGCCCAGGCGTTCAAGAAAGGCATCGCCGAGGGGCGGCCTATTCTCCTGGAGCCCATCATGAACCTCAAGGTATCCGTGCCCAGCGATCTCACCGGGGAGATCATCGGCGACCTCAATACCAAGCGCGCCCGGGTCATGGGTATGAACCCGGAAGGCGATGTGAATGTTATCGAGGCGCAGGTACCGTTATCCGAGATCCAGCGCTATTCCATCGACCTTAAGTCGATGACCCAGGGCCGGGCGACCTATACCATGACCTTCGATCATAATGAAGAGGTGCCGGCGCAGATCACCCAGCGGATAGTCGCCCAGCGGCAGGCGGAAAAGGCGGAGAAAGAAAAGTAGCGGTTAGCATTTAGCAGTTAGCGGTTAGCGCTTAGCCTAATGAAAGATTTCAGGAAACTCAACGTATGGCAGAAGGCACATTTACTTACGCTTGCCATTTATGGAATAACTAAAAGTTTTCCTAGAGACGAATTATACGGTCTTACTTCTCAAATCCGGAGAGCATGTTCGTCCATCCCAGCTAACATCGCGGAGGGTTGCGGGAAAGACACCGACGCTGAATTCGGTCGTTTTCTTCAGATAGCTCAAAGCTCGGCAAGCGAACTGGAATATCATTTGTTGTTAGCTCATGATTTGAAACTATTAGAGGATAAAGACTATTTGTCATTGAGCAAACAGACTGAAGAAGTAAGGCGGATGCTTACTACTCTCACAAAGCGAGTAAAAGCTAACAGCTAATAGCTAACAGCTAATAGCTAATAAGCTCCCTGACCTTGGCCGTGAAGGCCGGCAGTATCTTTTTCCAATCGCCGACCGCCCCGTAACGCGCGTGGCGGAAGATGTTGGCTTCTTTATCTTTATTGATGGCCACGATGGTCCTGGCGCCGGAGCAGCCGCTCATGTGCTGGCTGGAGCCCGATATCGCCACGGCGATGTATAGTTCCGGCGCGATGATCTTGCCCGTCAGTCCTACCTGTACCGTGTCCGGTACCCAGTTGCTGTCGCAGGGCGGCCGGCTGGCCCCGACCGCGCCCTTGAGCAATCGCGCCAGTTCTTCGAGCTGTTTGAACCCCTCGGCGCTGCCGATGCCCCGCCCCCCGGCGACCACCCTTTCAGCGTCCTCGATATTTATACCCGCTACCTCTTCTACAACCCTGTTAATGACTTTCGCCCTGATAGCGGCAGCGTCCAGCCCTGCCGCGATGTTGATGACTTCCCCCTTCCTCGCGGTGTCCGGCGCGAGGGGAGTCATAGTCTTGGTACGGATGGTAACCATCTGCGG
>Ga0105100_10001559_pt1 | contig 13405 bp, 14 predicted proteins | sample PPLLak12cMay2015_2_FD_87033 | JGI IMG/M metagenome (GOLD analysis project Ga0105100, IMG submission 87033) | Freshwater sediment microbial communities from Prairie Pothole Lake near Jamestown, North Dakota, USA - PPLs Lake P8 Core (1) Depth... | ecosystem: Environmental > Aquatic > Freshwater >... | reverse complement strand
TATCATTATTGTCTATTTCTTTCCGAAAGGAATCGTAGGGACAGCCCAAGAGATCCTATCCAGAAGAAAAGTGGAATGAAGTACCCGCAGCAGATCCGCGGGGCATCTAATTCTCTAACAAACTCTCCTCCCCCTTGATGGGGGAGGATTAAGGTGGGGGTAATCACAAGATCATTTCCCCCTCACCCTCCCCAGGGGAGAGGGTAGGCAATTCATCCTCCCAGCAAAGCTGGGGGGTATTCTGGCACATTTTGATAGAGCGAATTAATGGAGGGGGAATCACTATGCCTGAACCGATCATGATAAAAGCCAAAGGAGATGGCGTTAAGATTCAACTGGCCGTCTGGGAAGGAAAGGGAAAAAGGATTCTTTGTGTTCATGGCATTACAGCGAACTGCCGATTCTGGGATCGGCTGGCTTCGGCTCTCGCTCCTCATCACAGGCTGATCGCCATGGATCTCAGGGGAAGAGGGCTTTCGGATAAACCTCCTGCAGGTTATTCCATCAAGCACCATTGCAAAGATATCGCAGCCCTGATGGACGACCTGGGCCTGGAACGGCCTGTGCTGATGGGTCACTCTCTAGGAGCATTCATTTCCCTTGTCTTTGCAGCCCAGTATCCTGCAAGAGTGGATCGTCTGATCTTGGTGGACGGGGGTGGAAAACTCTCCGAGGGTCAGATGGCCAAGGTCTTTGCAGGGATTAAGCCATCCCTGGACCGTTTGGGAAAGATATTTCCTTCTTTCGAGGCCTACCTTTCTCTAATGAAGCAAGCTCCCTATTTACAACCGTGGAATTCGTATATGGAGACTTATTTCCGGTACGAGATTGAAAAGACGCAAAGGGGGATTCGCTCCCGTGTTCATCCAAAACATATTGAGGAAGAAGCCAAGAACTTAGGAAAAGTGGATTCAAGGAAATTCTACAAAAAGGTGAAGGTTCCAACTCTCATTCTGCGGGCCACGAAGGGGATGCTGGCCGAAAATGATCTCTTGCTCCCTGAGAACGTGGTAAAACAAATGGTTCGTGAGATACCGAATTCTGAGAGAGTAGATGTGGAAGGTGCCAATCATTATTCAATTCTGTTTCAGCCCAATGTGAAGCGTGACCAGGCTATCCTCGATTTCTTGAAGGAATGACATCTCCCCTCCCCTTCTTTTTTCCCCACCATGTTTGTCCGGGGTAGGCCCATTAAAAACGATGGTTGACGGGTTATCCTGGCAGGAGTAGAATAACTTTATGGCTGTGGTGAACCTTAGAAATTCAAGGACGGTATGGCTGTTTCTCGCAGTTCCACTGTTTATTTTCCAAACTGAACACGTTTGGGGAGGGAGTCCTATGGAAATTACATCGACTGCGTTTAAAGACGGAGAGAAAATCCCTATTCAGTATGTCATGCCCGGGGCGGGCGGAAAAAATATTTCGGTTCCCCTCTCATGGAAGACCGTTCCACCAGGAACAAAATCCTTTGCCCTTTCAATGGTCGATCCCCACCCGGTGGCACAGAACTGGGTCCATTGGCTTGTGATCAATATTCCAGCAAATGCGACGTCTCTTGAAGAGGGGGCATCTGGAAAGAAGATGCCCCCGGGGTCCGTCGAACTAAAGAACTCCTTCGGAGACATCGGCTACGGGGGTCCGCAACCTCCGAAGGGGACAGGCGACCATCCTTATGTCTTCACCCTTTATCCTTTAAAAGTGGAAAGGCTTGACCTTGGGGCAAACACCTCGCTCTCGACCTTTAAAAAGGCTTTGGAAGGAAAGACCCTGGGGTCGGCCACAATAACGGGCAAATACGGACGTTAGCCTTTGTCCGTCCTTTCATCAATCGAAGAGAAAACTCAAGTTATAGTCTCCCATCTTGGATTGGGAGAATACCCACGCTCACTAATGCGTTTGAGGGCCAAGACTCCACATAGGTTAGTGATAGCTTCCTGAAAGCGAGCGTTGGTTGCATAGGCTGAAAACTGCGGACCTCCATCGCAAATAGAGCGCTAACCCTCTCATCTGGATCGCCGATATTCCGGCTGTCGGAGAACTTCAAGGGAAACAAATATTGTTAGAATCAGAAAGGAAGAGAGATATGAAAGCGACTCAACAGCTAAAAGACGAACACGAGGGTGTAAAGATCATGCTCAATATTCTGGAACAGGTATGCCAAGAATTGGAGGCAGTTGGAAGTTTGAACAAAGAACACTTTGACGGGATTCTTGAGTTTTTGAGAGTCTTTGTGGATAAATGTCATCATGGAAAAGAGGAAGACCTCTTGTTTCCTGCATTGATCGCTGGGGGAGTTCCCAAAGAAGGTCCCATCGCGGTTATGCTTCATGAACATGAAATGGGCAGACGCTATGTCAAGGCCATGAGCGAAGCCTATGCCACATATTTAGTAGCAGACAAACCCACAGCTAAAGACATTATACAAAATGGGCACGGTTATATTTCATTGCTGAGGGATCACATTGAAAAGGAGAATAACGTCCTATTTATGATGGCAGATAGTCGGTTGTCAGAAAAAAGACAGGATGAATTATTTGAAGGGTTTGAGAGAATCGAAGAGGAGCGAATTGGAGTTGGCAAGCATGAACAATTTCATGGTTTGCTTGAAAAACTGAGCCGAGTATACTTAAGCTGAACAGGAGGACATGAGGGCGTTTAAACCTCTGCTATGTCTGCCTTTTGATGTGGCGCGAGAGGAGAGTCTCTAATAGGAAGGTGCGGAGTACTTCCTGTTATTCTCAAAAATAGATTTCGGCACCATTACGAAGATTTCGACTGATAATCAACAATTTCCTAAGATGAAAAAGCAGGGCCGTTTTTCCACCTTACTGAGGTGGCAAGGGAGATGGAGAAGGCCGCGGCGAACCTAAACGAGGCCGAAACTGGAAATGGTAGATACGGCCAATGAGATATTTTCGATAACTCGCCATTCCCTAGGCCTACGATTGCATAGGACAACAAAAAAACGTCATAAATCTTATTGCTAGTGAAACTCTATTTTTCTGGAAACCATTAAATATCAAACTGTTATACGAACTAATTGTTCTTGGCATTGAAATTGCTATTTAAAATAACTCCTTTCTAAGGTGGATCCTTGATGTATGCCCAGAAACGGAGAAGGTGGAGAGGTTAACAAATCCGAGAATTTATCGGAAACTCCACAGGATCAGAGTAGCGGTATGGCCGATTTAGTATTGAAATTAGCGGAGGATATTCTCGAAAGAAACCATGGGATGATGATAGAAATCCATGGGAAAAGATCGGAGACTCTCATTGTTCTGAGATTCCCCATTGAGAGAAGAAAAGTAGTCTATTATGAACCGATTGCCCTATGAAATAAGATGCGAACGTAGTAATAGAAAAGCCTGAGGGCACAAGGAAACATTGGAAAAATCATTTAACAAAAGAGAGAGAAGAAGATATCCACGGATCATTGTTGATTTGCCTCTTGAATATCGGGATATGGATGGATCGTGTTTATATGGAGGGGTTCTTGTCAATGCAAGCGGGGGAGGCTTTCTCATCGAAGCAGTCAGAGACGTCCCTGTTGGTACGGAATTAAATATAGCTGTCCTGTTCCCAAAGGGGTTTGAATTGGCTAACTTCAAAGTGGTGGCGAAGATCGTACGGAAGGAACCTTATCGGAAACAAGACTTCAAAGGAGACTCGTACTGGAAAGGATACCAGTATGGATTAGAGTTTATTCAGATATTGGAGGAGGATCGTCGGAAACTGAGCCTCCTTCTCGGTGGCCCATTTGAATCTGAGAAGATTTCCCCCAGTCTACGCAGTCAGCATTCTTAGGAATTTGCCCCTGATTTTGTTCGTTATGCTCACTTTCAACCCGTAATCCTCAATTCCTGAATGTGGTTCCTACTATTGAATTGTAGCTGTTATTCGCATCCCTTTTCCCGAAGATAACTTCCTCTGAAACTGAAACTTTCTGTTCCTTAATTTTAGAAAAAAGTGTATAGTACAAACGCAACTGGATAATCGGGATAGATTCCAGGCTGTCTCTAGGTGGGCCTTGGATTCACATAAGTCCAGTCAAAAAAGGAGGTTGTCTATGATGCAGAAACTGGACATGAATCGAAGGAAATTCCTAAAGGCTTCAGCAATGACAGGCGCTGCATTGATTGGTGAGAGCCTTTTGAGAGGGGGAACCCAAGCGGCCCATGGCTCCAAGGGGAATGAGATTAAAATGCCAACTGAGAAGATCCCTGTGACCATGGAGGCTGACGTCGTTGTCGTCGGTGGCGGACCCGGAGGCTTCGCTGCTGCTCTGCGGGCTGCTCGAATGGGGGCAAGCACGATCCTCATAGAGAAGTATGATATGCCGGGAGGGGTTCACACGTCCGGACTTCAGGGGGCCTACAACGCTGGCGTGGGTGGGATTCATACCGAGTTGATGCAGAGACTGGATAAGGAAGGTCACGTTTATACCGCTACGGAGAAGACGTTTCCGGACTGGGCCGGCAATCCGCTTTCACACTATGAATGGGGCCTTAAGCCCGGAAGCCCCTTCACAAGGAAGACGTTTAACCCCGAAGGGGGCGGAACTGTCATGCTGACGATGCTGGAAGAGGCGGGGGTAAAAGCTTTGTACAACAATACATTTATTGATGTGAAGATGAAGAAACTCTCGAAGAAAGAAACCGCCATTGAGGCGGTCGTTGTGAAAAATGCAGCTGGCCTTCAGGCGATCAAGGGCAAGATTTTTGTCGACGGCTCAGGAACGGCTGAGGTGGTGGCCCGGGCAGGCGCCCCTTATGTACGGGGCGGGGGGCCGCAACCTCCCGCGGTGGCAACGGACAGACAGAATCGGCCCCTTCCAGGTGGACTTTTGTGGACAATGGGCGGCGTGGATTTCGAAGAAGTGAGTAAGTACCAAAAGAGCTACGGCGATCCGGGACTGAGTAAGCTTATTGCAGCGGCTGTCGCAGGTGGAGACATTCCTTCCGATCTTTTTAGGCCAAGACTGGAAGGGAAGTGTGTTTACGGAAATCTGTACATCGGTCACCCCACGCTTGACATGAACCCGATCGAAGGGCCGGGTAGTTTCATACTCTGGGAAAACGTTCCGTATGAATGGGCGCTTCATATTGATGATGATGCTAAAGATGAAATCCGCGCGAAGACTGCGTTGAGACGATTCATTGACGCCGAGGCGAGATTCCTCAACAAATATGTTCCGGGGTTTAAGAATGCCTTCATAACAAATATCGGCCGCTATCTGGGAATACGTGACGGTCGCCATCCGATGGGGGAGTATGTCCTCACGATCGACGATGCCCTAAACAGCCGCACCTTTCCCGATGCCGCCACAAAACCGATGACCAAGAATTTTCATTGGGACTGCTATAAAAACCACACGTTTCAGGTCCCTTATCGGTGCTTCCTGCCAAAGAAAGTGAATAATTTATTACTGACAGGAGCATCCATGTCTTTTAGCTACGAAACCATCTTTATGGTGATGAGGAATTTCCCGTGGTGCACGCAGACCGGAGAAATTGCTGGATTTGCTGCAGCCTCCTCAATAAAGCAGGGAATTGGACCCAAACAACTCAAATGGACAGAGCCTCTGTTTTGAACGGGGGAATATTCTACCGTTTTCTTGGGAGAAAGCACGCATCATGGAGCTAAAAGGAAAGTCAATTGACCAGCTGAAAGTCGGAGATTCCGCAGAGTGGTCCAGAACCGTGACAGAGCATGACATCAAGCTCTTCGCAGAAGCGACAGGCGATTTCAATCCCGTCCACCTGGATCAAAGCTATGCTGAGAAGACTTTTTTTAAGGGGAGAATTGCCCATGGCCTTCTTTCCCTTGGTTATATCTCAACCGTCTTGGGGAACATTCTGCCAGGGCATGGAACCATCTATATCTCCCAGGAGGTTAAATTTCTTGCTCCTGTGAGAATTGGAGATACCATTACCGCGAGAGTGGAGGTCATGGAATTCAACCTTGAGAAGAACAGAGTTAGATTCAAAACCATCTGTATCAACCAGGAGGGCAAGATCGTGGTGGACGGAGCCGCATGGGTAATGCCTCCCAAAAGAGAGTGACAATGGCGCTGACGATCTGATCCAGCAGACGAAGAGTTTTGAGGAGGGGCAATGCCATTCGATCTCGAGATCATTTTCAGGTTGGTTTTAGCCTCATTTTTTGGGGGATTAGTCGGTCTGGAACGAGAGGTTCATGGAAGAGAGGCAGGGATTCGAACGTATCTGCTTGTCTCATTGGGATCCGCTTTGATCATGATCGTATCGGAATACCTCGCTTTCGAATACCAGGGCAAATTTTCGAGTGATTTATTTCGAGTGGACCCTGGACGGATTGCTGCTCAAGCAATCACAGGAATAGGATTCTTGGGTGCGGGCGTCATCATCCGGTACAAGAACTCAATCAGAGGCCTGACAACAGCAGCATCCATGTGGGTGGTCTGCGCAATCGGTTTGGCAATCGGCGCAGGGTATTACCTCTTTGGTTCTGTGGTGTCTGCAATCGCAATCCTTTCTCTGCTAGGATTGAAAGGTATCGAAAAGAAATTGAGCAAAGACTGGTATGAAGAAATGATCATCGTATCTGAAGATGCTGAAGGGCAAACCGATCGAATTCAGGAAGTTATGGACAAATATAATATCAAGGTGACAAAGCTCAGTATAAAGAAGGACTTTCAAAAAAAAGAAATTACTTTGGGTTTTCGTCTCCGATTGCGAGCTGTCCAGCCGGATCGAAATATTCTAAAAGGGATCTTCGGCGTGCCAGGGATAAAAAGGATTGACCTGCAATAAAGAATTTCTATTAGATCATGCTTTTCCGGACTCACCCAGTAACAATTGATTCAAGCCGAGGGTCTTGAGTTTGGCCAGGGACCTTTCCTTCTTCTGTGCCACCTTTCGAAAGATTCTTCCCACCTCGGGAAGAGGAACCTTGTCTGACACCTCACTGAAAAATCTTCGCTCTCTCTCCTCAAGGATTAAAGCCATTTTCAAAAGATCTGAATCTTCGGTTTGGTCCATTCCCTTCATCTCGATTTCATAATCACTCTGATCAAGTCCGGCAATAGGTTCAAGAATCATCTCGGTCACATTTTCCCGGCGTGTCCTCTCCATCAGGGAGTAGTTTTTCCTCTCCTCCTCCAATAAGACTTGTAACGCTTCACCCACAATAGGGTTTTTCGCCTTTTGGACCATCGTTTTATAGAAGGTCTCTGTTCGTTGAACCATTTCTGCCGCAAATCCCATGATTGCACCGAACGTACTGAGGGCCATCCACAACCTCCTTAACCCTCCCCTCCATTTCTTAAAGGGGAGAGAGGAATTATGTCCAACGCTGAATCACCACCTTCGTATCTGTAAAGAACTGGAAGACTTCCCTTCCATGTCCTTTGATATCTCCGAAGAAGGAACCCTTTGCTCCGCCAAAGGGAAAGAACGACATCGGTGCCGCAATGCCAAGATTGATCCCCATCATGCTAGCCCCAGCTCGGTACTTGAATTCCCGGGCCGTTTTTCCGTTCGTAGTATACAGACACGCTGCATTTCCATATTCGCTGTTTTCGATGAGCTTCAGACCTTCGTCCAAGTTCTTAACATGGATGAGAGCAACGACAGGGCCAAAGATCTCTTCTTTTGCAATGGACATACCCGGATGAACCTCATCGAAGACTGTGGGGCCAATGAAAAAACCATTCGAATATCCATCTACCCTGATATTCCGCCCATCGAGGATCAACTTTGCCCCTTCCTTTATTCCCTTCTCGATATATCCCAAGACCTTTTCCTGATGCTTTTTCGAAACAACAGGACCCATCTGAATCCCTTCTTGGAGACCATCCCCAACTTTGAGCGCCTTAGCTGCACGAACAAACTTTTCCTTCAGCCCCTGATAGGCATCCCCGACAGCGACCAGGACCGAACCGGAGAGGCAGCGTTCCCCGGCACACCCATAAAAGGAGGTAATCAGAGAAGGCATGTGTCGATCCAACTCCGCGTCCGGCATCACCAGGACAATGTTCTTGGCACCCCCGAGGGCCTGAGCGCGCTTCCCTGTCTCTCCGCAGGCCTTGTAAACATACCGGGCCGTGGCGCTCTGGCCGACAAATGATATCCCCTTGATATCAGGATGATAAAGCAATCCGTTGACAGCATCCCTGGCTCCATGAACCATGTTGATGACACCTTCTGGGAATCCACATTCTTTTACAGCTTCGAAGATCCGCGTCTGTGTCAAAGGGACCTGCTCCGAAGGCTTCACGATGTAGGTATTCCCACAGACCACAGCATAGGGAAGAAACCACCAGGGCACCATGGCCGGGAAATTGAACGGAGCGATCGCCCCGAAGACACCAATGGGCTGGCGCTCCGCCGTGCAATCAATCCCCTGGGCGATGTCTTCTAAATTATAGCCCGTCATCATGGTCGTGACCCCTGTGGCATGCTCCACATTCTCGATCATCCTCCGAACCTCACCTCTCGACTCATCGATGGTCTTTCCCTCTTCAGTGACGAGGGTTCGGGCAATGTCTTCAAAAGCATTCTCCATAAGGTCTTTCAGCTTGAAGAAGTACCGAGCCCGGGTGAGCGGAGGGGTACACCTCCAATCCCAGTAAGCCTCCTTGGCGGCTTGAACAGCCTTGTCCACATCGGCAGCCGTTGAAAAAGGAACCTCCGCAATTTTCTCCCCTGTTGCAGGGCACCACACATCCCCGAACTCTTTTGTCCCGGAGTCAACCCATTCCCCGTTAATGTAGTTCTTGACCCTTTTCATTTAGACACCCCCTTCACCTTTTCCTATCAGATTCTTTTGAAAGCCAAATCAAATTTTTTCCCTGCCTCTTCCAATTGATCATTGGAACTAACTAATGGAGGCTGGATTCTCAACACATTCCCATAAACACCGCCTAATCCGATGAGCAAACCCATCTCACAACAAAAATCTCTGATCCTATTGCCTTCTGAATTGGCAGGCGTCTTTTGATCGTCACGTACCAATTCAATCCCCAGCATTAAGCCTTTGCCACGGATTTCACCGATGAGCTTATGCTTGGCTCTCAAATGCTCAAACTGTGCCTTCAAGAGCTCTCCTTTCTTCAGTGATTCGTCTGCCAATTTCTGCTTTTCAAGGAATTCAATGTTAGCCAGTGCTGCTGCGCAGGAAACTGGATTTCCTCCAAATGTCGAAAGATGGTCCCCTGGCTTGAAGGAGTCCGCCACTTCCTCCCGTGCGATGAAGGCACTCAATGGAAAACCGTTCGCAATCCCCTTAGCCATTGCCATGATATCTGGCTCAACCCCATAGTGTTCAATGCCAAACATCTTCCCGGTTCTGCAAAATCCTGTCTGGACCTCGTCTATAAGCAAAAGAATCCCATGTTTCTTCAATATCTTATCAATCTCCAAAAAATAATCGTCCGGTGGTGCGATAATCCCTCCTTCACCCAGGATGGGTTCCGCAATAAAACACGCCACATCTCTATAAGTATCATATAAAAGAATATCCTCTAAGGCCCTTGCGCATCTTAGACTACATTTAGGGTATTCTAATTCAAAGAAGCACCGATAGCAGTAAGGAGCTGGGAGGAAGCTACATCCTGTCATGTACGGCCCTCCTCGTTTCTTCCTTCCGCTCAGTCCGGTAATACTTAAGGTGGCATAAGACCGCCCGTGAAAAGAAGCCTGAAGCGAAATGAATTCCGTTCTCTCAGTATATTGTTTGGCAAGTCGTAGACCCCCTTCGATTGCTTCTGCCCCTCCACTGCCAAAAAAACTCTTCTTCAGTTTTCCGGGGGTGATCTGAGCTAATTTCTCAGCCAAGTCTGCTGTGGGCTGAGAGTGATAAACATATGAGCAACAATGAACCAATTTATCCATTTGGGCTTTGGCTGCCTCATTGATTTTCTCATTGCAGTGCCCCGCATTCACAACTGCTATCCCAGAAAAACAGTCAATATATTCCTTTCCGTTGATGTCGGTGACCACGGCTCCACGGGCTTTCTCGATCACGACGGGTTGGATTTTATCCACCATGCTGGTGTTTACATATTTCTTGTATTTCTCGATTGTATTCATACTCTTCGACTCCTCTCCATCCTGAGGAACGACTCAAAAACATTTAATTCTCACTTTTCCGTACAGTCCACTTTAACATTCCAATCTTAAACCATTCTATTTGGGAATCGCTTCGACATCAACTTCACCCTCGAATGCCTCTCGAGCTGCTCTCTGGAGGCCCTGAAGATCCTCCGCTTTTTCTACCTCAACAACCAATTCTCTGTCATCTAAGACCTTTAATCTTCCATAGTGATTCACGACGTCAATGACTTTCTTTGGATCGACGGTAATCCATCCCTTCATCCGACGCACCAACTCGTCTCCATCGAAACTCCTCTCGATCTGGGTCCCTACCCTCCTCTTCTTTGCCTCCCATCCGATTACAGCCGGCTGAAGCACCGTGGGGGTAACGGGGTCGTGCATCGCCGCACATCGAAACCATATCTTTGCCCGGATCATGAATTGTCCCCTTTCCTCAATCTTCCTTCATCATTCCCTTTTTATCATCTCTTGAACCCGGCTCGTGTGGGAAACGAACTCTACCCTAATATTTTTCGTATCATGAAGATAACGGCGCCCGCGTATAATGTCAAGCCAAAATCCTGATTTCCTTGACAGTCCGAACTCCGATGGTGTACTCTTCAAAAGGAAAGCCAGGTCTTGGAAGGAAATGAAGCTCCCCGCCCACAGGGCGGGGCTTCCCGGAGAGGAGGTCTCATTTATATTGTGCCCCTCGTGGTCGGGTCTCATCAACTTGACTCCGCCTGCAAGGCGGGGCTTGCGGGGCACGTTCCGGTCAGGAGATAGCGATATGGATTTGCTCAAAGCGATTCAGGAGAGAAAAAGCATCAGGGCTTTTAAACCCGACGCAGTCCCGAGGGAAAGGATTGAGGAGATTCTCAGATCAACTATTTATGCCCCCTCTGCGATCAATCTCCAACCCTGGGAATGGATTGTCGTCACCGGAGAAGAAAAAGAGAGATTAAGCCGCAGGCTGATCAAGGCATATAAGGAAAGACAGATTGCCTGCAGTCCCGGAAATGTGAAGCCCTTGCCAAAGACGTATGGAAAGAGAGGGGCAAAGACCCTTGCCTTGATGAAACCCTTTTACGAAGAGATGGGGGTGGATATCAACCAATTTACGAACGAAGGAAGTTGTCGTTTTTACGGGGCGCCTGCCGCAATCCTTTTCTGCATGGATGACTCCTTTCCCAAAGCCCGTATCGTGGATGTCGGCCTGGCCTTGGGATACTTCCTGCTGACTGCTCATGAATTCGGGCTGGCCACATGTCCCATTGGGTTAATCGCTGCTTACGAAGACGAGATCAAAGATCTCCTCAATATTCCAGAAGATAAAAATGTGGTGATCGGAGTGGCGTTGGGATATCCAGATTGGGAATCCCCCGTCAACCGTTTTAAAACCACGAGAGACGATCTGAGTAAATTCGTGAGGTGGATAGAATAAAGCCGAATGGCAAATAGCGAGGGACGGGTCGAATGAATAAAACCCTGAAAAGAATTGTCGTTTTTGCAAGCGTCTTGATTGTTTTTTTCTTCGTCTTATTTGTGATCAACCAAACAGCACAGGTTGTTCAACTGGCCGGGAAGGTAAGTCCTTCCTTTGGAAATTTTGTTTTCTGGGCTCTATTACTGGTTTATGCCATTCTCCTTTTCATTCCGGTAGTTTTGTTTTTGAGCTTGCCCAAGTCTCTGACCCCTCCAAAGAGTGAGGACGCCCCGGAATTTAATGTCTATTTGGCGGCGCTGAAGAAGCGTCTGGCTTCCAATTCAAATCTCAAAGGCCTGGAGCTTTCAAGCCGACAACACGTCGAGGAGGCTTTGTCGATCCTCGGCAAAAAATCCGATGAGATCATCCAACAAACGGCTTCCACGGTATTTATAAGCACTGCCGTTTCTCAAAGCGGGCGGCTGGATGCTTTTCTGGTGCTCTCCGCCCAATCCCGCATGGTATGGAGGATTGCTCGATTATATTATCAGCGACCCACGCTCCGAGATCTTGTTCAGCTCTATGCAAACGTTGCGGGAACCGCTTTTCTCGCAAGTGAGTTCGAAGACATTGACATCAGTGAACAAGTGGAACCCGTTTTGTCCTCCAGCCTCGGGGCTCTGGCCGTAGCAATCCCGGGTGTTCAACTGGCAGCATCCATTCTGGTGAATTCCGTACTCACAGGCACAGCGAATGCATTTCTTACTTTGCGCGTGGGGATCATCGCCCGGCGCTATTGTGGCTCACTCGTCCTTGCCGAAAAGCGGACCCTTCGACGGGCAGCAAGCGCAGAGGCAGCAAAATTACTTAGCTCGATTGTAAGACAGGGTACAACCAAGCTGTCCAAAGCACTCTGGAAGGTTTCCAAGGGCAAGGTCGGTGGCATCTTCTCAGGCATGAAAGAGTATGCCAAGGAAACAAGAAGCTCTCTCTTTGCAAAAGTCGGCCTTCAAAGAACGAAAGAGGCCCTTGATGCCGAAATCGAGGCAATCCCCTCGAAAAAAACCATCGATCGCTCTAGTCCCGGAATGGAAGAGGGGGAATAAAGGCATTCTTGTTTCATGTGATTGCTCGCAAAACCCCGTCAGATTGCCTCTAGCAGTTTGCTGAAAAAGTGATTTTTCCCAGGCTGCTCAAAAATGCCCAGATGCAAGTTGAGTCTGCGAAATCCCGTTTACGGGGGCCCCCGAAATCCTGAGGAATGAGGCGTACTTTGAGGTACGCCGCAATGACGAAGGATGAGGGAAACGAGGCAGATGGGCGTTTTTCAGCAGCCTGCTAGTCTGACCTGCCGACGGGCATGAATTAGGGAAAATGATGATTGCCATCCCCAGAAAGGCTGCGACCACGATTCTCCTCCGGAATAAAGAGCCCGAAGGATTTGAAGTCTTTCTTCTCAAGCGACATGAAAAAAGCAGTTTCATGGGTGGAAATTATGTCTATCCGGGCGGGAGAGTTGACCGGGAAGACGGGTCCTTGGAAATGTGTTCCTTTTCAGAAGGAATCACGCTTGAGGAGGCTCAAATGATTCTTGGAAGAACCATTTCGCCTGAGGAGAGCGTCGCACACTGGATCGCAGGCATTCGGGAACTCTTTGAAGAAGCAGGAGTGCTTCTCGCCTATGATCAAAAGGGGAAGCTTCTCCAACTCAAGGGTCGAGAGGAGCGGGAAAGGTTCTTACGCTACAGAGAATCGCTCCAAAAGAATAATGTCAGTATCTGTGAGATGGCACGGAAAGAGAATCTTCGCTTTGCTCTGGACCAGCTCCATTATTACGCTCATTGGATTACACCCGAGGCCCGATCTGAACGGTTTGATACCCGTTTCTTTTTGACCCGTTATCCTT
>Ga0105100_10001556_pt1 | contig 13429 bp, 9 predicted proteins | sample PPLLak12cMay2015_2_FD_87033 | JGI IMG/M metagenome (GOLD analysis project Ga0105100, IMG submission 87033) | Freshwater sediment microbial communities from Prairie Pothole Lake near Jamestown, North Dakota, USA - PPLs Lake P8 Core (1) Depth... | ecosystem: Environmental > Aquatic > Freshwater >... | reverse complement strand
GGTCCCCGTAATAGATCATCCCGTCAACAACAACCAGCGGAGCATTTGCATTTGCCTGATCGCTGTCGGCTGCTCTTAATGATGTTTCACCACGGATCAGCATATCGCTGGCACTGCTCAGACCTTTGGCACTGGTGCTCAGGTTAACTGCCAGACCTGGTATCGCACCTCTTAACATTGTGGTAACGTTCGAGGTGGCTTCGGTAGCGAGATCTTCGGCATCGATCCTGGATACAGCTCCTGTAAGGTCTTTTTTCTTGACAGTGCCATAACCAATAACAATAACTTCTTCAAGCAGGCCAACGTCAACCTGCATGACAATACTGAAGCTCGTTTGTGTCCCGATCTCGATTTCCTGGGTTTTCATCCCGATAAAGGAAAAGGAGAGGATCCTTACATCAACAGGGATCTGCAACCCGAACTGACCCTCTGCATCCGTTAGAGTCCCGATAGTGGTTCCCCTTACCTGAACCGAAACACCCGGGAGGGGAGTTTGTTGTTCATCAGTTACTTTGCCAGTAACTACTTTCTGCGCTGCCAGACTGACTGATAATCCGGCCAGCACAATAAGCATAAGCAAGATTTTTTTCATAGAGTTAGTTTAAAGGGTAAATAAAAATATATTTATTTATGTAAAAGTATTTAGCTCATGATAGCTTTTGAATGTCGTACAGGTCAGTCACTTAAATGTAAATTGAAAACAAAAATCCACCTCCGATATGTCAAATATATAATAGAATTCAGAATTATGCAACCGATTGCGAAAATATTTTTTAACAAAGGTGTAAATACCAGTTATTTTCCTTCTTTCACGATCACTCCGGGAGGAGTGACAAAATAGTACCATGCACTTTCAGCCTTCTCCTTATCAAGTTTGCCGTTATACACCAGGAACCTGTACTTTAAAAGATATTTCTGACGCGGTTCCAGCAGCCAGTCCATATCCTTTGTGGGACAGAAATTTGCAAACATGTCTCCACGGTCGTACTGATTCTCCGGCCATATCCTGAGAGGTTCAGGATAGTTATAATTGGTTGGATATGACATCATTACAACACCTGCATAGTCGTTGTCAATATCCCCCTGCACTATGCACCATCTTGCCTTGCTTCCATCTGCATCCTTCCTTGATAACCCTTCAGAAGTAAGGACCATGCTGTTTTTGTTATCCCATTTTTCTGTTGTTCTCCAGCCTAATCCTGCATACCTGTACTCCAGTATTTTAAATGGAGATTCTCCTGCCGTGTTAAGTGCAATATTGAAATCGACAATGAAAAAATCCTGGTTCTCCTGAGGACGGTATACCCTTACACCCTGCAATTCATTCAATGCAACTTTTTCACCGCCTGTCTTCCTGAATACAATATGTTCATGAAGCGCCACAAATTCTGCATAGACTGATCCGCTTTCCACCGATGCAAATTTTGCAAACCTTACTGTACCCTGTTTCGAATTGATGTTCCAGAAATCTATCTTCTCACCTTCATACTCAACTGCCGTCCAGGGATTCCAGATCCCGTAATGGTGATTATGGTCAGGGGGCTGGATACGGGTGAGAACCTGTCCGTTGGGTGCCCAGAGAGGATGAATGAAACCGCTTCTTTTATATGCAGTATCAATTCCCTTCGGCGGATAAACGGTTTTGTAAAAATACTGCAGCAGGTTCTGGTCACCTTTATGAATGACAAGAGTTCCGTTTTCTGCGGTAGCGGTAACAGACTTTATATTTTTTGCCTTACCCTGTACAAGCTCAAAAAGATGCTTCTCACCTGTGCCTGTTACAGTCTGGAGCATCCAGTAAAGCTTACGGTGATCACCCTGCTCCACCTGGAAAGAAACAGGAATCCTGGACTTGCCTTTTATTTCATATAATTCAAGTAAAGTATCAGAAATAAAAGTCACATTATCAAGATTCAGCATGACAGGAATTTCAATTCCGAATGTGGGTTTTGCGAGAGTGACCTCAAGCGAGGCAATCTTTTGTGAGTTGCCGGTGACCGCCCAAAGCATGGCGGCGGTCAGAAGAATGATTCTGCGTATTGTCTTTATTGTCATAACTGTTTAATATTAAATGAAATGGATCAGTTTTGTCATAGAATAAATCTCAATCTGTCATAATTGAGGCCATTAAATTATTACTTTTTCTATTTATTCGCAACCGATTGCAGATTTTTTCCCGATTTATTTCAGAAAGTCATGTATAGTAATAACTTTGTATTATTATCCAGATCATTATGAAAGGTAGTAAAGAGGTCACAATCTATGATGTTGCAAAAGCTTTAAATCTTTCCCCTTCAACTGTCAGCAGGGGATTAAAAAATCATCCGCATATCAGGAAGGAAACAAGAAAAAAAATTCAGACTATTGCAAATGAGATGGGATACCGGCAGAATAAATTTGCCAGCAATCTTCGTCTGAAGCACACAAATACTATAGGAATTGTTGTTCCGCGTCTCAATAGTTACTTCATGGCAACGGCTATTGCAGGGATAGAAAAAGTTACATCTGAAAACGGTTATGGGCTTATTATAAGTCAGTCGCTTGAATCGTGGAGGAAGGAGATATCATGCGTAAACACACTGTTCAACAGTCGTGTTGATGGACTTCTGGTGTCGCTTGCATATGATACGAAGAACATGAACCATTTCAATCTACTTTTCAACAAGGACATTCCGGTTGTTTTCTTTGACAGGGTTGCAGATTGCAACGGCTGTATAAGTGTGATAATCGATAATTATAAAGCAGGGTATGAAGTTACATCTCACCTGATCGATCAGGGTTGCAGGCGGATCGTTCATCTTGGAGGGAATATGCTTCGCAATGTATATTCGGAGCGATTCAGGGGATACCGGCAGGCTCTGGCAGATAATAAAATAGAATATGATCCGGTCCTTCTTATAATAAGCGATATGAGCAGTCAGGCAGGAAAGGAAACTGCTCAGAAAATTCTTAAAATGAAACCCCGTCCCGATGGATTGTTTTCATCAAATGACACTACTGCCGCAGCTGCAATTGTTCAACTTGTACAAGCAGGAGTAAAAATTCCTGATGAGATAGCCATTGCAGGTTTTAACAATGAACCTGTCAGTCAGGTTGTCCATCCTAACCTTACAACAGTAGATTATCCGGCCCTGGAGATCGGAGAGATGGCTGCAACATCGCTTATCAATAAGCTTAAAGATTCTTTGAAGGCCGATTTGAGCTCAATTGTCCTGAAACATAACCTGATTGTCAGGGAATCATCACTCAGACAAAATAATAATCAATCACGAAAAACACATTAAGAGGCATGAGGCGGAAATATTCCATAATTCTTATTTCACTGTTATTATTTTCAGCATTAAGAGCTGAAGACGGATACAAGCTCTGGATGAGGTATGATCTCATATCTGATAAGGAATTGCTCGGGCAGTATAATAAATCCATCAGTGGATTAATGATCGAAGGATCGTCATCCACCATGCTCATTGCAGGTGAGGAATTGAGGAATGGCTTGGAGTCAATGCTCGGCAAAGAGATACCTGAGATCACTTCCATAAAGAAACATGGAATAATTATTGCAGGAACTCCTGAGAACTCCGGAATTATTGCTTTTCTTGGACTGAAGGAGAAGCTGGCAGATAAAGGTAATGAAGGCTATATAATCACAACTTCAAAACAGAGACGCAGGAATATATTTGTAATAGCAGCAAACACTGATGCCGGAGTGATGTACGGAATATTCCATTTTCTGCGGTTGATACAGACACATCAGGATATATCTGCACTGGCAGTCGAAAGCTCTCCTAAAACAAAGATCAGGCTTCTCAATCACTGGGATAATCTTAACAGAAGTGTGGAGCGTGGTTATGCCGGATTGTCCCTCTGGAACTGGAAGAATCTTCCAGACTCTGTTGATACCCGATATACGGATTACGCAAGGGCTAACGCTTCTATAGGTATTAACGCTTCGGTTCTGACAAATGTTAATGCGAATTCACTCATCCTTACAAAGGAGTATCTTGTTAAGGTGAATGCTATTGCCAGTGTTTTCAGACCATTTAATATAAAGGTATATCTGACAGCACGGTTCAGCGCTCCTATTGAAATAGGTAAGCTGAAAACTGCTGATCCTCTTGATCCTGAAGTTATAGCATGGTGGAAGAACAAAGCTGATGAGATCTATGAGATCATTCCTGATTTCGGAGGATTCCTGGTGAAAGCAAATTCGGAAGGACAACCAGGTCCTCAAAACTATAACAGATCACATGCTGATGGTGCCAACATGCTTGCTGATGCGGTAGCAAAGCATGGTGGAGTTGTGATGTGGAGAGCTTTCGTTTATGATAACAATGTTCCCGATGATCGGGCAAAACAGGCATATAATGAGTTTGTTCCGCTCGACGGAAAATTCAGGAAGAATGTTCTCGTTCAGGTTAAGAACGGACCTGTGGATTTCCAGCCGCGAGAACCATTTCATCCTCTTTTCGGAGCAATGCCAAAAACTCCTCTTATGCCTGAACTGCAGATCACTCAGGAATACCTTGGCTCATCGGTCCATCTTGTTTTCCTGGCGCCGCTCTTCGAGGAGTGTCTGAAGTCGGATACTTACGCTGGTGGAAAAGGGACACCTGTTGCAAAAGTCATCGATGGCAGGCTCGATAGTTGTGAAATTACTGCCATGGCAGGAGTTTCAAACATAGGAAATGTGAGGAACTGGACCGGTCATCCATTTGCCCAGGCAAACTGGTATGCCTTCGGAAGACTTGCATGGGATCCCTATATGAATTCATCTGATATAGCTGATGAATGGATAAGGATGACTTTTACCAACAATGCTGAAGCAGTAGGGAGGATCAAAAAAATGATGCTTGATTCGAGGGAGATTGTCGTTAATTATATGACACCCCTTGGTTTACATCATATAATGTATTCAGGTCACCATTATGGTCCGGGACCATGGGTCGACAAGGGAAGAAAAGACTGGACATCAGTATATTATCACAGAGCCGATTCCCTGGGTGCAGGGTTTGACAGAACATCGAAAGGATCTGATGCCGTTGCCCAGTATTTTAAACCCGTGAAGGACATTTATGAAAATATCGGTACCTGTCCTGAAAATTTGTTGCTGTGGTTTCACCATGTGCCATGGGATTATAAGCTTAAATCAGGAAAGTCGTTATGGGATGAGATATGCCTTCGTTATGACAGCGGTGTGAAGTCGGTAAGATGGCTTCAGTCGGAATGGGAAAAATCGAAGGGATTCATTGACAAAGAAAGATTTGAAGAGGTTACAGCTTTATTGGTGAAGCAGGAGAGGGATGCCCGGATCTGGAAAGATGGATGCATACTCTATTTCCAGACCTTTTCAAAACGGCCAATCCCGGAAGCAGTTGAGAAACCTGAAAAAACACTCGATTTTTACAGAAACTATAGGTATACTGATATACCAGGTATTTCAGTAAGATGAAAATTAACCACGGAGTTACACGGAGTAACACGGAGAAGACACGGATTAATCCGTGCAATCCATGAAATCCGTGGTAAAAAAATAATTTCAAACGCATAATGAACGAAATTGCTTTAATTACAGGAGGAGCTTCAGGAATAGGGCTGGCTATTGCAAAGCGGTTTGCGGCAGGTGGGATAAAAGTCGTTATTATCGGCAGAGACACCGCAAAACTGAAAGCAGCCTGCAGAATAATTGGTCCGGACACCGATTTTTTCTCCTGCGATCTTGCCGATCTGGATGCTATTCCATCGCTGGTCCAGCAGATTATTGACAGGTACGGCAGGATAGATATACTTGTAAACAATGCAGGGATCAACCTTAAAAAAGAAATCCTTGACGTTACTGACGATGAATATCAGAAGATAATACTGACAAACCAGACCTCAGTTTTCTGTATCACCAGGGCTGTGGCTGGTTTTATGAAGGAACAGGGTGAAGGATGCATATTGAATATAAGTTCAATGGCCTCAATATACGGGATTCCCTATGTTGTTGCATATACAGCTTCAAAATCAGCAATTGAGGGTATGACGCGTGCGATGGCCGTGGAACTTTCGCCATCCGGAATAAGAGTTAACTGTATTGCTCCGGGGTTCATTAAGACTAACATGTCGTCGTTAGCTCTGGAAAAGGATCCGGAAAGGAAAAAGAAGGTGCTTTCCCGGACACCTATGGGACGGCTTGGAAAACCTGAAGAGGTAGCAAACGCAGCTTATTTTTTGGTTTCAGAAGAAGCCTCCTTTATAACCGGTGTGGTGCTACCGGTAGATGGAGGAAATTCAATTGGGTTTTAAAGATATTATAATATCGAAAGATTTTTTTATTATTGACCCCCTTTCCTGTCCCGCAAAGCGGGAAGATTTGCTCCTGCCCCCTTGGGGGAAGGTCGGGTAGGGGGTATTTGAGTTGATCAATAGGATAAAATATGAAAATTACAGAAGCAAAAGTAATAGTCTGTTCCCCGGGAAGGAACTTTGTGACACTTAAGATATTTACCGATGAGGGTATTTATGGACTTGGTGATGCCACGCTTAATGGCATGGAAAAAGCTGTTGCCTCTTACCTCGAAAATTACTGCGTTCCTGCACTGATAGGCAAAGACCCTCGCAATACTGAAGATATATGGCACTATTTCTACAGAGGTGTTTACTGGAAGAGAGGTTCAGTAAGCATGACGGCTGTTTCCGCCATCGATATGGCTCTCTGGGATATCAAGGGGAAAGCGCTTAACACTCCTCTGCATAATCTGATCGGCGGAAAAAGCAGGGACAGGATATTGGTCTACTGCCATGCAAACGGGAAAGACACGGAGGAGACGATCGATAAGGTGGGCGGGAAAATAGATAAGGGATTCAGGGCTGTGAGGGTTCAGTCAGGGATTCCCGGAATTGAGCATACATACGGAGTGCCAATGGATAACAAGCCATATGAGCCGGCTACAAAAGGGCTGGCACATGAAGAATACTGGGACACATCTAAATATCTGAATTTTCTTCCTTCATTGTTTTCAAAGGTAAGGGATGCTTATGGTGAGGATATTCATCTCCTGCATGATGCTCATCACCGCTGCACTCCTGTTGAAGCTGCCCGTCTGGCAAAAGAGCTTGAACCCTTCCATCTCTTCTGGCTTGAAGATCCGGTAACCGGAGAACTGCAGGAAGGACTGAGAATGATAAGAAAACACTCAACGACACCAATTGCTATAGGTGAGGTATTCAATTCAATATATGATTATACAACTTTACTCTCTGAACAGCTTATCGACTATATCAGGATGCCTCTTGTTCATGGCGGAGGGATAACACACCTTATGAAAGTGGCTGCAATGGCTTCTGTTTATAATATCAATACAGGATTCCATGGTGCAACAGATCTGTCTCCGGTGAACCTGGCAGCCGCTCTCCATTTCAATACGGCAATCAACAATTTCGGAATACTGGAATATATGCCCCACCAGGAAATAGTGCACGAGGTGTTTAAAATTAATTATAAATTTGATGATGGTTATATGTTTATCGATGACTCCCCGGGCATCGGAGTGGATATCGATGAGAAGAAAGCTTCAGAATTTCCGTACGAAAAGGCTTCTCTTCCCGTGAACAGAAAAACCGACGGAACTATGTTTTATTGGTAAAAATAAGTGCCTAAAGTGAGCTAGAGTTTGGAGTGACTAAAGTTAAAAGAAAAAATAACTTTAAGTACTCTAGGCACTCTAGGCACTCCAAACTTTTAATTTATGTTATTATTAGGAATCGATTTAGGAAGCTCCTCAGTGAAGGCTTCAATTATTGACGGGGAATCAGGCAAATGCCTGGCTTCAGCCTTTTATCCGAAAGATGAAATGAAAATCATTGCCCTTAAACCAGGATGGGCTGAACAGGAACCGGATTTATGGTGGTCAAACCTGAAATCTGCAATTCTTGACTGTAACAATCAGCTTGGGGCAAAAAAGAATAGTATTGGTGCTATAGGCATCTCATACCAGATGCATGGTCTGGTAACAGTTGATAAAGATTTCAAAGTTTTGCGTCCTTCGATAATCTGGTGCGACAGCAGGGCGGTGAAGTACGGAGAAAAAGCATTTAATGCATTGGGCAGGGATTTTTGTTTTTCCCATTTGCTGAATTCACCCGGTAATTTCACAGCCGCCAAACTTGCCTGGGTGAAGGAAAATGAACCAGGACTTTTTGATAGGATCCATAAGATAATGCTGCCTGGTGATTATGTAGCAATGAGGATGACAAGCGAGGTGATGACTTCATTTACTGGCCTTTCGGAAGGCATATTCTGGGACTTTGCAACCAATAAGCTTTCAAATGAGATTATGAACTTCTTTGGCTTTAGCCCTGAGATAATACCTGAACAAAAGGCATCATTTTCTGAACAAGGCAGGCTTAAAAAAGATATAGCATCAGAGCTTGGATTACCGGAAGGAATTCAAGTCTCCTACAGGGCAGGGGATCAACCTAATAATGCATTATCGCTTAATGTCCTGAATCCCGGAGAAGTTGCTGCAACAGCAGGAACTTCAGGAGTGATATATGGTGTTACTGATCAAAAGAAATTTGATCCCCAGTCACGTGTAAATACTTTTTTACATGTAACTCATTCTATTGAGAATCAGCGGCTAGGTGTCCTGCTTTGTATTAACGGAACAGGAATACTGAACTCATGGCTGAAAAGGAATACAGGCAAAAGCCTGTCATATGACGATATGAACACTTTGGCCTCATCGGTAGCTCCCGGATCAGATGGTCTCACTATTCTTCCATTTGGGAATGGAGCAGAAAGGATCCTTATGAATAAAGATATCGGATGCCGTGTTGCAGGGTTAGACTTTAACAGAAATTCAAATGCCCATCTATACAGGGCTGCTCAGGAGGGCATCGCCTTCTCATTCAGGTATGGACTTGACATAATGAAAAAGACAGGAATCGATCCGGGAGTAATAAGAGCCGGCAAAACAAATATGTTTCAGAGTTCAGTATTCAGGGAAGCTTTATCATGTACAACAGGAGTTGAAATTCACCTTTACAATACTGACGGGTCAATAGGGGCTGCCCGTGGTGCAGGAATTGGCTGTGGTTTCTATAAATCTGAAAAAGAGGCATTCGCCGGACTCAGGACGGTAGGTGAGACTCAACCGGATAAATCCAGAATTAGTGCATATGAGGAGGCATATTTAAAATGGAAAAATCTCCTCGCAGCTGTATGATAATTTTTTGAGTCTTTCCTGGCGAACTTTACGATTTCTTAGCGTACTTTGCGGTTAACGGATTTATTGCTAAATACCATTTAAAACTAACTGATATGATCTACAAAGGCAAAAAAGAATTTTATCCCGGAATCGGGAAAATTGAATACGAAGGGAAGAAATCAAAGAATCCCCTGGCATTCAGATGGTATAATCCTGAACAGATTGTTTCAGGCAAAAAGATGAAGGATCATCTTCGCTTTGCAATCGCTTACTGGCATTCATTCTGCGGCGATGGAACCGATCAGTTTGGCAATGCCACGCATAATTATCCGTGGAAAGACCTTCTGGCTGATGATAAAATAAAGCAGAGGCTGGATGCTGCATTTGAATTCATAACAAAGATCGGTGCACCTTATTACTGTTTTCATGATGTGGACGTTGTTGGAGGTGACGGATCGGTTTTCGATATTGAAAAACGGCTCGGGAAATTCGTTCCTGTCATGAAAAAATTGCAGGAACAGACGGGAGTGAAGCTTCTGTGGGGTACTGCAAACCTGTTCTCAAACCCAAGGTATATGAACGGAGCTGCTACCAATCCTGATTTCGCAGTTGTCACAAATGCCGCGGTCCAGCTTAAAAATGCAATTGATGCCACGATTGCACTTGGCGGGGAAAACTATGTTTTCTGGGGAGGCCGCGAGGGATACATGAGCCTTCATAACACAGATATGAAGAAGGAGCTTGAACACATGGGCATGATGCTGTCGCTTGCAAGGGATTACGGAAGGAAGAAAGGTTTCAAAGGTACCTTCCTTATTGAACCCAAACCGATGGAACCTACCAAACATCAGTACGATTATGATGCTGCAACTGTAATAGGATTTCTTAAAAATTATGGCCTCGAAAAAGACTTCAAGCTAAATATTGAGGTTAATCATGCAACTCTGGCAGGGCACACATTTGCCCACGATCTTCAGGTAGCTGCATGCGATGGGCTCATTGGCAGCATTGATGCCAATAAGGGAGATTACCAGAATGGATGGGATACCGATGAATTCCCGACCAATGTCTATGAGATTACCGAAGCAATGCTGGTGATACTGCAGACAGGAGGATTTAAGACGGGTGGGATCAATTTTGATGCACACATACGAAGGAATTCAACTGACCTTGAAGATCTGTTCATCGCGCATGTAAGCGGCATGGATACTTTTGCCAGGGCTCTCATAATTGCTGATAAAATCCTGAATGACAGCGATTACCTTAAAATGAAGAAGAAGAGGTATGAGTCATTTGGCAAAGGCCCGGGTAAGGAATATGAGACGGGCAGGCTGACACTTGAGGATCTCAGGGGCATAGCACTGAAAGGCGGTGAACCTGCTGTCAGGAGCGGCAAGCAGGAGTTGCTTGAGCAGTTAATAAATATGTATCTGGAATAAGGTTCTAAAACCTGTCTGCAGACAACAATTAAGATCTGCGAAAATCAGCGCGATCAGCGCGATCAGCGGGAGATAAAAGCTTATTTCCCGCGGATTACGCAGATTGGCGCTGATTTTCAAATGCTGGTGGCTGTAATTTCAAATACAGGTGGGTTGGCAATTGACTTCTTCACCTTGCATAATCCTGCAACATGGAGGATGGAGGCCTTATATTTTTCCGGAAAATCGGGCGGAAGCTTGATATCAAGTTTAATTGATACCGGCAAACCTGTTTCGTGGCTGTATTCCATGGTCTGGATTATTTTTATGTTCTCAGCCGGGATCTGCCGGTTATCGCAGAAGGACTTCACATATATACCTGCACAGGTCCCGATCGAAGCCATGAAAAGATCGAAAGGAGCGGGGGCGGTATTGCCCCCACCGCTGTCTACCGACTGATCTGTTCTGATAATATGGCCATGTGAATGAGCAGTTACGACTTTCCCTCCATCAAAGGTAATTTCCATCATATCACTAAAAGTAAAGAAGTTTATTTTCTTCTCAACAACATTAGTTCAAGGTCCTCTTTAAGAGCTGAGAGGTCTTCCTCGTGTTCCACCTCCTGGGAAAGTATTATCAGGATAATGTTATAGGTAACAGGATCAGCTACCCGTGTAGTGTCGAGCAGATTGTTATAAACACGGATTGCACACTGTTCCCCCTTGATGTTCTGGTCAAGCACTTCCTCGACATACGGATCAGAGGGTGCATCGTATCCGCAGCCTGTGATTTTAATCCATTCTGCAGGAGACAGAACCGGAGTTCCTCCAAGCTGGACTATTCTTGTTGCTAACAGTTCAGCATGGCTCAGTTCTTCGGTTGCATGGAGTGTAAGTTCTGCGATGACGGCATCCTTCATCGGGCCCTTGACTACCTTGGCGCCTATCCAGTACTGGTAATATGCAAGCCATTCGTCAGATAATGCCTTGTTCAGCATGCCGATGAGTTCATCGACATTCATTTTTACGATTTCTCTTCCTTTTTGTCCCATAATAGTAATAGTTAAAAATAAATTTTAGCAACATTAATTTACATGGCGTCAGGCGTCAGGGTTTTTTAAAATGTCGGCCCGGAGGGACTCGAACCCTCGACCCGCTGATTAAGAGTCAGCTGCTCTGCCAACTGAGCTACGGGCCGGAATTTTTGAGAGCCCAAAATTAACTATTGCAGCACCAAATAAAAATAAATTGGCAATAATTTCTGATGAAAAGTATTGTTCCAGCATTTATCGGGATAACTGGTCCAGTTCAAACCATTTGTAAAAGGCTGAGAGATCCTTGTCTGTATATCCCGATGCATGATACTCATTCGTATGCTGATTGTAGTAATAATCCCTTCCCCATTCCCGGGCATTCCCTGCAACCTGTCTAATGGCATCAGTAATGAAGAATAGCTCATCTTCTGTCATCGTTGGATGAAGCGATAATCTGACCCATCCGGGCTTCATCGAGAGATCACCAGCCTCGATCCTGTCGGTGATCTCCATCGAAAGCTTGAAATCGACCTTCAGCAGAAAATGGCCATATGTCCCTGCACAGGAACAGCCTCCCCTCACCTGTATCCCAAATCTGTCGTTCAGGAGCTTCGTTGCAAGATTATGATGAATATTGTCAAGGTAAAACGAAAATACTCCTAATCGCTCAGTAATATTTTCGGCCAGAATATGCAATCCTTTAATTTTAGTGAGTTCACTGAATGTGAGTCCGACAAGGTAAGCTTCACGTTCATGGATTTTCCGGGTATCCATTTTCTCCTTGAGCTTAATTGCAAGAGCCGCTTTAATACCTTGCAGGAATCCCGGCGTTCCTCCGTCCTCCTTGACTTCAATGTCGCTGATGTAACTGTACCCTCCCCACCGGTTTGTCCATTTCACAGTGCCTCCTCCGGGTGTATCGGGGGTCTCATTCTTGTAAAGCTGCTTATTGAATACCAGGACGCCTGCACTTCCCGGACCCCCAAGAAACTTGTGTGGTGAGAAAAAAATGGCATCAAGCTGCTCCATTTTGCCGGAAGGGTGCATATCGATATCAACATAGGGAGCCGACGCAGCAAAATCAACAAAGCAATACCCATTGTTTTCATGCATTATCCTTGCCAGCTCATAATAGGGCGGCGCATAACCTGTTACATTCGAACATGCAGTAAATGAGCCAATCAGCAATGGCCGGTCCTTGTATTTGATGATTTTCTCCCTTAGTATTTCAGGATCAACCTTCAACTCGGAGTTTGGTTCAAGGACAACAACCTCAGCAAGTGTTTCAAACCACGATGTGTGATTTGAATGATGCTCGGCATGGGTCAGGAAAACCACGGGCCGGTGCTCATTCGGGATATCCCTGCATGCATTGTATTCGCCATGGGTGATTACACAGTAATTTATTGCCTGCTCCGGCACCTTAAGGCCGAGGATCCTCTGAAGCTTGGCAAGCGCTGAAGTCATGCCGGTACCGGTAAAGATAATTACATCATTTTCATCAGCATTGACATGATGCTTGACAATCTTCTGGGCCATGTGATATGCATCTGTCATGGCTTTGCCGGTGGCGGAGGATTCCGAATGTGTGTTCCCGACCATGGGACCTATCTCCTCCAGGAGCCTTTTTTCAATCGGCCGGTATAACCTTCCGCTCGATATCCAGTCGGCATAGATAAGCTTTTTATCCCCTGAAGGGGTTTCTAGATACTGGTCTGCACCTATAATATCTTTACGAAACTGATCAAAGTGTTTTTCAAGATCCTGCATCTGGAAATTAAAATTATTGC
>Ga0105100_10001553_pt1 | contig 13443 bp, 8 predicted proteins | sample PPLLak12cMay2015_2_FD_87033 | JGI IMG/M metagenome (GOLD analysis project Ga0105100, IMG submission 87033) | Freshwater sediment microbial communities from Prairie Pothole Lake near Jamestown, North Dakota, USA - PPLs Lake P8 Core (1) Depth... | ecosystem: Environmental > Aquatic > Freshwater >... | reverse complement strand
GTTAGGGGATGTAAGATAACGGCATAACGGCATAACGGCATAACGGATTAAGGGCAAAAAATCAGCATGTCAGGTAAATTCTCATCATTTTTATCCATTTTTATACTTATTCCTATTCTGGGAATTTGTTCGGACCGAATAATTAATCGTCAAACGATCAAATTGCTCAGAACTGAAATAATTGTCCGTGCCGATAAAGTTTTATATGAGAAGCCTGTTACAGTAACGGCTTTTGTCTGTGACAGAAGTGCTGGAGGCATTCACGATTTTTATTCAGAAGGCGATTACTGGTGGCCCGATCCTGAAAATCCGGAAGGGCCTTATATTCAGAAGGATGGCATGAGCAACCCTGCTAATTTTACCGACCACAGGAAAATGATGATCAGGCTTAGCCAGATAGTTGGTCAGCTTGCATCGGCTTACAAAATTACCGGTGATGAAAAGTATGTCAGACAGGCTTTTATCCATCTTAAAGCCTGGTTTGCGGATACATCTACCAGGATGAATCCTTCACTCCTCTACGCACAGGCAATAAAAGGAAGATTTACCGGACGAGGTACCGGCATTATTGACACTATTCATTTTATCGAAGTGGCACAATCCATCCTGGTGATGGAAAAAGCCAAATGTGTCGATAGGCAGCTCCTTTCTGCAATTAAATCATGGTTCTCAGAATATATTGAATGGCTGATGACTCACCGGTACAGCATCGATGAGATGAATGCAAAGAATAATCATGCTACATGCTGGGTAATGCAGGTGGCTGAATTTGCAAGGCTGACGGGTGATGATAAAATACTTGAATTTTGCAGGCAAAGGTACATGGAAATAATTCTACCTGATCAGATGGCAACTGATGGCAGTTTCCCCCAGGAACTGAGAAGGACCAAACCATATGGTTATTCATTGTTCAACCTTGATGCCATGACAATGGTCTGCCTGATACTGTCGGATAAAAACAATGATCTGATGAATTATCAGACTGCCGATGGCAGGTCGCTCAGAAAAGGGATTGAGTTCCTTTATCCTTTTGTAACTGATAAATCAAAATGGATGTATAATAAAGATGTCATGTATTGGGATGACTGGCCCGTGGCACATCCGTTCCTGGTATTCGGGGCGTATAGCTTTGGAGTTAAATCATGGTTTGATACATGGGAAAGTCTTGATCATTTTCCAGTCAATGAAGAAGTTATAAGGAATCTTCCGGTGCGAAATCCGGTAATATGGATGAGATAATGAAACAGATAATCACGACTTTATGTGTCTCTAACTAAGAATTCAGATATGAAAAAAGCAATTTTTACTTTAACTGTTCTTTTGTTTTTTGTTCAGGGAATTACAGCCCAACAAGATCTCACGAAAGATGAAAGAATGCAATGGTGGCGCGAAGCACGATTCGGCATGTTCATCCATTGGGGAGTTTATGCAGTTCCTGCCGGAACCTGGGACGGACGGCAGATAGGAGGAATAGGAGAATGGATAATGAACCGGGGGAAAATACCTGTTGCCGATTACCAGCGGATCGCAAAGGATTTCAACCCTGTAAAATATGACCCGGATGAATGGGTCAGGATGGCAAAGGATGCCGGAATGAAGTATATTGTCATAACATCCAAACACCATGATGGATTTGCTCTTTTTGAAACCAAAGCAAGCAAATGGAATGTGGTTGATGCCACACCCTATGGGAAAGATCTGCTGAAACCGCTTGCCGAAGCTTGCAGGGAAAATGGCATAAAACTCGGTTTTTACTATTCCCAGGCACAGGACTGGAATAATCCGGGAGGATCAGCAGCCAGAAGACCCATGAAGGAGGGGTGGGCAAATCCTGATTCGGTAATTATTGACGCTTACACAAAAGAGCATAATGGTCACTGGGATCCGGCTCAGGAGAAAAGGACATTCGCTGAATATATCGATGAAGTATCAGTCCCCCAGGTAAAAGAACTTCTTACAAATTACGGCGAACTGGCTGTAATCTGGTGGGATACACCAACAAATATGACAGATGAAGCCGCTTTAAAACTGCAGTCACTCCTGACTTTGCAGCCGGCAATTATAACTAACGACCGGCTTAAAAGGCCAAATTTCCCGGGCGATCACAAAACTCCCGAACAGAGGATCCCCAACCTTGCCGACCTTGACGGAACCGACTGGGAAACATGCATGACCATGAACGGGACCTGGGGTTACAAAAGCTATGATCATAATTATAAATCTCCTAAGACACTTATACAGAACCTTGTGGATATTGCATCAAAGGGAGGCAACTTCCTGCTTAATGTAGGACCAACCGCAGAGGGTGAATTCCCTCCTGAAAGTGTTGCTATACTCGGGGAAATAGGCAAATGGATGAAAGTAAATGGAGAAGCTGTTTATGGAACAGTGGCAAGTCCATGGGGATTATTCCCCTGGGGACGATGCACCAAAAAGGAGACTCCAAAAGGGACTACTCTTTATTTCTCGGTTTTCGAATGGCCATCAGATGGGAAAATTATAATCCCCGGTTTTAAGAATAGTGTCCTCTCTGCGAAACTTCTGGCTAATAGCGCCAAAGTTAAAGCAACGGCCGGCAGGGATGGCTCTCTGACAATCAATCTGCCTGCCGCTGCACCTGATCCGATAGCAACGGTTATAAGAATTGACGTCCGGGGAAAAGTTCAGGATAAAATTCCGGAAGGGAAGAAATAAAAGAAGGAATTAAGAATGAAGAACATTTACTTCGGTCTGGTACTTCACCTTCATTGAATTATGGTGAAGCCTGAGGCGGTGAATCAAAAATTGATTTCATACATAAGATGAAAGTCTGCCTTAAAGAATTAAGGGAATCTTATAATTGTTTGAGAATATTACATCGAGCCAGGATCTATAAGGATGAAAAACTAACAATTGATCTGATTGGTGAGTGTAACGAGTTAATTTCAATTTTCGTTAAAAGCATTCTGACAGCTTCTGAAAAGTAACTTCTGCATTCTAAATTCTTTTGTTCTAATGTTCTTATTTCAAAAAAAAAGATATGAAAGACTCTTTACTTCGGATTTTGTTTCTGGTTTTTATTGGGTTATTTGCAATCAATTATACAACTTTTTCCTCAGGTTTTCAGGAAAAGCTATCTGGTCCGGATGGCAATATCTATTGTAATCTTATAATTGAAAACGATCAGCTGTTTATGTCGGTTGGGATGGGAGGAGTTACAATTATTGAAAATTCTCCTCTTCTGATTTCAGTCGATGGGAATAATATAACCAGCGGTATTAAACCAGGAAAAATCATTAAATCATCTTTTAATGAGATTTATCCGTGGTATGGCCTTCACTCCACAGCGGTGAATAATTATAACAGTTCGGTTATCAAATTCAAAAATAAACCTTATAAAACTGATTATTCCCTTGAGATCAGAGTCTTTAATGATGCTGTGGCTTTCAGGTTTATTATTTCCGGCGAAGAAAATATTATAAGGTATCCCGATGAATCCACTACCTTCAGACTTCCCTCAAAAAGTCTGGTATGGTATCACGACCTTTATATGCATTACGAAGGTGTCCATGCAAAAAAGATGTTAGATACAATTCCGGAGGGACAATGGGCTGCTCCTCCCCTGACATTCGAACTTCCAGGGTCTTCGAGTTATGCCTCAATTACAGAGGCAAATCTTATCGGTTATGCAGGTATGGCATTACAAACCGATGGTTCCAATGGATTCAGAGTCAGGCTTGGACATTCTCACCCGGCTTCGTATCCGTATGTCCTTCGATATACGAAAGAGGATGTTGAAAGATTATCAAAAATTGCCGGGATTAAGGGAAACATTACAACACCCTGGAGGGTGATAATGATTGGGAAAGATTTGAATGCAATTGTAAATTCCGATGTTCTTCACAATTTATGCCCTGCTCCTGATAAGTCTCTTTTCCCGGATGGAATAAAGACTTCCTGGGTTCGTCCCGGAAGGGCTGTCTGGAGATATCTCGACGGTGGAGGAGAAACAACATTAAAGAACATGAAAGAATTCTCGAGGATGGCATCAAAACTTGGTTTTGAGTACAATATCCTCGAAGGATTCTGGAGTAAATGGCCTGAAGATTCTTTAAGGAACCTGGTTGAATATTCATCAAAACTTGGAGTAGGAATAATTGTCTGGAAACATTCAAAAGATTTGATTGATCCGGTAAAAAGGCTGGAATTTTTCCGGCATCTCCATGATCTTGGAGTAGCTGGGGTTAAGATCGACTTTTTTGATCATGAGGCAAAGGAAGTGATTGACCTTTATGAATCAATATTCAATGAAGCAGCAGCATCGAAACTTCAGCTTATTTTGCATGGTGCAAATAAACCTGCCGGATTATCGCGGACCTGGCCGAATATTTTGATATACGAAGGGGTAAAAGGCATGGAAGCCAGCAAGTTAATGGATCGGGCCACCCACGAAACTGTAATTCCTTTTACAAGAATGGCTGCAGGACCAGCCGATTATTCTGTAGTACATTTCGGCGACCGCCGGAGGAATACAACCTGGGTTCATCAGGTTGCAACTGCAGCAATCTTTTCCGCACCAGTTATTACATACGCAGCAACTCCTGCACACATCCTTGAAAATCCATGTGTTGAAATAATAAAAAGCATTCCCTCAGTATGGGATGAAACAATTGTCCTTCCTCCATCCGCGCCAGGGGAAATTGCAGTATATGCTCAGAGAAAAGGCACAGCCTGGTTCCTTTCTGTTATTAACGGATTACAACCAAAAACTATCAGATTGCCTTTACTTTTTCTGGGCAATGGCGATTACGATTCATTGGAGTTAAGCGATAATCCTGATAATCCCGCCTCGGCAGTTATCTCAACAAAGGTTTCGCAACAAACTGAAATACTTTCTATTGACCTGGTTTCAGGCGGAGGCTACATGATAAGATTTACATTGAAATAAATCGATTTACGGAAGCTCCCGGGGGAAAATTGAAGAAAAAAGCACTTTTTGTTTGATATATTAAAAAAATAAATACTTTTGTCGTTCAAATTGTAACATAAAATTGAATAAAACTTTAATACATATTATTGCCCTCCTCCTTATTATTGCCTCTGGCAAATGATCCGGGAATAATATGTAGTACTATAAACATACAGAAGCTTTCCGGATGATCCGGAAAGCTTTTTTTTTACAAAGGATGATGTGATGAAGAATCAGCTTAGAAGTTCCAGGACCACGACAGGAAGGAATATGGCTGGCGCCAGAAGCCTGTGGCGGGCTAATGGCATGCAGGAAAATCAGTTCGGTAAGCCCGTAATAGCAATTGTCAATTCATTTTCACAATTTGTTCCTGGCCATGTTCATCTTCATAACATCGGCCAGGTTATAAAAAAGGAGATTGAAAAGCTCGGTTTTTTTGCAGCTGAGTTCAATACAATTGCAATTGACGATGGCATTGCAATGGGTCACGAAGGAATGCTCTATTCCCTTCCTTCAAGGGAAATTATAGCCGACAGCGTTGAATATGTTTGTAACGCTCATCTTGCTGATGCAATGATATGTATAAGCAACTGCGACAAGATAACCCCAGGGATGCTGATGGCTTCGATGAGGCTTAACATCCCTTCTGTATTTGTTTCAGGTGGTCCGATGGAAGCAGGCAGGTTCCGCGGGAAAAATATCGACCTGATTGATGCTATGGTATCAGCAGCCAGCGATTCAGTCAGTGATAACGACCTGAAAGAAATGGAAATGTCGGCATGCCCGACCTGCGGATCGTGTTCCGGAATGTTTACAGCCAATTCGATGAATTGCCTTGTTGAAGCACTGGGGCTTGCATTGCCGGGAAACGGAACCATGCTGGCCACCCATTCCAACAGGCTTAAACTGTTCGAAAAGGCCGCGTCGCTGATAGTTGAACTTGCAACCAGGTATTATTATGATGGTGATGCAGGTGTTCTTCCACGATCCGTTGCGACTCGCCAGGCATTTATTAATGCTATGTCGCTCGATATCTCAATGGGAGGATCAACAAATACGGTCCTGCATCTGCTGGCGATCGCACATGAAGCAGACGTCGACTTTACAATGAAGGATATTGATACTTTATCCCGAAAGATCCCTAATATCTGCAAGGTCTCCCCAAGTTCAGAATATCATATCCAGGATGTTAACAGAGCTGGCGGAATCCTTTCAATAATGGGTGAACTCGAAAGAAAAAATCTGATTGACAGTTCAGTAAGCAGGATTGATTATAAAACTCTCCACGAAGCTATTGCCGACTGGGATGTAATGAGAAGTACATCCACAAGTGAAGCTTTAAATTTCTGGTTAAGCGCTCCCGGTCTGCAAAAAAATCTTGAAATGGGTTCTCAGAGCAACTATCATGAAAAACCGGATACCGACAGAAAAAACGGATGTATAAGAAGCGTGGAGAATGCTTATAATAAGGATGGAGGTCTTGCAGTCCTTTATGGCAATATTGCAAAAAAAGGTTGTATTGTGAAAACTGCCGGAATAGATGCTTCACTTTTGAAATTCAGGGGCCCGGCACTCATTTTTGAGTCGCAGGAAGAAGCTGTTGAAGCTATTCTTACAGGCGCTATAAAAGAAGGTGACGCTGTTGTAATCAGATATGAAGGACCCAAAGGCGGACCGGGAATGCAGGAAATGCTGTATCCCACATCCTACCTTAAGTCGAAACATCTGGATAAGAAATGCGCGCTTATTACGGATGGACGTTTTTCAGGAGGTACATCTGGATTGTCAATTGGTCATTTGTCACCTGAAGCTGCTGCAGGAGGTGAAATTGCACTTCTCAGAACAGGCGACCACATTGAAATAGATGTCGCAAACCGCAGTATAAATGCACTTTTGACTGATAATGAATTTGCTGAAAGACTCAATGAAGAAAAATCAAAAGGGAAAGATGCATTTAGTCCTGTAAACAGGAACAGGGTGATTCCTAAATCACTGAAAGTATATGCAGCAATGGTGAGCTCAGCTGATAAGGGAGCGGTAAGGATGATATGAGCTATGAGTTATGAGTTGTGAATTATGAGGTGTAAACATTGAATTCCCCCTTTGAGGGGGGTTAGGGGGATGTAAAAGTCAAAAGACAATCCTCCTTCGCTAAAGCTATAGAGGACAAAGAAAGACATAAGTAAAAAGATAATCCGATTTATGAAGGAAGAGAAAGACACAAAAAAAGCTACCGGACAGACAAACGGATTTGAGACAATCACTGGTGCTGAAGCGCTTCTCAGATGCCTGGTCGAAGAGGGTGTGGATACCATATTTGGTTATCCCGGAGGAGCAATCATGCCGGTCTATGACAGACTACTTGATTATGAAGGCAAGCTGAATCACATTCTTACCAGGCATGAGCAGGGAGCCGCACACGCTGCTCAGGCCTATGCAATGGTTACCGGTAAGACAGGCGTTTGTTTTGCCACATCCGGACCGGGAGCAACAAACCTGATTACCGGAATTGCCAACGCCTATCTCGATTCGGTACCTGTTGTCTTTATAACTGCACAGGTTGTTTCAAACCTGATCGGAACCGATGCTTTTCAGGAAACTGATATCCTTGGCGTTTCGATGCCGGTAGTAAAATGGAATGCACAGGTAAAGAAGTCAGCGGATATTCCTGAAACATTAGCTAAAGCTTTTTACATTGCCGCAACGGGGCGCCCCGGACCTGTACTAATTGATATAACAAAAGATGCCCAGTTCGAGAAACTTAGTTTTAAATACAGGAAATGCAATTATATAAGGAGTTACAATCCCAATATACCCCTGCATACAAAGGCAATAGAATCAGCCGCCATAATGATTAACCATGCTGAGAAACCTTTGATCCTTGCAGGTCACGGAGTTCTTATCTCGGGCGCTGAAACTGAGCTTCTGAACTTTGCTGAGAAAACCGGAATTCCTGTTGCACTTACACTGCTGGGTCTCTCGGCTTTCCCATCAGGACACCGGCTGTATGCAGGGTATCTCGGAATGCATGGCAACTATGCTCCTAATATTCTTACCAATGAGGCTGATCTGATCATTGCTATCGGAATGCGTTTCGATGACCGGGTAACCGGGAACCTCAAAAAATATGCTAAAAATGCGAGAATAATTCATATAGAGATCGATGCAGCGGAGATAAATAAGAATGTATTAGTAGATCTTGAAATAAATAATGATGCAAAAGAAGTTCTCAATAATCTCCTCCCTCTTGTAAAAGAGAAAAGTTATCCATCATGGATCAGGGAATTCAGAATCCTCGATAAAACAGAATATGATAAAGTTATTAAAGAGGAAACACAGCCGGAGAATGGAAAGCTCAAAATGGGTGAGATAGTAAGGCTTGTTTCTGAATTTACAGGGGGAGATGCCATAATCGTAACAGATGTTGGACAGAATCAGATGTCGGTTGCCCGTTACTACAGGTTTTTAAAACCTAACAGTCTTGTTACCTCAGGAGGAATGGGAACAATGGGATTTGGACTTCCTGCTTCGATTGGCGCTAAAATTGGCAGACCCGATAAACAGGTTGTTGCTTTTCTGGGTGATGGTGGTTTCCAGATGACAATCCAGGAACTTGGAACTATACTTCAGTACAAGGTCCCTGTTAAGATCATAATTCTGAATAACAGTTTCCTGGGAATGGTCCGTCAGTGGCAGGATATGTTCTTTGAAAAAAGATATGCTTCAACTGAAATGGTTAATCCCGACTTTGTGAAAATAGCCGCGGGATACAAAATAGCTGCGGAAAGCATATCGGAAAGAAAAGATCTTAAAGAATCAATTATGAAAATGCTTGATGCAACGGGCCCTTACCTGCTGGAAATTAAGATCGACAAGGAGGCAAATGTTCTTCCAATGATAGAACCAGGTGCCTCTGTATCAGAAGTTACTTTGACATATAAAAAATAGAATACCCCCCCTGTCCCCCTGAAGGGGACTTAATCAAAGCCCCCTTCAGGGGATTGGGGGCAAAATGATAAGGAGTAAAAAAAAATTTATGAATCAGGAATTTACAATTTCACTTTTCACTGAGGATCATATAGGTATCCTAAGCCAGATCACAATAATTCTGACACGCAGACAAATAAATATTGAGAGCATAACAGCTTCCGAATCTGCTGTTAAAGGTGTCCAGATGCTTACCCTCGTCGTGAAGACCACTGCTGAAATGGTACATAAGGTAGCCCGCCAGATGCAAAAGCTGGTTGATGTTTTAAAGGTATTTGTACACACATCGGATGAAATAATATACCAGGAGATAGCACTATATAAAGTAAAAACACAGGGATTAATGTCGGGGAATATGATCGATCAGATAGTTCGTATCCACCATGCACGAATTCTTGAGATCTCACCGGAATATACGGTAATTGAAAAAACCGGGCACAAATCCGAAATAAACGAATTGCTTCATCATCTTGAACCTTGCGGGGTTCTGCAGTTTGTTCGTTCAGGAAGGGTTGCAATTACCAAGCAGGTCAAGGAGCTTAATGCATATCTTCAGGAAATGGATGAGGCAAACCAGGCCAGGCCAGAAAATATTGAAGTATTTAATTAACCCACCAACCCTCTTAATGGACTATTAAATTTACTTTGTAACTCCCTTCAGGGGGGATGGGGCTAAAAAGGCTGATTACAAATTAAATATTCAGAAACAATAACAAATATAAAACATTAAAAAATGGCAAAAATTGATTTTGGCGGAGTTATTGAAGATGTTGTTACAAGAGAAGAGTTTACTTTGGTTAAGGCACGTGAAGTGCTTAAAAACGAGACTGTTGCAGTAATCGGATACGGAGTGCAGGGACCGGCCCAGGCCCTTAATATGAAAGATAATGGCATCAATGTCATTATCGGTCAGGCACCTGAGTTTAAAGCTGACTGGGATAAAGCAGTTGCAGACGGGTTTGTTCCCGGAAAAACCCTTTTTACAGTTGAAGAAGCAGCCACAAAGGGCACTATTATCCAATATCTTGTATCGGATGCTGCACAAAGAATTCTCTGGCCTAAGCTGAAACCCTGCCTTAAAAAGGGTGATGCACTCTATTTTTCGCATGGTTTCTCAATTACTTATAAGGAGCATACAGGTGTTATTCCGCCTCCGTTTGTGGATGTTATCCTGTGTGCACCGAAAGGCTCCGGCACAAGTGTCAGGAGAAATTTTCTGGCCGGAGCCGGAATTAATTCCAGTTTTTCGGTATTCCAGGATTTCACTGGCAGAGCAACTGACCGTATCATTGCGCTTGGTATCGCAATAGGGTCCGGATATCTTTTCCCGACGACCTTCGAAAAAGAGGTATTTTCAGATTTAACGGGGGAAAGGGGTGTACTTATGGGCGCGCTTGCCGGTATAATGGATGCTCAGTATAAGGTACTACGTGAAAACGGACACACACCTTCTGAAGCTTTCAATGAGACTGTTGAAGAACTTACCCAGAGCCTTATCCGCCTGGTCGACGAAAAAGGAATGGACTGGATGTATTCCAATTGCAGCGCGACTGCCCAGCGCGGAGCGCTGGACTGGCGTCCCAAATTCAAGGAAGCTGTGCTCCCTGTATTTGAAGAGCTTTATAGTAAGGTTAAATCAGGCGAAGAGTGTGTCAGAGTGCTGAAGTCAACCGGTTCTTCAAATTACAAGGAACTTCTAGATGCTGAATTAAAAGAACTTGGCAACTCTGAATTATGGAGAACAGGGGCTGCGGTAAGAAAACTCAGACCAACGAAATAAAAGACAAAGAACAAAAGTAAAAAGATAAAAGCAAGAATCTTATTCCCCCTTCGAAGAGCCTGCCCCGCCATGGCGGGGGGGAAAGGGGGATGTAAAATACAAATTTAAACCCATAAAAACCCAACTATGGAAGACAAGGTCATAATTTTCGATACCACTCTCAGGGATGGAGAACAGGTACCGGGCTGTCAGCTCAACACTGTTGAAAAAATTGAGGTGGCTCAGGCTCTTGAAGCTCTTGGCGTCGATGTTATTGAAGCCGGATTCCCGATCTCCAGTCCGGGGGATTTCAAATCAGTGGTCGAAATTTCCAAAGCAATCTCAAATCCTGTTATATGCGCTCTGACAAGAGCAGTAAAGAAAGATATTGAGGTAGCTGCTGAAGCTCTCCAGTATGCTAAGAAGAAAAGGATCCATACCGGAATCGGGACATCTCCTTTTCATATCAAATACAAAATCAGAACCACTCCTGAGGAGATTTTAAAAAGGGCTGTCGATGCTGTGAAATATGCCCGCAAATTTGTGGAAGATGTTGAATTCTATGCCGAAGATGCAGGGAGAAGTGAAAACGAATACCTTGCTAAAGTAATAGAAGCCGTAATAAAAGCCGGAGCAACCGTGGTAAATATCCCCGACACAACCGGCTATTGCCTTCCCGAGGAGTACGGGGAAAAAATAAGGTATCTGAAAGAGAATGTTTCAAATATTGACAAAGCAATTATCTCGACACATTGCCACAATGACCTGGGAATGGCGACTGCCAACACAATAATGGGTGTCATAAACGGGGCAAGACAGGTGGAAGTGACTATGAACGGAATTGGTGAACGTGCAGGAAATACATCTCTTGAGGAAGTGGCGATGATACTTAAAAGTCATCACACGCTTAATCTGAAAACTGAAATTAATTCAAAGCTTATTTTCAGCACCAGCAGGCTCGTATCTAACCTGATGAGCATGCCGGTACAGGCAAACAAGGTGATCGGGGGAAGAAATGCCTTTGCACACTCCTCCGGAATCCATCAGGATGGAGTTCTCAAAAACCGGGAGAATTATGAAATAATCGATCCTCACGAAGTGGGGATAAAGGAATCTTCTATAATACTGACCGCCCGTAGCGGAAGAGCCGCCCTGAATCATCGCCTTGAAACCCTTGGTTATAATTTTAGCAAGGAAGAACTTGATGATATCTACCACCGTTTTCTTTTTCTTGCAGATAAGAAAAAGGAGATCAATGATGAAGACTTAAGAATACTTTCGGGTGAGGTCTTTTCAGGCGAGAAGGCAATGAAGCTTGAACTTCTCCAGGTCACATGCGGGAAATCAGCTATACCTGTCGCAACTGTCGGAGTAAGGATCAACGGCGAGGTACATTCATCAACAGCCTCGGGTAACGGGCCAATTGACGCGGCATTTACAGCTGTAAAACACCTGATCAGTCAGACTATTCACCTCGAAGAATTTCTTATTCAGGCAATTACAAAGGGAAGCGACGATATCGGGAAAGTACATATCCAGATAGAGCACCAGGGGAAGATCTATTATGGATTTTCTGCAAATGTTGACATAATTACAGCCTCGGTGGAGGCATTTATTGATGCAATATCCAAAATAAAGTAACCTCCGTGTCACTCTGTGAATTCTCTGTGTTACTCTGTGTAAGTTCTTTTTTTACACAGAGGGGCACAGAGGATCCACAGAGAACCACAGAGAAAAGCAATAATCTTAGATGGAACCAAAGACACTTTTTGACAAGATATGGGATTCACATGTGGTAAAATCGATTGAAAGCGGACCTGATGTCCTCTATATCGACCAGCACTATATTCATGAAGTTACAAGTCCCCAGGCATTTAATGGATTGCGAAATAGGGGCATACCTGTATTCAGGCCTGAAAAAACTCTTGCAACAGCTGATCATAACATTCCTACAATGAACCAGGACAAACCTATCAGAGAGGAGCTGTCAAGAAACCAGGTTGAGAAACTTGCAGAAAACTGCAAATATCATGGGATAGAATATTTTGGTCTCAATCATCCGAAAAACGGAATAGTTCATGTAATAGGCCCCGAAATGGGATATACCAGGCCCGGCATGACGATAGTATGCGGCGACAGCCATACATCCACTCATGGCGCCTTCGGTGCAATAGCATTTGGAATAGGTACAAGCGAGGTGGAGATGGTACTTGCAACCCAGTGTATTCTTCAGCCAAAGCCCAAAAAGATGAGGATCACCATTAATGGAAAGCTTAATAAAGGGGTGACTTCAAAAGATGTAATAATGTATGTCATATCGCAGATCTCGGCCAGCGGGGCCACCGGTTATTTTGTCGAATATGCCGGTCAGGTTATCAAAGCCCTCAGCATGGAAGGGAGAATGACAATCTGCAATATGAGTATTGAAATGGGCGCGCGTGGCGGACTGATAGCCCCCGATGAAACGACTTACAAATATCTGAGAGATCTTCCCGCCTTGCAGAACATCGACTGGAACACCCTGATGTTGAACTGGGAAGAGATGAACAGTGATAAAAATGCTGAATTTGACCGGGACCTTGAGTTTAACGGTGAAAATATCAGGCCGATGATCACTTTTGGTACAAATCCGGGAATGGGAACAGCAATCGATGGTAAAATCCCTGTCACCGATGATATAAGCAGCGAGGTTTCGGATTCATTCATTAAATCGCTCAACTATATGGGATTTGTCCCGGGAATGAAACTG
>Ga0105100_10001550_pt1 | contig 13453 bp, 6 predicted proteins | sample PPLLak12cMay2015_2_FD_87033 | JGI IMG/M metagenome (GOLD analysis project Ga0105100, IMG submission 87033) | Freshwater sediment microbial communities from Prairie Pothole Lake near Jamestown, North Dakota, USA - PPLs Lake P8 Core (1) Depth... | ecosystem: Environmental > Aquatic > Freshwater >... | reverse complement strand
CATCTCCCCCACACACCAATTCAGAGCGTTGGCCGCAAGCTTCATGTCCGTCACCACGGGAGCCAGGAGATGCGGGATGCCGTCGTAGATCGAAAGCTCCAGCATCTTCGGGTCGATCATCACGAAGCGCACTTCTTCGGGCGTCGCCCGGTAGAGCAGCGACAGGATCATGGCATTCACCCCGACCGACTTGCCCGACCCGGTCGTTCCCGCCACCAGCAGGTGCGGCGCCCTGGCGAGATCCGCCACCACCGGCTCGCCGATGATGTCCTTGCCGAGCGCAATGGCCAGCTTCGAATCATGAGACTGAAAAACCTCGGACGACAGCACCTCCTCCAAACGGATCATCTGGCGGCGGGGATTGGGAAGCTCCAGCCCCATGCAGGTCTTTCCCGGAATGGTTTCGACCACGCGGATGGAGGCCACGCCCAGGGCGCGGGCCAGGTCCTTCACCAGGCTCACGACCTGACCGCCGCGAACCCCGACATCCGGCTGCACTTCGTAGCGCGTGATGACCGGTCCGGCGTAGGCGTCCTGCACGTTCACCTTGACGCGGAACTCGGCGAGCTTCTCCTCGATCAGGATGCCGCCCTCGATCAAGTCATCCTGACTCATGGGCGGAACGGCTGATTCGGCGGGGTGCAGCAGGGAGAGAGGCGGCAGCCAGATGCCGTCACGGGGCTCCCTCCGGAACGGGAAGGTCGAATCATCCTGCCCGCGGGTCGCGCATGGCGCCGCCGCCCCGGGAACGCAGGGCTCATCATCTTCCAGATCGAGAGCGGACAGCCCGTAAAATGCCAGCGATTCAGCCGGCAGCCCCAGCCCGGTGCCATCGGGGGACGGCGGAGCACACGGCGAGCCGCTCGGATTCACAGCCGGCAAACCCTGTTGCGTCGGATAAAAGGCGCCACACGACCCATCGGTGCCCGGCTCGTTTCCCAAAGCTCTGCCGACCGGCGGTTCCCCGGCTGCGCCCGTCGAGGGCGCCCTCCATTCGTCCGCGGGGAGCCCTCGACCGGGAATGGCCATGGGCGGGGGCGCCGGTCGGAACTTCACGGGCAGCGGCATACCGGCTCCGTTTTGCCCCGAGAATCCATCCTGCGGAGGGTAAGCGGCTGAATCCACGGTCTTTTGCGGACCACTCCGCGGACTGGGGGCCGGCCGGGACTCCCGAACGGCCTCCCCAACGGCCGCTCCCGCGGCTCTCGGCAGTTCGGCGGGCATACCACGCCTTGGGACGGGAGTGTCCACAGAAGCTTCGCGATGGCGGGGGACGGCACCTGGCAAGCTCTTCCCGGACGGACAAGACGACGGCCTGCGGACCTTTCCGGAAAGGCGCACTCCGTACATCGCCATGAGCCGACGACGGATCTCCTCGATATCCTCCTGCTTGTCCGGCGGCGCCTTGGAGGGATGCGGTTCGGGCAACGGTGCCCCGTCGATCGCCCGGCTGCCTCGATACCTTTTCTTCAAGCGCGCCAGAATCGACGGGAGGTCGATCACTTCTCGCGGCTCGGGAGGGGAGAGCGGCTTCTCAGGCCCCGGGCAAGCCCCGATATGGTCAGCAGCGATGCGGATGCAGTTCTGAGGACGTACCGTGGCCTGGGCCGAAGCGTCCGGTGCAGGAGACTTCAGCGGCCATGATTGAAAAGCACCGGCAGAAGGCCCTGCAGACTGCCCCGGCCTCTCATGCGAACGTTTTTCAGGATTTTCCGTCAGATCGAGAATGGGGCCTCTTGTGTGCAAAAACAGGCTTTCACCCGCATCGCCCTCCACCCCTGCGGGAGAACGACTCCCCACACGCCCCGCACCCGGCAGGGACAGGCCCTTGGACCGCAGGCGGCCGCCCATTGATTTCAGCAGACTCCACCACGACCCTCCCAGCCGCAACGCCACAAAGACTCCCAGCCCGAGTCCCGCGAGCGTCAGCGCAACCCGTCCCGACCAGGCTGCCGCCCCCAATGCGGCGATCAAGCACCCGACGCCCAAACTCCGCCACCGCTTACCGGATTCTCTATCTAAAGCCATCACCGTACCGATCCATTCTCGCACTGCCCGGTGTTCTGCCATGCCTGTCAAAATCCCCCTTTGATCCCTTCACCGTCTACATTCGCGGGCGACCTCCAACGGCTCACCCTCCCACGGCAACCAAGGGGGAAGCAAACGGGGCTCGATTAAACCTGCTCCAAACCCTCAAGTCAACCATCCTCTCGCAGGGGAGCCCCGGGTCTCCATAGCTGTGAGAACTAAATTGAGCGATTAGCTCTTAGCTGTTAGATATTAGCTCAATAATTCTAATGGGTTACCCAACCATTCATCCACACTTGGTGAGTGAGAATCTGTGAGGCACAACTTACTGAAGTCTTTGGCCAAAAGTTAATCGCTAACGGCTAACCGCTCAGATTAGGTGAAAACAAAAGGGGTTGGCCCGGATCGGCTAACCCCTTGATTTCGTTGGTGCCCCCGACAGGACTCGAACCTGTGGCACCAGGATTAGGAATCCTGTGCTCTATCCGCCTGAGCTACGGGGGCGTGAAGTGACCCACATATCCAATTTTTCAGGAGGAATGTCAAGCGCTCACCCTGCAGACACGGTGCTCTTGACGGGAGACCGAATCCAGTCGGGGGCGGGGCGGCAATGCCGTTGACTTAAGGGGTGGCACGGGCAAAGCGGAGCTTGCCCGTGGTGGAGAAGTCACGCATGGGCAAGCTTCGCTTAGCCCATGGCACCCTCCAGGCACGAGCAATGAGCTTAAGTCAACAGCATTGGGGGGGGCGGTCGACCGCGATTCTCGCAATACTGTCGAATCAAGCTCGAGGAGAGGCAAGATCGCGACCATGGCTCGTCGGGCGGTCTCGAAGTACACGTGCACACATTGGAGTGTCCAAAAGCGACTGCGGGACTCCGCAGCACGTCATTCCGGCGGTTTTCAAGCCGGAATCCAGACAGATCAAAGAAAACCTGGATCCCGGCTAAAGCTTGTCCCGGCAGGCACTAAGCCGGGAGACTGCCGGGATGACGTTTGCGAATTCGAGCCCTTAACTGCGTGGACGTGCACTAAGGAGTCTTCCGCAGGGTCGACTGCCGCGGGAGGGGGATCTGAATTCAGATGGAGTGCGGGACCAGCGCGAGCTCATCGAGAGTGAAGAATCATTACCGGCTGATTTCCATCTTGCTATCCTGTGTGGCAACGTGTTAAGCGACAATCCACCTGTTAAGTGATATGTTTGCTTGCATTCACGGGTTAGATGAAAATATGAATTCAATGTGAATCGATGTTGCAACGAATGATTCTGAGGGGCGCTCTAAGTATGCAGTAAATCTAGCTCAGAAGTTATCTTGTGAAAACTTTCAGCTAGATCTGTTGGATTATTTTGCTATGATTTTAATGTGTTTGGTTGATTTTTTCTCAACCTGCGGCGGAGCGCTTTCACCCGTTCCCGAAGTCTCCCGCTTGCCAGGCGATCTGCGTGTGCGGCCATCTCATGCGGTTGTTCGGCTGAACGGACGGCATCTCGACAGATTCTTCACACTTTGCTCACACAACGTGGCATCAGGTCCACTGTCAAACCGCTTCTTCATCGAGAGGTTGGAGAATGGCTACGAGGATAGGATTCTACATCTGCCATTGCGGCACGAACATCGCCGGCAAGGTGCAGACCGAACAGGTGGCGGCATTCACTCGCGGGCTCAACAACGTGGTGGTGGCCCGGGATTACAAGTTCATGTGCTCGGACCCCGGCCAGGAGATGATCCAAAAGGACATTCGGGAGCTGGGGCTCAACCGGGTGGTGGTGGCATCCTGTTCTCCGAGGCTGCATGAAAAGACTTTTCAGACCGCCTGCCAGCGGGCCGGGCTGAATCCTTATTACTTCCAGATGGCCTGTGTGCGGGAGCATTGCTCGTGGGTCACGGAAGACCCGGAGGAAGCCACGGAAAAGGCCAAGAACCTGTCGGCCGCAGCCGTGAACCGGGTGAATTTCCACCATCGGCTCGACAAGCGCGAGGTGAACGTCCACCCCGACATCATGGTGGTGGGAGCGGGCATTGCCGGCATCCAGGCATCCCTCGACATCGCGCGGTCCGGGCATCACGTCTACCTGGTGGAGCGGGAGCCCTCCATCGGCGGACACATGGTCCAGTTCGACAAGACGTTCCCGACCCTGGACTGCGCCGCCTGCATCTCGACTCCCAAGACGGTGGCCGTGGCCCAGACCCCCAACATCCATCTCCTCACCTACAGCGAAGTGACCGATGTCTCCGGATATGTTGGGAATTTCCAGGTCAAGGTCCGCCGCAAGCCGCGTTACGTGATCGAAGACCGCTGCACCGGCTGCGGGCAGTGCACCGAGGTCTGCCCCGTTTCCACCCCCAACGCCTTCGATGAAAACCTGAACCTGCGCAAGGCTGTCTACCGGTTTTTCCCGCAGGCGGTCCCCATCACCTTCTGCATCGACAAGAAGGACCGGGCTCCCTGCGTGACGACCTGTCCGGCGGGGCTCAACGTTCAGGGCTACGTGCAGCTCATCAGCCAGGGGAAATATGTGGAGGCGGTGCAGCTGATCATGGAGCGGGTGCCTTTGCCGGGGGTTTTGGGCCGCGTCTGCCCGCATCCTTGCGAAACGGCATGCCGCAGGGCCCTGGTGGACGATCCCGTGGCCATCCGGGACCTCAAGCGGTTGGCCGCCGACCGCGTGGACCTAGCCGAGCTGCCCCTGCCCGTCATTGAGGACAGGCCGGAGAAGATCGCCGTCATCGGATCGGGGCCTGCCGGTCTCACCGCCGCTTATGATCTCCGGCTCAAGGGCTACCAGGTGACGATTTTCGACGCCCTGCCCGTTCTCGGCGGAATGCTTCGCGTGGGCATTCCCGACTACCGCCTGCCGCCGGAAGTGCTCGACCGGGAGATTCAGAACCTGCTGCGGACGGGCATCGAGGTGCGAACCGAGCAGCGCCTCGGAAGGGACTTCACTCTGGACGACCTGCGCGCTCAGGGCTTCCGGGCCATCGTCCTCGGCATCGGAGCCCACGGCAGCCTCCGGCTCAACATCCCCGGCGAAAGGGAGCTGCAGGGTGTCGAGGACGCCGTGGCCTTCCTTCGCGAAGTGAACCTCGGCCGCCGCGAGCCTCCGGGAAAACAGGTGGTGGTCGTGGGAGGCGGAAACGTTGCCGTGGACGCCGCGCGCACGGCGTTGCGCCTGGGATGCGAGCAGGTGAGCATGGTCTACCGGCGCAGCCGCGAAGAGATGCCGGCTTATGCCGAAGAAATTGAAGGGGCGCTGGAAGAAGGCGTCGTCATCCACTACCTCTCGGCGCCTGTGCGGGTCCTGGGCGAGGAAGGGAGAGTCACGGGATTCGAGTGCATTCGGACGGAGCTGGGCCCGCCGGATGCCAGCGGCCGCCGCCGACCCGTGCCCGTGGAAGGCTCCGAGCTCGTCATCCCCTGTGATGCCGTGGTCCCCGCCATCGGCCAGGAACCGGATGTTCAGTGTGTGGCCGAAAGCGGGATCGACATTGCCCGTCGCAGCACGCTGCTGGTCCATCCCCACACACACCAGACGTCGGTCCCCGACGTTTTTGCGGCGGGAGATGCCGTGAGCGGTCCGGCCACGGTGATCGATGCCATCGCCGGCGGGCACCAGGTTGCCGAAGGGGTCCACCGTTTCCTGTGCGGAGAGGACCTGGCCGAGATCCAGGAACCGGCCGCAGCCGCTTCATCCAAAACCCCGGACTGGAGTCCCATCCCCGAGGAAACGGTTCGAGCCGCACGGGCAATCTTGAAGCACATGACCGTCCAGGATCGGGTCGGCTCCTTCGAAGAGGTCTCCCTGGGCTTCCCGGATGACGAAGGAAGGAACGAGGCTGCTCGATGCCTCAATTGCGGTGCCTGCTCCGAGTGCATGGAGTGTGTGCGAACGTGCGAGCGCCAGGCCATCGACCATACGATGGAGGCGGAGGAGCTCGAGCTGAAGGTCGGCTCCATCGTGCTGGCCACGGGCTTCGACATCATGGACCCGTCTCCCCTCAAGCAGTACGGCTATGGCCGCTTTCCCGAAGTGTACACCGGGATCGAGTTCGAACGGCTCAACAACGCCGTCGGCCCCACGGGCGGCCAGATCGTCATGAAGAACGGGGAGCGGCCCAAGAGCGTCGGCATCATCCACTGCGTGGGCAGCCGCGACGTCAACTATCACGAATACTGCTCGCGCGTCTGCTGCATGTATGCCCTGAAATACGGCCATCTCATCAAGGAAAAAGCCGGGCACGACACCGAAATCTACAATTTTTACATCGACATGCGCTGTTTCGGGAAGGGCTACGAGGAGTTCTACCGAAGGCTGCAGGACGAGGGCATCACCTTCGTGCGCGGCAGGCCCGGAGAGATCACCGACCAGGCCCTCCGGCCGTCCGAGGAAGGCAAGCTCATCATCGTGGGCGAGGACACCCTCCTCCAGAGGCGCCTGCGCATTCCCGTGGACATGGTCATTCTCTGCACGGCCATGGAAGCGCGGAAAGATGCGTCGGAAACGGCCCGCATCTTCGGCATCAACCAGGGCGGGGACGGATTCTTCCTCGAGGAGCACCCGAAGCTCGGCCCCATGTCCACGGCCACCGACGGCATCTTCCTGGCGGGATCCTGCCAGGGCCCCAAGGACATCCCGGATGCGGTGTCCCACGCTGCGGGCGCCGCCTGCCAGGCCCTGTCGCTGGCCACCGCGGGCAAGGTGGAGATCTCTCCCACCATCTCCTGGATCGATCCGGATGTGTGCGCCGGCTGTCAGACCTGTATCAACCTGTGCGCCTACAGCGCCATCGAATTCGACGAAAGGCGCCAGGTCTCCGTGGTGAACGAGGCGCTGTGCAAGGGCTGCGGGAGCTGCGCCGGGTTCTGCCCCAGCGGCGCCGCCCAGGTCAAGCATTTCACTGCCAGGCAGATCTTTGCGGAGATAGAGGCGTTGGTTTCTGGTTCCTAGTTTCTGGTTCCTAGTTTCTGGTTCCTGGTTTCTGGTTCCTGGTTTCTGGTTTCTGGTTTCTGGTTTGTGGTTCCTGGTTTCTGGTTTGTGGTTACTTGTTGTCGGTTTGTGGCTATTGTTTATCAGAGGGGTGACTTGCGGGCAATTCAAACGGCGCAGCTCCATGGGAACATTTCAGAGTTTCGAGGAGATCGATGCATGGCAAAAGGCGCGCACCCTGGCGCGCCTGGTCTATTCAGCAACAAGCAGCGGCCCTTTCTCGAAAGACTTTGGCCTTCGGGACCAGATCAGAAGGGCAGCGGTTTCTGTTATGTCCAACATAGCAGAGGGATTTGAACGAGATGGAACTGGCGAGTTCGTACACTTTCTGTCCATCGCCAAAGGATCCATCGGCGAAATCCAGAGTCATCTCTTCGTGGCATTGGATCAAGGCTACTTGTCAGAAAATGAGTTTCAAGGACTGAGAAATACCACGTCAGAGATTGGCCGGCTCATCGCAGGCCTCATGAATTACCTGCGCAGGTCGGGACTGAAAGGCATCAAATACAGATCACCCGGACCGGAGGTTCGCGAGGACCAAATGCCGATTGATCATGACTCAGAACGATTTGACAGCGACTGAAAACTAGGAACTAGGAACTATACTCGTTGAGGATCAAAAGCATCATTCATGTGGGAGCGGCTTCCAGCCGCGATACCAACTCGTTCGCGGCTGAAAGCCGCTCCCACAGCCTTGCTGAATGAAAGGCACAATCAGGGAATTCAACTTTTTAAACTTAACGAGTATAGGAAGTAAGAACTAGAAACCAGAAACCAGAAACCAGAAACCAGAAACTAGAAACTAGAAACTAGAAACAAAAACACACCGGAGGACCCATGCAGCAGAACTTCGAACCTACCATCATCGCGTTTGTCTGCAACTGGTGCACCTACACGGCGGCGGATCTTGCGGGCACATCCCGGCTGACTCAACCTCCCAACGTGCGCATGATCCGGATGATGTGCACCGGGATGGTGGATCCCAAATACATCATCAAGGCGCTCCTGCAGGGGGCCGACGCCGTGCTCGTCAGCGGCTGCCATCCGGGCGACTGCCACTACATCAACGGCAACATGAAGGCCCGGCGGCGCATCAAGCTGCTCAAAGAGATCCTGCCCCGCTTCGGTTTCGACGAAAGACGGCTCAAAATGACCTGGATCGGCGCCAGTGAGGGCATCGACTTCGCCGAGACCATGCGCTCCCTGGTCCATGAAATCAAAGCCATCGGACCCAATGAAGCGCGCCAGCAGCTGGTGATCTAGCCGCTGCGGACCATGAACGCCGTTCCTCAGGCCTGTTCGGGAAGCCCGAAAAGATCGAACGGCCTGCCAAACAAGGAACAAGGAGCCAGGAAGTTGCCAGAGCAATGACCCATGACCCTTTGGGTTAAAAATGAAAAGCCCTGCAGCCGGGTTGGTTTTCAACTCTAAACTCGTAACCCGAAACTCGAAACTTTTCGTAGCAGCTTCGGATTGTTTCCGGTCTCTTCAACCTGAAACTTGAAACTTGAAACCATCTACACGGTTTACGGAGCGATGAGTCATGGCGAAGACAGCCAGAATTGAGGTGAATGATCGAAATCCCGTCGCATCGCTGCAGGGTTTTCTCAGACAGCTGCTGGAGCAGACCGCTATCAGCGGGGTCATGGTGGCGGAGCACCTCCCCGTCAACGGGGCCGTCATGCCGGCCCTGGTCACCGACCCGGAGCGGCTCGCGGAAGCCGATCCCCTGGCTCCGGTCTTTCCCATCAATGCCTCCAAGGTTTTGTCCAAACTGACGCGCAAGCCCGTGGGCGAGAAGATCGCCGCAGTCATGCGGCCCTGTGAGATTCGAGCCTTCGTCGAGCTGGTCAAGCTCAAACAGGGAAGCCTGGACGACGTGACGCTCATCGGAGTGGACTGTTACGGCGCCTACGGGAACATCGATTATCGGCGCTTTGCAGGCCTGAGCGCTCCCCAGCCCACCCTCTCGTTTTACGAGAACCTGACCTCCGGCAGGGGAACCGCACTGGACGATTTCGACATCTCCCCGGCGTGCAAGGCCTGCGAGCATCCCATCCCGGAGAACGCGGACATCCTCATCGGGCTGATGGGAATCGATTTCAACAGCGCACTCCTGGTCCAGGCGCAGACGGAGAAAGGGGAGGAGATCCTCGACCTCCTGGGCCTGCCTCCGTTTGATGTTGCTCCGTCAAGGCAGAAAGCCATCTCCGACCTCATCGCCGAGCGCACGACTTACCGGGACGCCATGTTCCAGCGGACGAGCGCGGCCACGGCGGACCTCGAACGGCTCATGAGCTACCTGGGCAACTGCGTCAACTGCTACAACTGCCGGGTGGCCTGCCCGGTTTGCTACTGCAAGGAGTGCGTGTTCGTGACCGACGTGTTCGATCACGAGCCGTCTCAGTACCTCCGTTGGGCCAAGCAGAAAGGCATGGTCAAGCTGCCGACCGATACGGTCTTCTTCCACATCACGCGCCTGGCCCACATGAGCACTGCCTGCATCGGCTGCGGCCAGTGCTCCAACGCCTGCCCCAACGAAATCCCGGTCATGGAGCTGTTCCGCACCATCGCCCATGCGACCCAGAAGGTTTTCGACTACGAGGCGGGCCGCAGCGTGGACGATGAGCCTCCGCTTTCCACCTTCCGTGAAAAGGAGTTTTCCGAGGTCACGGGAGGGAAGGATTAGAACGGAGGTCGGAGGTCGGATAACGGGCGCCCTCCTCCCGCGCTGGCAGGCCAGAAACGCCCAAGCGGGGAGACTCGGATCTCGCTGCGAGAGGCTCCAAACCCGAAACTAGAAACTAGAAACCCGAAACTAGAAACTAGAGACTGACGCACAGGGATCGCATATGAAAAAGATCGGTTCAGCTTTAGTGGTCGGAGCCGGGATCAGCGGCATACGGTCCGCCCTCGACCTGGCGGAGACAGGCTACCAGGTGACCCTGATCGACCGGGCCCCCAACATCGGCGGGACGCTTCGACAGCTGGACTACCAGTTCCCCACGGACCATTGCGGCATGTGCAAGATGCTGCCGCTCACCGAGAGGGATCAGGCCTCCCAGTTCTGTCTGCGCAAGGGGCTCTTCCACGACAACATCGACATCCTGCTCTCGACGGAGCTGGTGGGGATGGAGGGCGATCCCGGGAAGTACAAGGTCAGGCTCCGCCGGAAGCCCACTTTTGTGGACCCCGAGCGCTGCATCGGCTGCGGCGAATGCTCGCGCGTCTGTCCCGTGGAGGTTCCGGACGAGCTCAACGCGGGGCTCTCCCTGCGCAAGGCGGCTTACCTGCCGGTGCCGCACAATATCCCCAACCATTACATCGTGGACGCCGCGGCCTGCACCCGGTGCGGCGAGTGCGAGAAGATCTGCCCCACCCAGGCTATCGACCTGGGCACGAGGGCTCGCTCGGAATTCCCCATTCTGGTGGTGGACGACGAGTTCGTCGTGCGGGATTCCATCAAGGAATGGCTCACGCTTGAAGGCTACAGCGTGGACATGGCCGAATCGGGCTTCGAGGCTGTCGAGAAGCTCGCGCACCGGGCGTATGGGCTCCTGCTCGTGGATATCAAAATGCCCGGCATGGATGGCGTCGAAGTCCTCAAACGCGCCAAGGAGATGATCCCGGACATCCCGGTGGTCATGATGACGGCCTATGCCACGGTCGAGACGGCCGTCGAAGCCATGAAGGTGGGGGCCCGGGACTACCTCATGAAGCCCTTCGACCCGGAGGCCATGGTTGCCCAGGTCGGCCGGATCTACGAGGAATCGCGGCCTTCTCCCGAGCGGGAGATCGAGGTGGGGGCTGTCATCCTGGCGGCGGGATTCGCCGCATTCGACCCCCGCGACGGCCTGAACACCTACGAGTATGGCGTGCTGCCCGGCGTGGTGACCAGCATCGAATTCGAACGGCTCGTCAGCGGGACCGGTCCCAGCGGAGGCCGGCTGCTCCGCCCCGGCGACGGGAGAGAAGTCCGTCGCATCGCCTGGCTCCAGTGCGTGGGATCGCGAAATCTGAGCGTGGATGCGGATTACTGCTCTTCGGCGTGCTGCATGTATTCCATCAAGGAGGCCGTGCTGACGCGGGAGCGCAGCAACGGCTCCGTGGATGCAGCCATTTTCTACATGGACATGCGCACCTTCGGCAAGGACTTCCAGCGCTACCGTGACACAGCCGAGCAGGAGCATGGCGTGCGCTTCGTGCGAAGCCGGGTTCATTCGGTGGCCCCGAGCGGGCCAGACGGTCGGCTGATGCTGGACTACTCCACCCCCACGGGAGAGTCTCAGCAGGAGCTGTTCGACCTGGTGGTGCTGGCCGTGGGCCAGAGGCCCTCGGCGGGCACCGCCGCCATGGCGGAGCTGGCGGGAATCGAGCTGAATCCCTGGGGATTCTGCAAGACCCGGGATTTCTCGCTCTCCCGCACCAGCCAGGAGGGGATCCTCGTGGCCGGCTCGTTCTCGGGTCTCAGGGACATCTCCGAGTCGGTGATCCAGGCGAGTGCGGCCTCCCTTGCGGCATCGGCCCTCATCCATGCCAAGGGGGGCAGCCTGGCGCAGGTTCCCGAGGAGCCCGAGGTCGCACGCAATGTTTCGCGGGAGCTTCCCCGGGCCATGGTGGCCCTCTGCAGCTGCGGCGGTGCCGTCACGGAATTCCTGGATTTCAGGGAGCTCGCCAGAGAGATCTCTGGAGCCGGGATGCCCGTCGAGGTGATGCAGATCGAAAACCTCTGCACCCGTGAAGGCTGGAAGCAGCTCGAGGAGCAGCTCCAGTCCAGCCGGGCCAACCGGGTTCTCATCGGGGCATGCCTGCCGTACGCTTACACGCAGAAGCTCAAGGAGCTGGGCCGGTCCATCGGCCTCCAGCCGTCGCTCCTGGATGCGGCCGACCTGCGGACTCCGCTCTTCCCGGGTGGGGAGAAGGATCCCGGGCTGCTGCTGCAGGACGCGTCCGCCATCCTGCGCATGAAGCTCTCCAGGCTCAGGGAGGCCGATCCGGCACCGCCGGCCACCTTCGCGATTCATCAGCGGGCCCTCGTGGTGGGAGGCGGGCTCGCCGGCCTCACGGCGGCCCTGGCCATCGCGGACCACGGCTACGAGGTCGACATGGTGGAGCAGTCGGGGGAGCTCGGCGGCAACCTGCGCCAGCTTTTCCGCACTCTGAAGGGGGGCCAGTCGCCGCAGGAGCTGCTCAGGAAGACGGTCGGGAAGGTTGAAAAACATCCGAAGATCCGCCGTTTCATGAATTCCCAGGTGGTGCACTCCCAAGGGTCGGTGGGGCGTTTCCTCACCACCATCCAGAAAGCTGACGGAAGCGGCGAAGCCCTTCATCACGGGGTCGCCGTCCTGGCCACCGGAGGCCAGGAGGCCGTTCCGACCTCCTACGGTTTCGCGAGCAGCGAGGCCATCGTCACCCAGCACCAGCTGGAGATGCTGCTCCAGTTCGGCACCGTCAAGCCGGAAAACCTGCAGATGGTGGCCATGATCCAGTGCGTCGAGTCGCGCGAGGGTGAGCGGAACTACTGCAGCCGGGTCTGCTGCGCCTCGGCCCTCAAGAATGCGCTCTTCCTCAAGGAAAAAAACCCGGACCTGGACGTGGTGATCCTCTACCGCGACCTGATGAGCTACGGGTTCATGGAGAGCGCCTACACCCAGGCGCGCAAGGCAGGCGTCATCTTCATCCAGTACACCACCGACGCCAAACCATCGGTGGCGGGCGGCGGGGATGGGAAACCCTCGATCACCGTGACCGACCCCATCCTGGGACGCGAAATCGCCCTGAATCCCGACCTGGTGGTGCTCAGCACCGGCATAGTCCCCTCCCCCACCAGTGAGAAGCTGGCCGGGATTTTCGGCATCGAACGAAACGTGGACGGCTTTTTCCAGGAGGCCGAATCCAAATGGCGGCCGGTGGAATGCCTCAAGGAAGGGATCACCCTTGCGGGCCTGGCCCATTCCCCGCGCTCCATCGACGAGACGGTGGCCATGGCCGAGGCGGCCGCCGAGCGTGCGCTCTCCGTCATCAGCCACCAGAGGCTGGCGGGGAGCAGCGTCACGGCAGAGGTGCGCCACGTATTGTGCTCGATGTGCGAACAATGCATCGGCGCCTGCCCGTACGGCGCCCGTTATCGGGACGAAGAAGAGGAATGCATCAGCGTGAACGAGCTCATGTGCCAGGGTTGCGGGTCGTGTGCGGCGGTCTGCCCCAACAGCGCATCCGTTCTCCGCGGGTACCGGGATCAGCAGGTCATGTCCATGCTGGATGCGGCCCTGGAGTTTATGGCGTGAGTGTTTCTAGTTTCTAGTTTCTAGTTTCTAGTTTCTGGTTTCTGGTTTCTGAAAGGCTTAGGACGACAACGAAACGTTTAGCGGAATGCCATTGTGGCGTAGGGTGGGCAAGGGTTCATCTTGCCCACCAAAGGCTCTGAATCCGCGTCTTT
>Ga0105100_10001549_pt1 | contig 13454 bp, 11 predicted proteins | sample PPLLak12cMay2015_2_FD_87033 | JGI IMG/M metagenome (GOLD analysis project Ga0105100, IMG submission 87033) | Freshwater sediment microbial communities from Prairie Pothole Lake near Jamestown, North Dakota, USA - PPLs Lake P8 Core (1) Depth... | ecosystem: Environmental > Aquatic > Freshwater >... | reverse complement strand
TCACAGACAAATACAACTTCTAGAGAATCTGTTTCCCGGGATTTTACGACCAGACGAGGATTTAATTTCTCTTGGAAAATTACTGAAGGAGGTTTTTTTAATTTAAGCACTTCATACCAGGTAAATATTACTTCTTCCTTGGCGCATCTGGAAACCGTAACCATAAACGAGGTTGCAATACAAAGATCCGAAAGAGAGATCTGGCGTGATATTTTTTCGGGAGTATTTTTCGGACGGGATTATAATTATCAACAGACATTTGATCTTCGGACCGCGCCTAAACTTCCCAGTCTCTGGAATTTAAATAAATTCTTTACCTTAACATCCGGCTATTCGGTTTCTTATCAGTGGACCAACGATTTCAGGCAGGAAATACTTGGGAGAAGCGCAGGATATTCGAACAGAAGCAATATTGGATTAACTATAAGACTAAAATCCCTTACCCAGCCTCTTTTTTCAGAAACTACTGAAGAAGGAACGCCTAAGCAGCAGACAACCGGAAACAAAAGGGGAGGAGACAGAAGACAGCAGACAGTCGAAGACAGGGTTATTGTACAGGATAGTTTGATTGCCCAAAAAGATAGTATAGAGACCAGTGATACAACAGTAGTAACCGGAGAGAAAAAATCTGCAATAAAAAATGCTCTTCTTTTCTTAAGAACTTTTGCAAAGAATTTGTTTTTTGATTATGAAACAATAAGCATAAATTTTACAAACGATAATTCACTCTCCAAATCGGGGATACTGGGGAAGGGAACCGGTTTTAATAATTTTTGGGGATTTGCATTTAAAGAAGATAACGGACCTTCACGTGGTTTTATGTTCGGCTTAAGCGGCCAGGTAGGGAGAAGGGCCCCTGGAAATTTACAGGATGCATTTTCGCAGAAGAATAAACTCGATTTTAAAACTTCCAGGCCTTTATGGTCGGGTGCAAAGATCGATTTAAATTGGTCTGTCGGCTGGTCGATGAACAAAACCACAACTCTCAGAGTTGATGAAGACGGCAGCATGTTTATATCTAATGTAGCCTCTACAGGATCGATAGACAGAACATTTTTATCTTTTCCGTCGTTTCTATTTTTGAGTGTTTTCAAGAGCGGCATAAAACAGGTTAGCGAACTTTACGATCCTGAATCGGAAAATCCGACCGAGAATCTTTCCAATGCATTTATTCAGGGTTTTGAGAGTTTTCCTATTCTTTCCAAACTTTCATTTTTAAAAAACTACTCCAAATATATCCCGCGTCCGAACTGGAATATAAGCTGGGACGGATTGGAATCATTCTTCTTATTTAAAGCATTTGCAAAAAGAGTTTCATTAAGCCACTCCTACATCTCAAACTATACCGAGGGATGGAAAATAAATCCAGATGGAAATAAAGAAATTTTAAGTCAGCGTATTGATTACGGTTTTTCACCGCTTTTCGGATTGAATTTCGGCTTTGGTGAATTATGGGGCGGCAATCTAACCACAAGCGTAAAATATTCTACTAAAACAAATTACGATCTCGGAAAATCAACTCAAAAAATTACTGAAACTTATTCAAGAGATATCGGTATCACAGCAGGATATTCCAAATCCGGATTTGAACTGCCGTTGTTTGGCATTTCCCTTAAAAATGATATCGAATTCAGCTTTTCGTATTCAAGCTCGAAGAATTCGACGGTTATCTTTGATATGAATGATTTTAGAGAGGAAGGCACGCCGCAGGACGGAACTACACGCACAACATTAGAACCTAGAATTAAATATACTATTAGTTCTAAGGTTACTCTCTCTATTTTCTACAGGCGTTCATCGGTTGAACCGGAAGGTGCAGCAAGAATTCCTCCAACTACTACTAATGAAGCCGGGCTGGATGTGCATATTTCCATCCAGTAATCTGGATTAATTGTGTAATTTTATATTTATTAATTGTATCCTTATTGGTCAGCTTCGGGTATTATTTTATTCAGATAACCGGATTTATAAGTTTACGACTGACAAGGTAAAACGAAAAAAAGGATGCTTAATTTTATGAAAAATAGAAAAATACTCTGGGTAGATGATGAAATTGAACTTTTAAAGTCGCATGTCATTTTTCTCTCCGAAAAAGGATATGACGTGGATACAGTTACAAATGGTGAAGATGCAGTTTCCCAGGTAAAGGAGAAACCTTATGATCTTATATTCCTTGATGAAATGATGGCGGGTATGGGGGGACTTGAAACCCTCGGACAAATTAAAGACTACGATCCCAATATACCTGTGGTTATGATTACCAAGAATGAAGAAGAAACCTTGATGAATGAAGCTATCGGAGGAAAAATTCTTGACTACCTTACAAAACCTGTTAATCCAAGCCAGGTTCTTCTTGTTTGCAAAAAGATTCTTGAAGGAAAAAAAATAACCGGGGAATATGCAGCAAAAGATTATCTCCAGGATTTTAACCAGATCTCACAAGCGCTGCTGCGGGGTTTAGACTTTGATGAATGGATTGATATTTATTTAAAGCTTGTTAACTGGGATATTGAGCTCGATTCGTATCCTGAAATCGGTCTCCGGCAGACTCTTAATGATCAGAAGAGGGAAGCTAATAAAGAGTTTTCCAAATTTGTTGAAAAAAATTATACTAACTGGATTTTTAATGTTAATGATGCTTACACTCCTACATTAACTACAGAAATCGTAAATAAATACCTGATCGATAAACTGAATACCTCGGAAAATGTATTTTTCTTTGTGCTGGATTGTCTGCGTTTGGATCAATGGCTGCTTATGGAAAAGCATCTGCTCGATTTTTATAAAATCGACAAAGAATATTACTATTCAATCCTGCCTACCGCGACTCCTTACGCAAGGAATTCGTTATTCAGCGGATTATTTCCTTCGGACATTGAAAAATATTACCCGCAGCTTTGGCAGACCGGTAAAGATGAAGATGAAAGGAGTATGAACAAGTATGAAAAGGAGCTCCTTCAGCTCCTGCTGGACCGAAAAAAGGTTAAGCTTAGAAACGAACTCAAGTATATAAAGATTATCGATCCGGAAGTCGGAAGAAATTTCGAACAGAATATACTATCTTATCAGAATACCCATCTTACTGCCGTAGTAGTAAATTTTCTGGATATGATTGCACACAGCAGATCGGATTCCGATATTCTTAAAGAAATTGCACCCGATGAGCCTGCATACCGTTCACTATCAAACAGCTGGTTTACATTTTCTTCGCTGCTGTCGACACTGAAGAGCCTTGCCCATCTTAAAAATGTAAAAATAATTATCACTACAGATCATGGAAGCATCAGGTCGCTCCGCGGTGCAAAAGTTTTAGGAGATAAAGAGGCTTCGACGAATTTAAGATTTAAATACGGCAGAAACTTAAAAGTTGATGAGAAGCATGCAATTTATATAAAAAATCCTGCTGATTATAAACTTCCTAAACGCGGTGTTACAATTAATTATATAATTGCCAAGGAAGACTATTATTTCGTTTATCCAACGGATTACCATAAATATCTCACTTATTATAAAGATACTTTTCAACACGGCGGTATTTCGATGGAGGAAATGATTCTTCCGGTAATTACAATGGAACCAAAATAAAAGTGGAATTCCCGTATTCGAAGCAGGCTGCATCACTGGATGAATCGGTTCAGCTTGCAAATGAATTTTCAGGCTGTATAAAAGGGGATGAGGTAATCGTTCTTAATGGAAATCTCGGAACCGGTAAAACTTTTTTTATAAAAGAAGTACTGAAGAATCTGGGTGTAGATGAAGTTTCCAGTCCTACCTTTACATTAATAAATGAATACTCCGGGAAGTTTAAAATTTATCATTTTGATTTCTACAGGATAAATAAACCTGCTGAATTGATTGATATCGGTTATTACGATTATTTTAACAAAGATGCCGTTATTTTCATCGAATGGGGTAATTTGTTTCCGGAAATGCTTCCGAAGAAAAGAATCGAAATTAATATTGCTTTTTTACCGCAGATGAACTTCATGGTTGATGAAGATTTTGCCAGATTATTCTCAATTTACAAATATGAATGAAATTACTCCCATCCTCGCTATAGAAACTTCACAGAATTTATGCAGCACCTGTGCATATTTGTCGGGGAAAAATTTTTTTGAGCAGAGCTTTGAATTAAAACATTCTCACGCTGAAAGATTATTTGAACTCATTGATAAAGTTATAAATTCTGCAGGAATAGAAATTGACAAGTTCAAAACTATAGCTGTATCTTCGGGACCCGGTTCATTTACAGGTTTACGGATCGGGATGTCTGCCGCAAAATCGATCGCTTATGCTTTATCGATGCCAATAATTCCTGTCCCAACGTTCGAAGCTTTTGCTCTGCAGATAATCGATTTAATTCCGGGAAATATGGAATTCATCATAGCAAATAAAGTAAATTCGGAAGAGATTTTTTATGCAAAAGTTAAAAATTCTGCAGATCGAAAATCTTATTCATTTATTGAAGAACTCCAAATAATCAGGAAAGAAATCCTTAAACTGAAATCGGATGGATCTTTATTATTTGGCAATGCATTATTAAATTTACCCACGAAAGATAAGATTCTTATAAAAAACGAAGATTTTACAGCGGAAAATAACGTTATTTCTGCTCCAAATGCCGGATATATCGCAAAATGGGCTGAACGGTTTGGCAATAAATTATTAACTTATGATTACGAATTTTTGGAACCTAATTATCTTAAAGATTTTATTATAAAGGAAAAGGAAAAAAAGTTATGAAATTTCTCAGTATTTTTTTTATGGCCTGCTCTTTAACTTTTGCCCAGCTTGTTTCTCCTAAAGTAGCAACTCAGCAGATTGAGTACGATTTCGGCACTGTTGAACAGGGAACAATTGTAAAACATAGTTTCATTATTACAAATACCGGCGGAGATGTATTAAAAATAAATCATGTAAACGCATCTTGCGGATGCACTGCCGCTAAACCTGATAAAAGCGAATTGTCTCCTGGTGAATCGACGAACATCAATGTGCAGTTTAATACAAACGGACGGAAGGGGAAACAGAGAAAATCAGTTTATGTAAATACAAATGATCCTGAAAATGGGAAGCTTGAACTAAAGATTTATGGAGTTATTGTAAAGTCGGAAGCAGAGCCAACAGCAGAAAAGAAAGAGACTAATTAATGGCATGGTTTAAAAGATCTAAAGAGAACATTTCACCTGATACGCAGAAGAAAGAACTGCCCGATGGTTTATGGGAGAAATGTCCTAAATGCGGCGAAATAATTCATAAGAAGCAGCTTGAAGCAAATCTTTGGACATGCACGAAATGCGACTACCACTTCAGAATCGGAAGCCAGGAATATATTGAGATCCTTCTGGATAAAGGCACTTTTAAAGAGATAGATAAAAGAGTAACTGCAGCCGATCCTCTAAAATTTACGGATACAAAAAAATACACCGATAGGATTCAGGATACTGTTAAAAAACTAGGCCTCAATGAAGCGGTGTGCACCGGTACAGGGAAAATTAATGATCTAAGCGTGGCATTTGCCTGTATGGATTTTAAATTTATCGGCGGAAGCATGGGATCTGTTGTAGGTGAAAAGATTGCCAGAGTAATTGATAAAGCTGCCAGAAACAAAATTCCTTTGATAATTATTTCTTCAAGCGGCGGAGCCAGGATGATGGAAGGTGCATATTCACTTATGCAGCTTGCTAAAACCAGCTCTCGACTTACTAAATTGGCAGCAGCGAAAGTTCCTTATATATCTGTAATGACTGATCCGACAACCGGCGGTACAACAGCAAGCTATGCGATGCTGGGCGATGTTCATATTGCAGAACCGCAGGCTCTAATCGGTTTTGCCGGTCCAAGGGTAATTAAACAGACAATCGGAAAAGATCTGCCGGAGGGTTTTCAGCGTTCTGAATTCCTGCTTGAACACGGATTTATCGATCTTGTTGTTCCTAGAAAAGACTTAAAAAGCACCATACATAATATTTTAAATCTGTTAAACTGAGACTGCTATTAAAACCGTAAGCAGCATTGAAGAGATTCAAAAGCTTTCCCGGAAATTAAAAAGGGAAGGTAAAACAATCGGTTTTGTTCCTACCATGGGGTATCTTCATGAAGGGCACCTTTCTTTAATCAGGCATTCAAAAGAAAAAGCCGATATCACTATTGTCTCTGTTTTCATTAATCCTGCACAATTTGCGCCCAACGAAGATTTTAATCTTTATCCCCGCGATATTGAACGGGATAAAAAGCTGCTTATCGATGAAAAAGCTGACTACTTGTTTTTTCCGGTTGAAAGCGAAATTTATCCGGAAGGCTTCCAGTCCAATGTTTTGGTAGCTCAAACCACTAAAATTCTTGAAGGCGAATTAAGGCCGGAACATTTTAAGGGAGTTACTACTATTGTCGCTATTCTTTTTAATTGTGTAAATCCTGATTATGCTTTTTTCGGACAGAAAGATGCGCAGCAGACTTCAGTGATAAAGCAGATGGTACGCGATCTGAAATACCCGGTAGAAATTGTTGAATGCCCGATAGTCCGTGAAAAAGACGGTTTGGCTCTCAGCTCCAGGAACATTTATCTTTCTGAGGAAGATAGGAATAAAGCACTTATGCTTTTTAAAGCTTTGAATGAAAGTAAAACTATGATTGATAACGGCGAAAGAGATGCAAAAAAAATTATAAAGAATATCGGGGCGCTGTTCCTAGTCGAAAAAAATATCCATTTAAATTATGTAAGCATTGTTGATGAAAAGTTTAATCTGATAGAAAGACTAGAAGATGGAACCTGGTATTATGTGCTTATTGCCGCCAAAATCGGGAAAACCCGATTAATCGATAATATAAAATTTAAGATTTGAGAATATTAAATTTGCATTTTTCTGCAGACTGAATTTACCCCTATTAGAACCAAAGCTTTTTCGTAAACGAATTCAAAATCAAGATGTTGAATTATCTTTCCGGCATTTCCTCCCGTTAAATAAATCATTATCTCATCTGCTTTTTCAGTTTTTTTCAGGTAATTCCGCAGCCTTTCGATTAAACCGGCATTTGAATTAATTATCCCCGATGCAATTGATGACATAGTGCTTTTCCCTATGATATTTTTATAATCATTTTCAGAGGTACCCGGAAGCTGCGCAGTATTTTTCTGCAGTGAATCAAACATCATCTGTATTCCGGGTAGGATCATTCCACCGGTAAACTCTCCCGGCATTTTCAGGATGTTTACGGTTGTTGCAGTTCCGAAGTCAATTGCTAAAATAAAATTATTGCTTTTTATAAAGACCGGAAATTTTTTTTGAACAAGATAATAAGCACCTTCTGCCGAGCATATTCTGTCAATTCCCAGAGTGTCTTTTGTTTCGTAATTTAATTTTATGCTGAACGGAGAATTTATATCAATTATATACGGTTTTATTCCGGAAATTTTTTTTATTCCATTTGATAAAACCGCATTCAATGAGGGAACCACGGATGAAATTCCGGATGATTTGAATTTTTTATTTTCAAGATATTTTAGGAAGGCGTTTTCATCTTTAAATGAATTGAAATCAAGGATTTCACTATCCTTAAAGAACGCAGATTTAATATTTGTATTTCCTATGTCGCAGGCAAGAAACATTATCTTAAGCTCACTTCGCCGAAGTGAATTTTTTCAATCTTCCCTTTTGATTTAAGCAGCAGAAAACCTTCGTCATCAACATCTTCGAATATTCCGTACTTTGTATTTTCACCGTCGGTAACCGTAATCTTTTCTCCGATCATTCTGCATTTTTCTTTCCAGTCCTGTAAAATTCCGGCGGAATTATTTTCAAGCTTTATTAAATGCTCCTCGAATATATTAAGAATTTCTGCGAGCACTCTTTCTCTTTCCGCAGGACGTCCATTTAACTCAAGTCTCACTGAAGTCGGTTGTATGGAAAAATTTCCCTGGAAGGAAGTCTGATTAATATTGATTCCTATTCCGATAACAAGTTTTTCAATCTTGCTTCCCTGGGAAATTGATTCAAGTAAAATACCCGCCACTTTTTTCTGGCTCACCAGCACATCATTAGGCCATTTTAAAGAAGTCTTAAGCTGATAAAGATTTTCTATTGCAAGCGCAACCGAGAGGGAAGAACAAAAGTTTATCAGGTTTAAATTATTGCTTAGATATTTTTTGCTGTTTATAAGGATAGAAAATGTAAGATTCTGATCTTTTGCGCTGTACCAGACTTTCTCATTTCTGCCCCGACCTTTAGACTGCTTTTCAGCTAAAATAACTGTCCCATTTGTATTAAATTTATTTGCTTTGTTAAGCAGGAATAAATTCGTCGAATCAACTTCATCGATGTAAACAAAATGTCTTCCTATAAAATCGGTATCCAGCTTTATATCAAAAATTTCAATATTAAACATCATAATCCGGTTTTTTCAAAAATACAGATAAATTTGAAAACAGTCACACTATTTGTCTGCTTTCTGTCAATTAGTCCGAGATAGTATGACAAGTTTTCTAAAATAAGAAATCAATAGAAGATTCTATAAGTTATTATTGTAAAAGGCTTTAAAAGCATTTTTCTCCAATGGCATAATAATGGAGTTTATGATAAACAATAATTTTAAAAAAAAGTAATGGCGGTACTATATCGCCTGATAAAAATAAAGGAGTAACAATAATGGGAAAAATAATTGGAATAGACTTGGGCACAACAAATTCTTGCGTCGCAGTAATGGAAGGAAATGAACCGGTTGTAATACCAAATTCTGAAGGAGGACGAACAACTCCGTCTGTTGTTGCTTTTACAAAAACAGGCGAAAGACTGGTTGGTCAGCCCGCTAAAAGGCAGGCCATAACAAATCCCAAGAATACAATTTTTTCGATTAAAAGATTTATGGGGAGAATTATGAATGAAGTCTCCCAGGAGATGAAGGAAGTTCCTTACGAAGTTGTACCCGGAGAAAGCAATTCGGCACGTGTAAAAATAGCAGACAGGATTTATTCTCCTCCGGAAATCAGCGCTATGATACTGCAGAAAATGAAAAAGACAGCAGAAGATTATTTGGGTCAGGAAATCACCGAAGCGGTTATTACCGTTCCGGCATATTTTAATGATGCTCAAAGACAAGCTACAAAAGATGCGGGAGAAGTAGCAGGTTTAAGAGTTAAGAGAATAATAATCGAACCTACCGCCGCTGCACTTGCTTACGGCTTGGATAAAAAAGCTAAAGATGAAATGGTTGCAGTTTACGATTTAGGCGGAGGTACATTTGATATTTCTATTCTTCAGCTAGGCGAAGGTGTTTTTGAAGTAAAAGCTACCAATGGAAATACACACCTCGGCGGAGACGATTTTGATCAGCGCTTAATTAATTATTTGGCAGATGAATTCCAGAAACAGGAAGGCGTTGATCTGAGAAAAGACCCGATGGCTTTGCAGCGTTTGAAGGAAGCAGCCGAAAAAGCAAAAATAGAATTATCCTCTTCATTGCAGACGGATGTTAACCTTCCGTTCATTACTGCTACGCAGGAAGGACCGAAACATTTAAACGTAACACTTTCAAGATCAAAATTTGAACAACTGATAGATGATCTCGTTGAGAAAACAAAAGAACCTTGCATCCAGTGTATGAAAGATGCTGGGTTATCGGCTTCGCAAATTGATGAAGTTATTCTCGTGGGCGGTTCTACAAGAATACCGATGGTTCAGGAGCTCGTAAAGAAATTATTTGGTAGAGAACCGCATAAAGGTGTTAATCCCGATGAAGTTGTTGCAGTCGGCGCGGCAATTCAAGGCGGCGTTCTTTCAGGCGAAGTTAAAGATGTTCTTCTGCTTGATGTAACTCCTCTTTCTTTAGGAATTGAAACTCTAGGCGGTGTGATGACTAAGTTAATCGATGCCAATACAACTATTCCAACTAAGAAGAGTGAAATATTTTCAACCGCAGCGGACAGCCAGACATCTGTGGAAATACACATACTTCAGGGTGAGCGTCCGATGGCCTCCGACAACAGAACTCTCGGAAGGTTTCATCTTGATGGTATTCCTCCGGCACCGAGAGGGATTCCGCAGATAGAGGTTACCTTTGATATCGATGCAAACGGCATTCTTCACGTAAGTGCAAAAGATAAGGCAACCGGAAAAGAACAAAGCATCAGGATTACTGCTTCAAGCGGATTGTCTAAAGAAGAAGTTGAAAAGATGAAGAGAGATGCTTCCGAACATGCGGCAGATGATAAGAAAAAGAAAGAATCGGTTGAAATCAGAAACCAGGCAGACAATCTAGTATTCCAGACAAAGAAACAGATGGAAGAAATGAAAGATAAGCTTTCATCCGATGCCAGATCAAAGCTTGAAAGCGCCATAAAGGTTGTTGAAGATGCTGTTGCATCAAACAACAGCGATCAAATGAAATCCGCAACTGAATCGCTTAATAAAGTCTGGAACGAAGTAGCATCGGAACTTTATCAGAAAGCCAGCCAGCAGCCGGGCGCCGGTCCCCAGGAAAGCGGAACCAAGCAGGCTAAAACCGATGAAAAAGAAGTTCAGGATGCTTCATACGAAGTAGTTGATGAAGAGAAAGATAAGAATAAGAAAAAATAAATAATTTCTTAAGCTTCAGGCTGTACGGCCTGAAGCTCCCTTAATATTAAGCAAATAATAAAAAACTAATAAAATAAATTAATACTGGAGGAAAACTATGTCAGAAGTGAGAAATAAAAACGGAGCCGCTGCTAACGGCAGTGTTGAAATCAAAGAACAGGAGCATATCCAATGGGAAAACCTTTTGGAAACAGAAAGAAGCTGTGCTCCTTTGGTAGATATTTATGAAACGGAGGACGATTATATTTTAACTGCTCATTTACCCGGGGTAAAAAAAGAGAATATCAAACTGAATATTGAAGACGGTTCTCTTTTAATCTTTGGTAAAATTAATTACCACGAGGCATTAAATAGAAAATATATTCTGAATGAATCCGACTCAGCAAATTATTACAGGAAATTCAAATTATCCGATAGTGTCAATATCGAAAAAATTGAAGCATCATACGAAAACGGATTGCTTCAGATAAAATTACCGAAACACGATTATGTAAAGCCTCGTAATATTTCTATCAAATAACTTTAACTAAAATCTGAAAAAACTAAAATCCCGCATTAAAGCGGGATTTTTTATTTCTAATCCAATTTATTTCAAACACACTTTCTGCAATTGATTTTAATTATTGATTCCGATTGATTATTTTGCGGGATGAATTTCATTTAATACGCTTAAAGGATGACCCACAGCTCAAAAAAAAATAGAATTATATTTATCGATTTAATGCGCGCTTTTGCTGTTTTACAGATGGTTCAGGGTCATACGGTTGATGTACTTCTTGCAAATGATTATAGAACAATGGATTCTCCCTTTTTCGCTTTGTGGTTCTTCATGAGAGGTATGACTGCACCTATCTTTATGTTCACTTCAGGGATTGTGTTCACTTATCTTTTCAGATTAAACAATGAGCCGTTTGAAAAAAATCCGCGTTCGGTTAAAGGGTTTAAAAGAGTTTTGCTGCTGGTATGCCTCGGTTATCTCCTCAGGTATCCTACCGCAACCATCTTTGATTTTTCAGAAGTAACCGGTCAGCAGATGAAGATTTTTTTCGCTGTTGATGTTCTGCAATTAATCGGAATCGGAATTTTATTTATTTTAATATTCGCTTTCCTTGCGGAGAAATTTAAAATATCGGATTATATTTCATTCTCTTCCGGTGCAGTAATATTCTTCGGATTATCACCATTATTTGAGTCAATTAAGTGGAGCGAATTTTTACCGGTGCCTCTTGCCGGATATTTTTATTACGGAACCGGTTCACTTTTCCCGGTCTTTCCCTGGGCCGGATATCTTCTTGTCGGAGCAGTCTTGGGGAGCTACCTGGCAAAACATCCTCTTGTTTTTAAATCCTCAAAATTCAGCACTAAGCTTGCGGTATATGGACTATTTTTTTTAACGGTCACTTTATTAATTGAACTTCTAAGCAAGATTTATTATAGTGAAAGTTTTACATGGATCTCAAAGTACAGTATAATTCTTTTAAGAGTCGGTTTTGTTCTAATGCTTAATTCTCTGGTATCTTTTATTGCACTGAAGATTGATACTATTCCAAGATTCTTAATCCTTATAGGCAGGAATACTCTTCTGATTTATATTGTGCATTTAATGATACTGTATGGAAGCGCCTGGAATCCCGGACTCAGCCAATTATTTGCATACAGCTTTAATGTTTGGAAAACCGTAGGCACCGCACTGCTAATGATCTTAACAATGACTGCGATGGTTTTAATTATACATAAATTTAAAATAAGAAATAAGGAAGTTGTTACTTAGAGTTTATCTCTCTATATATTTTAATTTGAATTAAATTGATTTAGTTATTTGAAGAAGATTTCACAAAAATAATAGTTTAAATATTCGCACATGAGAAAATCCGGTACTACAAATTCTGTTTTAAAGGAGGAAGAAAAAAAATACGAGCAGTCTCTGCGCCCTTTAACAATGAAGGAATTTGCCGGCCAGTCAAAGGTTACTGAAAATCTGAATGTGTTTATCTCCGCCGCAAAAAAGAGGGGGGAAGCGCTGGATCATGTTTTATTAACCGGGCCTCCCGGATTGGGGAAAACAACGTTATCTTACATAATTGCCAATGAACTCGGTGTGAAGCTGAAAATAACATCCGGTCCTGTGCTTGAAAAACCGGGTGATCTTGCAGGTCTCTTAACAAACCTTGAAGAAAAATCCGTATTGTTTATTGATGAGATGCACCGGCTTAGTCCGGTTGTGGAGGAATATCTTTATTCCGCAATGGAAGATTATAAGCTGGACATAATGATTGATACAGGTCCGAATGCAAGGAGTGTTCAGATAAAACTTCCTTTTTATACTTTAATCGGTGCTACAACAAGAGCGGGAATGTTAACCGCTCCTCTGCGTGAACGCTTCGGAATTAAATTCAGGCTGGATTATTACGATTCCGGAAATCTTCACAGAATTATTCTTCGCTCATCAAAAATTTTAAATATAAAAATAGATGACGATGCTGCTTTGGAAATTGCCAAACGCTCGAGGGGTACGCCGAGAATAGCCAACCGGCTGCTGCGTAGAACAAGAGATTTTGCGGAGGTCGACAATAAAGACTGCATTGATATCCATGCGGCGAAGAAAGCCCTAAAAGCTCTTGAAGTTGATGAATTTGGCTTGGATGAAATGGATAAAGAAATTATTCTTACAATTATAGAAAAGTATAAAGGCGGACCTGTAGGTTTAGGCACATTGGCCGTTGCGGTTAATGAAGATCCCGGGACCATCGAAGAAGTTTATGAACCCTTCCTTATACAGCAGGGATTTATTCATCGGACTCCGCGAGGAAGGGAAGTAACCGAGCTTGCATACAAAAGTTTCGGCAGAACTTCCGGAAAAAATCTTGCAAAAAACAATACTCT
>Ga0105100_10001546_pt1 | contig 13475 bp, 8 predicted proteins | sample PPLLak12cMay2015_2_FD_87033 | JGI IMG/M metagenome (GOLD analysis project Ga0105100, IMG submission 87033) | Freshwater sediment microbial communities from Prairie Pothole Lake near Jamestown, North Dakota, USA - PPLs Lake P8 Core (1) Depth... | ecosystem: Environmental > Aquatic > Freshwater >... | reverse complement strand
GCAGGTCGCCAGCGCCGCCGTGGATGGCATCTGATCTCCGATCACCCGCACGACCGGCAGTCCGGTGTACAGCGAGTGCCCGAGATCGCCTTTGAAAAGCCCGGCCAAGAAGGAGAGATACTGCTCCGCCAGGGGCCGATCGAGCCCGAGGCTGTGGCGGAGAGCTTCGGCCTGGTCGGGCGAGGCGAGCCCTTGGGCCAGGAGACCCGCCAGCGGATCGCCGGCGCCGAGGCGCAAGCCGAAGAACGTCACCGTCACCGCGGCCCAGGCCGTCAGCAGCCCGTGCAGGCAGCGCAAGATCGGCGCGCTCAGGGCGCCAGACGCAGATCGATCAGTTGCGGGAACCATCCCTGGGTTGAGAACCGCAGACCTTGCAGGCGCGAGCTGGCGACAACCAGGTTGACGTAGTCGCGAATGGGAAGAAGGAGAGCCCGATCGCGAGTGATGCGCGCGGCCTCGGCGTAGAGCGCCACCCGGCGGTCAGGGTCAAGCGAAGCGCGCGAGGCCTCCAGCAGGGTCTCGTCGAGGTGCGCATCGCGATAGCCGGACCACGAGTATAGTCCGTCGCTCGAGAGCGTCGTGCGCAGCAGGTCGGGATCCGCCCCAAAGAAGTTGACCCCGATCAAGTTGTACTCTCCGGCGGCCTGCAGTTCTTTGAGTGCGCCGAAGCCGGCCGCCACCTCGACGGTCACGCTGGCGCCGACCTCTTCCCAGGCCGCCTGCAGCAGCTGAGCCACCTCGGGGTTCGATCCCCAGTTCGGTGCGACGATGTGCAGGCTGAAGGGCTGGCCCTCACGTTCGCGGACTCCGTCGCCATCTCCGTCGATCCACCCGGCGGCTGTCAGGAGGGCGGCTGCCTCCTGCAGGTCCATCGCCGGGTAGGGCGAGCCGGGATCGAAACCGATGGTCACCGCCGAGAGCGGGCCCTCGGCGACCGGAGAGAAGATGCCAAAGACAGTCTCGACGATCGCTGCCCGATCGACGGCCCGCGTGAGCGCCTGGCGAACGCGCAGATCGTCGGTCGGGGCTTGCAGCGTATTGAAGAGGAATTGCGACGGCTGGCCTGGAATGCGGACCGGGTATGTGACGAAGTCACCACTTTGCTCCAGCCGCTCTGCGTCGCGCGGCTGTATCTCGCCGATGACGTCGATCTCGCCGCTCTGCAGTGCGATGGCGCGCGTGGCCAGATCCTCATAGAAGGTGAAGACCACCCGCTCGATGGCCGCCTGGTCCGCTTCGTAGATCGACGGTCCCCAGGCGTACTCGGGATTGCGTTCGAGGGTGAGATGGTCATTGGGGATGTATTCGACGAAGCGGTACGGTCCGCTGCCGACCTGATGGAACTGATACTCCGTGGGTCCCCAGGTCTCCAACGCTTCCGGCGAGGCCATGCCCAGGTAGACCTGCGAGAGCGAGTCGAGCAGGGGCGCGTAGGGCTCCGCCAGAACCAACCGGACGGTGTACTCGTCCAACACCTCGACCGCCTCGAGGGAGCCGAGCATGAAGGCCGCCTTCTGCGAGTGGTGGTCAGGATTCAGGACGTATTCGATATTGGCGCGTACGGCTGCCGCGTCGAATCGGGTGCCGTCGTGGAAGGTCACATCGCGGCGGAGGTCGAACGTGTAGGCCAGGCCGTCGGCTGAGATGGTCCAGCGCTCTGCCAGCCCGGGCACGAAATCGCCGGTCTGCGGATCCTGGAAGACCAGCGTGTCATAGACCGAGGAGAGCGGGATGCCGAGCTCGGCGGATGCGTTGAGGTGCGGGTCGATCCCCGTTGGAGCCAGGGTCAGTCCGTAGCGCAGCGTCACGGGCTCTTCGGGCGCCCCGGTGCAGGCAGGCGCCAGTGCTGCGAGCAGCGCGGCCAGCAGGAGGAGCAGCGGGTGGTAGGTGCGATCTGATCTCATAGTTCGCTCGCCAGTGTCATTGCGCCGATCAGGCCGACGTCGTCGCCAAGCTCGGCGCGCGCGATACGAAATCCTTCCAGGTAGGCCGGATGCATGACCTGCGCCCGCGCCGTGGCCTCGATGCGCGGCAGTAGCAGATCCCCGAGCTGCATGACGCCGCCGCCGAATACGACCACTTGCGGATTGTAGGCGTGCAGCAGGTTGGCCAGGTGACAGCCGATGGCCACCGCCGCTTCGTCGATTACCCGACTGGCCAGCGGATCACCCTGGCGAGCCGCCCGCCCGACGGCTTCGGCGGTAAGCTCACGCTTGCCGTCCGCCTGGTCGCGCAGTGTCGAGGCCTCGCCGGCGGCCAGGCGCTGCGCGGCGATGCGCGCGATGCCCGGGCCGGAGGCGATCGCCTCCAGATGGCCGCGCTGGCCGCAGCTGCAGACCGGCCCGTCCATCTGGATCGTCATGTGTCCGACCTCGGCGGCCAGGCCGTGCGTGCCAAGGAGCAGCCGGCCATCGGAGATGACGCCGCCGCCGATGCCGGTGCTGATGGTCAGGTAGATCATGTCGCTGGAGCCGCGTCCGGCGCCGAAGCGCCATTCGGCCAGCGCGGCCAGGTTGGCGTCGTTGCCGATGGCGACGGGGCAGCCGAAATGCGCGGCGACCAGGTCGCGCAGGGGAACGTCGGTCCAGCCCGGCAGGTTGGGCGCGCCGAACACGCGCCCGCGGCGCGGATCGAGCGGCCCCGGGGCGCCGATGCCGATGCGCATCCCGCTGCGCGAGGGCGGGGCCAGGGCGTCGATGGCCTGGAGGATGCGCGCCACGACCGCCTCCGTCCCCTCGGCGGCATGCGTCGGTGTCTTGGATAGATTGGTCGCAGGCGGTTGAGCCGAGGGGAAGCGGGCAACCCGGATGTTGGTTCCGCCCAGGTCGACGGCGAGGATCTCGGACACGCGCGGCAGTATATCACAGCCTTGCCGATTCACCCGGCGGGCCGTAGAATGCCCTCGATGGGCGAGGACCTGAGCCCGGTCCGCAAGCAGTACCTCGAAATCAAGCGCCAACACCCCGACGCTATCGTCTTCTTTCGCCTGGGCGACTTCTACGAAACTTTCGACGCGGACGCCGAGGTGGCCGCGCGTGAACTGGACATCGTCCTGACCTCGCGCAACGTGGCCAAGGGCAACCGCGTGCCGATGGCCGGCATTCCCTTCCATGCCGCCGAGAACTATCTGGCCCGATTGATCGAACGCGGCTACCACGTCGCCATCTGCGAACAGGTGGGCGAGATGCCGGTGCGGGGACTCTTCCCGCGGCAGGTCGTGCGCGTGGTCACGCCGGGGACGGTGGTCGAGCCCGGGCTGCTACCCGGGGACGCCAACAACTACCTGGCGGCCGCCGCGGTCGATGGCAGCCGGGTGGGGCTGGCCTATGCCGACGTCAGCACCGGCGAGTTCGCCGGGACGCAGTTCGAATCCTCCGACCCGCTGGGCGCGCTGCGGCATGAACTGGTCCGCCTGCGCCCGGCCGAGGTGCTGGCTGCCGAAAGCCTCCCGGCCAACGGCGAGTGGCCCGGTCATCTGACGCGCCTGCCCGATTGGCGCTTCGGCCTGGAGCGCGCCCTCGAGCAGCTCAAAGCGCACTTCGGCGCGGCCACGCTGGACGGCTTTGGCCTGGCCGGCATGCCGCTGGTCGTCTCCGCGGCGGGGGCCATCCTCGACTACCTGACGGAGACGCAGAAGGCAGCTCTGGGGCTTTTGACCCGCTTCAGCACATACTCCCTGGACGATTTCATGGTGTTGGATGCGGCCACGCGCCGCAACCTGGAGTTGACCGAGACGCTTCGGGCTGGGGAGGTGCGCGGCTCCCTCCTGGGCGTACTGGACCGGACGATCACGCCGATGGGCCGGCGCCTGCTGCGCCAGTGGATCTCCAAGCCGCTCCTCGACCTGAGCCTGATCCACACGCGGCAAGATCAGGTCAGCCAGCTCGTAGCTGACGGGATTCTCCGGGCCGAGGTCAGGCGCTCGTTGGCGGAGGTGGGGGACCTGGAGCGCCTGACGAACCGGGCCGCGGCCGGTATGGCTGTGCCGCGCGACCTGGCGGCCTTGCGCGAGCTGCTGGAGAGGCTGCCGGCCGTGCGCGCACCGCTGCAGGCCTGTGGCGGAGGGGCGCTTCAGCCGGTGCTCGACGCCCTCGACCCGTGCACGGACCTATTCGAACTGCTGCAGCGAGCCATCGCCGAGACACCCCCGGCGACTTTGGCGCACGCGGGCGTGATCCGGGCCGGGTACTCGGCGGAGCTGGACAACGTGGTACGCGCCTCTGCGGATGCCCGTGATTGGATCGCCAATCTCGAGGCAGTCGAGCGCGAGCGGACCGGCATCAAGAGCCTCAAGGTCGGCTACAACAAGATCTTCGGCTATTACATCGAGGTCACGCGCGCCAATGCCGGGTCGGTGCCGGAAGCGTACATTCGCAAGCAGACCCTGGTCAACGCCGAGCGCTACATCACACCGGAGATGAAGGAGTACGAGTCGTTGGTGCTGTCGGCCGAGGAGCGCATCCGCGCCATCGAGGCGGGCCTGTTCGGCGAGCTGTGTGCGCAGGTGGGCGCCGCGAGCCCGCGCCTGCTTGGGACGGCCAGGGCAGTGGCGACGCTGGATGTGATCGCCAGCCTGGCGGAGGCGGCTGCGCTGGGCGGCTATGTCCGTCCCGAGATGGTGGAGGGTGAGCCCTTCGAGATTCGCGACGGGCGGCACCCGGTTGTGGAGGAATTCCTGCACGGCGAGCGCTTCGTCCCGAATGATGCCGTCCTGGAAGAGGGCGAGCGCGTGCGCGTCATCACCGGCCCGAACATGAGCGGCAAGTCGACCTACTTGCGCCAGGTGGCTTTGATCGCACTGATGGCGCAGATGGGCAGCTTCGTCCCGGCGCGTTCGGCACGACTGTGCTTGATCGATCGCATCTTCACGCGCATCGGTGCACAGGATGAGATCCACGCCGGCCAGTCGACGTTCATGGTCGAGATGGTCGAGACGGCCAACATCCTGCATCACGCCACGCGGCGCAGCCTGCTGATCCTGGACGAGATCGGCCGCGGGACCAGCACCTACGACGGGGTCTCGATCGCCTGGGCCGTGGTCGAGTACATCCACAACCACCCGCGCCTGCGGGCGCGCACTTTCTTTGCCACGCACTATCACGAGCTGACCCGGCTGGCGGAGACGCTCCCGGGCGTCCGCAACTACAACGTGGCTGTGGCGGAAGAAGCGGGCAAAGTGGTCTTCCTGCACCGGATCATCCCCGGCGGGGCCGACCGCTCCTACGGCATCCACGTGGCCGAGTTGGCCGGGCTGCCTCGCCCAGTCATCCAGCGTGCGCAGGAGATCCTGGCTCAGTTGGAGTCTGACTCGCGCCGCCTGCACGCGGAGGACCGGGCCCCTTCGAGGCAGCTGGCGCTCTTCCCCGAAACCAACCCGCTCCTGGACGAGATCCGCGCGCTGGACGTGGAATCGCTCACGCCGCTTGAGGCGCTCAATCGGCTGTACGAGTGGCAGAAGCGATTTGCCGGCGAGGGGGAAGCAGAGCCGGGACCTGCGGCGCAGGACGGCTAAGGCTCAGGCCGGGTGCGGCCTTCCGCCGCCATCGCCAGATCCGGGTACTCATCGGCGACCGGCTCCGCTTGCTCCAATCCCAGGAGGCGCAGCATATCCAGGATCAAGCCTGCCTTGACCTCGGCATCGGAGCGTGACCAGGTGCGGCTCTTGACCTCCAGGTACGCCCGGTCGAACCCCTGCGAGACGATCGTATCCAGGTTGACGAAGAACTCCTGGTCCCGGAAGCGGATCAGCCAGCGGCGCCGATCCTTGTTGACCTGCAGCTCGCCCTGCGGCGAGAAGTATTCCCGGTAGAAACGCAAGCTGTGCGTTGCCGGCGCGATGAAGCGCGAGCGTGAGAGCAGCACCGAGTGCTCGTACTCCCGTTCGCGGGCCGGCCCGGTCAGCGTCAGGCGGTAGCGGACGTTGCTGACGGTGCCTTCGTCGTCGACGAATTCGTCCTCCCGGTAGCGCAGCCGCCCCTGCGCCGGATCATCGAACAGGAAGTAGGTGTCGTACTCCTGGTAGTGGGCGGTGCGCAGGATCTCGAAGTCGGGGCCGCGCAGGCGGGCCAGGGCCGGCGCCGAATCCTGCAGGCGCAGCTTGACCTGCACCTCGTAGCTCTCCTCCTGTTCGGCGCCGCCAATGGCGATCAGCTTGTTGAGGACCGAGCCTTCGCGCTTGACCAGGAAGATGTCAATGCGGCGGGCATACTCGCCGGCCGCCTCCAGGAGCGGGGCCACGTCGAGCGTCATCAAGCTGCGCTCACGCATCAGCCAGCGTCCATCGACCATGACGTCGGTCACGTCGTGCGCCTTGCCGGTGTACACCAGACGCGAGTAGACCGCATCCGGGCTGCGGCCGAAGTGCGGCCGGGCATGAAGGTCATCCAGATCGACCACGGCCAGGTCGGCGCGCTTTCCGACTTCGAGCGATCCGATCTTGTCTGCCATATGCAGGGCGCGTGCGCCCAGGCGCGTGGCCATGGCGAAGGCCTGCCGGGCGGGCAGGGCGGTCGGGTCACCGGTCACGGCCTTGGCAATGAAGCTGGCCAGGCGCATCTCCTCGAACATGTCCAGATCATTGTTGGAGGCCGGGCCGTCGGTCCCGATGCCGACGTTCAAGCCGGCCTCGAGCATGGCCACCACCGGTGCGAAGCCTGAGGCCAGTTTGAGGTTGCTGGAGGGGTTGTGCGCCACGCCTGCGCCGGCATGCTGGAGTGAATGGATCTCGCCGTCGTCGATGTGGACGCAGTGCGCCGCCAGCACCTTGGCGTCGAACAGTCCCTGCTTCTTCACCCACGGGATGACCGGCATGTCGTAGTCTTCGCGCCACTGCTCGACTTCCTGGAGCGTCTCGGCCAGGTGGGTGTGGAGCGGGACGTCGAACTCGACCGCCAGCCTGGCGCAATCCTGCAGGATCTCGGCCGTGCAGGTGTAGGGCGCGTGCGGGGCGACGGAGGGCACGATCAGCGGGTGGGACTTCCAGCGGGAGATGAAATCGCGCGAGGCGGCCAGGGAATCCTCGTACGAAGCCGCATCCGGGGAGGGGAACTTGACGACCGTCTGCGAGCAGAGCGCCCGCAGGCCGACCTCGGCCGTAGCCTTGGCGACGACTTCCTCATGGTAGTACATGTCGGCGAAGCAGGTGGTGCCGGAGCGGATCATCTCAGCGCAGGCCAGCAGCGTTCCCAGCCGGCAGAAATCGGCCGAGACGAACTCGCGTTCGACCGGCATCATGTAGCCCAGCAGCCAGACATCCAGGCGCAGGTCGTCGGCCAGGCCGCGCAGCAAGGTCATTGGCGCGTGGGTGTGTGCGTTGACCAGCCCGGGGATGAGCAGGCGGCCGCGGCAGTCGTGCACATTGGCGGCGGTGAAGGAGGAACGGACCTCGGCTGCCGGGCCGACCGCCACCAGGGCGCCGCCCTGAACGGCCACGGCGCCGTCCTCGACGATGCGGCCTTCGTCATCCATCGTGACAATCGTGGCGTTGGTCAGGATCCAGTCTGCCGCGGGCATAGGCTCCCTTTCCCGGACTGCGAGGATTATACCTTCGGCGTCCGGCCAGCGCCGCAGTTCTGTATAATCATGCGGGAGGCGCTCGATGCGTGCGGTTGACTTGATCATCAAGAAGCGCGACGGCGGCGAGCTCACTCAGGCCGAGATCGGCTTCCTGATCGATGGTTTCGCCTGCGGGGATGTGCCCGACTACCAGATGGCCGCCTGGGCGATGGCTGTGATGCTGCGCGGCATGACGGCGGCCGAGACGCTCGATCTGACGCTGGCGATGGCGCATTCCGGCGAGGTGATCGATCTGAAGGGCGTGGTCCCGGTGGCTGTGGATAAGCACTCGACCGGCGGCGTCGGCGACAAGACGACGCTGGTGGTTGAGCCGGTGGTGGCCGCCTGCGGCCTGCCGGTGGGCAAGATGTCCGGGCGCGGGCTGGGCTTCAGCGGCGGCACGCTGGACAAGATGGAGTCGATCCCCGGCTTTCGCTCGGATCTCTCGCAAGAGGCCTTCGTGGCGCAGCTCAAGCAGGTCGGCCTGGTGCTGGCCGGCCAGACGGCCGACCTTGCCCCGGCCGACGGGAAGCTGTACGCGCTGCGGGACGTGACCGGGACGGTCCCATCGATTCCACTGATCGCCTCGTCGGTGATGAGCAAGAAGCTGGCCGGAGGCGCGCAGGCGATCGTGCTGGACGTTAAGGTCGGGCGCGGGGCGTTCATGGCGACCGTCGATGAAGCCGGTCAATTGGCGCGGCGCATGGTGGAGATCGGACGCCGCGCCGGACGCCGGATGGTGGCCCTGATCTCGGATATGAACCAGCCCCTCGGATATGCAGTGGGAAATGCGCTCGAGGTGCGTGAGGCGATCGAGACTCTGCACGGTCGCGGTCCGGCCGACTTCCGCGAGCACTGCCTGCATATCGCCGCGCACATGCTGGTCCTCGGCCGCAAGGCCGAGAACCTGCGCGCCGCAAGACAGGCCGCCCGCCGGGCGCTGGACGGCGGGTCGGCGTGGTCGAAGTTTAGGGCGTTGGTCGAGGCACAGGGCGGCGAGGTCCGGTCGGTGGATGAGCCTGATCGGCTCCCGCAGGCGGCTTTCGTCCTGACGGTCCCGTCACCCGGCAGCGGCCGCGTCCGGCTGGTGGATGCGCGCGTAGTCGGGGAGGCAGTCGTCGCGCTGGGCGGGGGGCGCTCGAAGAAAGGTGACGCGATCGACTACGGCGTGGGTATCGTCGTGCACCGCAAGGTGGGCGAGCGCGTCGCCAAGGGGGAGCCTCTCTTCACGGTGCACGCGCGCTCGCGGGCCGAGCGCGACGCGGCGGTCGAGCGCGGGCTGGAGGCTTTCCGACTGACGCACCGGCAGGTCGAGCCGCTGCCGCTCTTCTATCGCACGATTCGCGGGTGAGCCCGCGCCTGCGCAAAGCGGCCGCCCCGCATGTCTGCGGGGCGGCCGCTGCGCGCGGGCCCAATTCTGATCGCCTACGGGCAGGCGTTGGCCAGATGCTCCTCGAAGGTCTCAGCGAACACGTGCCGGCCTGAAGAGTCGCAAACCGTGCGGAAGTAGAAGAAGGGCGAGTCGGCTGGAGCGGCCACGGCCTGCAGGGAGGCCAGTCCGGGGTTGGCGATCGGGCCGGGCGGCAGGCCGGGGTAGACGTACGTGTTGTACGGCGAATCGAGCGCCAGGTCATCCAGCGTGAGCGAGCGTTTCCACCACCCACCGTCGGGCTGTCGGCCCACGGCGTACTGGACCGTGGGATCGGCCTCCAGTCTCATTCCGGCCGCCAATCGATTGAAGAAGACCGAGGCGATCAGGGGCCGCTCGTCCGGGTGCACGGCCTCGCGCTCGACGATCGAGGCCAGCGTCACAGCCTCAACAAGGTTCAGCCCGTGGCTTTCGAAAGCCGCACGCAGGTCGGGGCCGACCCGCGCTTCGAAATTGTCGAGCATCGTCAGCATGATGTCCGAGGCGGTCGCGTCGGGGTCGAGATGATACGTGTCCGGGAAGAGGAAGCCCTCGACGGTCGCGGGATCGGGAAGGAGCGCGGCGAAGGTGTAGGTCGTTGGGTGCGACTCCGTTGCCGCCAGGAAGTCCTCGGGGGCGACCGCCAGTCCGGAATCGGCCAGCGCGCCGGCGATCTCCTCGCGCCGCCAGCCTTCGGGGATGGTCAGCACCACCGCCGGGGGACGGGCTGATTGCAGCGTCTCGGCGATCTGGCGCAGCGTCATGTCGCCGCGCAGTGTGTATGCGCCGGCTTCGATCGTTCGATCAAGGCCCAGGTAGCGCATGTAGGCGCGCAGCAGGATCGGATCGGCGACGACGCCGGCCGCCTCGAGGTCGGCGAAGACCGCAGAGGCGGACTGGCCGGGTGTGATCTCGACCTCGAGCGATTCGCCGGGAAGCCCGGCCGGCGTGTCGAGGGCATCCTGCCTGGCCAACAGGTAGACCGCCAGCAGGCTGGATTGGAATGGATCGAGGCCGGGCGCGGGCGGCCCGATCTCCTCGACCGCCCGGCTGGGCGTCCCCAGGGCGATCACACCGACCACCCAGACCGTGCCGCACACCAGGATGGCGAACAGCAGCAGGATCAGCGGTCGGACGAGGCTAGGTCGGTTTGCGGGCATCCAGGTACTCCTGCAGCAGGACGGCGGCGGCGCGCGCGTCCAGCGGCGTGTCCGGCGAGCCCAGGCCTTCAGCCGCCTGTGTCGTGCCGGTCTCATCGTAAGTCTCGACGGGCAGTGTCGTCAACCGGCGCAGGGCCTCGACCAATCGTACCGCTCGGCGCGCTTGATGTCCGATGCGGCCTTGGCCATCCAGGGCGAGACCGACAACGATCGACTCGGCACCGTGCTCGCGCGCCAGGTCGGCGATGGCCTGGGCGTCGCGCACGCGAGCGCTGTGCCGGATGACCGTCAGCGGGCGGGCGATCGTGCCGCTCGGGTCGCTCACGGCCACGCCCAGCCGCACCTCGCCAGGGTCAACCGCCAACACAAGGCTCACGGCGCGGACTCCCAGGAGGGCCGCACGCTGATGCGATAGGTTAGCAGTGGGAGCCTGTGAAGGAAAGACGGCTGCACGGAGATGCTTGCCGGCCGGCGAAGCCGGTAGTTCGCCGAGAGCCAGGCAGCGGCGTCATCCATCGAACGGCCGGCGATGTGCGCGGCGGCTTCGCCCGAATCGATCGTCGCCGCGGCCCGGCGGCGAGCCGTCACCTGGATGGTCGTCCGGCCGCTTCGGTCCGTGATCGGGCCGTTGTCCATGTCCAGTGAGAAGGAACCGGGCACGGTCGCCGTTCCGGGCATCTCCTGCTCGAGGGCGGCCAGCGCCGATGCCTCGACAGCGGCCTGTTCGTATACGAGCCCGGTCATCTGCAGATCGAGCGTCAGCGCCAACGTGTCCGCCGCATCACCCGGTGCGGCGTCATAGGCGCGCTGATACTCCTGCGCAACGCGCAGGCTTTGCCGGGCCAGGGACCGTCCGGGCTCCAGCTCTGCGGTCAGGGCTTGCGCAGCCTGCAGCTCGAGTTCGGCTTGCAGATCCCGAAATGTGCGTTGGAGGTCTGCCGCGGCCACGGCGGCGCGCGTCGTCTCGGATCCGCCGCTGGTCGGTTCGCTGTTGGAAACGGCGACCTGCAAGCCGAGGCTGCCCTCCACAGCCGCGATCGCCAGGGCCGGGACATTTCCGCTGCTGCCGGGAGCATCGGCCGCGATGGGGATTTCGAGCAAGGCGCCGACCTCGGCAGGCAGCCGAGCGTCGTCGGTGGTGACGAAGCGAGCGCTTCGCTCGCCCAGGGTGCGAACACCCGTGCCCGCCGGCAGGTCGACGGCCTGGGCGGTCAGGTTCGTGAAGGTGACGCGTCCACGGGCCAGACCGTCCGGCACGCGGGCTGTGCCGCTGGTGGGGAGGCGCAGGCTGCCTGTGACGCGAACGCTGCGCCATTCCGCAGGGACGGTGAGTTCCCCAGGGGGGCCTTCGGCCGAGATCAGGATCTCGAGCTGTCTGCTCTGGACGACGACGAGCGGATCGAGGGTCACCTGAGCCGCGGGCAGCGTCGCCACCAATGCTGTCGCCAGGGCGAACAGCGCCACGGAGAAGGCGACGATGCGCCACAACCGTGCGGCCGGAGAGGGCCATGGGGAAAGACGGGGAGCAGGGCGCAGGTCACGCAGGCTGGCGGGTGCAGGCGCCCGGCGCAGGGTCTGCGGCGCGGCCGAGCCGCGCCGGCGCCAGTCGCGTTCCGGCATCTCCTCAGCCGAATCGAAGACGGGGATGTTCAGCGAGCGCGCCGCTTCACGGAGCAGGGGATCGTGCGTGACCAATCCGACCTGGACGGCGCGGTTGCGGGCGCGGCGCTGCACCAGGGCCAGGTCGAGGCGCGTCCGCAGCGGGGAACCATCGACCGGGCAGACCAGGACGACACGGTTGGCCTGGACCCACCCAAGGCGATCGAGGACCGTGTTGCGGTCATCGTGCGTCTCGAGCGTGAGAATCTGGACCTTCACGGCTGGGGGATCGGCTGCATGGGGCCCGTGCGGCCGGTGTGGCTCATGTCGCCTTCAGGCGGCTCTCGATCCATCGGCTGGCAGCCTGCAATGCCTCGGGGAGCCGGGAGGCGTCTTTGCCGCCGGCCTGGCCGAGCGTCGGTTTCCCGCCGCCGCCGCCGCCGAGTATCTTGGCCAGCTCCTTGGCCAGTTCGCCGGCGTTCAGGCCGCGCGCGACCAGATCTGGACTGACGGCGGTGACCATGATCGCCTGGCCGCCGCTCTCGCTGCCGAAGACCGCCACGCCGTGCGTGCTGCCTTTGGTGAACGGGTCGACCTGGCTGCGCAGAGTGGCCGCGTCGGCATCGGGAATCAGCTGCGTCTTGACAACATAGTCGCCGATGCGGGATTCGTCGGCCAAGCTGACGAGGTGTGCGGCGACTTTCTCTTTGAGGCGTGCGGTCTCTCGCTGCAGGCCGTCCTTCTCGGCCAGCAGCGCCTCGAGCCGTTCGCCGATCCGATCCGGCGGTGCGCCCAGGAGATCCGCGACGCGCTTCACCGATGCCAGGCGGGCCTGGATCAGGGTCAGCGCGCCGCGGCCGGTGACCGCCTCGATGCGGCGTACGCCGGCGGCGACGCTGCCCTCACTCAGGATGATGAACGTGCCGATGACGCCGGTCTCGGGGACGTGCGTCCCGCCGCACAATTCGTAGGACACGCGCGGCTGGGCGCCGATGCTGACGGTGCGCACCGACTCGCCGTAGGTCTCTCCAAACAGGGCCATGGCGCCTTCGGCGACCGCTTGTTCGCGAGCCTTCTCGCGCACCAGCAGCTCGTAGTTGTCCAGGATGGCCTCGTTCACCATCGCCTCGACGCGCTCGAGCTGGGCGGGGGTCATCGCCTCGGGGTGCGTGAAGTCGAAGCGCAGCCGATCGGGGGCGACGAGGGATCCGGCCTGGCGGACGTGCTCGCCGAGCACGCTGCGCAGGCTGGCGTGCAGCAGGTGGGTGGCGGTGTGATTGCGCATGATGTCCCAACGCCGGCCGGCGGCCACCGCCGCCAGGGCCCGATCGCCGCTGCGCGGCCGGCCGCGCACGACCCGGCCGACGTGCACGATCATCCCCGCCGCCGGCCGGCGCACGTCCTCGACGGCGATCTCCCATCGTGGCTCACCGACCGAGACAATCGTGCCCGCGTCGGCGACCTGTCCGCCGGACTCGAGGTAGAACGAAGTACTCGGCAGGACGACGGCGACCTCTTCCCCCGGCGCAGCCTGGTCGGTCGGCTGTCCGTCGCGGACGATGTCCAGGCCATTCTTCTCGGTCTTCAGCTGTCTGTACGGATCGTACTCGACGCCCTGCGGGCCGAGTCCGCCCGACTGGCGCAGCGATTCTAAGAGCGTGCTGAAGGCGTCCACGCCTTCGCCGCCGAGCTCCCCCAGCGCCTGCCCGGCCCCGGAGGCCAGGCGGTGTGAATCCATGGCGGCGTGGAAGCCG
>Ga0105100_10001545_pt1 | contig 13476 bp, 11 predicted proteins | sample PPLLak12cMay2015_2_FD_87033 | JGI IMG/M metagenome (GOLD analysis project Ga0105100, IMG submission 87033) | Freshwater sediment microbial communities from Prairie Pothole Lake near Jamestown, North Dakota, USA - PPLs Lake P8 Core (1) Depth... | ecosystem: Environmental > Aquatic > Freshwater >... | reverse complement strand
TCCCAAGCGGCCTCAGTCGCTGTTCACCGGCAAGGGAAAGAGCCTGATCGATCAAGTGCTCTGCCTGGCCAATGATGCGAGTCTGAGATTGTGATGGATCCGTTTGAATTCTGGTTTCCCAAATTGTTTCTGCTACAAAATTCGTAAGAAGGACAGCGATAAAATCCACTCCTATTTCCAGCCCAATGACAGCGCCACCGTCAGGTTTCAATCCCAAGGAAATGGCAGGACGGCCAACCCCGGAGCCTTTCTGCTCATCTTCGAAAACCAGACCCTCCTCAATCAGCACATTCACGATATTCGAAACCGTACCGCGATTTAGACCGGTAAGATTTGCCACTTGAGCACGAGATATAGGTGCATGAAGTCGAAGCATATTGAGAATGATCGACTTATTTACCTTTCGCACTTTTTCTTGATCGCCAGTGAGCATGGAGAAGGTTTGTTTATTGATTGGATAAACTAATTCTATAAACATTATAACGTGCTCTTCAAAAAATTCAATAGTGAAATTACACTCAAATTCTCCGAACGTTGATGAAATGGATACGCTTAGGAGGAAAGATCAAAGAGCTACTCTTGAAATAATACATGGATGAGAGGAAATTATTCGATGTTAACAGGACACATAAACACGCGTTCTTTTATTTGCATTTTCCCTGTACCCGTGATTTCAAACTCTCCGTACAGGCGAATGTCGTCAGATGAACTGCCCAGCATAACCTTTATTTTTCCATGTTCTATCACCAGATCCAGATTTTCATCGTAGAACGCCAGCATATCCACCGGGAGGTGGAACGTTAACCGGCGAGCCTCCCCCGGCTTGAGAGTGAGGCGCCCAAATCCCTTCAGTTCTTTTACCGGGCGCGGAATGCTGGCATATTCATCGCAAATATATAGCTGCACCACTTCATCGCCCGCGAATTTTCCGGTGTTGGTTATGGTCAAACTGATCTCCACCTGCTCCCCACCTCCCGCTTTCTCGCCTGAGAGCTGTAAATCAGAATACAAAAAAGTGGTGTAGCTCAACCCATGACCAAACGCGTACAGCGGACTCACCGGTATTTCAACGTAATCACCGTACCAGTTCGAGGTATTCCCTGACGGCTTATGGTTGTAATAGATGGGCAGTTGTCCGGCGGAGCGTGCAACACTGAGAGGCAATTTCCCACCCGGGTTCGAGTCCCCAAACAGGACCTCCGCGATCGCCGCGGCACCTTCTTCGCCGGGCAGCCACGCTTCCAGGATCGCCGAGACGTTTTCATGCAGCCATGTAGAGGATATCGGGCGTCCATTGATCAATACTGCGACCACCCGCTTGCCGACCGCGACAATCGCTTTTGCCAATTCTTCCTGTACGCCGGGCAAACCCAAATCTGCGCGGTCGCGCGTCTCACCCGTGGTGCAATCGGGTGCCAGGCCAGACTTGTCTCCAAGCACAAGGATAACAACATCAGCCTGACCGGCTATGCTAATTGCCTCTTCAAACCCTGAGCGATCGTCTGAGTTAACATCGCAGCCTCGTGCGTGGAGAACGTTCGAACCATGACTGAGATGAGAGCATATACCGGCCAGAATGGAAGGAATTTGCACGCCATGCGCGCGCAGGTGATCTTCATCCACGCCGCTGATAAAAGGCGAATCAGGCCGAGGCTTAAGGATCATCAACTCGAGCATGGCGGCATAACTGTAATCACCCAGCATGTTTCGCGGGGAATCCGCGTTGGGGCCGATGATAGCAATGGTGCGCGGTTTTGAGAGCGGGAGCAAACCGTCGTTCTTAAGCAGCACCAGGCTTTGACGGGCCGCCTCCTTTGCCAACGCGCGTTGATCCGCTGTCTCGAAAATCTCCGGCACCAGACCCTCGTCCACATATGGAGTCTCGAATAACCCGAGTTCAAACTTGGTCTGCAGGATGCGTGCGACAACGATATCGATTTCATCGATGGATATTTCGCCCGCTTCGAGAGCAAGGCGCAAGGGTTCGCCATAACACATGCGCGTCGGCAGTTCCATGTCGATGCCCGCTTTGAGGGCTTTGACCGCTGCCGTCTTCTCATCCGGCGCGACCCGGTGATATGAATTGATCATGGGGATGGCGTTGTAATCGGAAACCACCAGGCCTTCAAAGCCAAGTTTTCCGCGCAACAGATCGGTCAGTATGGCACGCGAAGCCGCCACCACCTCCCCGTCCAGTTCGGGATAAGCATTCATGATCGACCAGAGTCCGGCTTCCTTGATGGCGGCCTGGAAGGGCATCAGATAGGTTTCCCACAATGCACGCGGACCCAATTGAACGGGCGCGAAGTTCAATCCGCCGCTGGAGAGGCTATGCCCGACAAAATGTTTGCCGGTGGCCATCACAGCCTGGGTCGCATCGCTGCCCTGCAAACCTCGAATGTAAGCCATGCCAAATTGTGTCACCAACAACGGATCTTCGCCGAAGGTTTCCTCGGTCCGTCCCCAGCGAGGATCGCTGGCGATGTCGAGCACCGGTCCCAGTCCCTGGCGGGCGCCGATGGCAAGCATCTGTCTGCGAATTTCATTTGTCATCCGTTCGGCCAGCGCGGGATTCCAGGTACTTGCCAGGCCGATCATCTGAGGAAACGCGGTTCCGCCGAGACCCAGATATCCAAAACAACATTCCTCATGCAGAATGGCCGGAATGCCCAACCGGGTATGCTCGACGAGAAAGCGTTGAATGTCATTCCCGGCGCGCGCTGCCTCGAGTGGAGGCAGAGCACTCGATCCGCCTATGCGCGTGATCTGGCCGATTCCATCGGTCAGCAACATCTGCATTTTTTCACCGGACAGCTTTAGGTTATCCTGTAACTCGTTGAACCAGAATGACGTAAGCTGTGCCAATTTTTCATCCAGAGTCATACGGGTCAAGAGGTCCCGGAGCCGCGTGGAAACAGGATGGACGGGATTCAGATACAAAGGTTGAGTTTCAGTGGTTTGCACGCAATAGACTCCTGATAAAACGTAGTCGGTGGAAGAAATGGCTTATCGTATGCCCAGCAGAATTTCAACAGTAAGCTGGTCGAGGCGTTCATACTTCAGGCCGCGCTGTCCGAGAGCAACCCGATCAAAATCCTGTTTCTTCAAACCATCTGCCTTTTGAGATGAATACTTGCCAAAGTAGGAAGCCATGGAGCCATCATCTGCATTGATCTCAGCCAGGATGGCCTGAATCTCCTTGTCCTTATTCCACTGTTCGGCCTTCTCCTTCAAAATGAGATAGGTGCGCATACAGCCGCGCGCAAAGTCTTTGACACCCTCATAATCTTCGGTGCGATAGGCATGTGCGTCGAAGTGACGGCTGCCATCGTAGCCATTGTCTTCCAGCAGCTTGACGAGGAAGAATGCACTCTTGAGATTCACTGCCCCAAAGCGGAAGTCCTGGTCGTAGCGGCCAAAGCCCTGATCGTTTAAGTCAATGTGGAATAACTTACCAGAATCCATTGCCTGTGCAACACCGTGCACAAAGTTCAGCCCGGCCATGTGCTCATGCGCCACTTCAGGGTTGACTCCTACCATTTCAGGGTGGTCAAGCGTTTCGATGAACGCCAGCATGTGTCCGGTAGTGGAATTGTAGATGTCACCGCGCGGTTCGTTTGGCTTGGCCTCCAGTGCGAACCTGAGGTCATATTTTTTATCCAGAACATACTCGCACAGAAAGTTCATCGCTTCACGGCTGCGCTTGATTGCATCCATAGGATTCTTGGCAGCGTCGGTCTCTGTCCCCTCGCGGCCGCCCCAGAAGACATAAATCTCCGCGCCAAGTTCCACACCCAGGTCGATGGCGTTCATCGTTTTTTGCAGCGCATACGCACGCACTTTCGGGTCATTGGAAGTGAAGGCGCCATCCTTGAAGGCTGCGTCCTTGAACAAGTCGGTAGTGGCCATCGGGACGCAGAGGCCTGTTTCGGAGAGAGCCGCCTTGAAGTCCCGCACGATGCGGTCGCGTTCCGCGGGAGTCGCATCAATTGGGACCAGATCGTTATCGTGGAAGTTGACGCCCCACGCGCCGACCTCCGCCAACAGATGGACGAGTTCCACCGGGGATTTCGTCTCTCGTACCGGACGTCCGAACGGGTCACTGCCCGGGTTGCCGCCCGTCCACAAGCCGAACGTGAACCTGTGCTCGGGTATGGGGGTATAGTCTGTCATGAACGGTTCTCCTTATCCTTAATTAGGGCTGTAGATTTTGAAATTGCCACTCACGTGCAACATGCCCAGCATAAATAACATGCCATCATAATAGCGCCACTGGCCGGAGGGGATTTGTGTATCCCAGAGTGCCTCGACAAATGGCTCGCCCGTTTCGCGGTCTGCGGCCAGGGCGGCGACAGCAGCCATCGAGACCAGCCCGGTCGAATGATCACTCGAGAGCGGAGTCCCGTCGAGCGCAAACTGATTCGGATACGAGTCCATTCCCTGTGAAGCGAGGAAACCCAAGACTCGACTCGACTGTTCCACTTGCCACGGATCTGCCGCAAACCAGGCATAATCCACAGCGACGTTGGATAGCGTGCGCCAAGCATCGAAACGGAAATCTTTATGGTCGTCCGTGCCATAAGGTGTGCCATCAAAGTTGGCATAATCGGGCATCAAGCCCGTTTGCGGATGAGCAGCTTTCTTGAAAAACTCGCGACTGACCAGCGCCGCTTCGGCCCAAAATTCATTATCACTTACAGCCCAGCGCGCCCACAACTCATAGTAAGCAGGGAGGTGATAGGATGGATCAGTAAAATTGGAAAGAGGTCCAAGACGCGGCACGAAGACAACCTGTTTGTGTTCGAGGTTGAAGATATTGGTTGCCAGTTCGCTCCCTGAATCTGCCTTGTGGAGCATCACATCGAGAATCTCCTGTGCCTGACTCTGATAATCAAAAATTCCTTCGCCATCCCCCCAGCGCGCCGAAGCAAAAAGCAATGCCATCGCAAACCACTCCTCGCCATCTGAGGCGGGGTTGGCATCCAACTGCTCCCCTTCCGGCGTGCAGTGCCAGGCGAAGTAACCCTGATAAGGTCCATCGGACTGGTACATGTACGTCTTCGTCCACTTCCACAAACGGTCGAACTCTTCTTTTTTATCGAGCTGGACCGAAATCATCATGCCATAGGACATACCTTCGCTTCTTACGTCGCCGTTGCCAATATCCGCTATATAAGCCATGTCTTCGCCGACGGGATAATACACGCGCTCGGAGTCATCACTGCCATAGAAGAGTTGCTGCCAGGCTGCGTCGATCCTGGCCTGAATTTCCAGCTCGGATTTCCCGAGATATTCATCGAATAAATTCCGATATTGATTACTTTCAAAAGCGCCGACAGCGCGCTGTGCAGTCGTGGTAGACGTGGTGGACATGGCAATAGGTGTGCTCGAGGAAGTGCAACCAGCGATCAGGGCGGATATAAGCGAGAGAATAACAACCTTCTGAAAGAGATTGTTACACGTAGTAGGCAAGACAATTAACCTTTGACGGCGCCTGCCGTGAGTCCTGAGATGATCTGTCGCTCCGCGAATAGATAGAAAATGAGCGTTGGGATGGAAGAGAGGGCCACAAACGCTGAGACCATAGCGAGATCCTGCCCGTATTGGCCCTGAAATTGCATCGTGCCCAGTGGAAGAGTCCACAGCTCATCGCTGTTCAATACCACGAGCGGCACAAGCAAATCATTCCAACTCACGATCATGGTCAGCGCCGCAACGGCCGCCAGGGCCGGGCGCGCCAGTGGGAGGAGGATGCGCCAGAAGAAATCAAAGTTGTTACAGCCATCGATGTAGGAAGCATCCTGCAATTCAGCCGGGATGGCAGTAAAGAACCCGCGCAGGATCAGGATGTTGCCGGATATATTGAACGCGATCTGCACCAGGCAAACGCCCACGAGACTGTCGATCAACGGGATGCCCATCTCATTCATTTGGCGCAACACGAAATAGACAGGCAAAATCGCCACATTGATGGGAAACATTAGACCGACAGTGAACAAGTTAAAAACCCAACCCTTGCTGCGGAACTCGAGGCGTGCAAACACAAAAGCAGCCAGACCGCAAACGAAAACCACCCCTGCGGTGGTTGCCAGCATAAGAATCACACTATTCCACATCAAGCGCCAGAACGCCGGCTGAGTCAATATCGCCACAAGGTTTTCCCAATGCGGAGGATTGGGAAATGCGTAAGGGTGTGAATACATCTCACCCGTCGTCTTGAGACTGCCAAAGATCAGGATCACGATCGGCACAAACATCACCACCACGACGGTTGAAAGAATTAGGTATTGAAAGATCCTGACAAGGAATTTTTGCGCCCAGCGCGGGAGGAAGTAGGCTATTGGCATGCTGGCACCTTTTCTAAAGACCGGTCAGGTAATCGGGCCGGCGCGTGAGGCGCTGATAAATCAGAGAAAAGATCAGGCAGAGGATGAACATATAAATCGCCACTGCAGAACCATACCCCAGCTGGAAACGTACAAAGCCGAATCGGTACATGTACGTCGCCAGAGTTTCGCTGGCGTTGACCGGTCCGCCCTTGGTCATGATCCAGACCATAATGAACTGCTGAATAGAGCCCAGCACAGACAAATAGACAGACGTGCGGATCGTACTGCCCAGGAGAGGCAGGGTGATGTAGAAGAAATTTTGAAAACTATTTGCGCCATCGATGCGGGCAGCTTCTTCAAGTTCCAGTGGGATGTTTTGGAGCCCCGCTAAATACAACAACATGTGAAAGCCGAAATATTTCCACGTCAAAGCGATGAAGATAGAGACCAAGACAATATCCGTATTGCTCATCCAGCCGATGGACTCGCCGCCCAGAGCAGTCACAATCGCGTTGAGAAGGCCGCGATCCGGGTCGGGGTTGTAGAGCAGCATCCACATGATCGCGACATTAATTTCGGAAAGAACATAGGGCATGAAAAAAATAGTGCGGAAAAGGCCGCGCCCGGGCAGACCGCGTCCCACCATGACCGCCAATGCCAGGGCTAAAGGCAACTGAATCCCCACTGAGAATACGATGATCAGGAGTACATTGCTGATGGCTTTTAGAAACACTTTATCAGTCAGGATGTCTTTGAAATTCTGCAAACCTACGAAATCCACTGCAGGTCCCAGGCCATTCCAATCGAACATGCTGAAATAAATCGAGCGAAAAATGGGGTAGATGACAAAAAGCAGGAAGAGAATAAGGGCAGGCAGCAGGAACAGCACAATGAGCAAACTGTCTTGGAAACGACGAGGGGCTCCCGATACGCGTTTTAATTTCAGGATGTCTGGAATGGCAGGAAGTTGTTGCATGTAGTGATTCCTTCTTTCCAGGCTTCGTGGCGTCAGCGGGACGCCACGAAGCCCATATTCAACTACGAACGCAGGTGGTTGATCAGAAACGCCGCCTACGACGTATTGCAGGGTTACTGCATTTCTTGCGCAACAGAATCTTCGACTGCCTGTGCCACCTCTTCAGGTGTCAGCGTGCCGGCGAACAGGCCCTGCACCGAGTCGTTCAGGACGGAACCCGTAGCCGGGGGCAGGAATTGATCGTAATACAGCTGGAAGTAATCCGCAGCAGCAAAGGTCTGCTGGACCTGGAGCATGTTGGGATCCGTCAAGCCTGTCTCAGCGCCTTTTACGACCGGGATGCCCGATCCGTTTGCGGCGATGATCGTCTGGTTATCCACACTGGTCAGGTACTTGACAAAGTCAATGGCTTCCGGTTCAGCGTTCTTACCAATCGCAAAGCCGTTGCCGCCACCGACCACATCAGTCCCAGCGCCAGCACCGCCCTCGACAGCCGGGAAGCCAAACAAGCCAAGGTTCTCACCAACGCCCTCCTGGTCGGCACTGTTGGCCTTCTGTGTGGAGGGAGCCCACTGGCCCGAGAGTTCCATGGCAGCCTTGCCATTGCCAAACGCCGCCTGCATGTCATCGTGGACGGCGCCGAGGAAACCTTCCTGGAAGGGCTCAAGAGCAACCAATTCCTGGAGCTTTGCGCCAGCCTCGACAAAGCACGGATCGGTAAAGGAACCCGTCCGAGCCATGGCAGCTTCAAATTTTGCCTGTCCACAGATGCGAGTGGCAAGATAGTTCCAGAAGTGCATGCCAGGCCACTTATCTCCCTCACCGATGGAGATCGGGGTGATGCCGGCGTCTTTCAACGTCTGCACGTCTTCGAGGAATTCGGTCCAGGTTGCGGGAGGAGCATCGATGCCAGCCTGTTCGAAGAGCGCTTTGTTGTACCAGAAACCAACCATGCCCATATCCCACGGCACACCGTAGTTCTTGCCCCCGAAGGAATACACACCCAAAGCACCGGGCGCAAAGCTATCTTTCCATGCGGAGTCGGCATCGAGATCTGCGGTGATGTCCTTCAGCAGGCCAGCTTCGACCTGTTGATTGAACGTACCGCCGCCCCAGCTCTGGAAGATGTCCGGGGGATCGCCAGATTGCATAACGGTGGTGAGTTTGGTCTTGAAGGCTTCATTTTCAAGGACGGTGATCTCGATGGTGACATTCGGATGTGCGGCCATATAGTCATCGGCCATCTTTTGCCAGTCCGACAGGCCCGGGTCCTTGGTTGTGATGTGCCACCAGGTAACGGTGACAGGCTCAGCAGCAGGCTCTTCAGTCGCGGCCGGCTCCTCTGTTGCGGCCGGCTCTTCAGGCACCGCAGGTTCCTCTGTTGCAGCAGGCGGTGCTTCGGTGGGTGTAGCACATGCGGCCAGCACGAAGGCCATAATGAGCACAAAGCTCAGTAACACGTAAAGCTTACGATTCATGTTTCTTCTCCTTTTGAGTTTCAAATAGGGTTTCGAGTTACGTGAAAAAGATTGGCGTATAATCTGACTGTGCTGGTACTCCTTTCTACCAAAGGGTTCCACACGTATAAGGCAGGGCTGGTGTGACGTCGCGGTTAGCCAGCCTTGTCCTTTGGTGATAAAGTCGAGTCGCGAACGATCAACTCTGTGGGCAACTCGATCCGGCCGATCTGCTTGTCGGGATTCTTCAACTGATCGATCAACATCTGGGTGGCCAGGCGTCCCATCTGCTCCAACGGCTGGCGAACGGTGGTAAGCGCCGGCCGCACCATGGCTGCCTGGGGGATATCATCAAATCCGAGAATAGAAACATCTTCCGGAATGCGTAGACCGCGGGTGCGGATCGCATCCATGGCTCCCATCGCCATGATGTCATTGGAGGCAAAAATTGCAGTGGGGGGATCATCCAGCTTCAGTAAGGTGCTACCGCCTGCATAACCATCCGGCTGGAAAAACGTTCCTTCGTAGATCAATAGTGGATCTTCGGGAATATGGTGGACTCGCAAGGCAGATTTATATCCCTCCAGCCGGTCGATGGCTGCGCCCAGGTCCATGGAGCCAGTGATAAAACCGATGCGCCTATGTCCCAGTTTGATCAAATATTCGGTCGCGTTATATCCACCCTGCCAGTTGGTCGCACCAACAGCAGGACACGGGTTACCGGTACCCTGATGATCGATCAAAACAAAGGGGAAATTACGACTTGTGAGCGTACCTGTATAGTCTGCGGGGTTCCGAGGCAGGACAACCAGCAGGCCATCCACCATCCCCTGTACCATGTTCGCTACATAATTGGCTTCTTTAATGGCCGTTCGGTGGGTGGTAAAGAGCATCAGATCGAGTTGATGGAGTCCAAGTTCGGTATCAATGCCGTGCAGGATTTCCCCAATATAGCCTGTGCCAAGATCAGGGGCCAAAACGCCGATCACATTGGTCCGGCTACCCTTCAAACCGCGCGCCTGGCGATTCGCCACATATCCCATTTCACGCATCACCGCAGAGACGCGCTCACGTGTATCCGGGGCAACGTGGGTATCGTTATTCATCACGCGCGAAACAGTGCCGAGCGAAACACCGGCTTTTTCCGCCACTTCCACAATCGTCACTTTTGAGGGAACTGCTTTTTTAGCCATGATTGGAAACGTTTACACGAAACCTTGCTTCTCACGCTTTCTTTGGGGCTAAACCAGTACTTTTATCGGGCAGAAAATATAGATTTATGTAGATTTATAGTAAAAGGGACCAATAATGAATGGATTGTTTGGAAACGTTTCCATAATATTAGCAAATTATGCTTTCAGAGTCAAGTCTTTTTATGAAACTGGTCCTAAATTGGCTAAATGAAAATAAAAGCGCCTCATCCTCTCTGGATTTGCAGAGGAAAATATGTCAACGTATCACGTGGGATCCGCTATTCAGAACGGACAGCTCACCTTTTTGTTCACGGCAGCCAGCTAATGAGACCCGGTAACATCTCCTCGTCATAATACACCTCCACCTTTCCGTTGCCAGACCGGTCCATGATAAAAATCCTCTGCGTTGAAGTGTAGGCAAGATACTGGCTGCCAGGCGATCTGACCCACCAATACACACCGATGCCATCGCTCAACAGCCTCAAAGGATCGCCTTTCGATGGACACTTTGGAGAGTTCCGACTATTGTAGCTTGTTTTCGTCATCAAACCAGCCAAAGCAAGGCCGGGAGCTTGTACCAATTCAACATATGCGTTTTGGTTTCATAGTATTGGTATCATCATGCTATGACCGCCGCCAGTGCCCAAGCCGCGCCAATGACTGTTGGGGTTCTTCCCCGGACAATAATGCCAAAATAGATCAGACGAGCTGCAGAGCGGAGCATGCTTTACAACTTGACTCAAACAAAAAGAATCCTATAATTCCGGACACGAACGGTAATATTCGAACATTAGGAGTCTCGGTCCACTTTTTGCGGCGAGTGTCACATTGTCAATCTACATGGTGCCGCACGCCGGATGACGCCTGTAGCCCAGGGTACCATCCGACATCATTCCTCTTCAGACAGGAGTCACGAAAGAGCCAGAGTGTCAACACGCCAACATGTGCCATTTTCAGTGACCTGGAACCAGGTTGCCGCCTTTCGGCTCGCGCGGCATCATCTCTTGGAGCGCGCGACGACGAAGGCACTCATACCGGTCGTATACGATATGACCGGGGCTCAGGCGCAGCTACTCTCGGCAGCGCGGATCTCGCTTTGGTCGAGAGTTCGCGATTTACAGACCGCGCACATCGAAGAGGCACTCGACAAACGGACCCTGGTCAAGGCATCGTGCATGCGCCGCACGCTGTTTCTGGTGCCTTCGAAGGATCTGGCTATTTTCGTCCGGGGTTCCGCACGGCGCGCGGAAAAAGAGATCCGCTGGACGCGCGGGAAGGGCGTGCCCGACCGCGTCATAGACGCGGCGATCGACGCGACGCTCGGCGCGTTGGATCGACCCCTCACGCGCCCGGAGATCGCCGAACGTGTGAGCCGGGCCCTGGGCGTGCGGATGCGGGCTGTTCACGGAGGGGGTTGGGGAAGGCAATCGAAGCTGGCTGCCGTCCCGGTCGGGAAATTAACGTTCCCAGTCGTGGATCTTCTTCATCTAGTGGGCGCCCGCGGGGTGGTCTGCTACGGCCCCAATCGCGGTAACGAGCCAACTTTCGTGCGGGCCGACGCATGGATCCCCAAATGGCAGGATGTACCGAGTGAGGAAGCCGAAGATCGTCTTTTGCGTTCCTATCTGCGTGCTTATGGTCCCGCGACGGCGGCAGACTTTGCCATGTGGACGGGCATAACGCTTAGGGAGGCTCGCGAGATCTGGTCCCGTGAGAAAGAGGATATCGCTCCTGTGAATGTTGAGGGATGGGAGGCAGCAGTCCTTCGGGAGGATCTCGATGAACTGGCGCAAGCCGGGTTCGAACGCCCGCCGGTCCGCCTTTTGCCTTACTTCGATACTTTTCTCCTCGGCCATACGGAGAGGGAGCACCTCGTGGCCATGCAGCACCGAGCGAAAGTCTACCGCGCACAGGGATGGATAGCCCCTGTCGTTCTCGTAGATGGCCGCGTCACCGCTGTCTGGGAACACACCCAGGATGGGAAGCAGCTCCGCGTTAAAGTGGCGAAGTTTGGGTCAATATCGCGACGCATCGCCGCCGGCATACGCGAAGAAGCGCGAGACCTCGGCCGATTCCTCGGGATCCCAGACGTGGACGTCCAGATTGGCTGACGCGTGGAAAACTCAGCAGGTTGGTTGCTCTGCCATTGAGTCCCTGTGTTCAGAAAAAGTTTCCGTAATAGGAACCATGAACAGGCTTCATGATTCGAGCGAACCGATCAGATTCGGTTGAGCCAGGATGGTCTCGTACACTGCCGCCACGCCGCCCATCGCAGCGGCATCGAAGCCATGTTCTGCCACTACTACTTCTGTAGCCTCTCGATTCCAACGCAATGCGCGTTGTTCAAACTCCTTTGTCACCGCAGGCATCAGAAATTCACCCGCCAGGCTGAGTCTTCCACCAAATACAACTAGTTCTGGATTTAGAGCGTTCACCAGCGAAGCAATGCCAATTCCAAGGTCACATCCTATTTTTTCCAATGCACTTAGCGCAACTGCATCCCCTGTGCGAGCCGCATCGACGATCATAGGTACTGTCAACGGGTCAATGCCCCCATTAGTGAGCTGAAATAATGTCCCCTTCTGGCCTTGTTCAAAACTCTTTTGGATATGACGGTCATTCGTAAAGCCGGAAATAAATCCGCTTTGCACACATTGGGAAATTACCAGCAAAGCGGATCAGGACAGCTAATGCCCCTGGATGATAACGCCTGGCAAGAAGAGCCCGAAACGCTCCCGGATGAAGCAAGACTGGCGCCCTGGATCGCGTGGATGGAGGCAGTGGGCTTCGAGAACTTGTGGAACAATAAAGTTGAATAAACGTGGAGATTACTTCGTCTTTAAGTCAAAAATGAATAAAATCTTGACCGACCTTTCCACACCCGCGATCGTGCATTCTCTCCGTCAGAATTTTTATGATGCCGGCTGAGAATTGCGTGACCACTGGAAACAGGCTGTGTTCGAAGGGACTGAGAAACAGCGGCGCTGGTGGACGCCCATGCCAGTGGCATTTATCTTCAATGCAGCTGTCAGTATGCAGCCAGCCACGGGAGATGGGACAGACCATATCCATGAAACCATCGAATTTTTTCAGTCGAAGGGGCGAGAGTCGTTCAGTTGGTCGCTTACCCCTGCGTTGGAAGAGAGTGATTGGGGCAATCAACTTGAAGCGCATGGATTTCGCCTTGAAACTGACCTTCCCGGCATGGCAGTGGATTTGAACATCATCCCTCAAAAGATTCCTGTCCCAAAAGGGTATCAAATCCAACAGATAGAAGATAGCGCATACTGTTGGACTAGTCATGCACAGCTGACTAGAGAGAGCGGGCAGGTTTGCCCATTGGCATCTTATCGATTTGATTATGTGCGCCTTCGTTTCATAGTGGTGGTATCATCACTCATCACTCCATGACCACAGCCACCGCCCAGGCCGCGCCCAATATCGCCTTTATCAAATATCGCTTGGCAAAACTCGATTGAACTGACCACAAGGTTCGTTTTGAGACCGAAGTTACCTTAAAC
>Ga0105100_10001544_pt1 | contig 13477 bp, 13 predicted proteins | sample PPLLak12cMay2015_2_FD_87033 | JGI IMG/M metagenome (GOLD analysis project Ga0105100, IMG submission 87033) | Freshwater sediment microbial communities from Prairie Pothole Lake near Jamestown, North Dakota, USA - PPLs Lake P8 Core (1) Depth... | ecosystem: Environmental > Aquatic > Freshwater >... | reverse complement strand
GTAAACGTGGCGGAGCAGATGTCCCGGCCGTACGGCCGCATCGTGGTGATGCACGTCACCATCTTGATCGGCGGCCTGCTGGTCAAATCCCTCGGTGCGCCGACCCTGGCGCTGGCCGTGATGGTCGCCCTCAAGACCGCCATCGACCTGGCTGCGCATCTGCGCTCGCACGCGCGCTTCGAGTCCACCCCGACCTTGAGCGCCGCCTGACCCCCACACGCGCAGGCTCCCGGAGCGCCATGCGCTCCGGGAGCCTGAGGGCGGGCGCAGCCGGCCGGCTAGATGTCCAGGTTCCGGACCTCGCGGGCGTGTGTCTGGATGAAGCGCCGCCGCGGCGGGACGGCCTCCCCCATGAGCATGTCGAACGTCCGATCGGCGGCCGCGGCATCCTCGATGGTCACCTGCATCAGCGTACGGTTGGCCGGGTCCATCGTGGTATCCCACAGCTGTGAAGGATTCATCTCACCCAGGCCCTTGTAGCGCTGCAGGCCAGCCTTGTCGGCCGTCGTGCCCAGCTCTTTCAGCAGCCGGGGCAAGTCTTCCTCCCGGTAGGCGTAATGGACTTTGCTCTTGTGGCTGACTCGGAAGAGCGGCGGCTGCGCGATGAACAGGTGCCCTTCCTCGATCAGGTCGGCCATATAGCGGAAGAAGAACGTCAGCAACAGCGTGCGGATGTGGCTGCCGTCGACATCGGCGTCGGTCATGATGATCACCCGCCCGTAGCGCAGGCCGCGCAAGTCGAAGGTCTCCCCCACCCCGGTGCCCAGCGCCGAGATGAGCGCTTTGACCTCGTTGTTGGAGAGGATCTTATCCAGGCGGGCGCGCTCGGTGTTGAGGATCTTGCCGCGCAGAGGCAGCACCGCCTGGAAGTGCCGGTCGCGGCCCTGCTTGGCCGAGCCGCCGGCCGAATCGCCCTCGACGATGTAAAGCTCGCACTTGTTCGGCTCGCGTTCCGAACAATCGGCCAGCTTTCCCGGAAGCGTCAGGCTCTCCAGTGCGCTCTTGCGGATGACCAGGTCGCGGGCCTTCTTGGCCGCATCGCGCGCTCTGGCCGAGGTAAGGCACTTCTGAACGATCGCCCGGCCAGCGCGCGAGTTGCCTTCCAGGAAGGCGCTGAAGGCCTCGTTCAGCACCGACTGCACGTGCGTCTGCACCTCGGCGTTCATGAGCTTGACTTTCGTCTGACTCTCGAACTGCGGGTCACGGTGCTTGACGCTGACGATGGCGGTCAGGCCCTCGCGCGTATCGTCGCCGGAGAAGTTCGGGTCCGAGTCCTTGAGCAGCCCGGCCTTGCGGGCGTAGTCGTTGATCGTGCGCGTGATGGCGGCGCGCATGCCGGTCAGGTGCGTCCCACCGTCGATGGTGTTGATGGTGTTGGCGAACGAGTAGACCGATTCGGCGTAGGCATCGGTGAACTGAAGCGCCACCTCGATCCCGATGGCCTCCACCTCGGCGTCGACGTGCACGACCGGATGCAGGACCTCGCGGTTGCGATTGAGGAACCGCACGAAGGAGGTGATCCCGCCTTCGAAGTAGAAGTTCATCTCGCGCTGCTCGCGCTCGTCGATGAAGTGGATCGTGACGCCGCGCGTCACGAAGGCCATCTCGCGGAAACGCTGCACGAGCGAGTCGAAGCGGTAGTCGAAATCGCCCGAGAAGATCTTGCGGTCGCGCAGGAAGGTCGTCCTGGTCCCGGTGACGCCCTTGGGCGCTTTGCCGATGGCCTTGACCGGCCCGGTGGGGATGCCACGCTGGTAGCGCTGCTGATGGACCTGGCCGTCGCGCAGCACCTCGACCTCGCACCATTCCGAGAGCGCGTTGACGGCTGAGACGCCCACCCCGTGCAGCCCGCCCGAGACCTTGTAACCGTCGCCGCCGAACTTGCCGCCGGCGTGCAGCTTGGTCATCACGACTTCCAGCGCGGACTTCTTCTGCTCGGGATGGATGTCGACCGGAATGCCGCGCCCGTCGTCCTCGACCGTCACACTGCTGTCCGTGTGAATGGTGACGGTGATGTTCTTGCAGGCGCCGGCCAGAGCCTCATCGATCGAGTTGTCGACCACCTCGTAGACGAGATGGTGCAGGGCCTTGACGTCCGTGCCTCCGACATACATGCCCGGGCGGCGGCGTACCGCCTCCAGGCCCTCCAGGACCTGGATGTCTTTCGCGGCATAGCTGCCGGTAGGCTTGACCGACTTCTTGGTCATTCCGCTCTCCCTGAACCGGTCCTCAGACGCCGGCGGCCGGCGGCGTGTTTGCCGCCTGACCGGCCGTCACCGTACGCTGGATCTGCAGCATCCATTCCCTGCGCCCCTGGTAGAAGACGTAGCTGCCCGCCAGCAGCGTGGCGCTGACGAAGGCGTGACCGGCCACGGCCAGCAGCGCATACCAGGAGTCCTCCAGCGGCAGGCTCCAGACCCAATTCGTGGCATAGCTGACCAGGAACCCCAGCGACAGATAGCTGACCGTCCCCAGCATGTTCCAGCGGACGATCTGCACGCTTTCCAAGACGGACCGGAACACGCTCAAACGATGGCGAATGATCCCGTGCGGCGTGAAGATCAGATACACCGCCGCCCAGAACAGCAGGCTGAAGCCGAGGAAGGCCAGCGCCAGCCCCAGGAGCGGCACCAAGTAGGCCGCCGCCGAAGCGACCAGCAAGGTGAGCAGGGCGACCGTCAACGCGCCGGCATAGACCGCCAGCGAGAGCAAGGCCATCCGACCCCAGGCGGCCGCCGCTGAAAGCAGCTCAGTGCGCGGCGCCACCTGGCGCGCAACCCAGACGTGATAGAGGGACCCCAACCCCAGCCCGACGAGGGACAGCGCCAGCCAGACCGCCAGGACCAGCAGACCGTTGGGCAGGTCGATGCCAGTCGGCGGGCCGAGCGGGGCCGCCTCCGGCATGCGGGCCGCCATCAGGCTGGGGAGGCCAACCGGCAGGCTGCTCAGCGCCGAGAACAGGTTGAAGCGCGAGGCCAGGTCCAGCAGGGCCTGGCGCATCGCCCCCACCTGCTCGGTCATGACGGCATCGGCGCCGGCTGGGGCCGTCAGGCCTGCGGCCAGGGGCCTCAACAGCCCGGCCACGCCCAGGCGCGGGCCGAGCCATAGGAAGAGATCCAGCAGGAACGCCGGCACGATCAGGCCCGGCCGGGCGGCTACACGGTCAAAGCCCGTGGCCAGGGCACGCAGGACGCCGATCGGCGGTGCAGCGGTGGGGTTAGGACGCGCATTCACGAAGTCCGATTCTACCATGCGGGGCCGGCTTGCGAGGCGCGGCGGCTCGCAGGCGCCCGACCGCGCAAGTCGAGTTACAATCCAAACGCCAATGCAGACTCGCCCCATCGCCCTGCTGACCGACTTCGGAGACCTAGACGCGTACGTCGGGGCGATGAAGGGCGTCCTGCTCAGCCTGGCGCGGCACGCACCGATCGTCGATATCACGCACCAGGTACCGCCCGGAGACATCCGCCGGGCGGCGCTGCTGCTCTGGCAGGCTGCCCCGTACTTCCCGCCCGGCACCGTGTTCCTGGCGGTCGTGGATCCCGGCGTGGGCACCCCCCGGCGCGCGCTGGCCGTCGAATTCAACGGCTTCGCCTGCGTCGGTCCTGACAACGGATTGTTCACCTATCTGCTCGCCACCCGCAGCGATTGGAGGGCCGTGGCGCTGCAAGCCGAGACACTTGGCCTTCCCGAGCCCAGCTGGACCTTCCACGGGCGGGATGTTCTTGCTCCAGCCGCGGCGCGCCTGGCCGTCGGCCAGACGCTCGCCTCGCTCGGCCGGCCGGCCGGCGACCTGGTCCGCTTTCCCCTGCCGCGTTGCGAACTGGAGTCCGAGACCACGATCGTCGGAGAAATCATCGCCGGCGACGCGTTCGGCAACGCCGTCACGAGCGTGGGTATCTTGCACCGGGAGGGTGAGCAGCTCGCCTTTGAACCGTGGCTTCCGGGCAGTGTTCCAGCACGCCTGGCCCTGGCCGGGTCGCAGGTCATCGTCGGCGGCCTGAGCCTGGACCTGGTCACCACCTTCGGCGCGGTCGCGCCCGGCGAGAGTCTAGCCTACATCGGCAGCAGCGGCCTGCTCGAGATCGGCGTGAATCAGGGGCGCGCGGTCGACCAACTCGACCTCGCCCCCGGACAGGCGGTCCGCCTCAGCTCTGCAAGGAGGACTCAGCGATGAGCAGCTTTCTGATCGACGGCCTTCAACCCCTGCGCGGCGAGGTGACCCCCTCCGGCAACAAGAATGCCGCCCTGCCCCTCCTGGCCGCGTGCCTGATGACCGAGGAACCGGTCACCCTGCACAACCTTCCCGACATTGGCGACATTCGCACGATGGGCGACCTGCTCAGAAGCCTTGGCGTCGCGATCGAAGTCCTCGACGCACACACCTGGCGGGTCCATGCCGCCGGGACACCACAAGGCGAGTTGGACCCGGAGGCGTGCCGCCGCATGCGCGCCTCCGTCCTGCTGGCGGGCCCACTGGCGGCGCGCGCCGGCCGGGGCAGCCTGCCCCCTGTCGGCGGCGATTTCATCGGGCGGCGGCGGGTGGATACGCATCTCCTGGCACTGCAGGCACTGGGGGTGGACTGCGAGTACACGGCCGGCGGGCTCAGCCTGCGAGTCGAGCACGGCCTGCGCGGCGCCGACGTCCTGTTGGACGAGGCCAGTGTCACGGCGACGGAGAACGCCATCATGGCCGCCGTCACCGCCCGCGGTCACACCGTCCTGCGCAACGCCGCCTCCGAGCCGCACGTCCAGGATCTCTGCCACTTCCTCAACCTGCTCGGGGCGAACATCGAGAACATCGGATCGAACACCTTGCACATCGAAGGTGTGGCGCGCCTGCATGGCGGCGAGTACACCATCGGGCCGGACTACCTGGAAGTCGTCAGCTTCATCGGCGCCGCCGCCGTCACCGGCGGCGACGTGCGCATTCGCAACGCCGCCCCGCAGCATCTGGGCATGGTCCGCCTGGTCCTCGGCCGCATGGGCGTGAGCTGGGAGGTCGAGGGCGACGATTTGGTGGTCACGGCCGGGCAGAAGCTCGAGGTCGTCCCCGATCTGCGCGGGCACATCCCTCAGATCAACGTCATGCCCTGGCCGGCCTTCCCAACCGATCTGATGAGCATCGCCATCGTCATCGCCACACAGGCCAATGGGACGATCCTGTTTCACGACTGGATGTTCGAAGGCCGCATGTTCTTCATCGACAAGCTGGTCTCGATGGGAGCGCGCATCGTGCTCTGCGATCCGCACCGCTGCATCGTCCAGGGGCCGAGCCACCTCGTCGGCGAGCAGCTCGAGAGCCCCGACATCCGCGCCGGCCTGGCCTTGATACTGGCCGCGCTGGCGGCTGAAGGTCAGTCGCACATCCGCAACATCCGACAGATCGAGCGTGGCTACGAGCGCATCGACGAGAAGCTCGGCCGGCTGGGGGCGCGCATTCAGCGGGTGGAGAACTGAGCGCAGGCCGACGCCTGCCTGAGGCTCAGGCGTCCGCCTCTGAGGCGAGTGAGGGGAAGCCCGGCATAGCGCCGGGCCGATCGCCGCGGCGGCTGATCTCCGCCGCCAGCCGGCGGTAGCCGGCCGCACCCCGGCTGGCCGGGCGAAAGGTCAGGACCGGCATGCGGGCGGTCGGCGCCATCGCCACCGCTTCGTCGTCCTCGATCACCGTCTCCAGAACCCGCTCCCCGAAGACCGATCGCAGCTGCTGGATGACGTCGCGCGAGTGTGCAGAATCCGGCACATGCAGCGTCGGCAGGATTCCCAGAAGGCGCAGGTCAGGGTGCAGCCGGTCGTGGACCAGCCAGAAGGTCTCCAGCAGCGCGCGCACGCCTCGCATGGCCAGGTATTTGCACTCGACGGGGATGAGCAGTTCGCTGGCGGCGGTCAGGCCATTGACGGTCAGCAGGCCCAGGCTGGGCGGGGTGTCGATCAAGACGAACTCGTAGGCCCGCAGCCCGTCTTTCATCCCCGCGGCGAGGCGTTTGGTGCGGTCTTTGTGCCGCGTCAGCTGGTACTCGGCTGCCGCCAGGTCAACGCTGGCGGGCGCCAGCCACAGGCTCTCCCCGACCATGCGGGTGATGGCCTTCAGGCCGATGGCCGGGCGGGTCAGCAGGGCATAAGTGGTCGAGGTGAGCTCGTAGGGATCGAGCCCCCAGGCGGCGGTCAGGGCCGCCTGCGGATCGACGTCGATCATCAGCACCGGCGCGCCGCGCTCGGCCAGGGCGGCGCCCAGGTTGATCACGGTGCTGGTTTTGCCCACTCCGCCCTTCTGATTGGCGACGGCGATGACACGGGTCATGTGGCCCAGTATAGACCTGAGGCCATCGCCCGCCAACTTCCACAGGCGGCCCGTGCCCTGCCAAGTTGGCGGGAGCCCTCTTCTTGAGGTATAATGCCCCGTCTACACTCAGACGGGAATTGGGAAGCAGCGATGCCGAAGCGAACGTATCAACCGAAGATTCGCCGACGCGCCCGGGTGCACGGATTTCGGGCGAGAATGGCGACGCGGGGCGGCCGGGCCGTCCTCAAGGCGCGCCGCATGAAGGGCCGCCACCGCTTGACGGTGCGCATGAACAACCACGTCAAGAAGGTGGATTGGAACGGGTAGACGCGCCGGCGGGCTCGATGGACCGCAGGCACCGTCTCGCCAGCTCATCTGATTTCGCGCGGGTGCGGCGATCGGGGAAGACCTATGCCCACCCGCTTGTTGTTCTGGTCGCCAGCCCAAGTGAGCTCCCCTGTGTTCGAGCCGGTTTCAGCGCCGGGAAGGCTGTCGGTGGTGCGGTTGAACGCAACCGCGCCAAGCGTCGCCTGCGCGAGGCACTGCGCAGCCTGCTCCCGGCCCTGCGGCCCGGATGGGATGTCGTCTTGATCGCCCGCCCGGGGCTCGCCAGCGCAGATTGGGAGACCGTCCAGAAGGCGGTCGGCGACCTGCTTCAGCGGGCACGACTCATGGGCCAAGATGTCTGAGACGCACGAGTCCGAAATGGCTCGCGAGCCGGCGCTGCGGGAGGTCCCGATCACACTCGCCAACCTGCCGCGCCTGCCGGTGCTGGCCCTGATCCGGTTCTATCAGATGACCGTTTCCCGGGTTCTCCCCGACGGGACCTGCCGCTTCTATCCGACCTGCTCTCACTACGGCTACCAGGCCATTGCCAAGTACGGTCTGGTAAGAGGCGGCGGCCTGGCGATCTGGCGCATCTTGCGCTGCCAGCCATTCAATCCCGGCGGATTCGACCCGGTACCGTAGGAGTCCCATGCACATCGCAAACCTCCGCTCCGCGCGCATCGGCGCGCCTCTGGTCCTGATGATCGCGGCCGGCCTGCTGGCAGGCTGCTCCACCGGCGGCGCCACGCTGGCCTCCTCCTGGCCGGGGGTGGCCGTCACCGACACCACCGCCTACGTCGCCTACGCCGAGGCGATCTACGCGGTCGACCTGGCCACGGGCCAACAGCGCTGGCGCTACCCGGCCGAAGCCGACCGGCAGGTGACCTTCTACGCTGCGCCGGCGATCACCGAGGACGGCCAGTTGATCGTCGGCGGATACGACAACCGCGTCCGCCGGCTGACCGCCGAGGGGACGCAGGTCTGGCAGTCGGAGGCCGCCGGCGACCGCATCATCGGCGCACCTGCCATAGCCGGCGATCTGGTCCTTGTCCCCAGCGCCGACCATACACTCTACGCGTTGAACACCGCCAGCGGAGCGCTGGTCTGGAGGTTCGAGGCCAAGCACTCGCTTTGGGCGGCGCCGCTGGTCGACGAAGGACACGCCTACCTGGCCTCGCTCGACCATTTCGTCTACGCGCTCGATCTAGCGGACGGCCGCTTGCTCTGGGAACGCGACCTGGGCTCGGCCATGGCCGACACCCCGGCGCTGGTCGACGGCCTCTTGTTGGTCGGGACTTTCGGCGCCGGCCTGCAGGCTCTGGACGCGGCCACCGGCGAGCCGACCTGGTCGTTGCCCAGCGAAGGCTGGATCTGGGGCAGCCCGACCGTAGCCGGCACAGCCGCCCTGTTCGGTGACGTGGCCGGGACGCTCTACGCGGTCGACCTGGCCAGGCAGGCCGAGGTGTGGCGGGTGCAGCCGGACGGCGCCGTGGCCGGGTCACCGGCCGTGCTGGGCGACCTGGTCTACTTCACCACAGAGTCGGGTACGGTCTACGCCCGCCAGGCGGCCAGCGGCGCGCCCGCCTGGGAGCAGGCGCTGACTGGCAAACTCTATGCCGACCCGCTCCTGGCCGGCGACATGCTTCTGGTCGCTTCCATGCAGGGCGAGTCATTGTTGACCGCGCTCGACGCGGCCACAGGCGCCATCCGCTGGTCCTTCACCCCGGCCCGGTAGGCAGGACGGTTACGATGTGGGATACCCTGATCCTCAACCCGATGGTCAATTCGCTCCTCTTGATCTATGACGTCCTGGGCGACAACTTCGGCCTGGCGATTATCGTCTTCACGATCATCGTGCGGCTGATCACCCTGCCCCTGACCTGGCAGTCGCAGAAGAGCACCCAGAAGATGCAGGAGCTGCAACAGTCGAAGAAGTGGCAGGACATCCAGAAGAAGTACAAGGACGATAAGCAGAAGATGCAGGAGGAGCAGCTGAAGCTGTACAAGGAAGTCGGCTTCAACCCGCTCAGCGGCTGTCTGCCGACGTTGATCCAGTTCCCCATCATCATCGGCCTTTATCAGGCGATCATGCGCGCACTCCCGGCTGCGCCGGTTCAGCTCCTCGATCTCGCCAAGCACTTCTACCCGTTCCTGCCGGGATTGGCCAGGCTGGTGCCGCTCAACAGCCAGTTTCTGTGGATGGACCTCGGTCGGCCCGAACGGCTGCCTGTGGCCGGCATCGAGATCCCGGTGCTGGCGATCGTGGTCGTCATCACCAGCTGGCTATCGACCAAATTGATGACGCCACCCTCGGGTGACGGCGGACAGGGCGCGCAGATGTCGCAGATGATGGGCATCTACATGCCTCTGCTTCTCGGATACTTCGCCTACCAGTACTCTGCCGGCCTGGCGCTGTATTTCGTGGTGTCAAACGTGCTGCAGATCATCCAGTCGGCGGCGATGGGCAAGGTCAACTGGCGCCAGGTCCTCTCCTTCGGTGGGCCTCGCCCGGCGAAGAAGGCCTGACGCAGGTAGAGGGGTACGCATGTCCGAGCGACGTACCAGTTTGGAGATCATTGCCCCGACCATTGAAGAGGCTGTCGAGCGCGGCGCCGCCCAGCTGGGCCTGCCCGCCGAAGCGCTGGAGGTCGAGGTGCTCGACGAGGGCGGCCGCGGCCTGCTGGGCCTCACCTCCCGCCAGGCACGCGTGCGCCTGACCGTGCGCGCCGCGCCGTCCGCCCCGCGGGAATCCGCTCCACACGCCACGCCGCTCTCGCCGGAGCAGGAAGAAGAGACGGCCGACGTCGCCCGCGCCATCGTCCAGGAACTGCTCGAGCGCATGGACATCGAGGCCCAGGTCAGCGCCGCCTGGCAGGAACCGGATGAGCCGGAGGCGTCCCGCCCCCTGCTGGTGGACGTGCGCGGGCGCGACCTGAGCATCCTGATCGGGCGCCGCGGCGAGACCCTCGCCTCCCTTCAGTACATCGCCCGCCTGATCGTGGCCAAGGAACTCGATCGCATGGTCCCGCTGGTCATCGACGTCGAGGGCTATCGGGCCCGACGCGAACGCCAGCTGCGGCAGCTGGCCCGCCGCATGGCCGACCAGGCGATGGAATTCAGCCGGACGATGACCCTCGAGCCGATGCCCGCCAGCGAGCGGCGCATCATCCACCTTGAGCTGCGCAACCATGAGGACGTCTACACCGAGAGCATCGGCGAAGGCGATCACCGCAAGGTGACCATCGTGCCGCGCAAGTCGGAGTGAGCCGCCGGCAGACCCACCCGGGCCCGCCCGCGACCGCTCGGCTATAATCGCCGCATGCGCGATCTCCAGCCGGCCCCGGCGCCCGACTACCTGATCGTCGGCCATCTCGCTGAGGACCTCACCCCCGACGGGCGCAGGCTGGGCGGTACGGCCGCCTACGCCGGGTTGACCGCGCAGGCGCTGGGAATGCGCGTCGGTCTGCTCACCTCCACAGGGCCCGGGACGGATCTGAGGCCGCTGGCAGGGCTCGCCATCCACAACCTCCCCGCCGAGGCGACCACCACGTTCGAGAATCGCTACCCGCCCGGGGGACGAGAGCAGTGGATCCACGCCCACGCCCGGCCGCTCAGCCTGGATGACCGGCCGCCCGCCTGGGCCTCGCCCAGGATCCTGCACCTGGCGCCGATCGCGGCGGAGATCGATCCACGCTGCCTGGCCGCGCTGGGCGATCAGTGGGTCGGCGTCACGCCCCAAGGCTGGATGCGAAGTTGGGATGAGGCCGGCCAGATCCGGCGGGCTGTCTGGCCCACCGCCGAGTCGGCCCTTGACGGCGTTGCGGCGGTGGTGGTCAGCCTGGAGGATCTCGACGGGGACGACGCCGTGGCAGAGGAGCTGGCCCATGCCTTCCGGCTTCTGGTCGTGACCGAGGGCGCGCGCGGCGCTCGCGTGTATTGGAACCGGGACCAGCGGGGCCTCCCGGCTCCTCGTGTTCGCGAGGTCGATCCCACCGGCGCCGGGGACGTGTTCGCGGCGGCATTCTTCGTCCGGCTGCGACAGACGCGCGACCCGTGGGAATCGGCCCGCTTCGCCAACGCACTCGCCGCCGCCTCGGTGACGCGCTCTGGAATCGACAGCGTCCCTACCCCGGCGGAGGTTGAGGCGGCCGGCCTGGTGGTGATCTCATGACGCGCGTCTATGCCCTGGTCAATCAGAAGGGCGGCGTGGGCAAGACCACCACGGTCATCAACCTGGGCGCCTACCTGGCCGAAGCCGGACAGAAAGTACTGCTCGTCGATCTCGATCCTCAGGCCAACGCCACCTCGTGCCTGGGTGTCGAACACCCCAAGGTCGTGAGCGGGACCTATGAAGCGTTGATCGGGCGCACCCCCGCCGCCGATAGCCTCCTGCACAATTCCCGCTTTCGTCTCTCTTTGCTGCCGTCCAGCGCCGCGCTGGCGGGCGCCCAGGTCGAGCTGGTCGACCTCCCGGAGCGAGAACGCAAACTCCGCCAGGCGCTCTCGCCCTTGATCGCGCGCTACGACTACGTCCTGATCGATTGCCCCCCTTCCCTGGGCATCCTGACCGTGAACGGCCTGCTGGCCGCCTCGGACGGGGTGATCATCCCGGTGCAATGCGAGTTCCTGGCATTGGAGGGGTTGTCCAGCCTGACGCAGACGTTGAAGCGCGTGCGCAGCGGCCTGTACCCGGAGCTCGCCGTTCGAGGGCTGCTGCTGACCATGTACGACGGGCGCACGCGGCTTTCGGAAGAGGTGGCCCAGGAAGTGCGCAGCCATTTCCCCGGGCAGGTCTTCCGGGCCGTCATCCCGCGCAGCGTCCGCCTGGCCGAGGCTCCCTCGCATGGCAAGCCGATCTCCGACTACGACCGCGCCTCACCCGGCGCGTTGGCCTACCAGGCATTGGCGCAGGAACTGCTGCGCGCGGACCGCAGGGGCGGCGCGCCGGCGGCGCGGGCACAGAAGGAAGGCGCAGCATGAGCCGACAACGCGGACTGGGCCGAGGGCTGGACGCTCTGATCCCCTCGGATGGAGCTGCCGGCGGTGCAACCGATTTGCCGCTGGAGGCGATCCAGCGTAATCCGCGCCAGCCGCGCCAGCGTCTCGACGCGGCGGAGCTGCGCGAGCTGGCCGAGTCGATTCGTAAGCACGGCGTCCTGCAGCCGCTGATCGTCTCGCCGGGCGAAGCCGGTCGAGGCTATATCCTGATTGCCGGCGAGCGGCGGCTGGAGGCGGCGCGCCTGGCTGGCCTGAAGACCGTCCCGGCCATCGTACGGCGGGCAACCGAGCAGCAGCGCCTGGAGCTGGCGTTGGTCGAGAACCTGCAGCGCACCGATCTGGGAGCGCTGGAGGCCGCCGAAGGCTACCGCCAGCTGATCGACGAATTCGGCCTGTCCCACCAGGAGGTGGCCGAGCAGATCGGCAAGAGCCGGACAGCGGTGAGCAACACCTTGCGCCTGCTCAAGCTGGCAGCCGAGGTACGCGCCGCCCTGGCAGCCGGGGAGATCAGCGAGGGCCATGCTCGGGCGCTGCTGGCCCTCAACACCGCGCCGGCGCAGACGGCCGTCCTGCACACGGTGCGCAAGCGCGGCCTCAACGTTCGGCAGACCGAGGAGTTGGTGCGCAAACTGGGCGGCGAGCGGCGCCGGCCAGCGCCGCGGCGAGCCCGCTCGGCGGACGAGAGCGATCTGGAGGAGCGCCTGCGCCGTTCGCTGGGCACGCGTGTCAGCCTGAGGCGCGGGCGCCGCGGCGGTAGCCTGGTGATCCACTTCTACTCCGACGAAGAACTCAACGCCCTCGTAGACCGCCTCCTGGAAGGCGGCTAGCGCGCCGGCCATGCGCTACCTGGTCTACGGCACCGGTGCGGTCGGCGGCCTCATCGGCGGCCGTCTGGCGCTGGCCGGGCTGCCGGTCACTTTCCTGGCGCGCCCGGCCGTGGCGGCAGCTCTGCAGCGCGACGGACTGCGACTCGCCGGCGGCTCCCTGCCCGGCCACGTCCATGGGCCGATCATCGCCGAGAATCTCCCGGCGGCTTTCAGCGCCGGCGAATCGCCCGATCTCACACTGCTGGCGGTCAAGGCTTACGATTGCGAGGAGGCTGCGGCCAACCTGGCGGCGTTGGGCGGTCCAACGCCAACCGTCGTCTGCCTGACCAACGGCATCGGTAACGAAGAGGTCCTGGCCCGGCACCTGGGCGCGGGCTCGGTGCTCTCCGCCGCGCTCACGACCGCTGTCCGCGCCCCGGCGGCCGGCCTGGTGCAGGTCGAGCGCGAGCGCGGCCTCGACCTGCATGCCGGCCACCCACTGACGGCGGCGCTGGCCGACGACCTGCAGCGGGCGGGCTTCAGGCTTCGCCTGCATGCCGACCCGCGCCGCATGAAGTGGTCCAAGCTTCTCACCAACCTCATCGCCAACGCTTGCTGTGCGATCCTGGGGTGGAGTCCGGATGCGGTCTATGCCCACCCCGGCCTGTACCGTCTGGAGGTCGAGGCGCTGCGTGAAGCTGTACGGGTGATGTCGGCCCTGGGCTTCTCGCCCGAGGCGCTCGTCGGCGTCCCGCTGCCGCTGTTGGCCTGGGCCCTGCGTCTGCCCCCAGCGTTGAGCCAGCCTTTCCTGAGGAAGGTCGTCGCCAGCGGCCGAGGGCAGAAGCCTCCCTCTCTCTCCTACGACATCGGCCGCCGGCGTTCGGAGGTCGGCTGGCTGAACGGCGCGGTCGTCCGGCAGTCCCAGGCACTACGGCTGCACGCCCCGGCCAACAGCGTGCTGACCGAGACGCTGAACGAACTGGTGCAAGCCGGAATCCGGCCGGAGACGCGGTCGGGACAACAGGCGCGCCTACTAGAGCAAGCCACGCGCACCGGGGTGCCC
>Ga0105100_10001542_pt1 | contig 13483 bp, 10 predicted proteins | sample PPLLak12cMay2015_2_FD_87033 | JGI IMG/M metagenome (GOLD analysis project Ga0105100, IMG submission 87033) | Freshwater sediment microbial communities from Prairie Pothole Lake near Jamestown, North Dakota, USA - PPLs Lake P8 Core (1) Depth... | ecosystem: Environmental > Aquatic > Freshwater >... | reverse complement strand
TTCTCTCTAGTTCCGTTTGACAATTCAGGGAGGATGATCTATACCTACCGTTTAGACCCGTCATCTATGTCTTTTTGCCGGGAGAGTCGGCGGTCTGTGGAGGTGGTAAATCGTCAATGGCTACCCGTAAATCCCAGGAGGCTTTTGCACAGGCCTGCCAGTACATGCCGGGCGGCGTCAATTCGCCGGTCCGGGCCTTCGGCGGCGTCGACCTCAAGCCCCTGTTCATTGCTTCGGCCAAGGGCTCGAGGATCTTCGACATCGATGGCAACGAGTACATCGACTACGTCGGCTCCTGGGGCCCGATGATTCTGGGCCATGCCCACCCGGCGGTGGTTGCTGCAATCCGCAGAGCCGCGGACAAGGGCACCTCATTTGGCGCCCCGACGCTGGCCGAGACGGAGTTGGCCGCACGCATCGTCGGCGCTTTCCCAGCGATCGAAAGACTGCGGTTGCTGAGCAGCGGCACTGAAGCGGTGATGACAGCCATCCGGCTGGCCCGCGCCCACACCGGCCGGGACCTCATCGTCAAAATGGCCGGTTGTTACCACGGCCACAGCGACTCGCTGTTGGCCATGGCCGGTTCCGGACTGGCTGAAAGAGGTGTTGCCGCCAGTCCCGGCGTCCCGGAGGCTCTGGCCGGTCTGACCATCATACTGCCGTACAATGATGTTGAGGCGGTAAGACAAGCCTTTGACAAGCACCGGGGCCGGATCGCCGCGATACTGATTGAACCCGTAGCGGCCAACATGGGACTTGTTCCGCCTGTGCCGGGTTACCTGGAACAGGTGCGCAGCTTGTGCGACGAAAGCAGTTCCGTGTTGATCTTTGACGAAGTAATCTCGGGGTTTCGTGTCGCATTCGGCGGGGCCCAGGAACGCTACCGCGTCAGGGCAGACCTCACCTGCCTGGGCAAGATCGTCGGTGGAGGCCTGCCGCTGGCGGTCTGTGGGGGCCGGGCCGAGATCATGGAGCAGCTTGCGCCGGTGGGCCGGGTGTATCAGGCGGGCACGCTGAGCGGCAATCCGATTGCGACCGCCGCCGCTATTGCCACGCTCGACATCGTGGCGGAGGGCCGGTGCTATCGCGAGCTGGAATCTGCCGCCGCCAATTTGGAGGCCGGGTTGGCTCAGGCAGCCTCCGACGCCGGCGTCCCAGTCACGATCAATCGCGTCGGCTCGCTCCTGAGTTGTTTCTTCACAGCCAAGCCGGTACGGAACTTCGACGACGTACGGGCGACCGACATCGCCGCGTTCAAGCAGTTCTTCGCCCAGATGCTCCGGCGGGGCATTTACCTGGCGCCAAGCGCCTACGAAGCCATGTTCCTGTCCCTGGCTCACACGAAGGCCGATATTGAAAAGACTGTCGTGGCGGCCGGCGAGAGCTTTCAGGCGGTGGCGGGGAAGAAAGGACAGGACGAATAGGACGTATGGGACGGATAGGACCTATAATCATTGCGATGCTGGCTGTGCAGATGGTTGCCGCGAAGGAACTGCCGGATGTGGTAGGCGTTACGCACGTGGCGGGGCGGTACCACCTCACCGACAAGGACTTCCTCAACGAAGGCGCCGACCAGATTCTGGTCCTGGGCTCACGGGTCATCAAGGTATGGTTCTACGGCAAGCGCCACGAGGGACCGGCCGGTGTGTACCCGTACAACTCGCAGTGGCCGAAGGCCGACTCACTCGTCGAGGGGGCCCAAATTCGGTATTACAGGCAACTGTTCGACAAGCCGTTCACCACGTATGTCATGGTCGTCACCTCCCTGGGCCGCGATGATGGCTATTGGCGCAAAGGGATCACCGACGAACAGAAACGCGACGAACAGCGACAGTTCTATGAACTGGCCAGGCACCTCCTGACCGAGTACAAGGGCACGGGCAAGACCTTCGTCCTCCAGCATTGGGAGGGCGACTGGATGGCCCGCGGCAACTTTGACGCCAGCATCGAGCCATCGCCGCAGGTGTTCCAGAGCATGATCGAATGGTTGAACGCCCGCCAGGCGGGAGTCAATCAGGCCCGGCAGGAAGCAGGGGAGCAAGGGGTCCATGTGTACCATGCGGCCGAGGTCAATCTCGTCGTCCAGTCGATGCGAAATGGTTCTGCCGGCGTGGTCAACAAGGTGCTGCCACACACGCAGTTGGACCTGGTCTCTTACTCGGCGTGGGACTCGGCCACCTCTCACTACAGCGATCCTAACGTCCTGCGGGATGCACTGGATTTCATCGCGGCCAATGCCCCCGACAGTCCCGCCTTCGGAAGCCGCAACGTCTATCTCGGCGAATTCGGTATGCCGGAGAGCGGCTACTCGCTCGAACAGATCAAGATAGCCATCCCGAACGCCGTGCAAACGGGCCTCAAGTGGGGCTGTCCCTACATTATCTATTGGCAGCTCTACTGCAACGAGTCGAGAGATCCCAACGCCAAACCGTCGGTGAAGAGCAATGACGCGGTCCGAGGATTCTGGCTCATCCGTCCCGACGGCACAAAGTCCTGGGTGTGGGACTACTTTCACCAGATGCTGTCCGGGGGCAGCGCCGGGCTGTGAACTCAAGCCCTGCGACTCTGCTTGGGCCGCGACAACAGCATCACGCCACCGAACCCGAGCAACAGCACCGTGGCCGGCTCGGGGACAAGTTCCAGGCCGCGGTAGTCGCCGGCGAAGGTGAAGACGGGCCCGATGATCTCTCCCGTGTGAGGATCGAGTCTCGCGAATGAGCTGATTACGCCGTCGAGACCATCGGTTTCCCCCAAGCCGTACAGGCGGCCATCCGGCGTGAAGGCCAGGGATTGGCTGAGGTCGACGCCAATGTGAGAACGGATCAAGTGCGTTTCCGCGTCGTCGAGGTCAATCGTGACCAGGTCATATGTGCCCCCTGTGTGGTCATGGGGCACCACACCGTAGAGTACGCCTTCCGGAGAGAACACCAGACCCTGAATCTCATTTACAGCTCCCCATAAGACGCCGAGGCTGCGGCAGACGCCGTCTTCGATGTTGATGATCCGGAGAGTATCTGGCTCGGAGCTCTCGCCCCCGGTGACATACAAGTCGCCTGACGCGGAGAAGGCCATCCCACGGAAATCTACGTCGGTCGCGAGAAACAACAATGTACTCCCGGTGAGGGGATCAAGCGTGTACAGCTTACCTTCCCGCCCGGCAAGCAGCGTCCCGTCCGGCGACCAGGCCAGTGATTGCAGGTGATCCGGCAGGCCCGTTCGGGTCGGGGCTACCTGGCCCAGAGTCGGATCAATGTGCGTGAACTCGCCCAACCAGCCGACGGCGCAGAACAGCTCCTTGGCTGATAGGGTTGAACTGTAGATTCCACTTAGCGCCGCTGAAAACAGGAACCAGCCTGCCAGTCTCCGTGCAATTGGAGTTTTCATAGTCCTCGTCCTCCACACCCTGAGCAGTAAGAGACCGCATCTTCGCCCGCGTCTACTGTTTCAGCGGCGTTTCAACAAACGGTCTCCAAATCTCCGCGATCAGCGAGCCAACGGCTGCCGCATGCCTTCTATTGTACCTCCGGCATCCGGGATTGGAAGCGATAGTGGCCGGAGCCGACTTCGAAAATCGCATCGCTGCCTTGTGTCTCGACGAATCTCACGCCAACGGCATCGGCGGCGGGCCCGCGTCCTTCCCGGACGGTCGCCGCGTCACTGGCCGGGATGTGGACGATCGCGGTGGTGTTCGCCGGGATCGTGACATCAAGCAGGAACTCGCCGTCGTCCACCCTCCAAGCCGTAGAGATCGGGCCCTGGACGGAGTTGTAGCTGGCCTTCGCCCAGGAGATTCGTCCACCCGGCTGAGGATGGATGATGATTCGCCGGTAGGCCGGGCCCTCGGTGTCAATGCCGGCGATAGTCTTGAACATCCATTCGGCGACGGCGCCGAAGGAGTAGTGGGCGAAGGAGTTCATGCCGGGGTCCTGGAACCCGTTCTCAGGGGTCCAGCCGTCCCAACGCTCCCAGATGCTCGTCGCCCCGTGTCTGATGGAAAAGCCCCAGGAAGGGAAGCTCTCGTTGTGGAACAGTTGATAGGCCACGTCGGTAGCGCCGAACCGGGTGAGCGTAGCCATCAGGTCCTTCGTGCCGACAAAGCCGGTGGACAGTCGCCAGTTGCGATCGCGAATATTGTCCACCAGGTGTCTGGCGGCGATCTCTCTCTTCTCCTTGGGAAGCAGGTCAAAGGCCAATGCCAGGACATAGACAGTCTGAGTGTCGCCCTTGATCCGGCCGTCTTGCGTGACGTAGGCGTCGTTGAACGCCTGGCGGATGTTCTCGAAGAGTTGCTCGTACTTCTGGGCGTCATCCTTCCTGCCCAGCACGCCGGCGATTTCGGCCACCAGCTTGGTGCTTCGGGCGAAGTAGGCTGTCGCCAGCACGTCCTTGGGCGTATCGGCCCGGATGCTCAGCCAGTCGCCGTAGCCTTCAGCGGGTCGCAGCAGTCCCTGCGAGGTGCCCTTACAGTACTCGATCCATTTCTGCATCGAATCATAATGCTCAGCGAGCACGCGGGTGTCGCCATAGACCTTGTAGATCGTCCACGGGCAAATGACGCCGGCGTCGCCCCAGGCGGCCGTGCCCCCGCCGGTCGCCACCTTTCGGGGCGAGACGTCGGAGAAACCGCCGTTGTCAAGCTGGGCATCCTCCACGTCCACCAGCCACTTGTTGAAGAACGCTGAGACGTCGGTGTTGTAGGTTGCGGTGCGCACGTAGATCTGTGCGTCGCCCATCCAGCCGAGCCGCTCGTCCCGCTGCGGGCAGTCCGTCGGAATGTCGATGAAATTCGCCCGTTGTGTCTGGCAGATGTTGCGATACAGGGTATTCGCCAGCTTGTCGGAGCATTCGAAGCTGCCGACGACAGGTGTGTCCGACGTCAGCTCCACGCCGAGGATGGTGTCGCGATCAGGCTTGCCGGGATAGCCCGTGACCTCCACGTACTGGAATCCATGGAAGGTGAATCGTGGCCGCCAGACCTCGGTGTCTTTGCCCTTGCAGATGTACGCGTCGGTAGCCCGCGCGCCGCGCAGGTTGGTTGTGTAGATGGTCCCGTCGGGGTTCAGCCGTTCGGCGAACCGAAGGACGATCTTCCGGCCCGGCTTGGCGTCAGTAACCTTCAGGCGGACAAAGCCGGCAAAATTCGTCCCCATATCGTAGACGAAAGAGCCCGGCTCCGGCTCGGTCACGCTCAGGGGCTTGATCTGCTGGAACGGTCGCACGAGCACGCCGGGATAGGCCTCGATGGCCGCCCTGACGGCGTCGGTGACATCGACGGGCTGCCATTGGCTGCCGTCGAAATCGGCCGTGCTCCAGCCGGGCAGTTCCTTGCGGGCGTCGTACGTCTCGCCCATCAGGAAATCGCCCTCGAGAATCGGGCCTGTGGCGGCGGTCCAGGTCTTGTCCGTGACAATAGTCTCGGAGGTGCCGTCCGTGTACTCGACGTGCAGTTGGGCCATGAACCGCGGGTCCTTGCCGTAGTGGTCGCGGATCCGCCCCCAGCCGATATGGCCGCTGTACCATCCGTCGGCCAGGACGCCGCCAATCACGTTGAAGCCCCGCCGGAGTATCTTGGTGACATCGAATGTGTTGTAGTAGACGCGGACACCATAGTCGGTCCAGCCCGGCGTGAAATAGGCGTCGCCGACCCGCTCGCCGTTGACGTGCAGCTCGTAATTGCCGAGGGCCGAGGCGTAAACCGTCGCACGCTCAATGGATTTCTCCAGGCTGAACTGCTTTCGCAGATACTGCGCGGGGGGCAGGAACAGCTCGCCCGAAACGAGACTGAGGTTGCCCCAGGGTGCAGCGCCGTAGGCGCCGACGACCTGGGCATTGCTCCACTGGCCGGCGTCGAAATCGACGTTCATCCACGTGGGGCCTCCGGATTCGGAGGCGCGCCAGGTCCCGTCCGAGACGATCGTGATGGGCTCGCCATCGGTGAATCGCAGTCTCAGGACGGCCAGCACGCCCGCGGGATTCGGGGCGGTCCCTTCGTTCGTCGCCTCGATCGCCAGCACGTTCTTGCCGGCGCGCAGGTGCTCCTTCACGTCGTCGGCCTCGAGTTGCTTGAAGTTGCTTCCGTTGCGGATTCTCCGGCCGTTCAGGAACATCTTGAAGCTGTTGTCGGCGGTGACGGCGCAGGTGGCACGCACAAGCTCCCGTCCCTGCGAGACCTCGAACTCCCTGCGGAAGTATCGCGTGCCTGTCGCGGCGCCGGCGGCGGCATTGGCCTCGGGGTACCAAAGCCACTTGGCCCCGGACGGATCCAGCTTCTGGGTCCCCTCAGGACGCTGTCGCGACGCATCGAAGCCAATCCATTTCGCCTTCCAGTCGTCTGAGCTCAGTAGTCCCATCGTCCAGCGCGCGGGCTTGCTCCAAGCCGCGGGCTTGCTGTCTTTGTCCCAGACCCGGACCTTCCAGTAGCAGCGCATCTGTGACTTCAGGGGCGTGCCGTCGTAGGAGATCTGGATCGACCCGTCTGATACGACCTTTCCGCTGTCCCAGAGATCACCGATGTCCTTCTCGAGACGTTTGAGGTCGCTTGCCACGAGGATTCGATAGGCGCTCTGAGCCTTTGCTCGTCCGGCGGCCTGGATCACCCAGCTCAGCCGGGGTTGGGCTTCATCGATTCCGAGCGGGTTGTTCAAGTACTCGCACCGCAGGTCCTCCGGCGTGAGCGAGCCACCGCGCAGCCGTGGTCCGGCATCCGCCGCCACCGCCAGGAGACAAGCCGCCAGGACTGCCACAACTGCCGGGAGAATTGCGCTACGTGCTGCCATGATGCTTGACCTCCTAATGAGAGTGTGAAGTTCCAATTTCGAGGTTCCAAGTGCGGAGTGTCGCGTGCGAGATGACCCGTCTCGTAGCCCGCGGGTTCCACACTTCACACTTCCAACTCGGTCAGTTGCTTCATCCTGGGCTGCCATTGCCGACAGCGGCCCTGTCACCCTTCACGTCGGCGGGGGCGGCGTTGCCTTTCGTGCCGCCGTGGATGAATCGCAGCCGGCCGATATTGGGGATCCATCGCAGCGAGACGATCCCGTGGGCCAGGCGCGTCAGCCGGTTCCGGTCGTTCTGCAGAAGGAAGGTCTTCACGCCTTGTGGCCAGGGGAACTCAAATCCGCTGGGCCAGTAGACGAACAGGGCTTTGCCGACCATGTAGTATCGGGGCACGATGCCGGCCTCGGGCGGATCCCATCCGCGATTGGCCACGGCGGGCTTATACCACCATCGGCCGTCTTCGCTGTTGGGACTGTTGTCACCGAGCACGAAGAACTGGTCGGGCTTGAGCGTGAACGGGTTGCCCTCGACGGCCCTGGCACTGCGGCTGGCCTGGCCGTCACCGGTGTAATAGATGTCCCGGAAGACCGCCACATGGGCCAGTGTCAGTTGGCCACTGCCGAAGATTGACGCACGAGGCGATGGTTCCTTGCCCTGGTCCAATGCGTTGGGCAAGCACCCCAGGTCCACCGACACCTGATCGCCGCCGCACTCGAAGAGCAATTGGTGGTCAACGTTGGCGAACTTGACGAGATTGAACGCTCCCGGCTGGAGACTGACCTGCTGGGTCGTCAGGATCGTCTCCCGCTCCCCATTAACCTTGCTGAGCACCACGCGGCCGAGGAAGTCCATCTGCGCTCTGTAGTTGACACCCTTCTTGCCCAGGACGATGCCGATCTGTCCCTCACTCCGGTCAGGGGGCTGACAGTAGAAGCTGACCATCAGGTCACTGCACTCCGGCCTGCGAAGATACGTGCGCACATCGTTGTAGGCGTACGCGATGTTGAACCCGTTGGCTGAAGGGGCGCCATAGGTCATCGTGTTCAGCTTGTCGCTTGGAGAATCCAGCACGAAACGCGTAGGATTGGCCGGATCGATCTTCCAGTCCGATGTCCCCAAATCGAAAGGCACCTGCCACTGATCGCCGTTGAAGGCGCCTCGCTGCTTCGGGTTCACCGGCTGGTAATCATGGCTGTAAAGCGGCATCCAGAGTTCCTTCTGCACCTCGCCCGGTTTGCGCGCAATCTGGCCGTTGACGTAGACGTCCCCGTCGATGATCTCAATGGTATCACCCGGCAGCCCGATCAGTCGCTTGATGTAGTTCTCGGATGGGTTGATCGGGTTCTTGAAAACCACGACATCCCATCGCTTGGGGTCCTGGAACTGGTAGATGCATTTGAGCACGAGAATCCGATCGCCGTTGGCGACGGGCATGGCGTCGGTGGGTGACGTGAAATACCCACAGTTGGGGCATCGCGTCTGTTGCTGGATCGGGACCGGTCCCGGAGGAATCGTGTCCTCCAGCATGCCGTAGTAGTTCGGCACGAATCCGTACTCGTATTTGTAGCCGCATTCGGGACAGCGCAATCGGAAATGCGCTCCCATCAGGGTGTCGGCCATGCTTCCGGTCGGGATGCGGAAGGCCTCCATCACGAATGCCCGGAATACGAAAGCCAGAATGAACGCCGTAATGAGCCATTCAAAGGCATTCGCAATCTCCGCGGCCCGATCCTTCTTTTGCTGTGCCGGTTTGTTGCTGTCCGGCCTGGGAGTCTTGTTTACAGTCATTGACCTTGGTCCTGTCTACAGGCAACCATGCCACCGTCCATCGTACCTGAGCCGGCTGGGCGGGTGCATGCCGCCCACCGCGTTCTTACGAATCCGCCATTATGCCTTTCACGGTGCATCTGGTCAATCGTCGTGCATGGGGCCAACGCAGGGATTTTTCCGCCTGTACCCCCCCTGCGGAAAAATTTTGGCTGAAAGTGCTTGCCGCTTCGAAGTCTTTGCTGTATAGTAGGTTGCAATAGTTTGTCCTTTCCGTTCCGGTGGTCTTACGCTTGACAGTTGGCTGTGGAAACTGCCGAGTGAGCTACCGGAAGAGGCGTTTGTCGGCTATGAGGGTTGAGATGGCCCTGATTTGCTGTTGGGTGGACCGAAGAAGCATGTCGGACAGCAGTGCGCCGCGCGGGGCCCGGGTCCTAATTCCAGATCGCTCTTTCCTTCAAGTGAGGTAATCTATGGCGACAGTCACGAAGAAAGAACTCATTGACCGTATCGCAGAGCGTACGCAAGCCAAACGCGTTTCGGTCAAGCGAATTGTTCAAACCTTTCTCGATGAAATCGTCAAAGAGCTGTGTCAAGACAACCGCTTGGAGTTCAGGGACTTTGGTGTTTTCGAAACCAGGACGAGGGCCTCGCGAACTGCACAGAATCCGAAGACCCTAGCGCGGGTGGATGTGCCGATGAAGCGGACGGTGAAATTCAAGATGGGTCGGTTGATGCGGGAGAACCTGGTCGCCGCTGCGGCGTCGGCGCAAGCCAAACAGGGCATGTAGGAATCGTGTTCCCGCTCCCGACACCCGTGGCCGCCGCGGCCCGGAGGAGTCTGCCGGGGGTCGTCCAAGAGGAGTCGTTCATGGTGGAAGGGAAGGTCAAGTGGTTCAATCCTCGCAAGGGGTACGGATTCATTGGGACCACTGACGGGCGTGACGTTTTCGTCCATTATGCCAGCATCGCCAGCGAGGGGTTCAAAACGCTCAACGAGGGTGATTGTGTGGTCTTCGACGTTGAGGAGGGTGAAAAGGGGCTCAGGGCTGCGAACGTAGTGCTGAAGACCCCGATAGCCAAACAAACGCCGTGAAGCGGTGAAGAAGGGTGATATTCGTGCGCTCACTGGGATCGACGCGAGGCCCTTGCATTTGATGGACGGCCCGCGTATCATGAGCGGCGAATTGATGGAACAGGTTATGATAGGCGCCAGTGGCCAATCCGGTCTCGATTGCAGTGTGCTGGTGCTCAACAAGCACTACATGGCCATCCGTATTGTCGGCGCACGGCGGGCCTTCTCACTTCTGTGGCGAAACCTGGCCGAAGTTGTCTCCCTCGAAAAGGATGCTTACACCAACTACGATTTCCGAAGTTGGTGCGAGGTCAGCCGGTTCAGACATGAGTTCGAGCCGGACGCCTACGACTGGGTTTCGACCGTTAGCTTCCACGTCGCCGTGCCGAGGATCATCCGGCTGCTGTTCTATGATCGGCTGCCGCGCACCGAGGTCAAGTTCAACCGGCGCAACATCTTCGCCCGCGACAAGAACCACTGCCAGTATTGCGGCAAGCGATTCCCCACGACAGAGCTCTCTCTCGATCATGTCATCCCTCGCACCATGGGCGGCAAAGCAACCTGGGACAACATCGTCTGTGCCTGCTCTCAGTGCAACGCCAGAAAGGGCGGGCGGACTCCCAAGCAGGCCGGCATGACGCTCATCCGTGTGCCCATCAAGCCAAAGCACAGTCCGCTTCTGCACATCCACCTTGGCCACCAGCGATACCACTCCTGGAAGCAGTTCCTCGACCACGCCTATTGGTCGGTCGAACTGAAGTAGCCGTTTCTCGCGTGCTCGGATATCTCCTGCGCATTTCCGCCGCTTTTTCAGTTCCCGCTTGAACGGCCCCACCAAAACGCCATCCTTATAGGTAGAAGACAAGATCTTGTCAGTACTGAGGGCGCCGAATGAGTTCCGAGGATCAGTTGCAGGTTCTGGTTCGCCGTTGCCAGCGTGGCGAGCATACGGCGTTCGAGGAGATCTTCCGGCAATTTCAGCCGAGGCTGCGATACTATCTTCGACGGCTGGACCCCGGCGATCACGTCGAGGACGTCTTGCAGGATGTCTGGCTCAAGGTCGTCCACCGGATCGGCTCCCTGCGGGATCCTGGGGCATTCGTCGCATGGTTGTATACCATCGCTCGCAACGAGGTTTATAACCATAGCAAGGCCAGAGACCCGTTCGCGGGACTGACTGACGAGCATCTGGACCTGGTCGCGGACAACCATGAACCGGTGTTCGGCCAGGACGAGGCGGCGCGTATTCATGCGGCCCTCGGCCGGCTGACGGCTGCCCATCGCGAGATTCTAACGCTGTGCTTTCTCGAGGACCTCTCGCATCAGCAGATCGCCGACATCCTGGGCATCCGTGCCGGCACGATCCGGTCCCGGATTTACTATGCCAAACAGTCACTTCGCAAAGAACTGGAGAAAGATAATGGATGAACGCGGACTCCTTCGAGACAAGTTGCTGGGCACCGACGGCATCGACTCGTCGGTTTCCGAGGTGGAGATGGGCCGGTTCCGGCAGCTCCTGGATGGAACGAAACCTGTCAAATTCTCATGGAGAGATACCATGAAAACGCCAATCGCAAAATTCGCAGTTGCCGCTGTCGTGGTGCTGGCGGTCCTGGCCGGGATGTATTTTCTCGGCGGGACATCCGGCACAACCTGGGCGGCCGTATTCAACAAAGTGATGGACTTCGATACCTGCATTGCGCGCAGCCGTGACGTCGAGACGGCCGGCCCCCGGCCCGACGGCTTCGAATTCGCCACCGAACACACCGCCACGATCTACTACTCGGAACAGTACGGGCGATTCTCCGAGGGTTATAAGAATGGCGAGCTCTTCTCTCGCAGCTACACGCTGCTGCAAGACAATGAGTCTGTCTTCATCGGCTATCCGCTCAAGGTCTACAAACGCAAGCCGCTCACCGACACGCAGATTCGCGAGTTCCACGAGAAGAATCCGAAACAGATCATCGCGAAAATCCTTGAACACAATTACCTCGAGCTTGGCGACACGACGATGGAAGGAAAACGAGTGCGGGGGATCGAGCTTCGCGACCCCAATGCTTTTTCCGATGGCCAATCGTCCCCGCCGCCGCTCGATGATTTCAGCGCCCGCTTCTGGATCGACGTCGAAACACAATTGCCCGTGTGGATGGAGGTGAGTCTCGTACCCAAAGGATCGCAGATGCGACACACCGCGATCTGGGACCAGTTCCAGTGGGGCGTGGCGCTGGACCCGAACCTGTTCAAGCCCGTGATCCCCGCCGACTTCGAGGCTGATGCCATGGGGGAGGGACCGCGTCCCGATTCCACACCCGAGACCGGGCCGGCGGAAGCCTTTGCCGCCAATACACAGGCCGAGCCATACCTGGCTGACTTCAACCATCTGCACCTCCCGGACGTGAGCAAGCTGACGCTCCTCGGCGTCGATGTGAACGTCTCCGGGGCCAACGCGCGTTTGATCTCCCACGGCCAGATCTGGGAGTTCCAGGATACGGTCATGGCCACGTGGCCGCCCTTTGAACAGGTACGAGCTCAACTGCGACAGGAGCTTCAGGAGAAGCTCGGGGTCGATCGGCTTAGCGTCGATGAGCTCGTCACGACAGGGATCGCCCTGCGCGAGCGGTTCTGGGAAGTGGCAGGATGTTTCTCCGAGACCTCTTATCCCTACGCCTACGCGGCTCGGATCGTGACTGAGATGGCCCACGAGAAGGCCCCGACGAATCTGGCTGTCGCGGACCAGCTCGTCGAGTCAATCAGCACCTATGCCGTAGGACGGACCTGGCATGAGGATGACAGCCAGGAAGCCCCTAATCCCGTCTACGCCGGGTTGTTGACTGACCTCCGCATGGCCCAGTTCGAGCGGATCAAGAGCCTGATTGCCCAGGGACACATTCCCACGTGGAAGGACTTCGTCCGCGTGCACGATCTGGCCATCGTGCTCAGCTCGTATCGCGAGGACTACGCACAGGCTGCAGCGGTCACCCAGTGGTTGATCGGACAGGCGCCGACCGCAGGCTGGACGTACTACCTCGACTCATTGAAGAGCATGGAGCAGGCCTATTCAAGGGGTGAGGGATACCGAACCGGGCTGTTCATGTACGGCCCGGATGCCTTCCCGGCGGAGTTTCAGTACGCCCGGCGGCCCTTCTCCTTCCAGGGCCCGCGCCAGCGAGCCGAAACGCTCCTGCCGGCACACCTGCGTCACCTCAGAGGTTGGTAGCCGTCGATTCGGCCTCCAATCATCATGAAGAAGGGCCGGACCCCTACGTCCGGCCCTTTGCCTATCCTGCCCCTGAGGCCCAGCGGTCGGCCATCGCTTTCACAGACCGACGAAAGAATAAACTGGACAAATCGATAGAGATTTAGCAAATTCGTCTCGTTGGAGTCGTGGCCGGTGTCTCTGAAATCATGTGTGGTGCCCAGGGACTGGTGGGTGCCTTGACTAATCAAGGATGGGCACAGATGGTGCGTTCGTACTTTAGGGGCTGTAACCATGAGAAACTCTCGTAGATTCCTCCTCTGTGGGCTTTGGATCCTGGCGTTGCTTCTGGCGGTGCTTTCAACCGGCTGCGCAGCGTGACGATGGCCATCCTCTGAGCTTCTTGGCGATCGTCTGGCTTCAGAGGGGCGAGACGATGAAGTCAGGGAACGATGCTCCTGGACTGAGACCGCCCGGATACAAGCGGATTGCTGAGGACACCGCGTGGGTGGTCCTGCAGCCCGTCGTCCTCTTCGCGTCGGCGGGTCGCGCGGACATTGCGCGCGTCTGGCTTCTTTCCGCCGTGTCTCTCGGCTGTCTGTTCGTCGGTGGACTGATTGTGATCCTGGGCTCGCCGGAAATCATCAATCAAAGAGGCGAGAAGAAGC
>Ga0105100_10001541_pt1 | contig 13484 bp, 11 predicted proteins | sample PPLLak12cMay2015_2_FD_87033 | JGI IMG/M metagenome (GOLD analysis project Ga0105100, IMG submission 87033) | Freshwater sediment microbial communities from Prairie Pothole Lake near Jamestown, North Dakota, USA - PPLs Lake P8 Core (1) Depth... | ecosystem: Environmental > Aquatic > Freshwater >... | reverse complement strand
CGTCGTTCCCCTCAGGGGGTCAGCTGAGAGGAACGAAGCGCCGAGGGGGGAGCTTGACTCCCCCTGGAAGTGTCCCGTCTCTGCGGAGGACATTGGAAAGAAACTTGCGAGACGGGACACTAGATAAGAAGGGAGCGCAACTTTTCGGGCTCCGCCGTCGGCCGGGCGCAGCGATAGTTGGAACAGACATAAGCCGTTGCCTTATCGTCCAGAGCCCTCATCCCCGCCGTGAAGGGGGCCAGCTTCACGATCTCAGGCTCGTCCTCCTCTGTTGGCCGGAACAGCACGACCGCGTGGGGAAGGAACATCTTGCGCAGGACATCCAACATGGCCAGCGTATCGGGGGCGCCCGTCCTTCCCGCTATGACCACCTCCCGGCTTGGACCCAGCGCGAAGTCGAGCCCGCAGAGGAACTGCGTGTAGGCTGCCGGGAATTGAGTGATTTTTCCCGAGAACGCCTCGACGAGTCGACCCGCTCTTGCTTCGAACTCCGGCCGGCCAAGAAGCCGGCCGAGGCGCAGCAGGTTCGATGCCATGACCGAATTGCCCGAGGGCAGGGCGCCGTCATAGACCTCCTTCCGTCTCAACGGGAAGTCTCTGTGGAGGTCGGGCGAAGTGAAAAAGAAACCGCCGTTATCTTCATCCCAGAAACCGCGGATGAGATCCTCGCTGAGCTGGGACGCCCAAGAGAGATGGCCGGGTTCGAAAGTTGCCTGGTAGAGCTCGATGAGCCCCCAGATGAGGAAGGCGCGGTCGTCCAGAAAGGCCGGAATCGTCACTTCTCCTTCGGCCGAGCGATGATGGAGTCTTCCCTCGATCGTCATCCTGTCCCGGATAAACAGGGCGGCTGAGGCCGCCGCTTCAGCATAATCAGCGCGGGCAAAAGCCCTGGCCGCCTTGGCCAGCGCGGCGATCATCAGCCCGTTCCAGTCGGCCAGGATTTTCGTATCCTTGAGCGGATGGGGACGCTGCTCGCGCCGGCCCAAAAGCTTGGTTCTGATTGTGGCGATCTGTTCTTGGAGCTCCTCCTCCGAGATCCCGAGTCCGGCTGCGGCGGAGTCCGGCGGCTGGCCGAGATAAAGGATGTTCTTCCCCGAACGGCGGCCTTCCGGCCCGGTGAAGTTGCCCTCCGGCCTCAGGCCGAAGACCTCTCTGGCCAGCCTGGCCTCGGAAGGTGAGAGAACGGCCTCGATCTCGCCAAGTTCCCAGACGTAGAATTTCCCCTCCTCGCCCTCGCTGTCCGCATCCTCGGCGGTGGTGAACGCACCCTCCGGCGATCTCAGGTCGCGGCCGACGTAGGCCAGGACCTCTTCAGCCGTCCGCCGGTATTCATCCCGGCCGGTGAACTGGAAGGCTTCGGTATAAGCGATGGCCAGGAGAGCCTGATCATAGAGCATCTTCTCAAAGTGCGGGACGAGCCAGCTCCGGTCGGTGGAATAGCGGTGAAACCCGAACCCGAGATGATCAAAGATCCCTCCCCGGCGCATGGCCTGGAGGGTTTTCTCGACCATGGCCAGGGCCCTCTCGGCGTGTTTTCGCCGGGCTTGGCGCAGGAGAAAGGTCAGGTGATGGGGCGTGGGAAACTTAGGGGCCGAGCCGAAGCCACCGAATTCGGCATCGAACTGCCCGGCGAGCTCGGACTCGCCCTGCTCGAGGATGTCAACCGTCAACTTCTCGCCCTCCGGCACTTCTGAAGACTCTTCCAGCGCGGCCAGGATCCGGCCGGCCGAGCTCAGAAGGTCGGACCGCCGGTGTTTCCAGGCTTCGGCCACCCGGCCGATGACGTCTTTGATCCCGAGGAGACCGAAGCGGCTCTCTTTGGGGAAATACGTCCCGGCGAAAAACGGCCTCTTGTCGGGCGTCAGGATCACGGTCAGCGGCCATCCTCCGCCACCGGTCAGGAGCTGGCAGACCGCCATGTAGTGGGCGTCGATGTCCGGCCGCTCCTCCCGGTCGACCTTGATGCAGATGAACGCATCGTTCATCAGGCGGGCGATTTCCTCATCGGCGAAGGATTCCCTCTCCATGACGTGGCACCAGTGGCAGGTCGAGTAGCCGATGGAAAGAAAGACCGGACGGTCCGTTCGTCCGGCCTCCTGGAACGCCTCTTCGCTCCAGGGGAACCAGGAGACCGGGTTGTGGGCGTGCTGGCGGAGGTAGAGGCTCCTTTCCTGGATCAGCCGGTTGGCCCTTTTTCCGGACATGTCCCGTATTCTATCTGACTTCCCCGCCGAAGTCGAGTATTATGATGGGAATAGTAGTCTTTGAATGAGAAAAATGACGGCGGGGGATCGTTCCTAGGATTGTGAGCATTTCCCGGGAGCAGGTCGAGTCCTTCCTGGCCAAGTCGCTGCGCCTCATCGGCGAGGAGGTCTCCTCCAGCCGTGTTCTCCTCGCCCTCCTGGACAGAGACCGGAGGCCGGTCGGAACAAGATCCTGGCCCGGGCTGGACACTGCGTTCGAGGCTGCTTGTTCCGACTTGGCCAGCCGGGCGGCCGAGGAGAAACGGCCTTTCTTTGCCGGGAGCCTGCTCTGCCTGCCCCTGTTAAGCGGCGAGGTTCCCGTGGGGGCCCTCTGTTTGGGACGGGAGCCCGGGCAGACGCCCTATTCGGCCGCGGACCTGGAGTCAGTCGTTTTCCTGACGCAGTCATTCCCTGCCGTTATCAAGGACGGTCTTGATCTTGCCGGTCAGGCGGATTGCCCCATCCAGGCGTCAGGTTCTGACCCGCTCATCGGGGAGAGCCGGGCCTTCGCCGTGATCCAGACCCTGATCGAGAGAGTCAAGAACTCTGCTGCCCCGGTGTTCATCTATGGGGAGAGCGGCACCGGAAAGGAGCTCGTTGCCCGGGCCATTCACGGGCGGGGCACGCGGCGGGCCGGGCCGTTCGTCGCTGTCAACTGCGGGGCCATACCCGATCATCTCCTGGAGAGCGAGCTGTTCGGCCATGCCCGGGGCTCGTTCACTGGGGCCCTGCGGGATAAGACGGGACTGCTCGAGGAGGCCAACGGAGGGACCTTCTTTCTGGATGAGATCGGTGACTTGTCTCTGCCCCTTCAGGCGAAACTCCTGCGGCTGCTCCAGGAGAGGGAGATTCGGAGGGTCGGGGAAACCCGGACCCGGCGGATCGATGTCCGCTTTATCTCGGCCACCAACAAAGAGCTCGAAAAAGAGATCGAACAGGGCCGCTTCCGGATGGACCTCTACTATCGGCTGCGCATCCTGACCATCGAGGTCCCGCCCCTGCGGGAGCGGAGGCCGGACCTCCTTCTGTTGATCAATCATTTCGTCGACAAGTACGGCCGGGAGATGGGACGGGAAAAGACTTACGTCTCTCCCGGAGCGCTGGAGATGATGGTGAATTACTCCTGGCCCGGGAACATCCGGGAGCTCCAGAACGAGGTCCAGCGATGCCTCGTCCTGGCCGGAGGGGACCGCCTGATCCGGGAAGAGCACCTGTCTGTTAAGATCAATCCGCGGCGCGAGGCGGCCGCCCCGGTCACCTATAACTACTTCCTGGCCAAATCTGAGTTCGAGAAGAGGTTCATCCATCAGGCGCTAGTGCGCTTTGGCCACAACAAAGCGCGGACGGCAAAGGAAGTCGGCCTGACCCGGCAGGGACTTTTTAAGCTGTTGAAAAAACATAAGATCGGAGAGAACTCCGGGAGCTGAGAAAATCCCTCTTCCCAGTCTACTCTTTTTTTGTTAGATTGGGGTCGCCATGAGTGAAGGGAAAACGCAGGCCGGGGTTTTCGAGGTTGTCTGTCCGTGCTGCCAGTCTGTCCTCTGGGTGGATGGGGTCAGCCGGGAGATCGTCAAGACCGAGCGGCATGCGGCCAAAAAAAAAGGCTCATTGGACGACCTCCTGGAAAAAGAGAAGAAGCGCCGGGACGAGTTCGAGCGCAAGTTCGAGGCCACCGCCGAGCTCGAACGCCAGAAGAAAGAAAAAGCCAAGGAGGCTTTTGAAAAGGCTCTGGGAAAGGTCGGAAAAGAGGACTGAGATCCCCACGGCGCAGGCGCCCCGGGATGACAACGAGAGCCCGGCCGAACGTCGTCAGCTGCCGGCCTGGGTTTCGTCCTCCCGCTTCCTCGGGGCCATCGTGAACCCGGTGAAGCCGAAAGCGGCCAGGATCAAGAGCGCCGCCCAGCTGGCAATGGCCCAGGGAAGATAGCTCAGGACCGGCACCCCCAGCGCTCCCGTAATGTAAACCCCGGCCATGCTCCAAGGGACCAGCGGCACGATGATGCCGCCGCACTCGTCAATAATCCGCGACAGGTTCTTGGCCGCCAAACCCTTCTCTCTGAAGGCAGGCCCCAGCAGCTCTCCCGGGATGATGACCGAAAGATAGGAGCTCCCGGTGACGAGGGCCGTCACGACACAGGAGCCGATCGTCACCATGACCAGGCTGCCGACCTTCCTGGCCACTCTCATTATCCGGTCCAGGACGACGCCGAGCATGCCCGTCTTTTGCATGATGCCGCCGAAGCTGAAGGCCGTGAAGGCCACGAGCTGGGTTTCCATCATGCTCATCAGGCCTCCGCGAGTCAGGAGTGTGTCCACCGACTCGACCCCTGTCGCCGCAGGGTAACCGGAATTCACGGCCTGGGCGATCCGGACGATCGACTCCTTCTGGAAGACGACCGCCAGGAGCGCGGCCGTGAGCGATGAAAGGAGCATCCCCGGGATCGTCGGCTTCTTGGCGAAGGCCAGATAGAGCACGATGAGCATGGGAAGGAGCAGGAGGAGGTTGAACCGGAAATTCCTGCGGAGTGTGTCCAGGATGAGGTTCGTCGTATCGGTAGAGACCGTCCCCGCATCATACTTGAGCCCGACCACGAAATAGACGGCCAGACTCAGCAGCCACCCCGGAACCGCCGACCACATCATGTGCTTGATGTGGTCGAAGAGGTTGGCCCCCGCCGTCACCGCGGCCAGGTTGGGGATGTCCGAAAAGGGCGACATCTTGTCGCCGAAGTAAGCGCCGGCCACGATGGCACCCGCGGCGAGCCCCAGAGGCATCCCCAGTCCCATGGCGATCCCGATGAAGGCGACGCCCACGGTCCCGACCGTCCCCCAGGATGTTCCCGTGGCCAAAGCGGTAATGCTGCAGACGAGGCAGGCTGTGACCAGGAAGAATTTGGGTGAGATGAGCTTGAGGCCGTAGTAGATGATCATCGGGATCGTCCCGCTGGCCATCCAGGAGCCGATGAGAACACCCACGGTGAGCATGATCAGGATGGCCGGCATGGCCTTGGTGATGCTCTCAACGATTCCCTTCTGCATGTCCTCCCAGCGGAACTTGAGCAGAACACCGAGACATCCGGTCAGGAAGGCCGCGGCGATGAGCAGCACCTGGGGCCGGATCCCGTAGATCCCATAGCCCACTCCGAGGAGAAGCGCCATGCTGATGAGCGGCAGGAGGGCGAGGCCAAGGGTCGGGGTTTTGGCTCTCTCCACGATCAGTCTCCGCCGCCCCGGCTGAACGTGCCCCGGGCTGTGACCTTGCCCTCGGCCATCATGCGGCGGCCGAGCGCGAAGACATCGCGCAGCTCCCAGCTGCGGTCGAAGAGGGCCAGGTCGGCGTCCCTTCCTGGGCGCACCTCTCCCTTGGCCCGAAGCCCGTAGAAGGCCGAGGCATTGCTGGAGAAGAGTCTTGCCGCCTCCTCTGCTCCGATCGTCTGTCTCCGGAGAAGTGATTGAAATGTTCTGAGGAGGTCCCGCTGGGTGGCAATGGTCAGCCCGACCAGCTTTCCGGCACGGTCAAAGACCGGCAGGCTCCCGTTGCTGTCCGAGCTCACCATTAAACGCTCCACAGGGACCCGGCGCTCGAGGCACAAGGCGACGGCCTTTTCCACGCTCAGCTCCGGGTTTCCCGGCTCTGGTTCCGGACCGACGGTGAGGTCGATATGCCCGCCGGCCAGGGCCCACCGTATCGACTCTTCGAAGAGCTCGGGGTTCCGGTTCACATGGGTGGGGACCACTTGAGTCGGGGGGATCTCGGTCTCGCCGACAAGCCGGAAGAGAAGCGCCAGCCGCCCCGGGCCGTCGCCGAGATGGAGGTGCAGAATACCGGCCTTTCCTCCGAGCATCCCGCCCACCCGGCAATCGGCCGCCAGCCGGGCGATCTCCTCGAAGGTCGGCTGGGAGGAACGGTGGTCGGAGATGGCGATCTCGCCGGCGCCAATGACTTTGTCGATGAGGACGAGGTCGGAGCGGACACTGCCGGTGATGGACTTCGGCGGTATCTCGTAGGAGCCTGAAAATATGAACGTCGTTATCCCCTCGGCCTCCAGGGCCCGTGCCTTGGCCAGCAGCGATTCCATATGCCGGGTGGTCCCATCCGTTCCTAAACAGCCGATGAGCGCAGTCACCCCGGAGGCGATGATGTCTTCGACCCGGATTTCCGGCGCCCGCGTCGCCGGACCGCCTTCACCTCCCCCGCCCAGGATATGGACGTGGGGGTCGATGAGTCCCGGCATGACGGTCTTTCCCGAGGCGTCCAGGAGTTCGACCATCGGTCCCTCGATCTTTATTCTGCCCGGCTCCTCGATGGCGAGAATCTTGCCGCCGGCGATGAGAATGTCCTTCTCCCCTTGGTGTTCAGGGCCAAAGATGGTGCCGTTTTTAATCAGGGTAATCATCGTCTCCTCCCGGGTCATTTCTTCGATATACCACGACGGCGCCCCATGGTCAAACTTTCCGGGCCGATTCCTTTTGGCTTTCAATTTTGCTAAAATATCGGCGCCGAGCGCGGAAAATGGAAGACTACGAACGAGCCTTAAACCGCATAGAGCCCAGGATTCAGCGCTGGTTGAGCATTCTCCTCTTTGGCAAGAAGGTCGAAGTCCGGGGAGCGGAAAACTTCATCAAGGAAGGGCCCAACGTCCTCATCGGCAATCACTGCGGCGCCTTCAAAGACGTGGCCGTGCTTCTCCGCATCAGGCCGCGGATGATCTACTTCACGGCCAATAAACAGGTCTTCACCAAGGAAAGTCTCGACGGCCTGATGCAGAAACATCTCCGGCGGCATCTCAAGGAACTGGGACCGATGCTCAACTCCCTGGTCAGGCCTCTCAAAACCCGCCTCATCGACTTTATTTCCGAAAATATCAACGCGGTCGGGACCATCCCCGTCACCTTCGGATCCGGCAAGCGCGAAGCGATGGCACTGTGCGAGGACTACCTGAGGAAGGGGCGGGCCATCATCACTCTCCAGGGACGCGGACGAGTCCACCCTGACGCTCCCCATCCTTACGTCAATGTCTTCAAGAGGGGGGCGGCTATCCTGGCCTATGTCCTCTATAAAGAGGATGTCCTCGTCGTTCCGGTGACACCTCTGGCCTTCTTCGGCACACACAAGCTCTGGGTGACGCCTGGGACCATCAAGGTGAGTGTCGGTGCTCCCATGAACATCCTCCCCCACATGTCCGACGATTTCAACGAGAGCGTCGAGGGGTTTAGAAAAGCCCTCGAGGAACGGGTCAAGGCGCTTTTCCTGGAATTGATCAGAACCTGAAGATAAATCCGGCCGACCTTGACGATGACTCCCCGGCCGACGATCTGGATGCGGTAGGACAGAGGGGATGCTACTCCCGGCTCTCGTAGCGCGAGAGGATATCGTTGCTGACCTGCATGAAGAGGTTGTAGTTTATCTTGACGTCCTTCTCTCCCCGCAACTTATCGAGATAGGCCTGGAGGAACCTGTTTCTCTTGGCCTCGAGGAGATTCGTCAGCTCGGTCTGCCTGTTCTTCTCGAATTCCTCACGGCCGGCCTCTTTTCTCTCCAGGACCCGAACCAGCGCGTATCCGCTGGCGAACTCGACGGGCTCGCTTGTCTGATTTAGGGGAAGAGAAAAGGCCAGGCGGTCGATCTCCGAGTTTTCTCCGATAACCCCCAAGTATTGCTCTTTCTTGTGCTCGGCGACCGACTTGAACTCTAGCCCCAGCTTCGGGGCGACCTCTTCCCAGTTTTTGCCCTCCACTTGGGCCCGGGCTTCCTGAACCTTCTGGAGGGTGATTTCTTTCTGTCTGCTGGCCCGGAGGTCCTTCTCGACGTCCTGGCTCACTTCCTCAAAGGCGGCCGGCCTCGATGGTTCAATCTTCTCCAGTTCGGCGATCCCTGTCCCGGAGAAAGCGTAGATCGGAGGGGAGACCTGTTTTTCTTTGAGCCCGAAGAGCGCCTGACTTATCGAGCCCGCCGGGTCGAACTCCTCCAGGGCCTGGCCCTGCTTGAGAAGACCGGTGCTCTTGACCTTCAAACCCATTTTCTGCGCGGCCACGTCCAGGCTCTTCTCCCGGCGGGCGGCCTTTTCGACCTGGCCGATCCTCTGCTCTGCCAGCTCCCTGGCCTTCTGGTCTTCCAGGGTGGTATTGATACGCGCCTTGACCTCGTCCAAGGTCTGGGTTTCTTCGGGCTCCTTTTCGCTGACCTTGAGGATGGAGAAACCGTCATCCGTTTCGACAAGGCCCGACATCTGGCCGGCGGAGAGATTCTCTATTTCCTGCCTCTCCTTGGCGGAGAGGCTGCGCCAGTCTTCGAAACCCCAGTCCCCGCCCTCCTGGGCTTTCTCATCCTGGGAGGAGGCTCTGGCGATTTCGGCAAAGTCGCCTCCTGCAGTTAGGCGGTCCAGGATCGCCTGGGCGTCCTTTGCGGCAGCGTCCTTGTCTTTGCCGGCCATGGAGAGGAAGACCCGGCTGATCCTCGTTCGCTCGGGCTCTTTGAACTGGTCGAGGTTGTCATTATAGTACTTCTCGATATCGTCTTCGCTGACCTGGAATTCCTTTTTAAGGTCTTCGGTCAGCAGGAATATGTAAGACCCCTGCCGTCTTTCGGGCAGAGTGTATTTCGCCTTGTTTTTCTCGAAATAAGCGGCGATGTCGGCTGCCGCCAGGGTTTGTTCATAGGGGACCTTGCTCTCCTCGAGCATTAGGTATTCGATCTTGGCGCTTTCGTTCTGCTTCCTGTAATTCTCCCAGAGCTCTTCCGGAGTGGCGGTGATCCCGGCCGTCAGAAGCTGGATCAGCTTGTTGAGGATGATCTCCTCTTTGAGACCGTTTTCGAACTGCGGCAAGGACATCCGGTTGTACTCCAGAATCTGGCGGTACTCGTCAAAGCCGATGAATTTCCCGTCCCTCTGGAAGAGCGAGACAATCCGGTCCCGGATTTCCTGACTGGACGCCGTGATCCCCATTTCCCTGGCCTTTTGACCGAGCAGGTTCTGCTGGACCATCTGTTCGAGCACCTGCTGGGGAATATTGAGCTGCTGGATGAAGTTCTTGTTCAGGCCGCTGAATTCTTTCTGCATCGCCTCCAGCCGGTTGCGGAGAGCCATGAAGTAGGAATCCGTGGTGATGTGGTCCTTGCCCATGAAGGCGATGGTATCATCCTGGCTTTTTTCGCCCAGCCGGCCGGCGCCCCCCCAGATGGCGAAGATGGAGATGATGAAGGTGGCGATGACGATCCACAGCGTGGGCGCCAGAGCCTTGACGTTCTTTCTCATCGTCTTTAGCATGATCTCACCTCAAACATACACCCGCGATTCCCGCCGGCCTCCGGGCCTAGGCGCCTTTCAGCAGCTTCCGGGCGATGACGAGCCGCTGGATCTCCGAGGTTCCTTCGTAGATCGAAAGGACGCGGGAGTCCCGGTAGATCCTCTCGATCGCGTATTCCTTGGAATAGCCGTAGCCGCCGTGGATCTGCAGAGCCAGGTAGGCGATCTTGTTGGCGGCCTCGGACGTGAAGAGCTTGGCCATGGCCGCTTCCTTGGCGAACGGCCGTCTCCGGTCGTAGAGATCGGCCGCCCGGTAGGTCAAAAGGCGGCCGGCCTCGAGGAGTGTAGCAATGTCGGCTATCATGAACTGGAGCGCCTGGAACTCGGCGATTTTTTTGCCGAAAGCTTCCCGTTGTTTGGCGTAGCCGACGGCCAGCTCGAGGGCCTGCTGGGAGAGACCGACAGCCTGGGCGGCAATCCCGATGCGGCTTCCGTCAAGCCCGGCGAGGGCGATGGCCGCACCCCGGCCCTCATCCCCGAGCCGGTTTTGGACCGGTACCCGGCAGTCTTCGAGAGTGACCATGGCGGTCGGAGAAGAATAGAGTCCCATCTTTTCTTCGATCTTGGTTACCCTGAACCCGGGAAATCCCTTTTCCACGATGAAAGCGCTGAGCTTCGGCGTTCCGGTCTCGGCTCCCGTCTGGGCGATGATGATCAGGGCGTCGGCTTCGCCCCCGGTGGTCACCCAGGCCTTGGTGCCGTTCAGGATGTATTCATCGCCCGACCTCACCGCCTTGGTCTTCAGGCTGGTGGCATCCGATCCGGCCCCGGGCTCAGTCAGTGAAAAAGCGCCCAGGATCTCTCCACGGGCGGCCGGCGGAAGGTATTTCTGTTTTTGGAGGTCGGACCCGAACTTCAGCACGGAACCGCAGAAGAGCGAGGCATGAACACTGACGATGACGCACACGGAGGGCGAAACCCTGGCCAGTTCTTCCAGCGCCAGGATGAAGGAAAGATAGTCCGTCCGGTTGCCCCCGAGCTCCGCGGGGACGGTCATGCCGAGGACCCCGATCCCGGCCAGTTCGCAGATGATCTCCTTGGGGAACACGTGTTTGTCCTCGAAGGCGCCGATCTTCGGGGCGATCTCCTTCTGAGCGAAATCCCGGACCAGGTCCCGGAGCATGATTTGGTCTTCGCTCAATTCGAAGTTCATCGTTTCCTCCCCGGCGGCCGCCCGGCCTTCTGAAAAAGAGGACGCAGGCGGTCATAGGTGCTGTCAAGGTCTTCGATCAGAACCCGGGTTTGGCTGACCAGAGGCATGAAGTTCGAATCGCCGTGCCAGCGGGGGATGACGTGGAGATGGCAGTGGCCGACCACTCCCGCCCCGGCGCTCTGGCCCAGGTTCATCCCCGCGTTGAACCCGTGGGGACGGCAGGCCTTCCTCAGGATCTTCAGGCTCAGCTGGAGCAGGCCGGCCATCTCCGAACTGACCTCCGGAGGCATCCTGTCGAAGGCGGCCGTGTGCCGGAAGGGAGCGATCATCAGATGGCCGGGAGTGTAGGGAAACTTGTTCAAGAGCACGAAATTGTGTTTTCCCCGGTAGAGGATGTGGGCGGCGCGGTCGTCGCCGGCCTTCAGGGCGCGGCAAAAAACGCACCCCCTCATCCGGCGGACCTGCCGCACATAGGGACCTCTCCAGGGTGCCGAGATGTATTCCATCAGGAGTTGATCAGCTCCTTGAGAAGCTTGCTTGGCTTGAAATAGAGGACCTTCTTGGGCGGGACCTTAACCGGTTCTCCGGTCCGCGGATTCCGCCCCGACCGGGAGGTTCTTTTACGGAAGCGGAAGCTTCCAAACCCCCGGATCTCGATCTCCTCTCCCTGCAGGATGGCCTCTTTTATCGAATGGAAAAAAAGGTTGACGCCCTCTTCCGCCTCTTGCTTGGGGATATCCATCTCCCGGGCAAGCTTGTTGACCAGGTCGGCCTTAATCATTTTTTTCCCTCCTTTTCCTTGGCTGCTTTTTTCGGGGGTGCGATTTTCTTGAACCGATCCCCCATGATATCGCCCAGGGTGAGCCTGTTGTCCTGGCTGCTGACGTATCTCTGGTATTCAAGCTTCTGGAGCTCGAGCTGGGCAAGGCGGAAACTCAGGGAGATCTTTTTTTCCCGAGGGTTCATCTTGATGATCTTGGCGTTTCTTTCCTCGCCGATCGAGAAGGCCTCGGCGGCATTCTCGATCTTTTTTTCGTCGAGCTCGGAGAGAAAGACCACGCCCTCGATCCCGGGAGTGATCTCCACGAAGACGCCGAAGTCGGCGATCCGGACGATCCGGACCTTGACCAGGTCGCCGACCTTCTGGCGGCCGAAGAAGTCCTCCCAGATGTCGCCCCCGAGTTGCTTGATTCCCAGCGAGACCTTCTGCTTCTCCACATCGATGTTCAGGATCACAGCCTCGACTTCCTGGCCAACCTCGAGCTTGTCCCGGGCGTGCTTGACTTTCTCCCAGGAGATATCGGAGATGTGGATGAGGCCTTCGACACCGGGCTGGACTTCCATAAAGGCCCCGAAGTCGGTGATGCTGGTGATCTTTCCCTTCACCCTGGAGCCAGGGCTGTATTTCTGCCGCAAGAGCTCGAGAGGATGCGGACTGGCCTGCTTGAGGCCCAGGGAGATGCGCTTGGTCTCCGGGTTGATGTCGAGCACAGAAACTACGACATCTTCTCCCGAGGAGAGGAGCTTCTTGGGGTGGATAAGCTTCCGGGACCAGGACAGGTCCGAGATGTGGACCAGCCCTTCAATCCCCTTCTCCAACTCGACGAACGCCCCGAAATCGGTCAGGCTGACCACCTTGCCCTTGACTTTCTGGCCGACAGCATACTTGTCCCGGATGCTCTTCCAGGGGTCTTCGGTGAGCTGCTTATAACCGAGGGAGATGCGCTCGTCCTTTTCGTTGAAGTCGAGGATGACGACCTCAACTTCCTGGCCGGTCTCGAAGAGATCGGAGGGATGGCCGATCTTCCCCCATGACATGTCGGAGATATGGAGGAGGCCCTCAACGCCCCCCAGGTCAATGAAAGCGCCGAAGCTGGTCAGGGACCGGACCTGGCCCTTGACTTTTTCCCCTTTAACCAGCCGGCCGAAGACCCTTCTCTTTTTTTTCTCCCGCTCGTCCTGGAGGAAGAGCTTTCGCGAGACGACGGCATTTTCGGTCTTGCGGTCGAACTTGATGACCTTGAATTTGAAGGTCTGACCGAGGAGCTTGTCCGGTTCCTTGACTATCTTAACGTCCGCATGGGAGTCGGGCAGAAAGGCGTCGATGCCCACATCGACGGTGTAGCCGTTATTGATTTTCCCGCTGATCTTTCCGGGCACGAAGCCCTGGGTGTTGAAGGCTTTCTCCAAGTGGTCGAGGGCCCGCAGCGTGTCGGCCCGCTTCTTGGATAGGATGAGGTATCCCTCCTTGATATCCGTTCTTTCCAGGATGGTTTCGATCTCGTCTCCGGGCTTCAGCTTCTTGACTTCCTGTTCGGTAAACTCTTCGACGGGGATGACGCCCTCGGACTTGAACCCGATGTCCACGAGGACGCCCGTGGGTGTGGCCTTGATCACCCTGCCCTTGATGATTTTGCCGGGCGTGATCTCCTTGGCGCTGAACTGGTACTTGTCCAGAAGATGTTCGTAGTCTTCGGAGGAGATCTTTTCCTCCCTGTCCGCTTGTTTCTTTAGCTCTGCCATTGGATGATGCTCTCCCTCTGCGATTGGTGTTCAAAGCCACTCCTGATCTTGGCCACGGCTTCCTCGATGGCCTCGGGCGGAGTGGACGCTCCCCCGGAAATGCCGATTCTCCTCGCTCCCCTCAGTAGTCGCGGGCTGATCTGGCTGGCGCTCTCGATGAAATGGGTGTTCGGCTGCACCCGTTTCGATATCTCGTATAGCTTGCGGGTGTTGGAGCTGCTCTTGCCGCCGATGATGAACAGGATGTCGACGCGGGCG
>Ga0105100_10001538_pt1 | contig 13493 bp, 12 predicted proteins | sample PPLLak12cMay2015_2_FD_87033 | JGI IMG/M metagenome (GOLD analysis project Ga0105100, IMG submission 87033) | Freshwater sediment microbial communities from Prairie Pothole Lake near Jamestown, North Dakota, USA - PPLs Lake P8 Core (1) Depth... | ecosystem: Environmental > Aquatic > Freshwater >... | reverse complement strand
CTTTTATTTTATCTACAATCTCAGCAATTTTCTCTGACATTTTTTTCTCCTACTAAATTTTATTAATAAATTACTATGCTGCTCTCTTAGATATCTGATCTATAACTGAAACCAGATTACTAATGACGGCATTAATTGTCCCTACAATTCCCGAAGCCGGAGAACTCAGGCTACTCATAATTCCGGCTATTATATCGTTCTTCGACGGAAGCGAAGCTAATTCATTCAGCCTTTTCCCATCGAAGAATTCATTTTCAATATAACAGGCTTTAAGGGACAGTTTCTGCGAAGCATCATTATATTTTTTGATTATCTTCGCGGGAGCAACCGGGTTATCGGATGCAAATGCATATCCAGTCATTCCAGCTAAATGTTCTGCAAGTTTATCATACTTCCCTGCTTCCTCCAGGGCTCTTTTAAAAAGAGTATTTTTAATTACCTTATAGCGGACACCCTCCTTCCGGAATTCATTCCGAATTGTACTGATATCAGCGACAGTAATTCCAGAGTAGTCAGTTAAATAGATTGCAGATGAATTCTCAATCATTTCTTTTACTTCGGAAATGATTTCTGTTTTTTCATCTTTGTTCATTTTTATTCCATAACTTGATTATATAAATCGAGTTGGTTTAGAAGCATTTTTTTTTGTGCGTAAACTTTTAGTTAACCGAGATTTCTTCTTTAGATATCTTGAGGCCAGGGCCCATTGTGCTTGTTAAATAAAGACTTTTAACATATTGGCCTTTGGCAGATGAAGGTTTTAACTTTATAATCGTATTTAAAAATGCTTTTGCATTTTCTTCAAGCTTTTCCGCTTCAAAATTTAATTTTCCTAAAGAAGTATTTATAATACCGGTTTTATCAACTCTAAATTCAATTTTTCCTGCTTTAACTTCCTTTACAGCTTTAACAACATCCTGAGTTACGGTACCGCTTTTAGGATTCGGCATTAAACCTTTGGGACCCAGGATTTTTCCCAGCTTTCCAAGCTCTCCCATAACATCCGGTGTTGCAACAATAACATCAATATCGGCCCATCCTCCTCTAATCTTTTCCAGGTAATCCTCAAACCCGGCAAAATCAGCACCGGCATCAAGCGCTTCCTGAGTTTTCGAACCTTTTGCAACTACTAAAACTCTAATTTCTTTTCCCGTACCATTCGGCAGCGAAACAGTTCCTCTCACCATTTGATCTGCATGCCGCGGATCAACACCCAGTCTTATTGCGCAATCTAGGCTCTCGGTGAACTTAAGCTTTGAATTATCCTTTAACAATTTAATCGCTTCCAAAAGAGAATATTCTTTATTTGTATCGATCTTCCCGAGAATTTCTTTAGTTCTTTTTGTTTTTCTCATTTTTAACCTGCTGCTGATACGTTATTTAATCTTCCACCGTAATGCCCATGCTTCTGGCTGTACCGGCAATCATACTCATTGCATGATCAATATCGAAAGCATTTAAATCGGCCATTTTAAGCTGAGCAATTTCTTTAACTTGATTCTTACTTACTTTAGCTACTTTATTCCTGTTCGGTTCGTTAGAACCTTTTTCAGCTTTTGCGGCTTTCAAAAGCAGAACGGCTGCGGGCGGAGTTTTTGTAATAAAGCTGAAAGATTTATCTGAATATACAGTTATGACAACAGGAATAATAAGTCCTTCTTTATCTTGTGTCTTTGCATTAAACTGTTTGCAGAATTCCATTATATTAACTCCTTTTTGTCCTAAAGCCGGACCAACAGGAGGGGAAGGATTAGCTTTACCGGCCGGGATCTGAAGTTTAATATAACCTGCTATTTTTTTTGCCATAGAATTTCCTGTTAAAATTAAATACTATATTATCTTTCTAATTCAGCTTGAACGAAGTCAATTTCCACGGGAGTTTTCCTTCCGAAAATAGAAACCATAACTTTTATTTTCATTTTTTCTTCGTTTACTTCCTGCACCGTACCGCTGAAGTTGTTGAACGGCCCGTCAATTATTTTTACAACATCCCCGGTTCTAAAAATAGTTTCCATTCTTTCGCTGGTTTCATCCTGAGTAATTCTTCCGACTATTCTTTTCACTTCTTCAGGCTGGAGCGGATTCGGGTTGTTCTTTGTACCTAGAAATCCCATAACCGAAGGTGTGTTCAGGATAAATTCTTTCACCTGATTATCAAGCTCTGCCTGAACGAGTAAATACCCGGGGAAAAAGTTTTTAGTTTTGCTTTTCTTTTTCCCGTCTTTAACTTCGAACACTTTTTCAGTCGGAACAAGGATATCCTTTATTTTAAAACGAAGATTTTCGTTATCGGATAATTCCGATTCGAGAATAGTTTTCACCTTATTCTCGTGTCCGGAAAAAGTTCTAACTACATACCATCTGGCATCCATAATCACGCTTAAAAAATTCCTTGAAATAATTTTGTAACAGCCATATCAATTACATAAGTGAACGCAGCAATAATCAGGCAGACAACTATTACTATTGTAGTTGATTCTTTAAGTTCTTCCTTTGTCGGCCATGTAACTTTTTTCATTTCTTTGATTACATCTTCGACGAAAGCTATAATTTTTTGTTTCATATTCTTTAAATAATTTTATGCGCACGTCAGGAGGGACTCGAACCCCCAACCTGCGGTTTTGGAGACCGCTGCTCTAGCCAATTGAGCTACTGACGTAACTGAATTTATTTCGTTTCTTTATGAATTGTATGTTTCTTATCCCAGCGGCAGTATTTTTTATACTCAACTCTTCCGGAATGCGTTCTTTTGTTTTTAGTGGTGGTGTAATTTCTTCTTTTACACTCTGTACATTCTAATGTTATTATTTCTCTCATAAATTTTAATTTTTAATTTTTATTAACGGTTAATCACCGGTTTATCATTTTTGAGCTGACGACCGGGATTGAACCGGTGACCTCATCCTTACCAAGGATGTGCTCTACCAACTGAGCTACGTCAGCCGTTGGTTCATGCTAAAATTTTTTTGCCCTGAATTTTTCAGAATATACGAGTAGAATTTCATGAGCGGGAGACGGGACTCGAACCCGCGACCAACAGCTTGGAAGGCTGTGACTCTAGCCAACTGAGTTACTCCCGCATCTCTGAAAAGAATTTTATATATGTCAGCTGGATTTTAAACATTTGATTACCGGGAAACTTTTTTTATTTCCCGTTCAACATTTTTAATAAGAACAATTTTATTATTCAGATTAGAAACGAACGAACAAAAAAATAAGGGAAGTAAGATTTATTATTGTAAAATTAATTCCCTTAATCCTATATCTCATTTTTTAATTTCCGTGGGCGGCGAGGGATTCGAACCCCCAAAGGCGTCAGCCAACGGATTTACAGTCCGCCCCGGCTCTCCAACTCCGGCGTCCGCCCTAAAATAATAAACGAGCAATAAATATATTCGTAATCCCGCTAAAATGCAAACTATTATTGAGTATATAAAACTGAAAAATTTACATTATTGAAACTATTTGATCCTTTCGATGTGTTTATGAAAGTGAGGTCTTTTGAACGCTAAAAAACCATTAATTTAATGGTTCCACAACTCTCTGTCCAAGCTTCTATACTGAATTGCTTCACTTATATGCTGCGGAAGAATATTATCCGAAGAATCAAGGTCGGCAATGGTTCTGCTGACTTTTAATATTCTGTCGTATGCTCTTGCGGATAAACCCAATTTTGTCATTGCCATTTTAAGAAGTTCTGCTCCGACCGGATCCAGTTTGCAATATGTCCTTACTTCTTTGGAACCCATGTCTCCGTTATTATATATATGCTTTAAACCTTTAAATCTTTCCAATTGAACTTTCCGTGCGGCAATTACTCTTTCTCTAATAACCGAAGAAGATTCACTTTTTGTTTCCGCAGACAGCTCTTTATATTTCACTGCAGGAACTTCGATATGAATATCAATTCTATCCAGCAAAGGACCGGAAATTTTCGCCATATATCTTTGAATTTGCGGCGGAGCGCAGGTACACTCCTTATTCGGATCAGTAAAATAACCGCATGGGCATGGATTCATCGCACTTGCAAGCATAAAGTTTGCGGGAAATTCCAGCGTCAATTTAGATCTGCTCACGGTAACTTTGGAATCTTCAAGCGGCTGACGCAAAACTTCAAGAACATTTTTCTTAAATTCAGGCAGCTCGTCTAAAAACAGCACCCCATGATTAGCAAAAGAAACTTCTCCGGGCCTTGGAAATGAACCGCCTCCTACAAGAGCGGCATCGGACACAGTATGATGAGGATTCCGGAATGGTCTTTCAGTTACGAGTGCTTTATCCTTCGAAAGAATACCAGCAACCGAATGAATCTTTGTTGTTTCAAGTGCTTCTTCAAAAGTCATCGGGGGCAGAATAGTCGGCAGCCTTTTGGCAAGCATTGTTTTCCCCGAACCGGGCGGTCCTATCATTAATATATTGTGTGCGCCTGCCGCTGCTACTTCTAAAGCCCTCTTCACATTCTCCTGTCCTTTTACATCGGAGAAATCAAGATGATAAATATTAACTTGTGAAAATAATTCTTCTCTGTTTGTTATAACTCTTTCGGGCTGCAGGTTTCCGTTAAGAAAGCTGACAACATCTTCAAGATTATCCATTCCGTAGACTTCTATATCATCGACAATTGAAGCCTCCTTTGCCGAATCAACAGGCAAAATAATTCTTTTAAAACCTTTTCTTTTAGCTTCAACCGAAATAGGAAGCGCTCCTTTGATCGGTCTAAGTTTCCCGTCAAGCGAGAGTTCACCAAGGAGAACCGATTCCGGTATAAGATTTTCATTCACATGATCTGTAGCCGCAAGTAATCCGATTGCAATGGGAAGATCAAATGCACTCCCTTCTTTTTTAATATCAGCCGGGGCGAGATTAACAGTAATTCTGCTCGGTTTAATTTCAAAATTGCTGTTTTTGACTGCGGCAGTTACTCTTTCCCTGCTTTCCTTAACTGTATTGTCGGGCAGCCCGACGATTGTAAAACCCGGTATTTGTCTTTCAACATTAGTTTCCACTTCAACTAGATATGCATCAATGCCGTATGTCGTACTGGAAATTATTTTTGCAAGCATTCTTTATCTTTAAATTTTAATTATTCTTTTCCTGAAGAATATCCTTATAGAATTCACTATTGTTCAAATGAATTCTAAAGAATTACTTTGTTAAAATCATTTTTTTTATTTCAGAATATATAGGAGTGTCAACTTTATACAAATAAATTCCCGAGGGCAGCCCTGTCGCATCGAAGGAAAACTTGTGCTTCCCCTTTCTTAGAAAACCTTTATGGATTTTTGCGATTTCTCCCCCTTCCAAATTATAAATTGTAATTTCAACCTCGCTGTCTTCAAACAATTCAATAAACATACTTGTTTTAGGATTAAATGGATTCGGGAAATTCTGCTCTATAAAAAACGGGGTTAAGATGCCCTGCCCAACTTTAACTTGAGAAGAATAAATAATACTCCCGTCTTTATTTATCTGTTTCACCCTGTAATATACAATATCAGAGTTGTCATCTTTCTTATCAAGATAAGCATAAACCTTTTCACCGGAATTTTCCGCTCTTATTGAAAATATTCCCGTAAAAGCTGAATTTCCTGAAGACTTTTCCAATACATAGGAAGAAGCCTGCCTGAAATCTCCGCCGGACCATTCTAGCTGATACATTCTGCTCATAACAGAAATATTTAATTCCGGGGCACGTGCAAAAATAGGGGCATCTGATTTTACGAGCTGGGTTCCGTAGAAGTTAGTTTTTATTCGATCCTGATTTAGATTTTCATCCGGATTATCGAAATTAAACTGGCAGATGACCTCTGAACTGCCGGATATGAAATTCAAATAATTAAAATTCTCCACAGATGTTTCAATAGAATTGTTCAGTTCAATGAATCTTAAAAGATCAATTTGAAAAACAAATTCATCGGAATTATTATTAAAAACGAATTCCAAATCTCCCGGCCGGGTCAGTTCGGACAATTCATTTTTCGAGAGCAGATCCCCGTTGCAATAAAAGGAGATGGTTTTTTTCTCGAATAAAAAAACAATTCCAAAGTGATACCATACATTTTTGCTGATGAAAACCGATTTTAATTCTTCAAAACTAATTTCATTCGATTGAACCGACAGCATCTGAAAATCATTTGTGGAAAGATAAAATTCATCATGAAAACTCACCCTGTTTTTAACGGTCAAAAAAGTCAAAGGCAGACCGGAAGCTTTAAACCAAAATTCAGCCAGAAGCGAATCGGTTTTTATTTCAGGAAATGACACTGAAAAAACGGATGAATTTTTAAATTGAAGGGTTTTGCCTGCATTCTTCTGCGGTTTATAAAACTTAAGATCTGCTGAAATCGAATTATCGGAGTTTAAATCTTCCAAATAACCGAGGATTCTAGTGCTGTCTTTGAATATGCCGATCATTTTAATAGTTGATTCGGTAACGTCCTCGGCTTTTAAATTTAATGTTAATTGAAAGAACTCCCCAAGTCCCGGCTTGTTTTCATTGAGGTAAATTTCCGCTTTATATACATGCCCGCTGTAACCTTCAAGTGAAGTAGATTTAAACGGAACATTATTAGAAGAATAGAATGATTTAAACTTTATCTTCGCAAGATCAATATAATCTTCGGTAATAAAATAGAATTCAAGGCGATCTGCACTCACGTAAGTATTGGCAATAATTACAGAAAGTTCGAAAGCAGAATTAATCGGTATGAATTCGGGATAAAGTAATCTATAATTTTTTTCGTCATCTTGAGTAATACCGGGAACAGAAAAAAACAAAATAAATATTAAACAGTAAAAATTTTTCATAAAATTCCGCTGACAACAAGAGGGATTTGTTGAGCAAATGAATAACTATCTTAAGCCCTCATAAAATATATTTATGCACTTGTCTTACCGGAACTAATAGCCAATTCATTAATGACAAAAGGAGTTGAAATAATTAAAGCCTAATAAAAATATAAAAGAATAAACCAGGTTCATTAAAAAGGTACCAATTTGATCTGCTATTGTCAAACACGCAAAATGTTCAAAAAAATCAATTTTATTGCTATATGATGAGAATTTAATCATTCTTCAGCATTAGTTTATTAAATTTTTTACAAAAATAATATAACATAATCATCAGTTCCGGCCGAATGCCTGATTACTTATTATAACTTTTGTCAGTGAGATTTCGGCTAAAACTTCAGCAGCAATTTCCAAGATCTGCTTTGAAGTCACCGAATCAATTTTTTTTATCATTTCATCAACTGATATTAATCTGTTAAAATAAAGCTCGGAATTTGCCATTCTGAACATTCGTGCAGTGGTGCTTTCAAGGTTCAGCAGCATTCCGCCTTTCAGATATTCCTTTGCTTTTTTTAATTCACGGTCTGATACTTTTTTCTCACGGAGTTTCTTAAGTTCGGAGAATAAAATATTAATAGCTTTCTCCGCTTGCTTTTCATTTGTAGAAAGGTAAATCCCGAATGATGAAACATCGTAAAAGGAGTTTAGGAATGAATTGAGCTGGTATGCAATTCCGTTTTTCTCCCTGATTGATTGAAACAAACGTGAACTGCTTCCCTCGCCCAAAATATGGGACAGGATATTCAAAGGAATTCTTTTCTCATCTTTATGCCCGTAGGAGGCTCTCCCGACAATTATATGAACCTGCTGTATTTCTTTTCTTGTAAATTTGTTCGGTGCAGCCGCTGGTAGGATATATTTTCTCCGATGATTCTTTTGTCCCAAATCTTTAGTGAAATATTTTTCCGTTAGTTTAATAAGGTAACTATGATCAACCGAACCGGAAGCGGCAATTGTCAGGTTATTAAAACCGTATTTTTCGTTTATAAAATTAAACAGATCGTCCTGCGTAAAACTTTTGATATTGCTTTCTACTCCGATTATGGGAAGGCCAAGTGAATTCCCGGCATAAATTGTTTCTTCAAATTTATCGAAGATGAGTTCTTCGGGGTTATCATTGATATCCAGAAGTTCGTCAATTATCACCCCCGCTTCTTTTTCAATTTCGCTCTTCTTAAATGAAGAGTTCTGGATCATATCGGAAATTACGTTAAAGGTACGCTGAAGATGCTGGCTTAATCCTCTCCCGTAATAGCAAGTGTGTTCTTTGGAAGTAAATGCATTAAGGTATCCCCCGTACCCTTCAATTTCCTCAGCAATTTTTTTGGCGGAACGTTTTTTAGTTCCCTTAAAAAGCATATGTTCAATAAAATGGGTGATGCCGTTGTTCTTCCTGTTCTCGTCTCTGGAACCTACATTAAACCAGAATCCGAGCGAGAAAGACTTTACGTGCGGAATAAATTCCGAAATAATCTTAACTCCGGAAGGGAGTATTGTTTTATTGTAATTAGGCAAATTATTAATAAAGTGTTTAAATAAGGGAGCAAAATATAGATAAACACCGGCCGTTAATCAAGGAAAGAAATGCAGTTAGAGAGTTTCAGCGGATACTATTTGACAACATCGGCTTTGGTATATTTTTCCAGATATTTTTTATAGAAAATGCCGATATTTTCATAAGCTTTTTCAAGAGTTTGTTCATTAGGCAGAAAGACTACCCTAAAATGCTGCGTACCGGGAACCTGCCCGAAACCGCTTCCGGGTACAACTACGACACCTGTTTCTTTAATCAGCTCCGAAACAAAGTGGCTGTCACTCTGATCCATGTGCAGACGCGGGAAAGCATAAAATGCTCCTTCCGGTTTCACACATGATATTCCCGGGATTGAGTTGAGCATAAGTACCGTTATATCTCTTCTGGCAGTTAATTTTTTCTTTGCTTCAGTTAAATGTGATTGATCCCCCTCTAAAGCAGTCTTTATTGCATACTGCTCCGGATGATTTGCCGAAAGTCGTGCACGAAGAATTTTATTTATCGCTTCAATATAGTTTTTCAATACCGACTGATTGCCGCTCACTATCCCCCAACCTATTCTAAAGCCAGGTACAAAATAGTTTTTTGAAAGTCCGCCAAATGTAATGCATGAAGCATCTTTATTTAATGAGGCAACTGAAATATGATTTTTCCCGTCAAATAAAAGTTTATCATATATCTCATCTGCAAAAATTATAAGATCATTTTCCAATGCAAGATCAATAATTTTCTGCAGAGTATCGGACTTATACAATGAGCCTGTAGGATTATTCGGATTAATTAATATTATTCCTCTTGTATCCTTATTTATTTTATTTTTCATATCATCAACATCAGGCTGCCAGCCGTTGCTTTCATCTAAATAGTAAGGATTTTCCATTGTTCTCAGCTTGCTGGCAATTGCGGTATATAAAGGATAACCGGGAGTAGGAGTTAAAATATTTTCTCCTTCATTAACAAGTGCCGTTAAACAGATATCTATAGCCTCACTAGCGCCGGTAGTTACAAAAATGTCCTGAACACTGCTAATGTTTTTTCTATCTGCTTCCGCTTCAATTGCTTTAACTGCTTCGCTTATTCCGGAAGAAGGAGCATAGCCATTTTTATTTTCAAGCATGGCTTTGAATGTAGTATCTATAATATGTCTGGGTGTTACAAAATCGAAAAGGTTGGGATCGCCAATGTTAAGATACAGCATTTCTTTCCCCGATTTTGCCACCTGGTTTGCCAAGACAACTATATCACGGACAGCATATGTTATGTTTTCAGTCCTTAAAGCGGGTTTTATTTCCTTTTGAGAATTCATACCTTGATTAAAGTTCCTTTAAAATTTCATTATAAACTTAATCCATTTGCCAGTTACTATCAATTTATAAATTATCTTACTTTGCCCTTCAAATTTCTATTTAATTCTGAATTTACTAAAGATTTTCAGGATAATTATTTAAGTAATAAAATCTCCGGAAACATGTAATTTTAACCTGAAAGCAGAATAATACCCCGGTTATAAAACTTCCTTTTCCGCTATGTTATAATATATTTGTAGAAAACAATATTATTTAATCCCGCCTAAAGTAATTTTTACCTTTTGATCATTTTTAGAAAGAAAAATAAGATTACTTAAATATATATAAGCAACTTCATAGCGGATATAACCTACCATCGGCTTCATCAATAAAATGAATGGTACTAAAATTGTTAAGTATCTATAAAAATTTTATTATCAGCAATTTGAAGGGAATTTGGTTTGATCACAAACAGCAAATCATCCGACAAAGAGCTAATGCTTGAAATAGCGAACTTTGATTCTGACGCTTTAAGTCAGCTTTACGACCGGTATTCAGCATTGCTTTATACATTAATAAATAAAATAGTTGGAGATCAGAAGACCGCAGAGGAAACTCTCTCCAATACTTTTTTAATCATCTGGAAAAGGGGTAAGATTTTCGATTCCGGAATAGATAATGTTTATGCATGGCTGATGCTGCTGGCCAGGAATAAAGCTATTGATGTTCTTAAGAGAAAGAGAGGAGACCATGGTCTTCCCGAATATACCGACGACTATGAAATTAATCAGATTATACCAAAACTATCACCCGAAATTGGAGCTCTGGAGCTTGAAAATGTATTGAAAATGAGTGAAAAGGTTAAAGGAATAATAAACAGTCTTACCGATGCACAGAAATTGGTTTTAAATTTATCCTATTATGAAGGATTAGGCGATAAAGGTATATCCGGAAAACTAAAAATCCCTGCTTCAACTGTAAAGATAAAACTGCAGTCCACAATGGGGATTCTTATGCAAAAATTAACAAATTAAAGATAGAAAAATGGAAAAAGAAAAAGCATTAGAGTTAATAAAACTCGAAGTACTGGGCTGCCTGGATTCACAGGATTCATCGGCACTTGCAGCATCCAAACAGAGTGATAAGTATTTTCCATGGAAAGGGTTTGGGGAATATCAGAACTTAATAGCGCTTTTGCCCCTTTCTTTACCGCTTCAGCAGCCTCCCGCAAATTTAAAAGAAGAAATAATTCAGAAATTAGTAAAGATAAAAGAAGAAATAGAAAGCAGGAAACCTAAACCTGAGATTAAAGAAGAAGAGGAAATTGAATTTGTAGAACTGGAAAAAGAACCGGAGCCGAAACCTTTTTCATGTCCCATTCCTTTTAAAGATCCGGATTTAGAACCGGTTCAGCCGATTCATAAAGAGAGAGTCCTACAGCCTATTAAGGAAAAAGAACCAAAGATTGAACCCGCTCCGATTATCCATAAGGAAAGAGAGCATCTCGAAAAAGTAATTAGGGAACCAATTAAACCGCCGGTTAGAGAGGAAGAAGTCCCGGTAAAAAGCGGTTCTTCGAAAAAAACTATGCTCATTGCAGCAGCAGCAGCTTTCGTAATTATAGCCGGAGTTTTTGCTTATCTTAATTTGTCTGGAGGCAAGGCGCCAAAAACCGAAGTAGCCGATAATTTGACAAACAACGTAGTCCAACCGCCGCCTCAGGGTTTAAGCACTGAAACAAACACCCAAACGGAAAATGTTCAGCCTGTAAAGCAGGAAAATGAAACCGTAAAAAAGACAGAGCAGCCTCCGCTTCCGAAAGCTCCCGCACCGATTGAAGCACCCATAAGTGCATTGGAAAATTATAAACCGAAGGAAACTAAAAAAGAAGTGGTAGAAACAAAGAAGCCGGAAATAAAACCTGTAGTTGAAACAAAAAAAGAAGTCGTTGAAACTAAAGTGCCTCTGGTTCCCCCAAAAGAAGAGAAGAAAATAGAAGAAGAACCCGTTTATTTCGTTGCAGTTGAAGATATGCCCGAGCCTATCGGCGGAATTCAGGAGATACAGAATAAAATTGTTTACCCGGATATTGCTAAAAGAGCCGGCGTCAAGGGAAAAGTATTCGTGTTGGCTTTTGTCGATGAAAAAGGAAATGTAACAAAAACAGCAGTACAAAAAGGATTAGGTGCCGGACTTGATGAAGCAGCCGAAGATGCAATTAAACAGACAAAATTTAAACCGGGCATGCAAAGAGGTAAGCCGGTGAAAGTACAAGTAATGATTCCTATTGTCTTTAAACTTCAATAGGAATAATTAACATAAACAAAAAACCGGGCGGATATTATTCCGCCCGTTTTTATTTTAAAGTAGTCTTTAATCTTTACGCTGTTTTATTTTAGACAAACCATTTTTTTTGTTTGACTAAAACTTCCGGCACGCAGTTGATAAAAATATAATCCGTCCGCGAGATTTTTTGCATCAAATTCAATCTCATATTCTCCTGCAGCCTTTTCTTCGTTAACTAAGAATGCAACCTCCCTGCCTAGAATATCATAAACTTTTAAAATTACGTGTTGAACACTATTTGACGTATTCAGAACTGCATATTTTATTTTTGTGGGAGGATTAAAAGGGTTGGGGTAATTTCGATATAAAATAAAATTACTTATCCTGGTTAAATTTTCTTCCTTTACATCTACTAAAAAAGAAGCAATTTCATTATCCATCCAGATAAAACGCCGTGAAATCCATCCTTTAAGATATTCTACCTGCTTTTCAAAAGTATTTGCAGTAACCATTTCGTTTGGATTGGGCCATACCCATTCATCAAGAATTGGCCACCTGTCGTAGTTTCTTTCCTGTGATTCGTTCAGCAGCAGTGCAAGTGAATCGATAATTAAATTGATGGCGGCAATTGAAAATTTATCTGCTCTTAATTCCATCCACCTTAAAGCAGCTTTGTTCTTAAAATCAGGATCGGAAAAAAGTTTTTTCCACCAGAACGGAACCTGATAAGGATCGGTATTTAAAAAGTTATAATCGGAAGTTAAATAATCCAGCTGCCAGCCCTGAATTAAAGATGCATCAAAGTAATTGGCGTTGCCGAAAGCAAGGTTGTAATCCCAGATCGGTCCGGCATTCAATTTCCCTCCTTTACTCAATTTATCTTTGTAAAGGAAAAAACTGAGTCTGAATGCATCAACATTTTTACAGAGTTCATTAAGGATAAAAAAATCAATAAAGGAATTTTCACTTATATATTTCATGTAACCGGACGGGGAATCAATCGGAGGCTGGAATTTTTCATATCTTCCTTTTCCCCATAAAAATATTTTACTAGCTTATTATAAAGCTTTGCTTAATAAATAACAATGAAAAACTTTTAAAAGCCTCTTTTTCGTAAAATTTCAAACAATATAACCCCGGCAGCAACCGAAACATTTAACGACTGAATTTTCCCTTTCAACGGAATTTTTATAAGAAAGTCGCAGCTTTCCGCAGTCAATCTTCTGATCCCTTTTTCTTCATTTCCCAAGATTAAAGCAAGCGGAATTTTATAATCAGTTTCAAGATAATTTTTAGAATTTTCGAGCGAAGTGCCTGCTATCCAGAAACCGTTTTCCTTCAGTTCTTTTAAAGCCTGTGAAAGATTATTAACGGGGGCAATTTTTAAAATTTCAGCTGCACCGGCAGATGTCTTAGCAACAGTTTCATTAACAGGTGCACTGTGATGTTTTGTAATTACAACTCCATCAACACCTGCGCATTCTGCTGTTCGTAAAATTGCTCCGAGATTATGCGGATCCTGTATTGAATCCAACACT
>Ga0105100_10001536_pt1 | contig 13497 bp, 11 predicted proteins | sample PPLLak12cMay2015_2_FD_87033 | JGI IMG/M metagenome (GOLD analysis project Ga0105100, IMG submission 87033) | Freshwater sediment microbial communities from Prairie Pothole Lake near Jamestown, North Dakota, USA - PPLs Lake P8 Core (1) Depth... | ecosystem: Environmental > Aquatic > Freshwater >... | reverse complement strand
ACCCATAAATCATACAGGCCGGCGTCATACAGGTGCATATAGGTGGGATCCAGCCCGATCAGGTAGGTATTGTGCGTATTGTAGTAAAAAAGGCGCGGGAAGTCGTCCCAGTCGGTCTGGAACACGCGCTCGCCGGTCGCTGTGTTCACAGCCAGCCAGGCCGAGGCGCCCTCATAGGTCGTATATGGCTTGGAGGTTTGCAGGCTCGCCTGGGATGCTTTGAGAGTTGTCCACGCGCCCGGGATCAGCACCACCAATAGCACCATCGCCGGCATGTGGTCCTTAAGCAGTTTCTTCACTCGGGTAAATGAGACCCGGCCATTTACCGTATTGGCTTGAGACATCCCTTCTTCTGGGCTGCTTTCTTGTTCGTAGACCCGAGTCCAGGCCAGGGCCGCGAATACCAATGCAAAGGGCGGGAAGTATTCGATAAACCGTCTTGACTGGAACAGCATCAAACCAAACAAAACCGCCAGCACAAAGCTGGTGGCCGTGCGCAGGTCCATCCGCTTGCCGCTCAGGCCTAAAGCCATTGCCCCACTCACGAAAGCAGCCAGCGCCAGGGCTGAATTCTTCAACAATTGCGCCGTTTCGTAGGGATACCACTCGTTGCCGACCCGGATGTCGGTCGTTCCCACCAGCTTGGGCAGGATATGCAGGCTCGCGAAGACGATATTGTGCGGGAAGTAGGGGTTCACCACCAGTCCCAGGAAGCTCCCGATCCCGACATACAGGATTGGGCGCAGGTCCAGCCGTTTCTCGACCAGCCAGGCAGCCAGCACATAGATGCCTGTCATGATGATCAGCAGCGGAAAGGCGTCGTACAGCCAGACGTAGGCGAATGCCAGGATTCCCATCCAGCTGTATTTCCTGCGCAGCAGCTAGTCCAGCCCTAACATCAGTACCGCCGGCGAGAGCTATGTCCCCCCGGCACTGGCAGTCCGATCGACGATCTGACTGAACGCGAGCGGGAAATTCTCGAGTGTCTGGCTGGTGGGTTGAGTAACAAGGAAATTGGTGAGAAGCTCTTCCTGTCTGAAAAGACAGTCAAGCACTACATGACCAACATCATGCACAAGCTCCAGGTCCGCAACCGTGTGGAAGCCGCCCTCCTGGCGCAAAAGAAGGCAAAAATCGATAAGCCCGGTTAATCGCCGTGCGGGGTTTGGATCTGGAGTTTACTTACACCGGCTGGATCGTGGTCCGGTTGTCAATTTGTTTTCCCGCGCTTACAGGTTTCCAAATCGAATGATACTTCCAGCTCGATTGGAATCGATTCTGTAAAATAAAGATAGCCGCAGGTTACCCAGGAAAAAATTCCAGGTAGTACGCCACTACCAGGGGTAGCGCTTAACTCTTGCTTGTTACAGAAGAAACAGTCGCTGGTTTCTTCTGCTGTTCTCGCTTGGTGACCTGCTTTTTCTTCTTCTTCTCTTTGTTCTTCGGACTCTTGTCGCCCATAATATAATCTCCAGACTTATTTATACCCCATTTTTCCCATCCATACAGGCGGATTTTCTTCAACAGGACAGTTTCTGCCTGATTGTTGAGAATCCAAAATTCACTCGAGGTGGGTTTCTTGTTTCTCACTCTTTGGCACAGCTGGTAGACTCGCAGTCTCCCCGACATCTCTGAAGTTTTCTGCGAGCGTGCTCCAGCCCGTTTTTATTTTTTGGCAGATGGTTTCCTTCAGCCTGGCGTCAAGTCTGCGTGCGTAATTTAGCGTATCGGTAGATGTTTCGATGTACACCAGCGCGTTGCAGCGGGTGAAAGCGACCTTCTCATAAGGAATATAGTGGAACGCGAACTCGTCCTTTTCAAATTGTGCCTGTTCCCCGATGCCGTCGATTTGCTCTGCTTCTTCGGTAAACTTGAAGCTCTTCGATACCAGCTGTTCAAATGCTTCCTGCAGGTCATCGAGATCTTCGTAAAGCAGGATATACACGAAATTACTGGTATCCTGGCTGTACCCATCGATCTCCTGTACGATCGCCTGCGCGGCTGGTGGCAGTTCGCCGAAAGGAGCTTCCTTGATGGTATGCCGGATCTGCGTACCTTTGAAATCTGCCGGCAGGTCTCCATCTTCCAGCAGCAATGGCTCCAGGTCGAGATTCGCAAGCAGGATTGCTGTCGGTTCCTGAGACGCCCCGGTCTGTGAGCACGCCGCGTTGAGCAGGGCTAAAATCATTACCAGAATTTTGTTCATTCCAGCCTCTTTTCGGGTGCTGTTATTGGTTCATAAAATCTAAAATAATCTGGTTGCATAACTCCGGGGCTTCCATCGCCGCCTGATCAGCGGATCAATTATGATATATTATATCTGAATTATCTATAAGCCGGCCAGCTGAAACGAAGAAACATGTTTGATTACTATCTGTGATCTTGCGCGGGATCACTTGTCCTTCTGCGAGGCTCTGCTGCTCCATCACCTCAAGCATACCTCCTCCACTTTGCGGCATGTAGAATGAGAATAGCTTCTATCAATTGTTGACGTGGGATGTAAATCACACTAGAATTCAGGCGATATGGATATCCATTACCTGAATATATGGGAACCAAAAACAGCTCGAATCCACCTCTGACCGACACACCCGAATCCGGGAGAATACCCCGCCCGGCTTCCGCTGCCTCCCAAACCGGGTTCTGGAAATGGCTGCCCGGCCTGTACGTCCTGCGCCACTACCGCCTGGGCTGGCTGCGCAGCGACCTGGTAGCCGGGCTGGTGCTCACCGCCGTGCTCGTGCCGGTTGGCATGGGCTACGCCACGGCAGCCGGTCTGCCCGCAATCTACGGCCTGTACGCCACCATCGTCCCGCTGCTGGTCTATGCCGCCTTTGGCCCCAGCCGCACCCTGGTCCTCGGACCGGATTCATCCCTGGCAGCCATCATCTTCGCGGTAATCGTCCCGCTGGCGGCGGGCGATCCCGATCGCACCATCGCCCTGGCTGGCATGCTGGCGGTCTTCACCGGCCTGCTGTGCATCCTGGCCGGCTTATTACGGCTTGGATTCATCACCGAGCTGCTCTCAAAGCCGATTCGTTATGGCTATATGAACGGTATCGCCCTGACTGTGCTGGTGGGGCAGCTTCCAAAGCTGTTTGGCTTCTCTGCCGAGGGGGACAACGTGCTGGCTGAGGCGGTCTATTTCATCCAGGCCTTGCTGGCTGGGATGGCGAATTGGGTCACACTGCTGGTGGGCGCCTCCACCCTGCTCTTCATCCTGCTCACCCTCCGCTTCCGGCGCTTTCCGGGCGTGTTGGTGGCGGTGGTGGGGTCCACGCTCGCCACTGGCATCTTCGACCTGGCCAATTTGGCTGGAGTTTCAGTCCTCGGAGGGCTTCCCCAGGGTTTGCCCTCCTTCACCATCCCGTGGGTGCGCCTGCAGGATCTGGATGAGCTGTTGGTGGGAGCTATCGCCATCGCGGTGGTCTCCTTCGCCGACACCAGCGTGCTCTCGCGCACCCTGGCTGCCAGGAGCGGCGCGTACGTGGATCCCAATCAGGAGATGATCGGGCTGGGAGCTGCCAACCTCGCTACCGGTTTTTTCCAGGGCTTTTCGATCAGCAGCAGCGCCTCGCGCACGCCTGTCGCCGAAGCCGCCGGTTCAAAAACCCAGCTCACCGGGGTCACCGGGGCAGTCGCCATCGCCATGCTGCTGCTGTTCGCGCCGGACCTGCTGCATAACCTGCCGGACACCGCCCTGGCGGCCGTGGTGATCGCTTCAGCCATCAGCTTGATCGAAATCAAAGACCTGCGCCGCTTATACCGCATCCAGCGCTGGGAGTTCTGGCTTTCGATCGCCTGTTTCTCAGGGGTGGCGGTCTTTGGTCCGATCCCTGGCATCCTTTTCGCCATCATCATCGCCCTGTTGGAGTATGTCTGGGACGGCTGGCGCCCGCATTACGCCGTGCTTGGGAGGGCGCAAGGCGTCAAGGGCTACCATGACATCACCCGCTACCCCGAAGCCCGCCTCATCCCCGGGCTGGTGCTCTTCCGCTGGGACGCCCCACTGTTTTTCGCCAATGCCGAGCAGTTTCACGAGCACGTGCTTCTCGCCGTCAATGCCTCGCCTACCCCGGTGCGCTGGTTCGTGCTGGCCTCCGAGCCGGTCACCAGTGTCGATGTCACTGCCGCCGACATGCTTGTGGAGCTCGATGACCAGCTGCGCAGGGCCGGCATCCAGCTGGTATTCGCCGAGATGAAGGATCCCGTCAAAGACAAGCTCAGGCGCTTCGGCCTGCTTGACCGCTTCGACGACCGCCATTTCTTCCCCACCATTGGACAAGTGGTCGATGCCTACCTGGATTCCAGCGGGGTTGCCTGGGTAGATTGGGAAGAGAGAACCTGATCGATCTGCATTCTGTCCTGGTATTCCTGGTCAGGGTCTCTCACGGCGCTCCCGGCAACCCCGAGATATAAAGGAGAAAACGAGAAAGAACCGGGCATTCCAATGCATCCTGGAGGCCTCGGTTATGACTGGCAGTACTCAACTCCCAATCGATAGGCTTGCTGCAAATAGCCTTGACTGGCTTCCGCGCCCACCGCGTCGACAGAATAGAAGTAAACGTGTTCCACCTTCTGCAGTCCAGGATATCGAAATCCAAAATCGTCGATCAGCCTGGTCATGGCATCCCGGAAACCGTCGTTGTAAGCCTGCTCGTCGAACAGGGTCGTGCTCATCAGCAGCGCTTTCTCGTGGTTGAACAGCGGCACCCTGCCTTTGATGTCTCCCTTCTATCCCTCGGGCCTGAGCGTATAGGCAAAGCCGTAGGTGAAGACCCTTTCGATCCAGCCTTTTAAAATCGCAGGCATACCTACGAACCATACCGGGTAGATGATCGCCAGGCCCTGCGCCCGGGCTATCTTTTCCTGCTGCTCCACGACGTCTCTGGGTCTGAACTTGCGGATCATTTTCGTCAGGTAGGCCGTCTCCTTGTTCCTGAGCCATCTCTCTAATATGGTTCTTTGAATGGAACCGCCGCTGTTTTCCAGGATCATATTTCTGAGCATTCCGGCAGGGATGTTTTCGTCCATCCAGCAAGGGTAATCGCGCGCTTTTATGACCGGGTCGAACCGCATGCCGTACAGGTCTACGACCTCGTTCGCATGCCCCGCTTCTTTGAGTCCTTTGCTGAACTGCTCCAAAATCGCGTGGCAGAACGATCTTGGACTTGGATTTGCATAGATGGTGAGGATATTCAAGAGTTCTCCTTTGTCTTTCCGCGCACGAAGATGAAAGTTCCAATGACGAATCCAAGTGTCTCGATGAGCGAGACCGCGTAGCTGCCGAATCCACCCCACATCGACAGCAGAAACAGCGTCGAGCGGCCGAATCCGCCCGCCAGCCCGGCGATCACGAACGACCAGCTCGCGATTTCCTTCTCCCTTCTAGTCAGGTTCACCCGGTCGATGCAGTAGCCGAAGAAGAAATTGACGAAAGCCAGGAAAACACCGTATGCGTGCAGCACCTTCCAGGCCTGGTATTGTGTGCTGCTCAGCAGCGATCCACCAAACAGGTCAACCGTCAGGGGAATGCCGGCCGCCACCCCGAGGATCAGGAATTGCACAACGCCTAATCCAATGTTTTTCCTGCCAACTTCTGTTCCTGCAAATAAGTTTTTCATGTTTCGCTCCTTGTAAAAAACGTTTTCAATGCAACTCGCTCAAGCGAGCATCATCTGCACTTTCTCTGCCACCTTGCCTGCGATCCCCCTGCACCTGTTGGCGCAGTCGCTCTCGATGTAGTTGGATACGCCCGCCGCCTCAGAAAATCTAGATTGCGTGATTGACTGGCACTGGGTGCTGCCGAACTCTCTACCAAACCATCTCGAGAGTCGGTACCCGCGGTTCATGCTCTGGTTGAATTTGTTGAGCCCTTCATCGAAAGCATTTCTGCCTGACGCCATGATGGCCAGCATCCGGATCACGCGCGGGTAGCTGTTTTCGATTTCGCCCTTGCGCAGTCCGATCGCCATCACGCCCGCGGTAAATGCGCTGCAGGTTCCTCCCATGAAGATCGTCCCACCTGTGAAGGCCGCCACGGCATCGAACAGCTCCTGGTTTTCGGCAGGCTTGTAGCCAAGCTGGTTCAGCACAGCCTGTGCGCAGTGCAGCTCATTTTCGGCCATATGGGAGTACAACCTGGCGTAGCCCTCTCTTCTTACTTTTGGAATGGATTCTGTGTGGTTGCCATCCAGGCTGGCCAGGTAATTTTCAGGCGAGCGTGTCACCGGCCCGATGCAGTGCCGGGGAAAGCGCTCTTTCCCGCGGATCTCCCGGCACTGCAGGGTATGATGGCAGCTCAGGAAATTGCTCATCAGCGCATGCCCTTTGTCGAAGATTATTGGGAGCCCGCGCTCGACCTGGCGCAGCCCGTGTAGGATCCCCAGCATCACCAGGGGTGAGGTCACTCCGCCGCATTCGTATCCCGTGTTTCCGATTCCTCCCGGCAGTCCTGCGCTGAGCTTCACCAGGCACTCCTTCTCGGTAGATGAAACATCCAGGAGCGTCTTCATCACCACCGGGGCACAGTGGCCCATTCTTAAGAGATTGGCGAACCCCCGGCCACGGTAGGCCCAGTTAGGAACAGGTTCTGATTTGATTGGGTGACCTTGATATTCTGTCATATTGAATCTCTGGTTAGTTGTTTCGCATTTTTGTCAATGCAGGCGCCAGGATGGTTGCTCCCAGCACGATCAGGATGATTGCAAAGACCGGTATTTCAAACGGCAGGCTCAAGAGCGCCCCCGCCAGCTCCAATCCGCCCCATACCAGCGCCAGGATGCCGAGCGTGGTGGAAAAACCGTTGGCGGGGAGGCCGTTTCGCCTCCGAGCTGCATTCACCCCGAGTAATATCAATCCGATGCCAATCGCTCCGCTGCCCTCAGGCAGGAATTGGAACAGCTCCGTGATTCCCCACCAGATGAAGATAGCCCCCCAGGCAATCGCTTCGAAATTCCTGTTCATTGTTGCCGAGTCGTTCATTTTGTCTCCTTTCCTTTATTTGCATTTGCCAGATTTACAGAAATTAGAGCCAGGTTCAGGTGGCTCAATTTGTTCAAGATCCCCATCAGGGCGGCCTGGTCTACGATAGTCCCGGCCAGGATCATCTCTCCGTTTTCCAACGGCTTCACTTCCAATCCTTCCAGCCACTCCGACCAGCTGCTGTCAAGCTGGCCCTTCACATGGATCTCGAAATAACCACCGCCTGCATAGAAATTTCCGGCGTTTGAACCTGGTGGTTTTCCTTGGTTTTCATCCATTGACTGAGTCATCTCGGCCGTCACTTCTTGTTCCTGGCAATAATGTAATGTTTTTCAAGGGAAAACACATCGTCTGAAGGTTGTATCTGGGGTTGTATTTCTGTCGCAGCTTAAAAAAAACAACCTGCAGAGGTGCATGCTCCACTGCAGGTTTACCGGACTGGCGCTTGGGGTTTTCAGTTATTCGAGCAGTCTCAATTCCCTTCCCAGGGAAACCGCCTGTGTCCGGTTCTTCGCTCCCAGCTTGCTGTAGATATTGCTGATATGGCGTTTCACCGTGGGTAAAGAGATCACCAGCAGGTCAGCCACTTCCTGGTTGCTGCAGCCCACTTCGATCAGTTTCAACACCTCCAGCTCACGAGAAGTGAGCGGCTCGACCAGCAGGTTGGCGGGCAGCAGGACAGTCCCGGTATCTCCACCCAGGGCTGCCAGCAGCTCATGAATGTATCCGCTGTAAGGTAAGGTGGATTTTGCCTGGTAGAGCAGTTTCGCCATGGGTTCGCCTTCATCCAGGAAAACGCGCACATAGCCTTCAGACTGTGCATGGGAAAGGGCTCTCTCTAAAACCTGCAAGGCTCTCTCACCTTCTTTTTTACCGCGATAAGCAAGCGCCTGTAGTGCTAAGACTTCTATCATCCGCCCGGTTCGCTTCGTCTTTTCCGCCAGCTGGAGCAACCGCTGGCTCAACCTCAGCGCTTCGTCATGTTTTCCGTCTGCCAGGAGCAATCGCAGCAAGACCAGGTATCCGGGTTCGTTCAGGTACGTGATTTCAGCCCCCGGCAGGTTCACAGGCATAGAATTTTCTGCCGCGTTGATGCCGAACTTCTGGAGGTATTCGAAAGCTCTGGCATGATTCCCCTCTGAAATCCACATGCGTGCCAGGTTGTATTCCACCCATTTTGCATACCTGGGTCCCAGGTTGAAATTCCTCACCAGCTCTTCAGCTGCTTGCATCGCTTCCAGTGCCTTCTCCGGGCGGTGATAAACAAATTCCAGCTTTGCCCGCATGACATGGTTCACTGCCTGCAAATCCATATTCCCCCACTGCCTGCATAGTGACAGGCTCACGTCGACATACTGCGACGCTTCGCTCAATTGGTTCCATTCATAATAGACCTGGCTGAGCTCTGCATAAATCCGCCCGGTGATCACAGGCTTTCCACCACCCGGTAGAGTTGCCATCTCTAATGTTTTGGAATATATCCTGGCGGCCTGGTGCAGAGCCCCCTGTTCTTCCAGGATGTTGGCCAGGTTGGAGTTGAGCACGATGATCAGGTTGATGTCACCGGCTGCCTGGGCGATAGGTTCTGCTTCCAGGTAAGCCTGCCAGGCTTCTTCCAGGTTGCCGCTCATCGAGCTGGCGTCTCCAAGCAGGGAAATCGCCACCGTACGCAGGCTGCGAGGAATTAGGCCGCTATCCGGCAGGTATTCCAGTGCCTGGCGTGCATGCGTCATGGCTGTGCCGAACTTACCAAGGACATTCGCCATGTAGGCCCGAGCCGCCGCAATGGTGCCCTTCATGATCCTGACTTCAGGTGCATCTTCCAGCGGGGAGATCAATTCTTCGGCGACCTGGAGCATGCCGCTGACGTGATCAAAATTTCCGGTCAGTGCATAAGCCCAGGCTTTCATGATATATAACCAGGGATGGTCCTGTGAAGTTGGCTCAACCACCTCGATCCAGCCCAGCAGGGTGGTCACTTCGCCGCGTATGAGCAGGAGAACGCCGTTCTGTTCGATCAGCTGGGTCACGCGCTCCCGGTTTCCTGCCGCTATCGCATGCTGGATGGCTTCAGGGATTAACCCATTTTGCTCGTACCAGGTAGAAGCCCGGTGGTGCAGCTCAGCCGCTAATCCTGGATGCAGGAGCTCCAGGCGCCGGTTGAGTAATTCGCCGAACAGGTGGTGGTAGCGGTACCAGCGCCGTTCATTGTCCAGTGGTACCAGGAACAGGTTCATCCGCTCCAGGTTCTCCAGCATTACCTGTGCGCGGATCGGTTCCGTTGCTTTGGAGTGAACCACTGCCTCGCACAACGCGCCGCACATATGCCTCAACACCGACGTTTGCAGCAAAAATTCGCTCACCTTCTCGGGCTGTCGCCTGAGCACCTCTTCGGTCAGGTAATCCATGATGTAGGAATGGCTGCCTGTGAATGTGGTGACGAAACGGTGGATGTCGTTGCTGCCTTGCATCGATATCGCAGCCAGTTGGAGACCTGCAATCCATCCTTCCGTCCTTGCCTCCAGGGCTGAGATTTCCTCATTAAATAGATCTAATCCACAGGCCTCATTCAGGAAATAGCTGGTCTCCTGGCGTGTAAAGCGCAGGTGCTCCGCCCGGATCTCTGCCAGCTGGTTCCTGGCTCGCAGGTGGGCGATAGGTAGAGGTGGGTCAGTCCGGGTGAGCAGTGCGATGTGCATTTGAGGCGGCACATGCTCGAGTAGGTAGCTCACGATTCCCAGGACAGGCTGGGCATGGATGGCGTGGAAATCATCCAGGACGAGAACGAATGGGATGCCTCCCGTTGCGATCTCGTTTATGCAGGTATTTAGCAGGGGTTCGATGCTGAAAGGATCCATACCCCGTACAAAACCCAGCACGTCTATCTGGAGTGCCGGATGGACCTTTTGGAGCGCCGTGACTAAATATTGCAGGAAGCGAATGGGGTCGTTGTCCGCTTCGTCCAGCGAGATCCAGGTCGAAGGGACACCGCTGTCGTGCAGCCAGCTGCTGACTAGGGTGGTTTTGCCATAACCGGCCGGAGCAGAGACCATGATCAGCGCCTTATTCAGGCCGCTGTCCATCTGTTCGAACAGGCGGGGGCGGATCACCCGCTTGGGTCGAACAGGTGGGACAAACATCTTTGTCCTGAGCAGCAACTCACCCTGTTCCACGAAGGCTGGATTCAGCTGCTCCCCACTTTCGATTACTTTATGGTCAGCACCTGCCATCGTATTTTCTCTTTTGATTTTTGGGCGAAAGGACTGCGGTTGGGGGCCAGGTTCTGATAGAGCCTGGTCAGGATTAATTTGCACAGCGTCTGGTTCCGTCTCATATTGTACAGGATTATAGACCCGTAAGCAACTCATCTCGCAGAGCATGAATTTTCATCATCTTTGAGTTACAGCGCGATCACTTTACTGGCGCGGCGCTGCGCTTCGATGATATCGGTCATGCCGCCAACAATACCCGCCAGCACCTGGTCAGAAAGGTTATAGTAATTCAGGCAGGTGCTGCACAACACCAGGTGCACGCCCTTTGTTTCCAGGGATCTCAGCACATCAATCACGGGTGAACCTTCCACCACCAGGCGCACGCCGTTGGCATAAAAACAGATCGCTGCCGGAAGAATGTTATTTTCGTCCAGTAACTTTAGATACGTTGTGATCAGCCTTTGCTGCAGTTCAGGCTCAGCCTCCCCCATGCCGTTGCGGGTGATCAGCAGGACAGTTTCAGAATCGGGTACAGACATTTCAGCCTCCTGTTTGTTGGTTTATACGCCTCTCGGGAGGCGCTGTTGCCAAAATAAAAACCGCCGCTGGCGCATGCCAACAGCGGTTCAGAAGGCTGGGAGGTAGTATCAGGACGCGATACGAGCTCCGCCACGCTGAGACTTGCGCAGCAACACCGTCGAGCGCAGCCCTGCGCTCGCGCGCTGACCTCAGGTGAGTAAGCGGAACCGTATCATCGACATTTTCCTCTTATAAGTCCTGATCGAAATCGATTGTGAGAATTGTATCATGGCTTCGAAATGGATTCTGCTCCCAGTGTCACAGCTCTACCCGCTGTGATATCTGTTAGTCCCAATTTCCCGCTGTATCTGCCGTATACCTCTCCCAGGACTCCGATGTCTTTCTCAGGGATATCTCTCTGCCCGTCGACGGATGCCGAGCATCATCTTGCGTTCCATCACGAATCCTATCGGCTCCGTCAGCCTCCACAGCCACCTCAGGTCGGAGCTGAAGGCCAGGCGCTGCCGCACCAGCAAGCGCGTGCCATTCTCATCCGCCGGTTGCAGGATGAACTGCCAGGTGGCTATGGAAAACCCTTTGTCTTTCTGTTGTTCGTGATCCACGGGCTGGCCCGTCTTCGGGTCGGCGCTGATCAATACCAGCGCCCGGTTTGCTTCTATGGATGCCACAGCGAAACACGGGTAGCCCTGCGGGCCCAGTCGAATCAGCTCTCCTACTTGCGGATGCTGGAGCTCGGGCAGGATTTGGTCGACGCTGTGGATATCGCAGCCTGCCAGGTTCTCCAGGCCATCGTAGCTGTAAAGTCCGCCCCGACCCTGCCCCATCTGCGCCAGCCACGGCCAGACTCGCTCTGCTGGCGCCTTGATCGTGATGGCCCGCGTGTAGCCCAGCCTGGGTTCTGGCACCCGCTCATCTCCGGCTAATGGTTCTGCCGCCTCCGCACCGCTTGCACCCCAGCTGTTGTACCAGGAGCGCAGAATCGGCGACAGGACCAGGGTGATTCCAACCTGCACGGCGCCCTGCACATTCTGCAAAAAGTTCATGGATATTCCACCACTTTCTGGGTTAGTGAGGTTTCTGGAGATTTTCGCTTATCCATCATAGTTGTGCACCTTCACTTCCAATTGTAGGATCAACTTCTTGCAGGGCACCGACCAGACAATTATATAAGCTTTTTACCTGGTTTTCCTACTTCTGGAAGGATCTGCAATTCCAGGATCGTTATTCCCAACCCGTGCAGCCTTCGCACCAACCCGATCATACCGGATTGGTCGGTGTGCACGTCCAGCACGGTAATGTCCTCATTTTGCCCGGACTCCTGGACTGTGATCTTCGCTTTCTCACCGCTCTCAGATTGGTTTTAGGCACCTGGCTCGCGGTTAACAGTACCATTCCCGGCTTCCCGGAGTCATGGGGGTAGCTTCCTATCTGCATCGGGAAGATGGCAGCCATGCTTATGCCAATTGTTTCCCCCGCTGGCAGAAGCAAATAAAAACGCCGGGCATAAACTATAATGTTATGCACTTGCATATCACCATTCTCACCTACGGCTCGCGCGGCGATGTGCAGCCCTGCCTGGCCCTGGCGGCTGCTTTGCAGTCCGCCGGGCATTCGCCTCTCCTGGTGCTTCCCGCCTTCTTGCGCCTGCAGGCGGATGAACTGGGGATACCCGCGCTGTCCCTGCCTGGAGACATCGCTCAGCTCTCTCAGGGGTTGACTAAGGCCGGCTCAAATCCGCTGGCGATGATGCGCCAGATGAAGGAGGCGGTTGAGCCGGTCGCCCTCGACGTGATACGTATCGCCCGGCAGGCCTGCCAGGGCGCAGATCTGGTAGTGCATACATTCCTCTTCACCCTCGGAGCGCACGCCATCGCTCGCCAGCTCGGGATTCCTGACATTTCAGTACAGTTCTTCCCGATGTTCTTCCCCAGTGGCAGCTACCCCCAGCTGGCTTTCCCTGAGCTGCCCTTAGGCCGGCTGTACAACCGCCTGACGCATCACTTTGCCAGCGCGCTTTTCTGCTCCTCCCAGCGACTGATGTACCCGCGCGTGCGCAGAGCTCTGCCGGATGCTCCCCCGCACCTGCCCTGGCCGTTCAGAGCGTCTGGTGGGCGCCTCGCCACGCCGTTGCTGCTGGCCTACAGCCCGGCGCTCGTCCCTCCCGAGCCGGATTGGGGCGATCACGTTCAGCAGACTGGCTTCTGGTTCCTGGACCCCCCGACCGCCTACCAGCCTCCGCAAGAATTGGTCGAATTTTTGGCAGCTGGCACTCCCCCGCTATGTGTGGGTTTCGGCAGCATGATCCATCCCAATTCAAGCCTCTTGCAGAAAGCCTTGTTGGATGGGCTGCGCCAGGTTGGGGCGCGCGCCGTGATTCTAACCGGCTGGGACGGCTGGACAGCTGCCGAAGAATGGCCTGACCGGCTGTTCCTGCCTGCCGCTCCTCACGATTGGCTCTTTCCGCGCTGTGCTGCCGTCCTCCATCACGCTGGGGCGGGTACAACCGCCGCCGCTTTGCGTTTGGGACGCCCCAACGTGGTGCTGCCCCTGGCCGCCGACCAGCCCTTCTGGGCCCGGCGCATCTACGCCTGTGGCGCCAGCCCTGCCCCTCTCGACCCGCGCACCCTGACCGCCGACCGGGTGGCTGAAGCCGTACGGCAGGCGCACGAAAGCCAGGACATCCGGGAGTCTGCCAGCGCCCCGGGAGTCTACATCCCACAGTAAACCGGCTACAACAAGGCAGTCGAAATAATCAACATTT
>Ga0105100_10001534_pt1 | contig 13497 bp, 16 predicted proteins | sample PPLLak12cMay2015_2_FD_87033 | JGI IMG/M metagenome (GOLD analysis project Ga0105100, IMG submission 87033) | Freshwater sediment microbial communities from Prairie Pothole Lake near Jamestown, North Dakota, USA - PPLs Lake P8 Core (1) Depth... | ecosystem: Environmental > Aquatic > Freshwater >... | reverse complement strand
TTCAGCCTGGGCTGGGCAGTCACGCTGGCGTGCATTCAGGGCCTCGTGCAAAGGGAGGGTGTCTTTTTACGCACGCCCAAATCCAAAACCTCCTCAAGGACATGGCATGCCATCCACGTGACGAAGTGGGAAACCGCCATCAGTCTGGTCTGTATCCTCACAGGACTCCTGGCGTTCGGCGCGAACCAGAACTGGCGCACGTTCAGTTTGTGCGTCCTGCTCATCTGGCAGGGCAGTCTCTACTTTGCTGCGCCGATTTACAGCCTGTTGAGCCTCGGCAGGGAGGCGGCTCTTGGCGCCCATGTGACCGAACAGGGCAAACCGGTGATGGAGCAGCGGGCCGCGCGCTGGGTCGTTGCTGCCTCCATGCTGTTGATGGCCGCCTTCAGCCTGATCACGTTTCTCCCTTCCCCGACAGAATTGCCCGGGTATGCGCGTTTTCTCCCCGTCGATGTATCGCCGACAGGGTTGGCCGGTCGCGAACGCGAATCGGCCAGTCCGCCGACGGCGACGATCACAGTCGAGAGCGCCAACTGCCGCGCCCGGCCTCGAGGGAACGCCAGGGTGGTCACCATCCTCTACAGCCGTCAGCAGGTGGAGATCGTGGGAAGGAACGCCGACCTCATTAATCCATGGTGGCATGTAAAAATACCCAACCGCAGCGGACGCTGCTGGCTGTGGGGCATGACTGCGAGGATGACCGGAAACGTCGAGGAGATTCCAGTGATCGAATAATGCGGGGAATGAAAAGCTCCTTGCCTACTTTGCCAGGAATGATTTCACACGTTCCAGGATTTCCTGGTAATTGACTTTTGCAAAGTCGGTTGTATCCACCTCAATTATTAAGCCGCCGATATCAAGTGTTGGCGAAGAATGATCTGCAAGGTTTGCATAGAGTTCATCGAGAACAGCTCTATCACCATGGCCTGGATGGCGATCCCCTGAATCAGCACGCGATTTAAATCGCTGGAAAAGTGTTTCGCGATCCGAATCGCACACAATTTGAATGCTCTTACCATGATATTGCTCTTTAAGAACTTGAAATCTTGGGGTAGAAACGGGTGGGTAGAAAGAATTATCCATGATAATGGAATGACCGACTTCGAGTTCAGCTCGGGCAAAGTAGAACATCATATCAATGCTGGCTTTGCCGAGTTCCTGTGCCCACTTCCTATCTTTCCAACCCAATCTATCGAACAACTCCTCCCTGATACTATCTTTACTGACCAGCGCTATGTGTAGTTCCTGCGATAGCCATTTTGCAAGAGTAGATTTTCCCGCTGCAGGTCGGCCTGTCACGATAATGATTGTGGGGTGAATTGGATCCATGAAAGATATGTGGCATTGCTCTTTCAAAGCGGTTTGTATTTCGTTCAAAATCCGAGATAAGGTCGGTTCCTCTGTAGCAGAAGGTCGGTCTCGTTCCTCGATATGCTTGTGATGAGGGTGCGTTTAAATCTCTGGATGATGCGGGGCATTGTCATAACGAAACATTTGCCTTCCACTGGCTATATAGGTGTAGGCGTAATGAATTTTGATTGGGTATCCCAATTCTGTACTCACCACCTCATAAATATCGAGATAGACTCATCCCAAAACAAAACCCGGCATCGAAGCAAACCGTTATAGTCGTCCGATCCCAGGCTGGTGATTTCGCCAGATATTTTTGCGCCCTTGATGCGCCGCAAGCTTCTTTCAATTCCCGAAATGTAATCCGAGATTTCATCCCCCCAGAGCAACATCATTGCGCATGAACTGGCGGACCGGAAGTGACGTTAGATAAGGATGATAAACCCGCGCCCACATCATGTACTCATCGTCGTCACCCAATTTACCTTCTGAATAGTGGCGAAAGAATTCGATTGTAGAATAGCCAAACTTGCGCTCATATTTTTCCAACATGCGCGTCAGTTCGAGAAAATCCACTTTCCGAGGTCTAAAGTTTTTGCTCATCGCTCTTTCCTTGAGAAAAAGCATAACACAACTACTTCCCCTTGATCATCTGCCTTGCCACCTGCAATAACTCATGCGCGGAGCGGAGAGTCCCTTCGCCCACTTCGCCGAGCATCTGCGAGAGTTCGAGCAGACGCGGTTCGCCATCGAGTCGCTCGACGCGCGTCAACGTGCGATTGCCCTGGACGAGTTTTTGCACCTGATAATGCTCATCGCCAAAGGCCGCCAGTTGCGGGAGATGAGTCACGCAGAACACCTGATGCATACGCGAAAGATTCCATAGTTTTTGCCCGACGGTCATGCCAACCCGCCCGCCGATGCCCTGATCGATTTCGTCGAAGATTAGAGACGGGATTTCATCTGCACGCGCTAACACGTTTTTCAATCCCAGCATCAGGCGGGACGTCTCACCACCGGAGGCGATCTTTACCAGCGGCTTGAGTCCTTCACCCGGGTTGGGCGCGATCAGGAACTCAACTTTGTCGAACCCGTTTTGGTCGAAGGCGATGCGCGTGCCATTTTCGATCGGCGCGCCGTTCGGGTCAGGCTTTGTCTGGAAGTCCACGCTGAATTTCGCCTCGGCCATTCGCAGATCGTCGAGCTCGGTCTCAATCCCGTTCCCCATCGCCACTGCTGCGGATCTGCGCTTCTCAGACAATATATTGCCTTGTCTGGCAAGTTTCTCCAGCAATTGGGCTTCCCGCGTCTCAAGTTCTTCGATGCGTTCCGCCGCGCCGGTGATCGTCTCTAGTTGTTTACGCGCTTCGGCGCCATAGGCGATGACGGCGGGAATGCTGCCGCCATATTTGCGTATGAGTGAGTGGATCAGATCGAGCCGCTCCTCCACTTCGTCGAGCTTCTTCGGGTTGAACTCGATCTCCTCGAGATAATCACGCAGACTATGGATGACATCCGACATGGTATCCAGCAAAACTTCCGCCTGATTCGCCAGATCATTTTGAGCTGTATCGATTTTTGCCAGCGCGGCCAACGCTTGCGCGGCCTGCCCCACCAGATCGGTCGCGGCGGGGGTTTCAGGCGAGCCTTCATCCAATACCGCCAGCGCTTCCTGCGCGTTGCGCGCCAGCGACTCGGCATTCGCCAGGCGGTCGCGCTCCTTGCGCAGCTCTTCATCTTCGCCGGGCTTCAGGCGCGCGGCTTCGATCTCTTCGGCCTGGTAAGTCAGCATCTCCACGCGGCGTTCTGCATCGGCCTGCGCTTTTCGCAGCTCACCCAGCTCGCGTCGCAGGTTCAACAACGTGTGGTAGGTTTGACGGTAATCGCTGAGGGGGCGCGCCACTTCCGCGTAACGGTCGAGCAGGCCCAGATGGGCACGTGAATCGAGCAGTGACAGATGTTCCGCCTGCCCGTGAATATCCACCAGCAAAGCCCCCAGTTCCTTGAGCAGAGAGACGTTCACCGTCCGGCCATTCACCCGCGCCACATTGCGTCCTTCCTTGCGGACTTCACGCGTGAGCACCACATAATTGGGATCGTCCATCAATTCTTCGCGCTGGAGGATGAAGTGCACCGCCTCTTTTTCCGGACCCTTGAGCTGGAACACACCTTCGACGAACGCGGCATCTGAATCGGTGCGGATCAGGGTCGTGTCCGCTTTGCCGCCGATCAGCATGACCACGGCATCCAGGATGATGGATTTGCCCGCACCCGTTTCGCCGGTGAGGATGATGAGGCCGGGACCAAAATTCAAATCGAGCTGGTCAATGATCGCGAAATTGTGAATCCGGAGTTCTGTAAGCATATAGGTTATAGGTTATCTGAACAATTGGATTCCAGAAAGACGGGAGTAAACAACCGGGACAGCGATGATAAGATAGACGACCTGAAAGAGGATGCCAAATAGATTCATAGTCAGCACTTGAATCAAAACAATAGGCAGCGCGCCAAGGACAACACCGACAGCAACGGTGATGAACAACGGGCGCGAGCGGCGGCGGCCGGTGACCATACGCACACCCTCCGCGATCATTACAGCCGCAGTCGGCGCGCCTGCAGCGATCAGGAACCAGCCAAAGAAGCCAATCCCGCCGATCAAGGTTACAAGGAAAGCCGCCACGGCGGAAAGCAGCGCGGCGACGAGAAAGCCCAAGAGATAGTCATACCATTCCGAGGTGTCGAACGCTCTTTGCTGGCCCCTGACACATTCGCGGCAGCGGTAGCCCGTTGGCGTGCGGACCGCGCAATCAGCGCAAATGGGACGATTGCAATTGTTGCAGCGCAGGGAGGTCTCGCGGTTTGGATGAACATAACAATAGAGAGTATCAGAGGTCGTTTCAGTCATCTCGGCAATCCTAAGGAGTTTTCGTTCATATGAGCGGTGATGTTGCGATAGAAATATCCGGGGTCTCCAAAACGGACGAACTGAGCTGTCACATCCGCCGCGCGTATATCCACGTGATCGTCCTCCATTAAAGGAATGGACGGCTGGCCATCAATGCTCAAAAGGGCATTTTCGCTATTAATTTGCATGCTGACCATCGAACCCTCGGCCAACACAACAGCCCGATCGACAGAAAGGTGCGGCGCGATGGGCACCAGCAGAATGTTGCGTAATTCAGGTGGGAGGATCGGTCCGCCCGCCGCAAGAGCATAGGCTGTTGAACCGGTCGCCGTGGAAGCAATGAGTCCATCGGCGACGTAACTCGTTAAATGTCGTCCATCCACCGATGCAGATAAACGGATCGGCCTGAGGGTTTGCCCGCGTCCCACAACGACTTCGTTCAACGCATCCCAGGCGCCAGACATTTCACCCGCGCGGATGTGTTCGGCATGCAGCATCATACGGTATTCGATCCAGGCTTCGCCGTTCAATAGTCTGTCAAAGTACTCCTGCCAATCAGCTCGGTCAACCTGGCTGAGAAAACCGATCCGTCCCAGGTTCACACCCAGGATGGGAACACGACTGGCCGCACACAGGTTGCCGGCGCGCAGGACACTCCCGTCGCCGCCCGCAATGACCAGCATATCAAACTCGCCATTGCGTACCCGCTTGCGGAGAGACTCATCGTACAGGGATCCGAACGGCGCATCAATCCCTTTCTCTTTGAAATAAGCAGACATCGACTCAGCTTCGACAAATGCTTCAGGCATCTTGGGATAAGCAGCGACAACAGGCCGCCGGGGGATGAAAGAGTCGGGCATGGTGAAGTAATTATAAGGTATACAGGTTTGCATGTACACAGGATGGACGCAATGTCTGATTTATGACCGAGATACCTGTTTCCCTGCCTGCTTAGGCCAGACTCTGGTCGCACAGCTTCCTGAACCCACAACGCGCGCAGCGGGAGGCCTGCTCATGGGAGCGCGGGACATCATGCCTGTGTTCATCACGTTTCATGTCCGCCAGAATGTCGAGAAGTTTCGACTCCAGCTCCCGGGTGTAATCCACCGCGAAATCGCGGTCGTTGTAATGGATGATCCCATACGGCGGGCGTTTGCCATAGGTCTTTTCCACAAGCAGGCAATAGGAAGCTAACTGATAAATATGCGAGTCATATGGTGCATCGGGCGCTCGGCCTGATTTCACCTCCACCGGGATGATCTGTCCGTTTTGCTGGACCAGGTAATCCGGCTTGCCCGTCAGCCCCAGCGCCTGATAGAAGAGAGGCCTCTCCAGTTTGCCCCAGCCGCGCGTGTCAGTGTAGATGACGCGTCCGCCCGGGAGGCCCGCGGCCTGTCGCTGGCGGTTGGACTGCCAAAAAAACAGAATCGCAAGAAACAGAAGAGCAAGGGCAATGTACAACATGTAGATCGATTCACCGCTCAGAGGTGAAGCCAAAATAATAAATACTCTCGGCGCGCAAGCTTTCCCAAAAATCTCCATTGATTTCGATGCGCGGTCTGGTTGTAACACGATATCCTTCCGGGATATCTGCATAGACTTCGAAGAGCGTATCTGAACAGCCCGGGATGGAAACATTGAGCTGCACATCCCCATTTTTATCTGTGATGGCAGACCAGCCTACACCTCCCTGGTCGGCAAGCTGGTTCTCCACATCGATGTGAATTTCAACATCACTCAGCGGTGGTTCACCATGGTTGACAAGTCCATCACCATTGGAATCGATCCAGGTCCTTGCTGAACTATGCCAGGTGCAGTCGGCAATCCCGCCAACCTGCAAGATGTAATGAAGCACGGCGAAAACCATTAAAGCAATGGTCAAAACGGTAATCAATATTGAACCCAAAAAGAATTCAAGCAGCTTGCTCACGTAAACTCTTAGATTGTGTTGGCTTGTCGAATAACCTTCTTTACACGGGATAATCCGGAGCCGGACAGATCTTCCATCCGCTTTTCGAGAACTTTGATGAAGCCGGCTTTGTTGGAGGAGTTCAGGGCGGGTAGCGTTTTCTCTGCATGCTGCGGCACTTCCTTCGGGCGGCAACCAGAGAGGTGCTTCAACAAATAAGGAAAGATGGCGTTGTTGTATGTCTCATTTGCAGCGGCGGTGTAAGCCAGCGTGGAAATGGCATTATCCACTGTGATAGCGGAACCGGTCTCCTTCGCTTTCTTGATCTCATCCAAATGCTTGAACACCACATCCGGGTTCGCTCTGGCGACTTCGGCGAGAGCCGTCATCCCGCCCCAGACAAGGCGGTTGTTCCGGCTGCGAAGCAGTTTGACAAACTCCTCTGCGTAATCCGCGATCAGCTTTGGCTCGAGGGTGCCAACTTCATAAAGCACTTTGATGCAATCGGCCTGGATATTCCTGTCCTTGTTCCACAGGTTTTGAGCAATCTCGCGGGTGCCTGCTTTATCTTTACGGGCAGCAAGGTCGCGGGCCAGTTCCTGGTTTGGAACTTCGTCGCGACGACCTAATGAAGAAGCAAGACGAGGTAGAACGGACATAAGACCTCCGTTGAAAAAACCTGACAGGTCTCCCACATACTGCTCTCAAAGGTCTTGTCGATGGCAATGATCATCGTTTGCCATGAAATCGCGAAGACCTGTCAGGTTTGGTTACAGGATCTGCGCGGTGCAATAAGCAACAAGCAGGATCAGGGCAACAAAGAGGAAAGTCAATCCCAGGGAACGCGTCAGATTCGAGGCAAGGACTTTCCGTCCGTGTTGGCGGTGGATTTCGGTCCCGGTCGCAAGTTCGGCCTGATTTTCAGACTCAAATCCCTGCTTGCGATACCACCAGGCGCGCCGGCAGTAGAGATAGTTTCCAATGTCAGAAGAGCGGATGACAGCCATATTTTTTCGTTCCGAAGCCAGTGATTAGTTTTTTGTTGAAAGGCAAGTATAGCACAAATTTTCTAATTTTGACCCACTTCCGCGCTGAGCGGAACGAGCCCAAAGCACGAGTGCAGTCGAAGCGCGGGCAGCAGAGGAAAAGTATTCAAGGCATACGCGCTTCGACTTCGCCAACGGCTCTGCTCAGCGCGAAATGCACCTTGTGAAATATTTCTCACCTTCGCTGCGAAAACTTTCCTTGAAGAAAACTCGCTATGGAGGATAATGAAAACGCAATCTGAAATCGGAGGTGCGGAATGTCGGATGAACTGAGAGTCAAATTCTGGGGCGTGCGCGGGAGTTATCCAACTCCTGGCGCCGGGACAGTGAAATACGGTGGGAATACTGCCTGTGTCGAACTCCGCGCGGGCGAACGGACGATCATCCTCGATGCCGGAACCGGGATCATTCTGTTGGGGCGTGAACTGGTGGGCCAGAAACGCGCAAATGAAATTGTGTTGTTGTTCAGCCATTTGCATCACGACCACACACAGGGCTTTCCGTTTTTCCTCCCCGCCTATCTGCCGAACGCGCGCCTGCATATCTTCGGTCCAGGCGGAACGCCTGAGACGTTGAGTCACGTGCTGGAACACAACCAATCCTCAGAAACGTTCCCTGTCGGTTTGCGCGAGATGGCTTCATCGAAAGACATCAATTCGGTGCGCGAGTCGCAGGTCATTGTGTGGGATGAGGAGGGAGTCCGTGTCACGGAATCAACTGCCGGACCCGCCCTGAGCCGTGTCGAAGGGTTGAGCAGTGAGGCGATCCTCATCTGCATACACAAATCGTATGCGCATCCCGGCGGAGTCTATATCTATCGAATCACCTGGCGCGGTACGTCCATTGTGTATGCGACGGATACCGAAGGCTACGTTGGCACGGATCGAAAGTTGGTGCAGTTCGCAAAAGATGCGGATATGTTGATCCACGACGCGCAATATTCGGAGGAACATTATCGCGGACAGCTTGCAGGATTCCCCTCCACACAGGGATATGGACACTCGACGGTGACGATGGCCTGCGAGGTCGCTGCCGCGTCAGAGGCGGGACAGTTGATCCTGTTCCATCATGATCCATCCTACGCTGACGCGCTGGTCGAGTGTATGGAGGCGTCTGCGAAGGCGCTGTTCAGCGGGGCCCAGGCGGCCTATGAGGGGCTCGAAATTACTCTCACCCTCACCCCCAGCCCTTCTCCCGCAAGGAGAGGGGAGTGGAAAAGGGAAGTAAAATATGCGAACCATGACTGACACGCCAATGCGCAAAGACGATACTCGCAACCTGCTGGCGGACATTGAGTTGTTTACAGGTCTGACACCAACCCAACTGGATTGGGTCGCGCAGCGCGCTCATCGGCGCGTGTTCGAGGCGGGACGAAATGTGTTGACCATCGAACAGCCCGGGGAGGCAGTGTATGTCATTTTGCATGGCACGGTGAAGATTCATGTAGAGCAAGGAGAACGGGATGTGATCCTCTCGATTCTGGGCGCGGGAGATCTGCTCGGCGAGATGAGTCTGATCGACAGCATCGGCCGCTCTGCCAGCGCGGTGACGTTGGAGAACAGTCTGATGCTTTGGATGGACAAGGTCACGTTCAACTACATGCTGGATAACTTCACGCCTGTTGCGCGGAATTTAGTAAAAATTCTTTCTGCCCGTGTGCGACTCTCAGATCAGTTGATTCAGGCACTGGCAACACTCGATGTGAATGGACGTGTGGCGCGCCAACTTCTCGCGTTTGCCGAGAAGTACGGACGCAAAAAAGACGGCGCGACACAAATCCGCATTGTGCTGACGCAAGGCGACATCGCGGACCTGGTCGGCGCGTCGCGCAAGCGCGTCAATCAGACGATGGTGCTGTTCAAGGAACAGGGATTGATCGATACGGATGCCGATGGAAGAATCAGTATCTACAATCGAGATGGCCTGGCCCGGTACTGCAATTGAAACATCCATAGAAAGGCCCTATGTTTATCAAACAAAACAGAACCAAAGCCAAACTCAAGGCGGGACAGCCTGCCTTTGGCGTGATCGCCACATCGGATGACCCACAACTCGCAGAACTCTTTGGCATTGCCGGCTTCGACTATTACATGCTGGATGCCGAACACGGATTGATCGATCCGGTTCAGGCCTTGAATGTGATACGTACCTGCGAAATCGTAAACATCACGCCCATGATCCGCATTGGATCCAAAGATCCAAAACTCGTCCTCCAATATCTGGATGCCGGCATGATGGGGATCATGATGCCAGGACTGGTCACGGTGGAAGAAGTGACAATGCTTGTGGATGCCGTGAAATATGCGCCGCTTGGCAAACGGGGTCTGGGCTTCTCACGGGCCTCAGCCCATATGGCCTATACCAGCACGGCGCCCGAGTACATCAACTTTTCGAATGAACAGACAATGGCCATCATCCAGTTTGAAGACGACAAGTTGCTTGGCGTGTTACCGGAACTCTGTGCCGTGGAGGGCCTGGATGCGTGCGTGATCGGGCCACGCGACCTTTCGCTGACAATGGGATTCCCGGACGGGCCCGCGCATCCCGAAGTGCAGTCCGCCATTGACAGCGCCATCGGAATCATTACCGAGACCGGCGCGATAGCCGGTATCACGGCCGGGACCAGGGCAGATGCCGAAACACAGATCAAGCGCGGCGCGACCATGATCCTTGCCGCGGCACAATCGCTCGTGTTGGCCGGAGCGAGGAGCTTTTTGCCTGAGGACGGTTGATCTTCTCGACCATACAAGGAAAGGTAAAGAGGAGTTGGAATCGATGCCTGCTACGGACTCTGCCGTCCCATCCTATCATCCCAAAACTCGAGCGGAGTGGCGCGAGTGGCTGTCCACCAATTACAACGTCTCGAAAGGTGTCTGGCTGGTCATCCTCAAGAAAGGAGCGGAAGTGGCAGGAATCACGTATGCTGCCGCGGTGGAAGAGGCCCTGTGCTTCGGCTGGATTGATGGCAGAGCGGCAACTTTGGATGCACAGAATTTCAAGTTATATATGTCGCCACGGAAGCCGGGGAGTGTCTGGTCGAAGCTCAATAAGCAGCGCATACGAAAGCTCGTCAAAGAGGGAAGTATGACCTCAGCCGGGCTCGCCAAAATCGAAACAGCCAAGAAAGACGGCTCATGGAACAAGCTGGATGAGATCGACCGGCTTGCGATCCCGGAAGATCTTTTAGCGCAGCTCTCGGCGAACGCGCAGGCGAAACGGAATTTCGAAGCTTTCAGTCCCTCATCGAGGAAGATGATCCTGTTCTGGATTGCAAGCGCAAAGCGTGAAGAAACCAGGCGGAAGCGGATCGAAGAGACCGTTCGCCTGGCAGCACAGAACATCAAGGCGGCTCACCGGCGGCAGTAAGACAAAAAGGGCCCCGAGTGGATCCGCTGCGCACTTATCCGAAACGGTATAATCGCGGCATGACACAGTACCGCTTTTATCATCCCATTGAAGTCCGTTACGGGGATTTGGACCCGCAGGGACACGTAAACAACGCAAAACATCTCACTTACTTCGAGCAGGCACGCGTCGCGTATTGGATTGAGCTGGGAATGTTCACCAAAGACCAGTCCTTCATGGAGCTTGGTGTGATCCTGGCCGACGTTCACATTGCGTACTTCGAGCCGATCTATTTCGGGCAGAACATCAAGGTCGGAGTGCATGTGACGAAGCTGGGAAACAAGTCCATGACGTGGGAGCAAAACATTGTCGATGCAGATTCGGGGAAGGAGTTGGCGAAGGGGGAAGTTGTGGTGGTAGCCTATGATTACAAGGAAGAAAAAACAATTTCCATTCCGCAGGAGTGGAGAGATAAAATCACACAGTTCGAAGGTCTAACCATCTAAATAAAATTGAGGCATTGAATCGTTAAACCCTGCAATTCTAGAACATTCGAACGAAGAGGAGCATCATGTCATTACCAGTTGTCGATCAGCAATACCTGACTGATTTTCTTGTCAAATTATTGAACATCCCCTCTCCTACAGGCTTTACAGAGAATGCAATTGCCTTTGTGGAGACTGAACTTTCTCAATTCAAGCAATTGGAATTATCGAGAATACGCAAAGGCGCATTAGTTGCGAAGTGGCTCGGCAAAAATGACGCCGAACCTATCGCTCTCACCGCGCACGTGGACACCCTCGGCGCGATGGTCAAGGACATCAAGCCGAATGGACGTCTGCAGCTCACGCGCATCGGTGGGTTGGTGTTGAATGGCGTCGAGACCGAAGGCTGCTGGGTGCATACATCCAAAGGCGAGAAGGTGCGCGGCTCGTTTATGCTCAATATGTCTGCGGCGCATGTGTACGCGTCGAAAGTCTCAGACATGAAGCGGGATGAAGAGTCAATGGAGGTGCGGCTTGATGCGCGCGTATCGAATCCGAAAGAGACGCGCGAGCTGGGAATCGAGGTCGGGGACTTTGTGTCGTTCGACCCGCGCGTCGAATTGACAAATGGATTCATCCGCTCACGGCATCTCGACGACAAGGCTTGTGTCGCCGCAATTGTTGCCGCGATCAAATCTTTAACGGAGGCGGGGCAAAGTCCCGCGCGAACCGTCTACTTCCACATCAGCAACTATGAGGAAGTCGGTCATGGTGCGTCGGCAGGGATTCCATCCGATGTGCATGAGTTGGTCACCGTGGATATGGCCGCGATCGGCGCGGGCCAGTCGTCTGATGAATATCACACGACGATCTGTGTGAAAGATAGCGGTGGACCGTATCATCATGGCTTGAGCAACAAACTGCGTGCGCTCGCCGATGCGCATGGGATCCCGCATAAGGTGGATATTTATCCGTTCTATGGCTCGGATGGTGAGGCGTTCTGGCGCGCCGGCGGCGATGTGGCAGTGGCATTGATTGGTCCCGGCGTGGACGCATCACACAATTACGAACGCACACACATCGACGCATTGACCGCGACGACGAATTGGATTATGGCGTATCTCTTAAATGACTAGAGACTGGAGATTGGCTATTGTCCAAGACTCAATAGTCTCCGCTCTCTAGTCTCAAATAATGAAAATGAAACTAGACGCCGCGTTGCCTCCTGTTGGATTGAAAGACGTTCCTGGGATTGCCAAAGCCGCAGAGCAAATCGGATTTGACGCGCTGTGGACTCAGGAGACTCAACACGATCCATTCCTGCCTTGCGCGTTGATCGCCGAACATACAACGCGTCTTCACTGCGGGACGGCTGTTGCCATTTCCTTCGCGCGTTCCCCGGCGAACATCGCCTACACCGCCTAGGACGTAGCCGCGCAATCAGACGGACGATTCATCCTGGGTCTGGGCACGCAAGTCAAAGCGCATATTGAACGTCGTTTTGGAATGCCATGGCCCGAGTCCGTGACAAAAAAACTGCGCGAGCAGATCCAGGTCATCCGGGCCTTTTGGGATTGCTGGCAAAACGGGACGAAACTAAATTATCGCGGGGAGTATTACAAGATTACTCTTATGTCTCCATTCTTCACGCCTCCGCCCCTCACCCCCACGCCTTCGGCAGCCTCTCCCGCGGGGAGAGGGGAATCATTGATCCCAATTTACATTGCTGGAGTGAATACGGGTCTGGCGAAGCTGGCGGGCGAATTGTGTGAGGGGTTCCATGTGCATCCGTTCCATAGTGTGAGATATTTGAAAGAAATCATCCTTCCGGCCATTGAGGAAGGGGCGACAAAAGAAAGAAGAAAGATGGAGGATGTGAGTGTGTTAGTCAATGCCTTCGTTGCAACGACCCCCGAAGAGATGAACTTCGCACGCGCGCAGATTTCATTCTATGCCTCCACGCCTTCTTATCGCCCCGTCATGGATCTGCACGGCTGGAGCAGCGTGGCAGAGAAGCTGGCTGCTCACGCCTCGCGCGGCGAATGGGTCGAGATGCCGATGCTGATCACCGATGAAATCTTGAGCGAGTTTTGTTTCGTAGTGGACGAAAGCGAATTAGCGGATGGATTGAAGAAACGCTATGAGGGAATTGCTAACCGGCTGGCCCTGTACATTCCCTTTGTGCCCGGGGAGAGGGATGAGTGGTGGAAGAGGTTGAATGAAGAATTCAAACAGGCATGAAATCAAAGGTAGCAATTTTCAAAAGCGGCTGAAAAACTGGTTTCATATTTCCCTGCTCCTCCTGACGGTTTTATTTACTCCTCAAATTTGGTTGAAAATCAAGTACAGGAATTTGATTTATGATCGGGTTGATTCGATTCAGGCACGGGATTTCGACGTTGTATTTAGTGCATGGGTAAAAGAAGATCACTCACACAGTAACATAACAAGGGTGAG
>Ga0105100_10001533_pt1 | contig 13497 bp, 8 predicted proteins | sample PPLLak12cMay2015_2_FD_87033 | JGI IMG/M metagenome (GOLD analysis project Ga0105100, IMG submission 87033) | Freshwater sediment microbial communities from Prairie Pothole Lake near Jamestown, North Dakota, USA - PPLs Lake P8 Core (1) Depth... | ecosystem: Environmental > Aquatic > Freshwater >... | reverse complement strand
TCCGGAGAATGGGGGTCCTCCCCTTCGCTCCGGGCGATGTCGGAGATCGAGCGCAGCATGATCACGGTGGAGACCGGCAGCTCGAAGGCCAGCCCCGCCAGCCCGAAGGCCCCGCCGGTGGCGCCGCAGGTCATCACCGCGGCCTTGTGGATCGCCCGGGAGTGCCGGGACCGCCCCCGGCCCCTCACCGTGGCCACCGCGAAGACCAGGGCCTTCTCGATCGCTTTACGGGTCGCCGCCTGGACGAAGCGTCCCCATCTGCGCGGCAGCCTGGCCAGGCCCTTCTCGATCGGCGAGGCCAGCGCGTCCGTCAGCCTGGCGGCCAGGCTGGGACGCTCCAGGCGTGCCTTGGCCTGCCTGAGCGCTTCGATGTCATCGGGGGCGAAATCCATTCTCTCTCAGGGTCATGATAGGCGCGGCGACGGGCATCGTCAAGGAACAGTCCGCCGGCTTGACACGGGCCGGACGGCGGGCTATCTTGCCGGCGACGGGAGGATGTCCATGAAAAAGTCCGTCTTAGCCCTGATCGGCCTCATCGCGTTCGCGGCCGCCGCAGGAGCCGCCGAGATCCATGTCTCCGCAAGCGGCCGTGATTCGAACCCCGGGACAAAGTCCGCGCCCCTTCGCACGATCCAGCGCGCCGCCGTCCTGGCCCAGCCCGGCGATGTCGTCACGGTGCATGCGGGCGTCTATCGCGAGCGGGTCGATCCGCCCCGGGGCGGCGAGTCCGGTGCGAAGCGGATCACGTATCAGGCCGCCACGGGCGAGAGAGTCGAGATCAAGGGGTCCGAGGCGATCAAGGGCTGGGTGAAGGTCCAGGACGGCGTCTGGAAGGCGGTCCTCCCCCCGGCGTTCTTCGGCGGTTTCAATCCCTATGCCGACCTCATCCGGGGCGACTGGTTCGAGCCCAAGGGCCGGGACCATCACACCGGCGCGGTCTATCTCGACGGCGAATGGCTGATCGAAGCGGCCCGGCTGGAGGATGTCCTGAAGCCCGCCGGCGCGGCGCCGCTGTGGTTCGGACGGGTGGATAAGGACGCGACGACGATCTGGGCGCAGTTCGGGGGCGCCGATCCCAACGACCGTTTGGTCGAGATCAACGTCCGCCAGACCGTCTTCTACCCTGAAAAGACGGGGATCGATTACGTCACCGTGCGCGGCTTCGTCATGCGCCACGCGGCGACGAACTGGGCCCCGCCGACGGCCGAACAGGTCGGGCTCATCGGCACGAACTGGAGCAGGGGCTGGATCATCGAGAAGAACACGATCAGCCATTCCGTCTGTTCGGGGATCGCCCTCGGCAAGCACGGCGACGAATTCGACAATACGTCGAAAGACACGGCGGAAGGCTACGTCAAGACGATCGAGCGCGCCCTGGCCCGGGGCTGGAGCAAGGACCGCATCGGCAGCCACGTCGTCCGCGACAACGTCATCTCGCACTGCGAACAGGCCGGGATCGTCGGCAGCCTGGGCGCGGCGTTCAGCACGGTCACCGGCAACACCATCCACGATATCCACGTCCGGCAGTTGTTCACCGGCGCGGAGATGGCCGGCATCAAGTTCCACGCCGCCATCGACGCGGTCATCGCCCGCAACCACATTTACAGGACGGTCCGCGGCCTCTGGCTAGACTGGATGGCCCAAGGCACGCGCGTCACCGGGAACCTTTTCCATGACAATCCGGCCGAGGACCTGTTCATGGAGGTCGACCACGGGCCGTTCCTGGTGGACAACAACGTCTTCCTGTCGCCGCGGTCGGTCCTCAACGTCTCGCAGGGCGGGGCCTACGTCCACAACCTCATAGCCGGAGAGATCCGCGTGAACGCGTACGACGCCCGGCAGACGCCGTTCCACAAGGCCCACTCGACCGAGCTGGCCGGGATGCACGACAACCCCTTCGGCGACGACAAGTACTTCAACAACGTGTTCGCCGGCCGGGCCGACCTCGGCGTCTACGACAAGGCGCCCCTGCCGGTTCGGATGGAGGGGAACGTGTTCCTCGCCGGGGCCAGGCCGTCCCGGCACGAGCGCGAGCCCGTCGTCCGGCCGGATCTCGATCCCGGGCTCGTGATCGTCGGGGAATCCGGCGGATTCCATCTCGAGCTCGTCTGGGACAAGGCTTTCGAGGGCGGCGCGCGCCGGACCGTGACCACGGAGGTTCTCGGCAAGGCGGCCATCCCGGACCTCCCCTACGAGCAGGCCGACGGAAAGCCCCTTCGCATCGATATTGATTTCTTTGGCCGGAAGAGAAGCGCGGCCAACCCGACTCCAGGCCCGTTCGGGGCTCCCGGAATCGGGCCGCTCAAGCTTAAGCTCCGATAGCCTCCGCCTTCATGACGATAAACCCGGGACGGGGATCGAGCATCACGCCTCGACCGTGCCCTCGAAGACGAATGTCGCCGGGCCCGTCAGCCGGATGTTGGTCACCCGGTCGTCGTGAATGTCGAAGGCGACGTTCAGACGGCCGCCCCTCGTCCTCACATCGACGGAGCCCGCACGGAGATGCCCCTTGAGAGCTGATGAGATGGCCGCGGCCGTCACCCCCGTCCCGCAAGCCAGCGTTTCTGCTTCCACGCCCCGCTCGAAGGTCCTCAAATAGAGCTCGCGGCCGGTCATCTCGACGAAATTGACGTTCGTTCCGCCGGGCGCGAACAGCGGGGACCGCCTCCATTTCCGGCCTTCCGTATCGACGTCGAGATCGTCGATCCCGCCGGTGAAGATGACATAGTGAGGAGACCCCGTGTCGAGGAAATAATTCCCCTCGATGATCCGATGGCCCCGGACATCCGAAAGGGTGAGGCGGACCGTATCGCCGGCGACTTCGGCCTCATGGATCCCGTCATAGGCCAGGAACCTCTGCGCGGGGCCGGCGATCTCCCGCTGCAGGGCGAAATGAGCGGCGCACCGGCCTCCGTTCCCGCACATCGAGCCCAGCCGGCCGTCGGCGTTGAAATAGGCCATCTCGAAATCGGCCCGATCGTGGGACGAGATGAGGATCAATCCGTCGGCGCCGATGCCGAAGCGGCGGTCGCAGAGCTTGTGAATGAGACCGGAATCGCCGGGATCAAAGACTTTCCGGCGGTTGTCGATGATGATGAAGTCGTTGCCGGCGCCTTGGTATTTATCGAAAGGGATCTTCATCGCTCGGGCACCTCGGGACAGGACCCTGACTCGTGACGTTGAAACGGAGATCCAGGACGGCCCCGGACCGGACGACAGCCCCCGGCCTCGACTGGAAGTCGACGAAATCGAAACCGTCGGCCCGGTCGGCGGTGACTTTCAGATACGGGTCGAGGTTGGCTCTGAGGTGGGCCAGCGCGGCCGCGGCGACATCGGGGCCCGCATAAGGGACGATCAGCCGGGTGAAGGCCGCTCCGCCGGGCAGCCGGTATTGGGCCAGGGCCCCGAAGGTCCGGCCTCCGAGGGAAAGGATATCGCCTTCGCCGAAGGTGAAGTAGGGCTGGAGCCCGTAAGGCCCCCGGATCAGGCGCTCGGAACCGGGCGCCTTTCCCTCGGTGGGGAGCGCTTCGAGCGGCGTCGGGACGGATTCCTCCGCAACGGCAGCCAGGAAGGCGTTGGCGAGGGCCACGGCCTCGGCCTTCGTCGCGGGGGCATCCCCCAGGTTGTCGACCTGGACGAAATGCCGGCCTTTGAGAATGGTCAGCTGAGCCTCTTCGCTGGAGTTGCGTGCCGCGACCTCGGCGAACGGCGTCTCCCGCCCCATCTTCATCAGATAGACGCCCAGGGCGGACGCCCCGCTTTCCATCTCGTAGTCATTGAGCGTCAGCTCCGCTTTGTTCCGGACGTAGGTCAGGAGGCGGAGCTTCGTGAACCCGAACTCGAGAAAAAGCTCGGCCCCGCCGTCGATCTGGTTGAAGAGGTCCTGGCCGGTGAACGTCCGGAGCGGCCCGGCTTTGGCCCACCCCGGCGCGAACGTCTCGTCCGGGATGGGGGGCGCGCCCTTCGCGGTTTGCGACGGGGCGAGCGGCCCAACGAGCAAATACGCCAGGCCTACAAGAAATGCAGTTCTGACAAGTCCCTCTCGTGGCGGCGAGGGAATTCGCCTTCCCTTAAATCCGGACATGGGCGATCTTGGCCGGATCGGCGATCCCCAGCCCCATCTTCTCGGCGTAGCGAAGGTACTCCGTGAAACGAGGGTTCTCGTTGACCGCCACGCCCATCTCCTTGCGCTTGGCCACGATTTTGTTGTGGCAGACCATGTCCAGCGCGAACGGGTCCGAGGCGAAGTAGAGCCGGTTGTCGATGTAGGCGAACTTGGCGTTCTTGTCCGGCCCACCGTCATACTGAGACCGCAGGCCGTCGGTGATATTGAGGACCATCTTGTCGCGGACGGGCCAGAAGGCCGGCACCTCGACGCAGACATCCAGGAACAGGGGCGCGTGCAGCCTGTTCGTGTTGCAGACGGCGCCGTAGCCGATGTTCTTCGTGGCCATGGAGATGGCGTTGCCGGTGTTCTTGAACACGGGCAGGTTGATGATCTTGGTCAACTTCTTGGTCAGCAGCTTCCCGAAGTAGGAGTGCTTGCCGTTGAAGACGTGCTGGTTGAGGTAAGGCAGGTCCTTGGGGCCCTCAACGTCGGCCCAGTAGAAGACGTCCCGGTCGAAGTTGGGGACGCTGACGTGGCTGCCGTCGGCCTTGAGCCACTTGCTGTTGTCCTGGGTCTTGCCCTCGGCCGCCGCCTCGTCCATCGTCTGCAGGCCCTCGATGGCGACGCCGGGATAGCGCTCGGCCGTGAAGCCGGCGTCCCGGAGCATGTAGTCGAAACGGTCCCAGATGACAATATTCTTGCGGGGCAGGCCGCAGGACGCGAGCCAGTCGATGACGGCGTCGACGACCTCGAGCCGGGTGCTGATGAGGCCGGGCCCGACCGGATTGACCTTGAGCCCGACGACGTCCGTCTTGGTGAAGAACAGCCCGAAGCTCTTCTCGAGGCTCTTTCCGGTCAGCTCCGTGATCCCCTTCTCGAACATGGCCTTAACCACGGCCGCGTTGACCTGGCCGTCGGGCATGGCCGCCGGGTCGTGGACCTCGATGACCCGCCCCGGGAACGGTCCGGGCAGGCTCCACTTGGTCCTGGGGACTTTGAGGGCGTCGTCGATATTGGTCTTGGGCTTGGGGGGAGGCGCCGCCGGCTTGGCCGGGGGCTGCTGGCCCTGGGCTTGCTGGGCGGCGAGAAGGCTGCGGCTGGCGAGGACCAGGCCGGCGCCGACCACTCCGCCGGCCTTCAGGAAATCCCGGCGGCCGACGGCATCGTCGGGCGGCATCGAACGGTAGCGTTTGTCTTTCATTGGTGTTACCTCTGGATCCGTCTCGTTCGATTATAGCCGAACAACCGACAACGCGAAAGGTATCTATAAAGGAGTATAATGGGATCCATGGCCGGCAGGCGGACGGGAGTTGTCTTGGCCCTCTGGGCCGCCGTTGCGTTCGCATCGGCCCAGCCGAACCCGCCCCGGGACGATCCCCGATTCCCGCCCTTCATTACGCCGATAGCGGACTATTTTATCACCCGCATCGGGATCCTGCCGGAGATCGACCGGTCTGCCTACCGGCTCGAGATCAAGGGGCTCGTCCAAACGCCGAAGAAGCTCTCTCTCGAAGAGCTCTACGCGATGCCGATGACGGAGATGACGCTGACCGTCGAATGCATCGGCAACGCGGCGGGCGGTCCGCTTCTCTCGACCGCGGTGTGGAGGGGCATTCCGCTCGACGACCTGCTGAAATCGGTGGGCGTGAGCGAATCTGCGACCGGGGTCCGCTACGAGTCCGCGGACCTCTACTACGCGTCTCATACGATGGCCCAGGTCCGGGCGAACGGGGTCCTGGTCGCGCTCTATATGAACGGCGAGCCTCTCCCGCCGCTTCAAGGCTTCCCCGTCCGGGTCCTGAACCCGGGCTTCTACGGCGTGAAGCAGCCGGCCTGGGTCACGTCGATCGAGGTGATCGACAAGCCCATGAAGGACTACTGGGAGGACAGCGGCTGGGACTGCTCCCCGCCCATGGCCGCGGACTCGACCTTCTTCTTTCCCAAGGAGCCGGCCACGGTCAAGCGCAAGGAGCCGCTGCGGCTCGGCGGGGCCGCGTTCGGGGGGACGCGGATCGCCCGCGTCGAGCTGACCTCCGACGGGGGCAAGACCTGGCAGGAGGCGTCCATCGTGAAGAGTCTGGATGCCGGCCACGTTTGGGTCTTCTGGGAGGCCGCTTTGGTCTTCCCTCGCGCCGGGGAATACGTCGTCCGGGCCCGGGCCACGGATACCCGCGGCAACCTCCAGCCCGAGACCGACGAGGTTTTCATCGACGGCACGGACGAGTGGCCTGCCCTGAAAGTCAGGGTCAAGAGGTAGGGAACGCGCCTGTCCCCGGCCTCTATTTCTTCTTCGCTTCGATCTCCTCGATGAGGGCTTTGACCGCCGTTTGCTCCATGTTCAGCTTGAGGGAGGCTCTGAGGGCGTCCAGGGCCTTGGTCAGATCCCCGGTCTTGTAGTAGCAGGTCCCGAGGGAGGCCAGCAATCCGGCGTCGCTGTTGTAAATCCGGTTGCCGTCGAGGAGGCTGGAGATGGCCTCGTCGTAGCGCTCGAGTCCGGCCAGGGCCTGTCCCTTGAGCAGGGCGTACTGGAAGCGGAGCTTGTCCTCCGCATTGATCCGCTCGAGGAGGGTCAGGGCGTCGCCGTACTGCTTCTCCCTGATGAGGAAGGCCGCGTATTCCGGGATCTTGCCGGGAAAGGCGGGGTTGAGGGCGAGGGCCTTGTCATAGGCCGTCCGGGCGTTCCCGGCCTGCCCGAGCTGGCTGTATTGGTAAGCCAGCATGTAATGATACATGAAGATGTTGCCGAGGGAAAACGCCTTGGAGGCCATGACCGGGTGGGCCAGGGATTGGACCGGAGAGATGATGAACGTACCGGTCTTCTCGTCGACGACGTTGCCGTCGCCGTCCCGGAGAGCGAGGGCCATCTCATAGTAATCCGGCGGCAGGCCCGGGCCACCCAGGGCCTGGATGATCACGAGAGAACGGTTGAACCTCTGGCTGCTGAGCGGAAGAGTGAAGCTCCGTTCGACCGGAGCGGCCGAGCTCGCGCCCTTGATGGCGATCCCGACCGACCCGGATTCCCAGAGCTCCCGGGTCAGGCCGGCGATGCTGAAGATGTAGGAGATCTGGTCGGTCCGGGCGAACGTGCCCTTGGGGTCGACCTGGAGCTTCATCCCTTCGGACTGGAACGGCACATGGGCGCCGGCCGGAGAGCTTTCCGTCCTGGCCCCGAAGACGGGGGCGAGCAGACGGGGAGGACCCGCGATCGCCGGCACCTCGATGTCGCGCTCGAGGATGCTGAACTCCTTCCCGACGGTGTTCCTCAGCAGCACGGTCAGCCGGCTCTTGCCTTCGATGACGGGGAGGGAGTCGGCGATCGAGACGCCCATGCCCTCCGTGTCCTTGATCCGGTCCTCGGGAATGGTCAGCGGGTATTCCTTGCTGTATTGCAGGATGACCTTCTCCCCGACCCGGAGATTGACGTCGACGAGGAAGCTCGTGGAATACTCGCCTTTGGGCTCGTAGAGGTCGAGCGACAGCCGCTCCGGCGACATGACGAAGTCGCAATAGGCCAGGCCCGTCTGGGGATCGACCAGGACGGCGACGGCCGAATCGGTCTTCATGTAGTTCGTCAGGTACTCGGTGCTGACGACGCCCCGGTAGTTCAGGAAGTGCGTCGCATACCGGACGTCCAGGCCCTTCTTCGGGGATTCCAGGATAGCGGCCAGGTAGATGGTCGATTCGAGCGACGGCTGGAAGTTGTAGCCGAACTCGCCGGGGATGATGGAAAAAGCCACAGCCGCGAGGTCGGGTTGCTCCTTGACGAGCATCTCGTACATGCCCTGATAGTCCGTCATGGCGAATTCCTGGGCGGAATTGACGAGCAGCCTGGCCGGGCCGTCGGCCACGGGATCGTAGAGCTTGTACTCGCCGGAATTCCGGTATTGGTAGAAACATAGCTGGAAATGGGTCGGCATGCCCTTTTCGGTGTCCCCGTAGTAGGACCAGATCTCGGCCGGGTACGTCTCCAGGGAACCCGCGATGGAGGTCCGGCTCTGCGGCGGCCCGAGGATGATGTAGTACCGGCCCCGGTCCGTCATCCAGCCCGGCCGGACCGAGCCGAAATGGAACCGGTAGTTCGCTTCCTTGAAGCGCTTGAGATGCTCCTCCTTGTATTCGTTCTGGGGGGTGGCCGGGGTCGGATCGCGCATGTTCCAGAACGCCTGGATGAAGAGGTCGCGGTCCCGGTCGTTCTGCAGGTGGAGGAACACGTCCAGCTCTTTGTCCGAGATGATGTAGCTCGTCAGGTCCAGCCACTCCTGATATTGCGGAGCTAGGTCTTTGGGCTTGACCTTCGTCTGGGCCGGCAGCGGACCGGCGCCGGAGAATGCGGCGAGCGCTCCCGCCAAGATGAGACCTGACACAACACATGAATAAGCGAAAGACCGGTTCCGGATCATGCCGACACCTCCACTACCGTATCTTATTGAAAAGCCGGCCAAATTTCCACAGCCTCGAAAAAGCCCCGAAATGGCATAACTAAGAAATCCCGCGGACGGTTGCCGGTCGGGGCACCCGGGAGACGGCCGCAATTCAGATTTTTGGATGTCATCCACCGAAATGGATGCCCCAGCCGTCTCTCCTGACTGTATATAATTGATAATAAAGTGAAATAGTGCCATTTCGTATTGGCACGTTTCTTGGTATAAAGGGAGCAAATGGGTCTTTGGATGGGTTATCAGGTGTCGTCGAAAACGGCCAAAACTCATAATCATTTCAAGGAGGTGACCCGGGATACGTCACTAATGGGAAGATCGGAGGAGGTCGGGGCGGGGATCGACCCGCTCCAGGGAATGGGAAATCCGAAGCCTATGCAGATTGAGGAGAGTAAATGAAAAGGCTATTTGCGCTGATCTTATGCCTGGCCCTGCCGATCGGCTTGATGGCTCAGCAGAGATCGGGAAGCATCACCGGGACGATCACTGACACCGAGGGCAATCCGCTGCCCGGCGTCAGCCTGACTCTGACCGGCGCCACGATCGCCCCCATGACGGCCGTGAGCAACAACGAGGGGAAGTTCCGCTTCCTGTCGCTCTTCCCGGCCAATGACTACGTCGTCAAGTGCGAGCTCCAGGGATTCAAGACCAAGATCGAAACGGGCATCATTGTCAACATCGCCAAGTCGTCCGAAATCGCGATCCAGATGGAACAAGGTGCCCTCGAAGAACAGGTGACGGTCGTCGCCGAGACGCCCATCATCCAGACCAAGAAAACCCAGATCACGCACACCGTCAACGCGGAGATGCTGGCCGCGCTGCCGTCCGCCCGCGACCCGTGGGTCGTCCTGCAGATGACGCCCGGCGTCCAGGTCGACCGCGAGAACGTCGGCGGCACCGAATCCGGGCAGCAGTCCTACTACTTCGCCAAGGGCAGCACGACCCAGGAATGGACGATGGACGGCATGCAGATCACGGACCGCAACTCGGGCGGCTCCCCCGGTTACTACGACTTCGACATGTTCGAGGAATTGAACATCTCGACCGGGACCCTCGACGTCGAGCACCGCGATCCCGGCGTCGTCGTCAACATCGTCACCCGCCGCGGCGGCAACAATATGAGCCTCGGCGCCCGGTTCTTCTGGACTGACGAAAAGTTCCAGAAGGCGATCTCCCCCGAAGATCAGGCGGAGATGGGCCTGATCCGCGGCTACAACCGCCCCGTCGACATCAAGGACTTCGGCTTCAACGCCGGCGGCCCCTTCGTCAAGGACAAGGCCTGGTGGTGGATGAGCTACGGCGTCCAACAGGTCCTGACCTACAACGCGGTGGGCACGCGCGACGACACCTACCTGAACAACTACAACGGCAAGCTGAACTTCCAGATCATCCCCTCCAACCGCCTGGAATTGCTCTACAGCCTCGGCGACAAGAAGAAGTACGGCCGCGGCGCCAGCGCCACGTTCGTCGAGGGCTACATCCAGGGCAGCAAGTTCCACTTCGGGAACCCCACCTGGAAGATCCAGGACGAGCAGATGATCGGCAACGACCTCTTCCTGTCCGTCCGCTTCGGCAAGTCCAACCCCGGGTTCGGCTATCAGCCCGGCATGGACCCCGACCTCACCGAGGTCTCCCATTTCGATTACGCCCAGTACCGGTGGGTCGATTCCTACTACTACTTCTATTCCAACCGGCCCCACCCGTACGCCGTCGCCCAGGTCCAGTACTTCAACGACAACGTCATGGGCATGGCCCACGAGATCAAGCTCGGCTTCGAGGTCAATCCGAACAGCCGGACCTATGAGGGCGGCTACAACGGGAACATCCGCATCTGGGACCACTATTACACGCCGGAAGTGGATTGGGACCTCGACGGAACACCGGACGTCGTTGAAGAGGAGTTCGGCGTCAACCTGACTTACATCGCCACTAACCACAACGACTATCCCTACTCCGACGGGACCAAGCGCTACGCCGGCTACATCAGCGACGTCATCACCGCCGGCCGCTTCAACCTCAACCTCGGCCTGCGCGTCGACCGCAGCTGGGACTTCGTCAATCCCTGGACGACCCGCGGCCTGTTCGCCGAGAACGGCGTGGGTAACTTCGACGGCTATGCCGACGCGGCCCTGTCGATCCTGACCCAGGAGGCCGTCAACGCCATCATCGCTCTGCAGCCTGACATGTCGGTCGACCGGGTCATCAAGCCCCCCAAGATCTTCACGACGATCTCGCCCCGCGTCGGCCTGACCTACGACATCACCGGCGACGGCCGGACGATCGCCAAGGTGGCCTACACCCTCTATCCGGGCGGCGGACTGGGCACGGGCTACAGCGTGCCTGGCGGCATGTATCCCTGGCTCGATTTCTGGGGCGCTGACGCCGACGATGACGGCAAATTCGGCCTCAACGAGCTCTATTGGACGGATTATTACGCCCCCAACAATCCCATTTACCGCGTCTTTGACGACGCCGGCAATCTTGTCGCCGACCCTGCGGACGTGACGGAACTCTGGTGGGGCGGCCAGGTCGAGTTCGGCGGTCAGGCGGTCACCGATCCGACAAACTTCGTCAACGCCGACACCTGGAAATACTCCCTGACCCATGAGTTCAACGTCTCCCTCGACCGCGAGATCATGAAGGACTTCGGCGCCACCATCGGCTTCACCTACAAGAGGATGGGCCGCTTCAGCAGGAATGACTACTACTATCCCGCGACCGGTCACGTCCGGAGCAAGGACGACTACATCGCCGTCGGCGTCGTGCCGACCACGCTCGTTGATCCCGGTACGGGAGCCACGTATGACCCTGGCGAAGCCGGCGGGAAGACGTGGTACGTCCTGGCCAACAACCCCGACACGGGTGGCACGCCCTATCGCTTCTATTCGAACATGACTAACGACCGCTATAATGTGTTCATGGGCGGCGAGCTCGTGTTCAACAAGCGCCTGTCCAACAAGTGGATGGCCAATGTCGCCTTCACGCTCGGGAGCCAGAAGAGCTACTACGGCGACACCGATTATCTCGATCCGACCAACCAGTGGGCCGTTGAAGGCCAGCAGTACGGCTTCACGTTCGGCGGCGCCAGCGGCAAGATCGACCGCGACTACTTCTCCCGCTGGACGGTCCAGGCTTCCGGCCTCTACCAACTGCCTTGGGGACTCAACTTCTCCGGAACGGTCGTCGTCCACGAGGGCACGTTCTATCAGACGGCCTTCACGGTTGAGGACCTTACCCTGACAGGCGTCCGCAGCTATTCCCACTCGTTCCCGACCACGAAGATGAACGACCGCACCCGCGCCCCGGTCATCTTCAACGCGAGCGCCAAGCTCGAGAAGATGGTCAAGCTGTCGGGTTCGGGACGCCTCTACTTTTCGTTCGACCTGTTCAACGTCCCCAACCTCCACACCACCGTCCGCAAGTACGATATCGGCTTAGGCTCCTTCCGGTACGCCGGGGCCGACCCGGTCCTGTGGACCCGGCCCTCGACGACGAGCGGCTTGATCTACGAGATCCTGACCCCCATCGTCTTCCGGCTCGGCGCCCGCGTCCAGTTCTAGTTCCCCGCTCGAGCGCACACTGAAGCTCAAAGCCCCTTCCGCCCCCGGGCGGAAGGGGCTTTTTTTTGGTTCTTCTCCACGGACGGGGATCGTCGAGACAACATCCCTCGCCGCCTCGAGAGGATTCCCGGAAAAGGGAGGATAACCTTTTTTTTGGTATAATGGGGGACATGACAACTGGAAAAGGTGCGGCCATCCTCCTCGCCGTCGCCTCGCTCGTCTCCGCCGCCCGGGGGGCGGCGCCGAACCTCCTCCTCGTGACCGTGGATACGCTCCGTCCGGACCGGTTGAGCTGCTACAGCCCAGATCACGTCAAGACCCCGGCGATCGACGCCCTGGCGGCCGGCGGGGCTCTTTTCGAAAGAACCTACGCCCACACGCCCACCACCTTGCCTTCCCACACAAGCCTATTTCTGGGAAAGACGCCGGCTTTTCACGGCGTCAGCGAGAACTCGAAGGCCCGGGTCTCCGCGGCCTTCCTGACCCTGGCCGAACATCTCAAGAAGCAGGGCTTCGCCACCGGCGCGTTCGTCGGCGCGTTCCCGCTCGATTCGCGCTTCGGCCTCGACCAGGGTTTCGACGTCTATGACGACAGCTTCCCGAAAGGGCCGTCGGCCATGGGGTTCGCTTCCGAAAGGACCGCCGACGCGGTCGTGAAGGCCGCCGCCGCCTGGATCTCGGCCCGGAGCGGGCCGTGGTTCTGTTGGATCCATCTCTGGGACCCCCACGCCCCCTACGATCCCCCGGAACCCTACCGGTCCGAGTACGCGTCCGACCCTTATTCGGGAGAAGCCGCCTTCGTCGACTCGCAGCTGGCGGTCCTGTTCGAGGGCCTGCGGAAGCGGGACCGGGCCGGCCGGACCGTGATCGTCCTGACCTCCGACCACGGCGAATCTCTCGGCGAACACGGCGAGCTGACCCACGGCTATTTCGCCTACGACAGTACGCTCCATGTGCCCCTCATCATCGCCGGGCCCGGCGTCCGTCCGGGCAGGATCGCCGCCCGGGTCGGGCACGTCGATATCTTCCCCACGGTCTGCGCGCTCCTCGGCGCGCCGGTGCCGTCCGGCCTCCACGGCCGCTCTCTCGCGCCCCTGATGAAGGGCGGCAGGGACACGCCGCGGCCGCATTATTTCGAATCCCTCGAGCCCCATCTCAATTACGGCTGCGCGCCGCTGCGCGGCTTCATCGACGGATCGACGAAATTCATCGACTCCCCTCTCCCGGAGGTCTACGACCTGAGCCGGGACCCGCGTGAAGCCGCGAACGCCGCCTCGGACGCGGACGTCCCTGCGCTCAAGCGCAAGCTCGAAACGATCCTGAAGGCCCAGGCGGGGCCGGCCGCGGGGCAGACGGTGGTCGACGCCCAGACCAGGGAAAAGCTGCGCAGTCT
>Ga0105100_10001532_pt1 | contig 13499 bp, 12 predicted proteins | sample PPLLak12cMay2015_2_FD_87033 | JGI IMG/M metagenome (GOLD analysis project Ga0105100, IMG submission 87033) | Freshwater sediment microbial communities from Prairie Pothole Lake near Jamestown, North Dakota, USA - PPLs Lake P8 Core (1) Depth... | ecosystem: Environmental > Aquatic > Freshwater >... | reverse complement strand
CCTCCATGTCACAAAACATTACTGTGACCTGCTTCCGCTCGCCCTCGATCTTATCTCTTTGCGCTAAGATTTTTTCACTTAACCCCTTGGGGAGGTAGCGCTGGATTTTGGCAAGTTTTTCATCAAAGGAGAGTTCCTTGGAAACTGGCTTTGAAGGAAAGGTTAAGTCGTGACCGCACTCACCGCAGAATTCATCTTCAGGGAGATATTCAGAGCCACACTGGGGACACAGTAATGAAAGTTTTGTACCACACTTACGGCAAAACTTTTTTGCCTCAGGATTTTCAGTTTGGCATTTCGGACATTTCATTTGCTATGCCCTCCATAACTATTGGGAGAGAATGCCCCTCTTCTGCAAATCCGCAGCTACGTCTTTTAGATCTAGATCCTCAAGCTTCTTATTAGTGGGAATACCTTTCTCGATGTCCCAGCCCCTTTCGTCATAGTAATCGTCAAACATTTTTTCAACATCATCTCGGGTAAGTTCCCTGCTGCGATTATAATTCATTAACCTGATCTCTTTGTCTTTTGCTTTGAGCGGCTCGAAGAATTTGTCAGGAAATCTGTCGTCTTTCCTTGCAAATCCTTCCCTAACATTTGCAGCTTTTAAGATATTCCAGGCTCGCTCTCCAGCCTCTTGAAGTTTTATAGCCGTTATATCAAACCCAGTCGCCGATGCGTAGAGTTTCGCAGCGTTGTGTGGATTATAGTAACTCTTCACTGCCCCTCGGGCACAGATGCCAAGGCAGGAATAAGAAGAATAGCAATCCTCCTCATATTTAATAAGCCTAGCCAGGTTGAATTCAGTGTCGCTATAACATATCCTCTTTATGGCCTCTTCAGGGACTAACATCTTTTGGCAGTACTCGGCGATTTGTTGGGCGGTTTTTCCTGGGAAAAATGAAATTGCTGCTCCGGGGGAAATGTAAGGACCTCTAGGATTTACGCAGGAAGAGAGCTCACACCCCGAAAGATGCGCTCTTGGGTCCACGAATGGATTAAGGCCTTTAATAGCGACGACTCGCTCAATGCCTAATTTGCCGAATTTTTTTGAGGTAGCTATCAGGCCATCCGCTAAAATCCCACCTAATCCCTCACGGTGGCCTATCTTTTCTATTAAGTTTAAAACGGTTGTGAAATCCCAATTAAGCTCCTGCCCGTCAGCGTCTTCTTTTGTGATGATTCCAGCCTGATATAAATCTATGGCATAGTCTATTAGGGCCTTCGTAGCAAAAGCGTCAAGTCCATATCTATTACACAGGTCAAGGCACTTAACTGACTGGTTAAGATTAAAACTATCGTTTTGCTCAAAATAAATAGAATGCAGTATAGAGGAAGTTGGGGCTGCTAGACCAGCGTATTCCCCATCCTTCAACCTCACTAGTGCTCTACAATTTAAAGGGCAGCTAGGGCAGGCGTAACCGGATTGAAAAATTTTAAGCAATTCTTGAGTCTGACCGGGGAAATCTTGGAACTGGGCCGAAAGTTCTGCCCAATTCTTACCCGTCCCCATTATTTTAGAAAAGATCATTCCCCCGATAGCAACCCCAAGCTTCAACCATTCTTTGCGGAGTGGGAAATTCAACATTCTCTCCCTGACTGAACCAGCTACTTTCATAAATTCTACTATATCAGCAATACCAATTCCCTTCGTACCGTTCACCACCAAGGCCTTCAGGTTCTTTGAGCCTAGAACAGCACCAAGGCCCCCTCTGCCCAGTGTGCCAAATTTATCCACCATAGCTAAGGAAATCCTCACCAGATTTTCTCCTGCCTTTCCTATAGCGATGATACTACAGTCGATACCGTTTTCTGTCCTGAGCAAGTCTGTGGTTTCAAAAATATCTTTTCCCCAAACATGGCTAGCATCAACGAGGCTCACATCATCATCCATAATTTTTAAATAAACAGGCCGATCAGCCCGTCCCGTGATGATGACATAATCATACCCAGCATATTTAAGCCTATGGCTAAAGCCACCAGCAAAGGGGGTGCCTATTGCGTTATTGATGGGTAGCTTTGTTGTCGCCATGACCTTTGTACAGCCAGGGGCCAAAGTGCCGGAGAGGACGCCAGAGCCGATCACGACGAAATTTTCTGGAGATAAAGGTTCCACACCCGGGGGTATGAGGTCATAGGCTAGCTTGTTGGTGAAGCCTGAGCCACCAACAAATCGTTTGACAAGGTCAAGGTCCAAAGGTTCTTTTCGAATATTACCGGTTGATAAATCCACCCGTAAACCCGCCCCTGCGTATCCTTTGAATTCCATAGCTTAATTCCTTTCTAAGATGAGCGCCCCGTAGGGACAAGAGCGGACACAAAGATAGTCACCCCCACAACCATCGCATCCATCCGTAAAGCTCTGCCTATATTCATATCCATTTTTGCTTCGGTTTATCATTATATTGGCCTTTGAGGGATTAAACCTACCGGAGACCCTCAGAGAACAACTTAATTGACAGGTCAAGCAGCCATGACATTCGTTGGGTTTCACCAAAATGGCTTCCACCGCCCTTTTCTCAGCCATTCACCTTCCCTCCTTTTTTCCGCCATCTAAGTGCAGTATTTACCTCCATTAAAACGGAACGATCTCATCGGAGATCACCTTGAGCCCCAATTGGAGGAATTCTAAATCCTTTCGCAGCTTCCGATTCTGCTCAGTGTTAGCAAGTTGATCCAGGATCTTCAAAGCTTCCTTACAAAAGTTCATCGCTTCCACGTTTGCAAATCGGTTCGCTGCTTTTTTTGCCGCCAGGATTAGATATTCCAATGCCTTTTCTCGATTACTGCCCTGCTGGTAGTGATAGGCCAGCTTTTCGCAATGCTCATCAAGCCGTTCTTTATAGATCTCCTCAATAGCATTTCCTATTCTTTCGTGAAATTGTTTCCGGGTTTGGGTAAGAAGGCTATGGTAGGCCACATCTTGGATTAGAATATGTTTGAACATATATTCCAGTTCGGGAAAGAGGCTCTTCTCATATATGAATTCAAGGCTCTGGAGCTTCACCAGATAGGTCTGGAGAGCATCCCCCATATCCGAAATCCTTCTCAGCAATTGAAAAAGGAAATCTCTACCGATAACCGAGGCGATTTGCATCGTTCGTTTGAGGCCTTGTTCGAGTCTGTCTATCCGGGCCATGATGACATCTTGAATGGTTCCAGGAACGGATAGTTCTGACGCTGTTTCGGAGATGACATAGCCTGTTTCTGACCTGGCTATCGCTCCAATTTCAAAAAGCCAGTGAATGATCTCTTCCATGTAGAGAGGGTTTCCCTCGGCCTTGTCTAGAATCAGGCTCCTCAAGGCAATTGTAAAACTTTCTACATCTAGTAAAACCTTTGCTAGAGTTGCGCTCTCATCTTCGGTGAGTGGATTCAATGTGATATGGGTATAATAAGATTTATCGCTCCAGGGATGGAGATACCCAGGACGGTAGATGCCCAAAATTAAAACTCGGGCGTTGGCTATGCTTTCTACCAAATAACTTATTAGTTCCTGGGATGCTTTGTCCGTCCACTGGAGATTATCCAGAATTATGATGAGAGTCTTAACCTGACTCTCTCTGAGGAAAAGCGCCTTTATGGCCTTGAAGGTGAGTTTCCTCTTTTCCTCAGGACCTAAACTCTGAGGGGAAAAGTTGTCTGGAGATACGGATAGCATATCGCACAGGAAAGGTATGGTCTCCATCAAGGCCTTATCTAAGGCCGCTACCTTACTACTTATCTTCTTCCTGACAACAAACGGTCGATCTCCTTCTTCGACCTCAAAATATTCTTTGATTATATTAATGAAGGATAGATATGGCATGGATTGCTCAGAAGTAAGGCATTGTCCTTCCAGGAAGGTCAAATCTTCTTTCTCTATGGACTTCCTGAATTCAAGCACGAAGCGTGATTTCCCAATCCCGGCATCTCCAACTATGCCAACTACCTGCCCGTGCCCTGCTTTTACCCTGCCAAAGCACTCTATCAATTTCTCAAGCTCTTTTCTCCTACCGATAAATTTGGCAAGACCTCGTGCCTTAGCCGCTTCTAATCTTGATTTCGCTGGCCCAAGTCCAAGAACCTGGTAGGTTTCGATCGGCTTTTCCTTCCCTTTCACCTTGATTTCACCCAAAGCCCTGAACTCGAAGTATTCCTTTACGAACCTATAAGTGTCCTTTGTAATGTAAGTCGTGTTCGGCTCTGCCAATCCTTCCATTCGGGAGGCCAAATTTACCGTATCCCCTACCGCCTTGAACTCAACCCGAAGATCATTACCCAAAGTGCCAACTACCACCGGCCCTGTATGTATTCCGATTCGCATCCGAATCGGTGGTATTTGTTTCTCCTTCCTGATTTTGCCACTGAACTTGTCTATTTCTTGGTGAATTGCCAACGCGGAGCGAATGGCACGCTGTGGGGCGTCCTCTAAAGCAATGGGCGCTCCAAAAAGGGCCATAATGCCGTCACCGGTCAGTTCATTAACCGTCCCTTCATAATCATGAACGTTATGTATGAGGATTTCATAAATCTGATCCATGAGTACATACATTTCTTCAGGCCCCATTCTCTCGGAAAGTGGGGTGAACCCTTCCATGTCGCAAAACATCACCGTGACCTGCTTTCGCTCACCTTCGATCTTATCCCTTTGTGCCAGGATTTTCTGTGTGAGGTCTTCGGGAAAGTATCGTTGAATCTTGGCGAGTTTCTCATCAAAGACAAGTTTCTTTGAAGTTTGTACTGGAGAAATAATTGTTATCTTGTGCCCACATTCATTGCAAAACTTACTGCTAAGGGGATTTATCTTACCGCAGGCTGAGCAGGCAATTTCCAATTTACTGCCGCATTCGTTGCAGAATTTTGCACTCTCCGAATTTTCAGACTGACAATTTGGACACTTCATTTTTGATACCAAACAAGGCCGGCTTAACTTAATTGAGACGAGACACCTAACAGAACAGCGCGTCCTATTAGGCGTTAGGTAGGCACATTGTGAGGATTTCCCTCATGTACACACCTTATCAGAACATTAGGCCATCAGAGAAATCTTTACCCCATTAGAAAGAATGCCTCGAAATTTCTGACGGCGTCTACTCCATATTCATCCTCTCCTCAGCTCTTCGAAGGTAGTCGCAAAGAGAGATCAGGATCTTTTTCTGCAGGCCTGGAATCGTATCAAGCAAATGGTCGAAGGATGTTTTGTGAACGATCAACACAGTCATGTCGGTTTCTGCAGTAACCGATGCTGTCCGCGGTTTTCCGTCAATCAAGGCTACCTCTCCGAAAAAGTCGCCTCCGGCCAGTTGCCGGATGACTTTCCCACCCTTCTCGACCCGAGCCTCACCAGCCACGATAAAAATAAACTCCCACCCTGGTTTCCCCTGCTGAGCTAACACCTTCCCCGTATCTACCTGCACCTGGTCTGCGTGTTTAGAGATTTCTTTCAGATGGCGTTGACTAAGACTACTGAACAAAGGCACCTTCTTAAGAAGATCGATCTTCTGCAAACCTCGCCGGAGTAACATATTGCTTCCTCCTTTCTAATTAGAATTCTTTTTTAAATTAATGAGTTTGGTTGGGGACGGAAATAGTTTCAATCAGATTAAATCAAAATTCGAACGATAAAGTCAATAAGAATTTGAAGAAACTGGGAAAAGAGAGTTTTCTTGTATTTTCGTGAAGTTATAGGAAGCGAACTTTCTTCACGGCACTGGTCACGGCAAAGACCCGAATATTGTTACATTTGGGATCTGCCGGAAAGAGAAAAAAGCCTGGCCGGCTCGGATCATAGCCTAAGGTGGACCCGACCAGAATTTCACCATCTGCAAACGTCACCTCCACTTTTCGGCCAGAAGGCTTTTCTCCTTCAATATACTTTTTCCGCTCATTGTGGAGGGAATTCCCAGCAAAATCTCGAACGAAGAAAATAGCCTTCAATTCCTTCACCAAGATCTCTGCGGCCTCACCTGAAGGTTTGGCGGCCGGATAAATGTGGAATCGATCCTTGTTGGGAAAGAAATCCTGGCTAAAGCCTTTGACTCTTCTGCCAGTGACGTATCGCGCGACCACTTTTACAGGTTCCATCTCAGACCTCCTCCACGCTCTAATTTCTGCAAGAAGACCCTTCGATTCTTACATTTCAAATCTGAGAATTTTCTTCTAACATTTCGCCCCCTCACCCCCGTCCTCTCCCCACTGGGGAGATGGGAGGGTGAGGGGAAAACAATTTCAAAGTATTCACAGCCAATTCTTTTTCTTGAAGTAGAGCAACATGGAAACACTAATCAAAACGACGACCAACCAGAAAACAGGATAACTCCATCTCCACGCCAGCTCTGGGAAATATTTGAAATTCATTCCGTAAATTCCAGCTAAAAAGGTGAGCGGCATAAAGATCGTAGCGATGATGGTCAATACCTTCATCACCGAATTTAATCGGTTGCTGACGCTTGAAAGATAGATATCCAGCATGCCGGAAATCATATCTCTGAATGTCTCGATCGTATCAATCACCTGAATGGTATGGTCGTAAACATCTCTCAGATAGACTCTGCTCGTCTCTTTAATCAGAGCTAATTCCCCTCTTTCCAAGCCGCCGATGACCTCCCTCAAAGGCCAGACCGCCTTCCGCAGGAAGATCAACTCCCTTTTTAATTGATGAATGGTCTGCAAGGTTTCTGGTACCGGCTGTGTGACCAACTTTTCTTCAAGAAACTCTATCGTCTCGCCAAGTTTTTCCATGATCATGAAATAGTTATCAACGATTAAATCTAATAAACCATAGGCAAGATAGTCCGACCCCATCGTCCTGATGCGACCCTTACCGCTTCTGATTCGCTCTCGAACGGGGTCAAAAACATCACCCTGGCTCTCCTGAAAAGAAAAGACAAAATTCGGTCCAAGGATCAAACTAACCTGCTCCGTTTCTATCTGGCTGCTCTTATCGTTGTAGCTGAGCATTCTCAGAACAATATAGAGGTAATCCCCATAATCTTCCATCTTTGGACGTTGATCCGTGTTCAGGATATCTTCCAGGACAAGCGGATGAAATCCGTAACACTCCCCCAGTTTTTCCAGAATCTCCACCTGATGAAGGCCATCGATATTGATCCATGTGACCCCGGGTGCATTTTTAAAGGCGAAGCATTCTTCGACCGTATTTATTTCTTTCTCCTGAAAATGGGCCTCATCATAATCCATGACGGTAATCTTCAGCGTCTCCGCCTTTTTCTCCCCGATGTGGATGAGCGTTCCAGGGGAAAGCCCAGCCTTCCTCGACCTTTTCTTGATCAGTTTTTGCATCTGCCCTCACCTTTTGCCTTAATTCTCATGAGAGCTCCGAAAAATCCTTTTCGCTCTCTTGATTACACAGATTTCCAAATAAGATTACGCAGATTTTTCTTTATTTTCAGATGTGTTTCTAATTCGTGTAATCGTCCATAATTCGTGTAATCAGAGATTTCTGTGCTTTTTCAGAAATCTCCTCATTGAAGGGGACCTTTCAAGACCCGAATGTCGTCGATCCAGGCCGCGCCCTTGCCATTGATCACCAGATTCAGCGACCCCTTTCTTGTGAATTCACTCGACATATTAATGCCGAATAGGAAGTGGGTCAAGGAAATTTTAGGATCATGGGATGCCAGGATTACTCACTCTATTCTTACATCTAACAAATCGATCACCCCTGTGCTAAAATGGAACAAAAACTAAAATCTATTGAAGCTGCAGTCACGAAGATGGAAAAAGTAATGATCGATTGCGATGTAGGAGTGGATGATGCCCTGGCATTGATCCTTGCCTTCCATTCAGGCAAACTGGTTGTGAAGGCAGTCACCGGAGTGAATGGGAATGTCCCACTGAAGCAAGTCTTTGAGAATATCCAGAAAGTTTTGCGGCTGATCCAACCCAAAAATAAACCGCTTATTGCAAAGGGAGCTGACCAACCCTTGAAGGGAAAAACCGTTTACGCCTATTCCGTCCACGGGAAAAACGGACTGGGAGGAGCAAAAATAGACCTCGGAGCAGAAGAGGAATGGCAACTTTTCCCGGGTCGGGCAGACGAACTGATCACGACGATGGCTCGCCAATATCCGGGTGAGATAACTTTAATTGCAACCGGCCCCCTGACCAATTTGGCTTTGGCACTGCAAAGGGACAAAGAGGGGGTGGGAAAGTTGAAAGTAATCGCCATCATGGGAGGTGCAGTTCGAACAAAGGGAAATATCACGCCCCATGCTGAATTTAACATCTTTTCTGATCCTCTGGCTGCCAAAATCGTTCTGGAGTCAGGATTGCCAATCACACTGGTCCCCCTCGATGTCACCCATCAGGTTTGTCTCACGTCCCAAATGATGGAAGAGCGGGTGAAACCCATCAACAATTCGTTTTCCAAATTCGTCACCGAGGCGACCGGATATGATTCGACGACGCATCAATTTAGGAATATGGAACGCATCTATCTTCACGATCCGTTAGCAGTGGGAGTGGTCATTGATCCGACGTTAGTGATAAAGGAGAGACTCTCGATTCGTGTGGAGACTCGGGAAGGTGAATCCTACGGCAGGACTTTCGAAGTGAAAGAGGGACCAGAGACAGACGTATGTTTAGGGGTCGATTCACAGAGATTTTTGGAACTCTTTGTGTCGAGACTGTCCCCTTCGCCCCCCTTTAGCAAACGCGGGTTGCCTGCCTGCCGGTAGGCAGGGGGGATTTGAGAGATATTCAGCGTGATAAGGAGATAAAGCATGGCAAAAAAGATTCTAGTCCTTGGTAATTCCAACGTCGATTTTGTCTTTCGGATTCCAAGATTTCATAACCCCGGGGAGACGATACTGGCAGAGAGCCTAGGCATTTTTTTCGGAGGGAAAGGGGCGAATCAGGCCATCACAGCAAAACGCCTTGGAGGAAATGTTCAGTTCATAACCAAAGTAGGAAACGACCATTATGGAAAAGCCTACCGCCACCACTTGATTAAGAGTGGCCTTAATCGGAAACTCATCCTTGAAGATAAAAAACTTCCAACGGGAATGGCGGTGATCGAGTTGACCACAAAGGGAGAGAACCGGATCATCGCATTTCTTGGAGCGAACGGTTCTCTCTCTGTAAATGACCTGAAAAGACTGGAACGACACTGGAGTGGAGTTGGCGTCTTTGTCACTCAATTGGAAATCCCTCTTGAAACAGTCGAAAGAGGTTTAAGAACAGCTAAAGATCAAGGTGCCCTCACCCTTCTCAATCCTTCTCCTCCTATTCCCCTTGCGTCTCATATTCTCTCTACTGTCGATTTCATTGTGCCCAACGAGGTGGAGGCCCAGTTATTGACAGGAATAAAATGGAAGGGAGATCGAGAAATTAGAAAAATGGCAAATAGATTATTGGACATGGGTGCAAAAAATGTAATCATCACCTTAGGTCCGAAGGGCCTTTTCTTCAAAAACAGAAATGAGGAGCTTTGGATGAAGGCCTTCAGGGTGAATGTCGTGGATACCACGGCAGCAGGAGATGCCTTCCTCGGAGGCCTTGCAACAAGTCTCTCTGAGAACAAACCAATTCAAGAAGCTCTAAAATTTGCGAATGGCGCCGGAGCCCTTGCGACCACGAAATTGGGCGCCCAGCCCTCCCTTCCTTCGAGAAGAGAACTCGAATCCTTTCTTGCGCGTATGAAAGAGAAGGCTTAGCGCTATGCGCTATGCTCTATGCGCTTTGCAGTTTTTTGCAAGGGTTGACTTCTTCTGACGACTTGACTATGCTACTCCGTAATCTCTCCGCAGAAAGGAATGAGCGATGAATGAGGTGCTGAGAACGATAAGAAATCGAAGGACCATCCGTCGGTTCAAATCCGATCCAATAGAGGAGGAAAAGCTTCAGGCAATTCTTGATGCAGGAAGATGGGCACCCTCCTTCAGCAATCTCCAGCCCTGGAAGTTCATTGTCATTAAAGATCAAAACTTAAAAAAAGCACTGGACAAAGCAGCTAGAGAAAGCGTGCTCCACCTGGGCATCAATGAAGCCCCTGTGATTATCCTGGTTTGTGTCGACCGTCGGATCGATCCCCTGCATGCGATTGAAGCCGGCGCAGCGGCCACGCAGAATATGACCCTGGCGGCAACCAGCTTGGGTTTGGGAGCTGGCTGGATCGGCATCTGGGGAACAGAAGCTGAAGCTTCCATCCAGAAAATTTTTAAGCTCCCCGAAACAGTTCGAGCGGTCTCCCTACTTCCTCTCGGGATTCCAGATGAATCTCCAGAAGGTCATCGCAAGCCCATTGAAGAATTCATCGAGTTTCAATAATATCTTCAAACCCATCAAGCTCACGAATGAAATCAGACGGAGGAAGAGACTTATCGAAAAGTGGGATCGGGTTGCAGGATATATTCTCCTGATCATTGGTGTCATCACCGCTTGGAGTGCGATTCACCTGTCCAAGGGGAAGGCTGATCAAAGAATTCAATATCAAATCGGAATAGGATGAAGCAGTATCAAATCCCTTGCGGAAAAAATTCTATCTCGATTCAGATTCCCGATGACGTTCCGGTTCGGCAGGTCGAGTCTCGCAAAATCGCTCCTGTTCCGGATGTCAAAAGGGCGGTTGAGGAGAACCTCAGCCGCCCCATTGGAACCAAACGGCTCCGGGAATTGGTAAAGCCAAATCAAACGGTTGCTCTGGTGGTCACGGACATCACACGTCAGCTCCCTGAAGAAATGATTCTGCCTTTACTCGTTCGAGAGTTGGAAGCAGGGGGAGTTAGGAAACGAGATATCACTGCCATTGTCGCCACGGGCACCCATCGATCGAACACACCCGAAGAGTTACACAGAAAGTTCGGAGAGATCATCAATCAAATCTCCTTTATTAACCACGATCCTTATGATGCAAACGGTCTAGTAGACTTGGGCACTTCTTTAAGTGGAATTCCCCTCATTTTTAATCGAGCAGTTGCCCAGGCCGATGTTCGAATCTCCACCGGCGTGATTGAGACCCATCTTTTTGCGGGTTACAGCGGCGGCGTGAAGAGCATTGCCGTGGGTGTGGCGGGTGAGAAGACCATTGCCGCCACCCATAACTACCACATGCTCCAGCAGACTCGCCTCGGTATCATTGAAGGAAATGCGTTCAGGGGATTTCTCACAGACGCAACCCGGGCCATCGGTCTTCACTTCATTGTCAATGTGGTCCAAACCGGGAAAAAGGAAGTGGTGAAGGTTGTGGCAGGAGATCCTGTAAAAGCTTTTCACGAAGGAGTGAAGACAGCCCGACATCTCTATGAAGTCGAGATCGATCAACCTGGAGAGATTGTGGTGAGCGGTGTCACTTATCCTAAGAACCGAGACCTTTATCAGGCCACGCGGGCGGCCAATGTCGTCGCCTTTGGCCCTCGGCCGGTGGTAACAAAAGGAGGAACGATTATCATCCCTGCGTCCTGCGAGGATGGATGCGGACATCCTGGCTACTGCTCGATTCTGAAAAGATCCAAAGATGCAGATGATGTGGTTGCTATCTCACGGGAGGAGGGATTTGCCCCCGGAGAGCAGAAGGCCTTGATCCTGGCCTGGATACTTAAACAGGCAAGGATTGTGATGACGGACTGCATTATTCCCGAAGAGACGCTTCGGGAATTGCATCTCGAGTCCATCCCAACTTTACAGGAAGCTCTGGATCGGGAATTAAAGAGAAACCCCAAGGCAAGGGTGGTTCTCATCCCCGATGGGCTTTTGACGTTACCAATTGTTAAATAGCTCCTTCCATAGCGCGGGGCTTTAACAACTAAAATTCAAGACCAAACCGAGATCCCGAATCAAGTTCGGGATGACAAAGAAGGAGAGCCAAACCATGTTGTCATGGTGAACTCGTTTCAGCATCTGACTAGTTTTTTTCTGCCTTTTGCAGGCCCTACGTTTTGTCAGTATGGGGAAAATATGTAGCGTCGGCATTTATTGCCGACGAGATGGAGGTCCAAAATGAAATTTCAACCTAAAGGCATTATCCCGGCCATGGTGACTCCGGTGACCTCCGGTGGGAAGATCAATGTGCAAGCTCTCCGCAAGCTCACCAACTATCTTATCGATGGAGGTGTCCACGGACTTTTTCCCGTGGGTAGTCAGGGGGAATTTATGCCCTCACCTTTGAGGAGAAAAAACGCATCATAGAGGTTGTCGTTGAAGAAACGGGAGGGAGAGTTCCCGTTTATGCAGGGACCGGGGCCATCACGACCAGAGAAGTCGTCGCCTTAACAAAAATGGCAGAGGCAGCGGGTGTAAGTGCCGTCTCCATTCTCACTCCCTTTTTCATTCGACCGAACGAAGAGGAACTTTTTGAGCATTACAAAACGATTGCAAAGGCCACCCGACTTCCCGTTCTACTTTATAATAACCCTCAACGGACTGGTGTTCCCATATCAGCCGATTTTGTCGTTCGTGCCTCGAAAATTGAAAACATCGTCGGCATCAAAGACTCCTCCGGGGATCTAACGCTCACTTCTGAATATATCCGAAGAACTGGAGAAAAGTTTTCTGTCCTCGCAGGTCGGGATACGCTCATCTATGGAACGCTCTGTTATGGTGGAAGAGGAGCGATTGCAGCAACAGCAAATGTCGCACCCAAAGTGGTCGTGGAAATTTATGAGGCCTTTCAGGCCGGAGATTGGAAACGGTCATTAGAGGCACAGTTCCGCCTGGCCCCTCTTCGTCTAGCCTTTGATCTCGGAACTTTTCCGGTCGTGATCAAAGAGGCGCTCAATCTCATCGGTATCGACGCAGGAGTGGGCATACCACCGGTGGGAGGAATTTCTTCAAAGGCAAAAGAAGATTTGAAGGAGATCCTGAATAACATGAAACTTTTATAAATGAGTCAAACTCGAAGCACGAAATTACCACCCCCACCCTAACCCTCCCCCATCAAGGGGGAGGGGTGTGTTGGGCGGTCCCAAATTATACCCTCTCCCCTGGGAGACTGTGTCGCAATTACTATTTTGTCACCCTGAACTTGTTTCAGGGTCTCGTTACTATTTGATTCTATCAGATGCCGAAACAAGTTCGCCATGACATTTTTTACCGTTTCCCCTATTGCGACACAGTCTCTGGCGGGAGAGGGATAGGGTGAGGGGGCCGCGAATTTCGAATTTTTGGAGGATATATGTCTTGGACTGGTTTGAGAAAGCGGATTCTGGCAGGAGAATGTGTCTACGGGACGATGATCCGGCAGGCCCGTGATCCAGGCGCCCCCGTTATCTATGGGGCAGCGGGCTACGATTTCGTCTTCATCGATATGGAACACGGCAATTATTCTATGGAGACCGTGGCGGATCTGATTCGGGGTGCCAGGTCAGCAGGGATTGCACCCGTCATCCGGGTTCCTCACCTGGAAACTCACTTCATCTCAAGGGTTCTCGATGCAGGGGCGGAAGGGATTATGGTCCCCATGACCTCCACAAGAGAACAAGCAGAGGCAATTGCCCGCTACAGCAAATATTCCCCCATCGGGCAGAGAGGGTTTGGAACCCAGACAGGTCAAACAGACT
>Ga0105100_10001530_pt1 | contig 13525 bp, 9 predicted proteins | sample PPLLak12cMay2015_2_FD_87033 | JGI IMG/M metagenome (GOLD analysis project Ga0105100, IMG submission 87033) | Freshwater sediment microbial communities from Prairie Pothole Lake near Jamestown, North Dakota, USA - PPLs Lake P8 Core (1) Depth... | ecosystem: Environmental > Aquatic > Freshwater >... | reverse complement strand
TATTCTTATTTTCTAGTGCCTCGTGCCTCATGCCTCATGCCTTCTTCTTGCAGTCCTTCCCATCCCAACACAGCCCGTCTCCACTATAACCCAAAGCTACAACGGCCAGCCCAAACTGTCAATCAAAATCTCCTATTTTATCTCCTATTTCCCCCGATTTCACCATCCCCCCTCTTTCCCTCCCCGCCTCCCCACCTTTCACACTCTTCTCACCTTTCGCACCCTTCACACCTCCTCCTCCTTCCCGGTCCGCCCTCTTCCCTTCCCCTGCCCCCGGACCGCCCACTCCAACTCCGCCCTCCGCCTTCTAAAATCTCAAATCTCAAATCTGAAATCTGAAATCTCAAATCTGTTTTCTTCTCTGTGTCTCTGTGCCCCTGTGGTTAATCTTCCCTATCTTAACATCAAAACTCATCAAAACATAGTACAAACATGGTGCAAAGTAGGTACAAACATAGTGCAAACATGGTACAAACCACATCACTTTTCATCAGAATTCATCCAAATTTCGCCGAATTTCACACTTTTTTCTTGCCTATCTTACCTAATCGTTATAATCGTTACGCAAAAATAAGCACTTACATCAATTCCAACCACGTAAAATAAGCACTTACATCAATTCCCCGACACCAAAAATAATTGTCATGCCCGACCTGATCGGGCATCCAGTACATCAATTTTCGACAACGTAAAATAAGCACTTACATCAATTCCCCCGAACCAAAAATAATTGTCATGCCCGACCTGATCGGGCATCCAGTTCGGCCAATGGCAGATAGTGGCTACCTCGCTTAATAACGAGATCAACCTGACCGGCCAGCCGAAGGGCCTTCAACTGGAATACAGGGTAAAGGCGGTCAATACCGGCGGCGAAAGCAATTTTAGTAATACCGCGGCAATAGTCCTATGATTAAACAACTTAAACAACCACACTTTTTGGGATGGCGTTGTAAATGAAGAATAGGCCGAAACTTACAAGTGTCAGTGAGCACACTAACAGAACAACGTATTGTGTTCGGCCGCCCAGCAGTTTCGCCCCCTTGAAACTTGTCCACGATAAAGCTTCCAGCCAAACAAGATCGCACAGCCAATGAACTGTTATGAACAGGGCAAATGCCAACCCTCCAAGTTCTTGAACATCTTTTATCAACACCAGACCCACCGTAGGCCACCACAATAAAAAAAAGGGATTGCCCGCGCTGAGAATGATGCCGGTCCATAGTGGGTTTTTGCTGGTGTATTGTGTAACTTTTTCATTGTTTTTACCAACGCTGCGCAGCATTTGTATTCCCATGAATAACAGAAAAGCGCCGCCGACCAAACCTATAACCATTTTTACCGTTTCTGATTGAAGAAATAAACGGCCCATTCCCGCCCAGATGCAAAGTACCAGTGGAAATTCCACCACACCATGACCAACAGCGATCAGTCCGCCAGCATGGCGTGATCGTGTTCCAGCGGCGATGGTTGCCGCGGTCACCGGCCCGGGCGCCATAACACCGGACAAGGAAATCGACACGGCCTTGGCTAAAAACAGTATCAATGCCATCAATTACGGTTCTCCATCAATGAGATCAACTTAAGCCTGAGTGCTGTCGAACAAGATATTAGCTGAATATGCCGGAAGAGGCAATATATGAATCCGCCGGGGCGATGGGCTTGGGGGGCTTGTTATCGCTGTCAAGGCCGGTTAAACGGAAACACATATTAAACTAGGCACTTGCGGATATTATTTTACCCTGCTTTTGTAGGCTGTAACCGTTTGTGTATCCAGATGTTATGTAATTACCCGCAGCCAAAAGGACAAAAGTTATCTTTAATCCGTGGCGGCAAATAACTTTTCATGGTACTATCGCGTATATGCCAAAGCGTTTTACAAAGCGAATCATAAGCCTTTTGACGCACCCGGACTATACCGGGTTGAAAAAACAGGCCGTGGCCCAATTGCTGCAAGTGCCACAGGAACAGTACGATAAGTTCAGCCAGGCTGTCGAACAGTTATCCCGGCAGGGCAGTATTGTTATCGATAATAGTAAATGCCTGTCTTTGCCGGAAATGACAGGTCAGATAACCGGGATTTTCCAGGCGAATAGTAAAGGCTTTGGTTTCGTCCGGCCGGACAAACTCACTGCACAAGGTGACCTGTTCATACCGGCGGGGGCGTCGCTGGAGGCAATCACGGGCGATAGGGTCGTTGCACGGGTTTTTCAATGCGGTAAGCGTAACGGCAAAACGCGTACCAGAGGCAAAATTATCGAGATTATATCTCGCGGACAGAGTCAGTTTACAGGCGATTTGTTCAAGGAAGGTAAATGGTGGTTCATCAAGCCTGACGGCAAAGATATTTCGGAAAGAATTGCCGTTGATGATCCATCGGCAAAGGATGCCCGGATCGGTGATAAGGTACTCGTGGAAATCCTCAACTTTCCCTCCCGGGATTGTTACGCCAGTGGAGTTATTATAGAGCGGCTGGGCAAAAGCGGTACCAGCCAGGCAGAACTTAAAGGCGTTATGAGGCGGTATAATCTGGAGGATAAATTTAGCCGGGGCGCACTTAATGAAGCTCGCAGCGGCATCCGGGACTATAACGTGGAGGACCTTCTGGAGCAGCAAGACCACCCCGGCAGGGGCCGTAAGGGCAGGCTTGGCCGCCGGGAAGATATCCGCCGACAGGAGATCATTACCATCGACCCGGCTGATGCCCGCGACTTTGATGATGCTGTAAGTATCAAAAAATTACCGCATGGCCATTGGCTGCTGGGTGTGCACATAGCGGATGTAAGTCACTTTGTCAAACCGGATGGTCGCCTGGACAAGGAGGCTATGGCCCGTGGCACCAGTGTATATCTGCCCCTGCACGTGGTTCCTATGCTGCCGGAACTGCTCAGTAATGGGATATGTTCGTTGCAGGAAGGGCAGGACCGACTGGTAAAAAGTGTCTATGTCAAAATTGATGAAAACGGCCAGGTACTTGCCTCGCGATTTGCCAATAGTGTAATGCGATCGACCCGGCGATTGACATACGAAGACATCGATCACATTCTTGATGGCAAGGTCTCCGCTAAAACCGGCAAAATTGCCGGGTCCGATCAGCCGGCTATTGGGGCTGGCGTTGTTAAGCTGGTCAGGAAAATGGAGCAGCTCGCCCGGATTCTGCAGAAACGTCGGCAAAAACAGGGAATGTTAACCCTGGACCTGCCCAAGGCCGAGCTGGTTTACGACGACAAAGGCCTAGCTATCGACGCGCGTCTGGAAAGCAGGTCTTTTTCACATACTATTATAGAGATGTTTATGCTGGAGGCCAATGAGGCGGTAGCACGGTTGCTGGATAGTATCATGGTGGAGTTTCTTCGACGGGTACATCCGGAACCGGACGGCCTGACCACTGGCGAGATGGTAAGGGTGATTAAATTGTGCGGATATACGATTCCTAAAAAAATGGGTCGTGAGGATATACAGCAGCTATTGGCGTCGGTAAAGGGCAAACCGGAGTCGTTTTTGATAAACCTGGCGGTGCTCAGAAGTATGCAGCAAGCCGAGTACAATCCCGCTCATATAGGTCATTACGCTTTGGCCAGCAGGTGCTATTGTCACTTTACCAGCCCGATTCGCAGATACCCGGACCTTACGGTGCATCGCCTGTTGGCCCAATGGCTCGAAGGACGGCTGACCAAAGAGACTGCTCGGGGAGAATTTTCCAGCTATGAAGAATTAGAAAAGCTCGCTGCCCATTGCAGTGATCGCGAGCGTAATGCCGAGCGGGCCGAGTATGAGCTGCAAAACATAAAACTTTTGCAACTGCTCGCCGGTCGCGTCGGAGACGATATGCACGGAGTGGTGGTTTCCATAACCGATTTCGGACTTTTTGTACAACTGGAGAAATTCCTCTTTGAAGGGCTGATTACGGCACAGGACGCCATTTATTGGCAGTCAACACAACGGCAGGGCGGCAAAGGCGATCAGAAAAAATCCCGCCGGTCACCCCGCTCGAAACAACCAGAGCGTTCCCAGCAGGGACGTTTCTCGACCAACTGCCCCTTCAGGCTCGGCCAGAAAATCCGCGTTCGAATTGCCCGTGTCAACGTAGCGGCACAGATGCTCGATTTAGTCCCCAGCCCGAACGAATACTGAAATCGCAACCCACAGGCAACAAAGAAAGTCACCTCGACGTCACCACCATCTGCCACCTTACAAGAATAGGGGAAAATTTGCATTTTTTTTGATATTCGTCCGATATTAAAGTATAAACAACATTTTGATGTTGAGAGTAGCGACAATGCCCGCACAGATGACTGAGTTACCATTTCTTGAGCACATAGCCGGCCGGTTCAATCTGCCGGTACCGGAGTTCCTCACTGCAGAGGCAGGCGCAGCTCAGATCAGAGATGCCATCAAGCGGTGGGGCGGCAAGGCACTGGTCAAACCGGACGTCTTATCCGGCCGGCGAGGCAAAGCCGGCGCCGTCACGATGGTTACCGATTACGTGGAGGCCCAGCGCCAGTTGAAACAGGTCCAGTCTCTGGAAATCAACGGCCACCTTTGCCGCACTGCATATCTGACCCAGTACATTCCGGCTGAAATGGAAGTATATTCCGCCATTACTTATGATTCCCGCTATTTGGCCCCATCGATGACGCTGTCGCTGGCTGGTGGCGTGGAGATAGAGGATGTTGCCGACGACCAGAAAATAACCTTTCAGATTGACGTGTTCAAAGGCTTAGGCGCCTACCAGGTCAGTGAAGCGATTGCCAAACTCGGATGTCCCGCGAACCTGGTCAGTTTGCTTTCACGCAGCCTGGTGGACCTTTGGGACACCTTTATATCGACCGGGATGCGGATGTGTGAAGTAAACCCGTGGCGAATCACGCCGGATGGTAAGCCGTATGCCTGTGATTTTAAGGCCGTTTTTGATGAGGCAAACTTTAAGTTCAGGAATCTCGGCTTTAATCTGCCCGAATATCCAGCCAATATGACGATTTTCGAGGAAGAGATGGCTTCCTGGAATGCTTCCAGTTACCGCGGGCAGGCGCACGCGTCGGAACTGGGCGGTGAACTGATACTGCCTATTCTGTTTGGCGGCGGCGCCTCGACCATCATCATCGAAACGCTCGTACAGTGCGGCGGAAGTCCTATTATCCTGTCCGATTTCGGGGGCAATCCGCCATACGAACGCATGTTCGGAACGGCAAAAATATGTTTTGAGCACAATCTCAAAAAGGCAAAACTGCTCCTCATCCTTGGAGGAAACGCCAACAATACGCTCATCGACGTGACCTTCAAAGCCATTGCCGATGCCCTGGAGGCTTACGTCTATGAATATGGCGCCATATCCACTCCTGTAATCGTTGGTCGCGGCGGCCCGCACCTTGTCAAAGGGATACTTATCATGAGAGACACGCTGGAGGCACTGGGTTTGCCGTATGTTATCTTTGGTCCCGAGACGCCCGTAACCCAGGTAGCCGAATACGCGGCCAAACTGGTAAAGGTCTGGCCAGAAACCGGAGACGTCAAAGATGAGAGCTAAGAAGCTAAGTGACCTGCTAAAGGCTGGGGACCGGGTAGCTGTCTCCAACATCACCGGCAGGGAGGCCGCCGTCGTCACCGCCGCTTCACAAAAATACTGTGGTAATATTGTAGGCGGCTGGGCCTTGGGCCGGCAGGGCCAAAAACTCGACGTGCCACACGGCCGGCCGATACCGGTCTTTTCCAACGTCGAGGAACTGACCAATTCTCTGCCCAAGGAACAATGGCCCAATAAAATTGTGGTCTATTCACCTCCACAGGCGGTTTACGCCGAGGTTAAGGAGATTGTAGAGCACCGTAACGGCACTATCGAAACGATTTTTATTATCACTGAGCACGTTTCCATAGAGGTTACCGCCAAGATAGCTCAGATATGTTCTCAAGCCAACATTGACGTTGTAGGCTGTAATTCCCTGGGCGTTATAAACGTTCACGATGCGGTGCGGGTGGGATCCGTGGGTGGTGACAGTCCTGGCGAGAACTTTCGACCGGGCTGTGCGACGATAATTTCCAACAGTGGCAACATGGTGAATACCATGGCTTCGTATCTCCTAAGTGCCGGATTAGGAACATCTTACGGTATTTCAACGGGAAAGGATATGCTCATTCTCATGCCCCTCAAGAATATCCTGGAGCTGGCACGCGACGATGAGAGCACCAGGATCATCACTGTTTACTGTGAGCCGGGCGGTCTTTACGAAAAAGATGCCCTGCAGATGTTACGCAGCGGCAAACAAAAATATCCCAAGCCGATCATTGCCTATGTTACCGGAGAGGTGCTGGAAAAGTTCGATCTTTCCTTGGGGCACGCCGGCGCCGTAGTGGAAGGAAAGGAAACAACCGCTACCGCCAAAATGAAACTTTTTGACGAATATTTCGAGATTGACCCTTTTGACCCCGGGATCAAGTACGAAAAAACACCGGAAACAATCAAGGCGCTAAGCAGGGGAATACGTATTAAAACGCTTCACCATCTGCCGGCGGCAGCGGCATTGATTTGTGATGTAGTGGATGTTAAGCGGGATTTTCGGCCGTCGGAACCACTGGTGCTGAACCCCTGGTTTGTCGATTACAAGGGTTATGGAAAGCATCTTCCTTCCGAACAGATTCTCCATCGCGGCAAAACACCAGAGCCTTACTGGTCACAGATAAAGCTTTTGAGCAAGGCTGTTGGTGCGACTCCCACGCCCAGAAATATGAGAAATGCCAGCCACGCCTCCTCTAATGACGGACGCGAACCGAGAATTTACGGTTATTCTCTGGAAAAGGAAATGGCTGGAGGTTCTTTTGCCGAATCGCTCATTCTTGCATGGACGGGTCAGCGACCTCGGGATTTTGAGGCACAACTGATCGAGAAATGCCTTATAGCGTCCCTCACTAACGGTCCAGGCACCATCTCAGCTCAAGGGGCAAAGCTTTCCACCTCAGCCGGGAATGCGCCGAATACCGCTATGATTGCAGCTTTGGCATGTATGGGTGATATTCACGGCGGCGACGGACGCCGGGCGGTGGAATATCTTCTTCAAGCCTTCCAAGACACCAGGCTTTCCGATCCTTACGACCCCGATCATGGCCTTGATCTCCAGAAAATAGCCAACAAACAAGCCGATCAGTTCAGCAAGCGGCGCACTGCCGCTAAAGAAGCTGGGACGGACTATGAGCGTATCCCTTGCCTGGGGCACCCTGTTTTCAACGGACAGCCCGTCAACTACGACCCACGAGAACAGGTCATTTTTAACTTCCTCAAAGAAAAAAAACTCTGTAATGTCTTTCTGGATTTCTATCACTTGCTCGCTCATCAGCTCAAAGAGATCGATATCGCAAAAAACGTCTGGGCTGTCAATATTGACGCTGCTATCGCCTCGGTAGTGCTCGGCAACTGTTGGAAAATGTTGGAGGAAAAACGCATTACCGTTCGACGGGTTTGCGATATCGCTTTTATGGTTTTTGCTCTTGGCAGAGTTGCGGGGGCCGGCGGTGAGTTTCTCGATCATCAGGATTTCGGTATGCCGATGGATATGCGCATCCCGGTTGACGAATGTGTTGCCCTGAACAAACCCGTGGATCGTAGAACCAGCCCCAGAGACTGACCGGAACGCGGCATTTTTGCAAAACCGTTCACTTTAAACTGACCAACCCGAATATCCCATTGGCACTGCGAGTTTTCAAACCTGTCCGCGAAAACGCGACCAGACCGTGGTAAGTCTCTACTAAAATTCCTTGAAATAGTCCACATATTAAGATAGAATACATGGTTTCATTCATAATCTTCATAGATATGGACGAAAAACAGGAATGGTTATCATGCTTTTTACGTAGTTTTTTACAGAAGCAGGAGCTTGCATAATGGCAGATGCCCGGATTGACAGTATGATCGAAGCCCATGAGGTCTTAACCCGCTTTGGTTATGACCACGGGGAGCTTCACAGAGGTTATACCGACCGTACTTTAAGAATCGACATTTCCACAAATTCCATCGAAATTCGCCCGGTCACCCAGCAGATGAAGGACCTCTGGATAGGGGGCAAGGGTTTTGATTTGTGGCTGATGTTCCAGGAAATCAACGCTCAAACAAAATGGGACAGCCCCCAGAACCCAATATCATTTTCGTCCGGACCTTTGGGGGGGACCACCTCGTTCCCCGGATCAGGCAAGACCCTGGTTACCGCCATTTCACCGCTGACAGCTTCAGTTATGGATTGTAATGTGGGCGGTCATTTCGGACCTTTTCTTAAGTTTGCCGGGTTTGACGCCCTGACAATAGTCGGCAAGGCCAAAGACGAGATCATCATATATATCGATGCGGTTAACAGAAAAATCACCATAGAAAAAGCTCCTCTGGAAAGCGTCGATTCCCATTTGCTCGCCGAGGAACTTACCGAAATGTACGCTGACGATGAGATGGACAAACGCAACATTGCCGTTGTTTCCTCCGGCCGCGGCGCCGAACACATCAGAATGGGCCTTTTGAATTTCTCATTTTGGGATTGGAGACGTCAGACTGCCCGGTTCAAACAGGCCGGTCGCGGCGGTATCGGCACGGTTTTTCGCAATAAGAAAATCAAGGCTGTTGTTATAAAGAATAAAGAAATCATTCGCCCCTGGAATATCGCTGAAAATAAAGTTGCCCGGCGGATAACTTCGCAGATATGCCCATCCCAGAAAACCGACGCCCCCCAGGTCCGGGAAATTATAGCCAAATGGAACAACGATCCAGAATATGTAATTGAAGCGATGCAGGATATTCAGGGCAGTCAGCGATACATATCCAAACAGGCTATCGAGCAGCTTTCCCTGGCAACCGGTGTATCGAAAGCTCAGCTTTATCATATCGCTACCTTTTACAAGGCTTTCAGCCTCAAACCGATCGGCAGAATCCTTATCGAGGTATGCGTAGGTACCACCTGCCACGTCAAAGGGGCGGCCAAAATCCTTGATTCCTTCGAGCGGGCGCTCGGCATCGAGCGGGGCGAGACCACACAGGACGACAACTTCACGCTCGAGGCCGTAGCTTGTCTGGGCTGTTGCAGTATCGCCCCGGTGGTAAGGGTCGCCGGAGAGATCATAAATAACGTAAAGAGCAGGGACGTCCCGCGAATCATAGAAGACGCCTTCAATCGAATCAGCCGCGATGACAAAGAGGGGAGGACCTGCCATGTCTGATATAGTGACAGCCAAAGTGACTCGTGACGGCCTTGATGAGATAGCCGCTAAGACAAATGAGCGATTGAAAAGCTATAAAGCTATGCTGATGGTCTGTACCTCTACTGGTTGCGCCTCTGCGAAGAGTTTCGACATAAAAGACAGGTTGACCGCGGAAATTAAGGCAAGGGGACTGGAAAAAGACTTTCTTGTGGTGGCGACAGGCTGTATCGGTTTTTGCTCAGTCGGACCGGTAATGGTTGTTCAGCCGCAAGGTGTTTTCTACCAGAAAATCGGTCCGCGGGATGTCGCTGAGATCATAGACAGCCATCTTATCGGCGGAAAAGTGGTTGAAAGACTTCTTTATCGTGACCCCGCTTCAGGGCAGATTTATCAAAAGATCGATGAAATTCCGTTCTTTACCGCCCAGCAACCTGTAGCCCTTAGAAACAGGGGGCTGATCGATCCGGAAAAAATTGAACATTACATAGCTCGAGGCGGTTACAAGGCGATAGCCAAAGCGATTGAAATGCCACCTGACGTTGTTGTTGAGCAGGTAATCGCCTCAGGAATCCGCGGACGCGGCGGCGGTGGATTCCCGGCCGGCGTTAAATGGCAGTCATGCAAAAAGGCGATGGCCAAGCGAAATGAGATTGGCTACGTGGTTTGTAACGCCGATGGATACATTATCGAGACCGACCCACATTCGGTCATTGAGGGTATGCTCATAGGTGCTTATGCTGTCGGCGCCAAAGAGGGTTTTGTTTACACCCGCAAGGAATATCCACTGGCGCTGGCAAGACTCGAAAAGGCAGTTTCACAGGCAAGGCAATACGGCCTGCTGGGTGAAAATATTCTGGACAGTGAGTTTACTTTTGACATTGCCATTCACCGTGACGCCGGAGCGTTCGTATGCGGTGAATCATCGGCCCTGATGGCTTCGATGTCGGGCAGGGCAGGTGAACCGCGGGCCAAGTACCTTCACAATGTCGAGTACGGATACCGCGACAAACCCACCGTCCTGAACAACGTCGAGACCTGGGCCAATATCCCGGCTATTATCGAGAAAGGCGCCAAATGGTTCGCTTCGATGGGAACCGGAGATGTCAGTAACAGTCCATGGTCAGGCTCTTCCGGCACCAAGGTTTTCTATTTGATCGGTGCGGTTACCAACACCGGCCTTGTTGAGGTCCCAATGGGAATTCCGATTCGCAAGCTTGTTTTCGAAATAGGCGGAGGAATTCCCGGTGGACGAAAATTCAAAGCGATTCAGACCGGTGGCCCTTCCGGTGGATGTATCCCCGAGAGCCTGTTGGATATGCCGGTCGATTTTGACTCACTTTCAAAGGCCGGCTCCATGATGGGCTCCGGTAGAGTGATCGTCATGGACGAAAAAACCTGCATGGTTGACGTGGCGCGTTATTCTTTGAAATTTCTTGTCGATGAATCGTGTGGGAAATGCACTCCCTGCCGCGAAGGGCTTTTTGCACTTAACAATACGCTTACGAATATCTGTCAGGGAAAAGGAAAACCGGGTGATATCGAATTCCTCGAGGAACTCTCGCAGACGATTTCCGATACAAGTTTATGTCAACTGGGAGCTACCGCTACAAACCCCGTGACAAGTACGTTACGGTATTTCAAAGATGAATATGAAAAGCATATTTACGACAAAAAATGCCCTGCCGGCGTCTGCAAAAATCTCATCGAATACCACATTAACGACAATTGTACGGGATGTGCGGCTTGCAAAAAAAACTGTCCGACCGAAGCCATATCCGGTCAGGCTAAGGAGCTTCATGCGATAGACCACGACAAATGCGTCAAATGCGGCGCCTGTTACGAAGTGTGCAAATTTGACGCCGTGGAGGTTATATAGCAATGCCTGAAAAAATAAAAATAACAATCGATGATAAAACTGTTGAGATTAAACAGGACACTTTTCTTCTTGATGCGATCACGCAGGCGGGCATTGAGGTCCCGACGCTTTGCTATCACAAAGATTTATCGCCCAGCGGCAGTTGCCGGCTGTGCGTTTGTGAAATAGAGGACAAAAGGGGCAAAAAAAAACTTGTTACTTCCTGCAATTATCCGGTTCGTGATGAAATCAAGGTCAGCACCGCTTCGGAAAAAGTTCTCAAACACAGAAAAATACTCGCTGAGATGTATCTGGGCCGCTGGCCGAACGTTAAGGTGGTACAGGAAATAGCCACGGTTTGCGGCGTAACAGAATCACGCTTTGCAAGCGAACTTACCGACGATAATGAACATGCCTGTATTCTTTGCGGTCGCTGCGTGAGAGCCTGTCGGGAGTTCCCGCTGGAAAACGTACTGGATTTCGCCGGACGGGGAATACTCAGGCATCTTACCATGCCTTTTGGCGAGGTCGATAGACACTGTATTGGCTGCAGTTCCTGTGCTTACGTATGTCCTACAGGCGCCATTCGGATCGTTGACGATTTCAACCATCCGGTCGATCCACGAAAAATCAGAGATCACGGCATGAAAGTGAATGCCGAAATGGCCAGACTTGACGACAGCCAGTGTTGCATGCGACAGGTTGGCACCAGCAATATCGTGGAAGTGATGGACAAGTATGACCTGCTTCCATGCCATAACTATAAGTTTGGTTCGCTTCCAGACGCCAAAAACATCTATTCTAATGTATTCAGAGATAATTACTGGGACCGGGGAATGGCCGACGGATGCTGGCCGGGATGCTCGATGGCATGCGCCAAGGCTGCCAGTAGTTTCGAACTGAAAACCGGCCCTTACCAGGGCCAAAAAGTCTGTGTTGACGGTCCGGAGTACGAAACCATCGCCGGCGCCGCCAACATGGGATGTTTCGACCCTGAGTTCACCATCGAATTCAACTTTTACTGTGACACCTACGGCATAGATGTGATATCTGCTGCTACGACAATCGCCTTTGCCATGGAAGCGTTTGAAAACGGAGTTATAAACACACATCATACCGGCGGCCTTGAATTGAACTTTGGGGCGTGCGATGAGGTTCTTGAACTGCTCCATCAGATGGCCCTCGGTGAAGGTTTTGGCGTTGACGTTGGCCAGGGCATCAAATGGCTCAAAAACAAATGGACCGCGGAATACAACGCCGATGCTCAATTTCTAAATGACATAGGAATGGAGGTTAAGGGGCTTGAGGTCTCCGAATACGTCACCAAGGAATCGCTCGCTCAGCAGGGCGGATACGCCATGGCCATCAAAGGGCCTCAGCATGACGAAGCCTGGCTGATTTTTATGGACATGGTCAATAGACAGATTCCGACCTTCCAGGATAAGGCCGAAGCATTGTTCTACTTCCCGTTATGGCGCACATGGTTTGGACTTTTCGGACTGTGCAAGATTCTATGGAATGACATCGTTCCCGCTGATAATCGCCTGGAAAAAGAATCGCAAAAGGTTCCCGGACACGTACGAAATTATTTTCGCTACGTTGAGGGCATGCTGGGAATCGACCAGATGGACGAGCAGAAAATGCTCGATCAATCTGCCAGGGTCTATAATCTGCAAAGAATAATGTCTCTTATGCTTGGCTGTGGCCAAAGGAGCGACGATTATCCTCCTTACCGACTTGTCGGGCCTGTCACCGCAGAGGAATACGAATCACGCCGCGACCGATACGACAGCCAGATCAGCGAGTTGATACATATCAACCCTCAAGGTAAATCCACCCAGGAAAAAATAAAGATACTTAGACAGTATCGCCAACATCAATATGAACAGCTTATGGACGCCGTTTATAAACGCAGGGGCTGGACCCCCAATGGTATCCCTACAATTGCAAGACTAAAAGAACTTGGCATAGACCTGCCCGAGCTTGTTGAAATAGTCAAACCTTATCAGGCTTAACTTGAATGTATAGGAAGGTGTCCGCTGTGTAAACTGACCCGTTCCGGAGGCACCCATGATAACGGTAAATAGCAATAAAATCGATTGGCGGGAGGGAATGACTGTCGCTGACGTTCTGGCAGAGATGAAATATACTTATGCTGTGATTACCGTTTCTGTAGATGGAAAATTCGTGCCTCAGGACGATTATGATTCATTCGTAGTGGAAGATGGCTGTGACATCATGGTGATTCACTTCTCTCAGGGAGGCTAGCCTGCATATTTCATAGGGGTATCGATTTTCACGACGGAGGGGGATTTTTCTCGAATGGGGCGGGAAAATGCCAGATTCGGCACACTCGGCGCACACTCCCCCCTACCCCCCAGAGGCTAACCGGGATTTTCATCGACTCACCCCGACGCCAGACGCGGCAGGAAGGCAGAACCCAATCGGCTCAGAACTTCGGCAAAAAGCTCTTTGTATGGATAGCCGCCAGCCAGATGCAGC
>Ga0105100_10001529_pt1 | contig 13526 bp, 11 predicted proteins | sample PPLLak12cMay2015_2_FD_87033 | JGI IMG/M metagenome (GOLD analysis project Ga0105100, IMG submission 87033) | Freshwater sediment microbial communities from Prairie Pothole Lake near Jamestown, North Dakota, USA - PPLs Lake P8 Core (1) Depth... | ecosystem: Environmental > Aquatic > Freshwater >... | reverse complement strand
TGAGGAGCTCGCGCACCTCCTTGCAGTGTGCACAGGACATGAGGCCACAGAGGGTGATGTTGATCGCCATCGATCCGCTGCTCCGCGGAAGGGTGGGGTAGGCCGGTTTCAGTCGCTGGTTCCCAAGCTGGAGCTTAGAAGCCAGCGAAACCTGAACGACACAAGGGGCCAGGCGCTGATGCCGGTCCCAAATCTGAAACCCGAAACTTTAGACTCTCAAGGTCAGCCTACCAGTTGAAGACCTGGTCCAGGTCCTCGTCGCTCATGTCGATCCGCAAGATTTTGTCCATGGGGGTTCACCTTGTTCAGGGTTGGTCGTGTCGCCGGTGACGGCTCTCGCTGTCGGGGAGCCTTCCCGGCAGGCCTGGGCTGGGGAGGTCTGCCGGGAAGATGCATGGAGCTACATGGCCCAGCGATAGATCTGAATGACGTCATCCAGGGTCGGACACCTGGGATTGGTGAGGCCGCAGGCGTCTTTCTGGGCGTTTTCCGCCATGATCTTAAGATCCTCGTCCTTGACGCCGAGCTCCTTCAATCCGCTGGGGATGCCCACATCCTTGGAGAGGGTCTTGATGGCTTCCAGTGCCTTTTCTGCGGCGGCGCGCTGGGAAAGCCCATCAACAACCTCGCCCATGGCCTTGGCGATGTCCACGAAACGGTCCACCTTCGCGATGAGATTGAACCGCTCGACGGCGGGCAGCAGGATCGCGTTGCAGACACCGTGGGGCAGATCGTAGAAGCCGCCCAGCTGATGCGCCATGGCGTGCACGTGGCCCAGGCTGGCGTTGTTGAATGCCATGCCCGCGAGATACTCCGCGTAGGCCATGGCGTCTCTGGCGACCATGTCGGCTCCGTTGGCCACGGCGGCCCGCAGATTCTTGGAGATGATGGTGATGGCCTGAAGGGCGCACGCGTCGGTCACGGGCGTCGCAATGATGGAGACATAGGCCTCCACGGCATGGGTGAGGGCATCCATACCCGTTGCTGCAGTCAGAGCAGGGGGCATTCCGGCCATGAGCAGCGGGTCGTTGATGGCGATGTCGGGGGTGACCCGCCAGTCCACGATGGCCATCTTCACCTTGCGGCTCGTGTCGGTGATGATGCAAAAGCGGGTCATCTCACTGGCCGTACCCGCCGTCGTGTTCACGGCGATGAATGGCGGCATGGCCTTGGTCGACTTGTCCATCCCTTCGTAGTCGTGGATCTTTCCCCCGTTGGTGGCCAAAATGCCGACGCCCTTGCCGCAGTCATGGGAGCTGCCCCCGCCCAGAGAGATGATGAGATCGCACTGGTTGTCCTGGTAGACCTTCAGCCCTGCGTGGACGTTGTTGTCGGTGGGGTTGGGGATTGTGTCGTCGAAGATGACACAGTCCAATCCCGCGTCCTTCTTGATGATCTTGGCGATCTGGTCGGCGATGCCCGCCCTGGTGATCCCCTTGTCCGTGCAGATGAATGGTTTCGTTCCGCCCAGCACCTTGACGCGGGTGCCGATCTCCTTGTGCGCTCCAATGCCCATCAGCGTAACGGTTGGAATGAAGAATCCGAATACTTGTTCCTGCACTGCCATGGCTGCCTCCTGAAATTGGTTGTGTTGGTTCTCCTGTCCCTTGCGATGCCCGATTCCATAAGGGCAAAGATGAAGCCAAGAGAGTTTAATAAAATATAACAAGCATTTGCATCAAAAATGGCGCTCGGGCGATGAGTCACTCTGACCGGTTCAGCGACAGTCCGCAGCAAATGGAGCGACGATTCTCAGTGGAGTAACGCAATAGATCTAATGAAAACAAATGGGTATGAGGCCTGAGTAAGAATGACCCGCAGAAGAGCGCCAGTCGGGTCAGGGCGAAACACTATGTCTGGCGTTGCATGAAGCTGACGTTTCCTTCGGGGCAAGTGGTCCCATTTCCCCCTCCGTCATGCCGGTTGATGCCGGAATCCAGTGCCCCTTTCTGGGTTACGTGTCAATCCAGCCATGAGGACCGCATCTCGGGGTCGCCTTGTTGTCCCCGGCGTCACTCGGCCATTCTGCGCATGGGTAGACGGCGGCTGAACTTGGAAAGCGTGCGTTTGAGTGTCACCAAAAATCATGGGAAGACTGATGGACAGCTTTCAACATCCACAATCTATAAAATAATGACTGTTCCATGTCAGTCAAGGTTGTATTCCTTGAGCTTGCGATAGAGCGTCTTACGGCTGATGCCCAGGGTCTGGGCGGCCTGCGTTCGGTTGCCATCGAAATGTTGAACCACTTTGCGAATATGACTTTTTTCGATCTCCCCAAGGGAAAGGAAGGGGGCGTCCCCGGCTGCGAATTCCACATCTCGCGTCAGTTCCCTCGGCAGACCGTTCAACCCGATCATGCCGTTTTCCGAGAGGATGATGCCGCGTTCGATGACATTGCGCAGCTCCCGGATGTTGCCCGGCCAATGATAGTCCAAAAGACACTGCATGACGTTCTTGGGGACTGGTTCATACGGTGAAAGCCTGCGCTGAGACTGCCCCCGGCTCTCGTGATCGAGCAGGCGGCATCCCCGCGGTGACTCACCAGGCACATGATTGAGCCCCATTACAATTAACTTGCAACGGTCCTCTATTTCATCTCATTCTGAAATCTTTGCTGGCCGAAAATAAACGGGCGTCCTATCCTGCACAGGGAAAGCATGGTGATGATGATCAACTCGCCAGAGGGATATCGGCTTTGTGATTCGACGGGACCTTGTTGCATTGCAGGTGCAATGAGGGCCATAAAGGTGTGTTCAGTCCAATGCAGACGAAAAGGAGGATGCGATGAAGTCGAAATGGTTTGGGGCGAGCCTATTCATGTCTTTATTGTTCTTTGTTCCTGCACTCGCATTTGCTGAGGGTTCGGGCACGATTTCCTATAAGATCGATGGCAAGCCTTTCAGTTACAAGGATGCTGTGCTGGAATACTCGCCAAAAGACGGTTACCTGACCATCACTCGAGAAGAGATGCAGGAAGAGACGGATCCCTCTGACCCCAAGCAGAAGATTGAAGTCAATGTGGGGGTGTCCCTCGAACTGGCTGCCGAAGAGAAAAAGCTGGTAGGAGTCCACGAAGCCAATTCAGCGGATACCATGCCCGTGTATTTTTCCTGGTATGATTTTGTTGCGGAGAAGGAATCCAAGGAGAAGGTGCTCAAGGATTACCTGGCCAGTCTGGACGGCGGCGACGAGAAGAAGCAGATTATGCGAATAAAAATCGACAACTTCGGTCCAGCAGGAACCGTCATCAAGGGGTCGTTCAGCGGGAAGCTCTTTGACGAGGACGGAACTCTGCATGAGATCTCGGACGGCACCTTCGCCATTCCGAGAACGGACGTCAAGGATTAGGAGAGGAGAGCCGGGCGGAAATGCCTGATCGGTTTCATCGCCCCACCTTCGGGCTGACAAGGGCGGGGTGCCTCCAGGCAAAATCCGGCATTCCGGCTTCTGTTCACCTGGGTTTTCTCTCGCGGAAACCCCTGACGGCCAGAGGCAGGATTTCTTCTGCCCTCGCAACGGCCTCCCGCTCCACTATCTCGAACCACTTGAGATAGCTCTCCATGAGCTGGCGTCCGACCTCGGTGAGCTGACAGCCCTCCTTTCGGCTGCCGATCTGAGCAATCAGCTTGATGCCGAGGACCTCTTCGCTCTTCCTGATCTTTCCCCAGGCCGCTCGATAGGACATCCCCATGTCTTCGGCCGCTTTCCTGAGGGATCCGAAGCGGTCCACCCTCTCGAGCAAAAATGCGCGGCCCAGGCCGAAGCCCAGGCCGTTTCCCGCCTCCAGCCACAAATGGAGCCTGACGGTCGGCCTCTCCTCATGCGTGTCTGGCTTCCGGCTCGTCATTCGCGCCTCAACCGCCAAAAGGGCACTTGGGAAATGTGCAGGTCTTGCACCCCAGGCAAAACGCGCCGTGGCCCATTTGAGCCAGGTCGCGCCTCGAGAGCCGCGTCCCGGCCAGCACGCGGGGCAGAAGGAGGTCGAAGCCGGTGGTCTTGAAGTAGAGCGCGCACGCCGGCACCCCCATGACTTGAGCGTTCCCGATGCGTGCGAGGAGGATCATGGCGCCGGGAATGATCGGGGTTCCGTAGAGCACCTCCGCTGCTCCCGCGTCCAGAAGCCCCTGTCGCGTCACGTCGTCAGGGTCCACGGAGAGGCCCGCCGTCGTGATCAGAAGGTCCGCCCCCGCATCCAGAAGGTCATGAACGCCCGAGCGAATGGCCTCCCGGTCGTCCGGGGCGATGAGGGACTTCACCACCTGGCACCCGAATTTCTCCACCTTGGCGCTGATGATGGGAATGAAACGATCTTCCACCAATCCCTGGAAGACCTCGCTCCCCGTGACGAGAATCCCGACACGTGCCTGACGCAGAGGGAGTACTCGAAAGAGAGAAGAATCCCGCAAAACCCCCATCGCCCTGTCGAAGTCCTCACGGGGGAGCAGGAGCGGAATGGCCCGGGTGGCTGCCACCTCTCTCCCCCGCGTTGCCAGGGTGCAGGTCTTGCGGCTCGCGCACATGACCCCCGGAACCATGTTGAAGGTTTCCAGCCGCTCCACGTCCACCACAAAAAGCCCGTCACGCTCGGCCTTGAAATTGATCTTGCCTTCCCGGGGGGGCTCCTCGAAGCCGATGCCCTCACCGGCCATGGCCTTGGCGAAGGCAACGGCAGCCTCATCCTCGTGGACCCAGTCCGGCGTGATCTCGTTCATCTCCTGCAAGTACACGGTTTGGCGCCCCATCTGCTGCAGCCGGCAGACATCTCCCACCGTGATTTTCTGCCCCTTTTTGAATGCGGGGCCCTTGGCGGAGCCCGGTTCGACGAGGGTCATGTCGTGGAGCACCGTGTGTCCCACTGCCTCTTCCACCGAAACGGCCCTGAGTCCCGTTTGGGGCTTGTCGTGCTCATCGCCTGCAGGCTGAATCGCGTAGGGTGCCTCGCCCTGGCAACCCCTGCACACGGGGCCATCCCGCTGAGGATAGGGCTCGCCGCACAGCACGCACGATGTGATCCGCCCCTTGCTTCTTTTCTTCAAAAGGTGCGGTTGAAGCTTTACCGTCTGAACGCCGTAGAGGCTTCTTCCCGCTTCCCTGATCTGGGCGGCCAGCAGATCGCTGTCCTGCTCCTTTTTCGGTTTGAGCTTGAAGAGCCATGTTTTGATCTCGGACCAGGATTCGAGTCGATCGGGGTCCACGTAAACCCGAACCCCTTCTCCTCCAAACTTCTCGTAGAGGGCGAGGGCGAATCGGCCCAGGTTGACGACTTTGAGCCATCCGTTGCCAACCGTGCACGGCGTGAGAAGCTGAATGGCATCGGGCAGGCAATGGGTCGTCTCGCTGACGGCGTCGAGCAGGAGATCCTTGGGCATCCTGCTCAATGCCAGATCGACCATGAAGCCGCCGAGAATCAACCCGGGCGCGGCATAGCCGTGAAAAGACCTCACCAGTTCAAGATACTCGTCGTAGGAATAACCCCCTATTTGCTCCATTCGGATGGCCTCAACCTTCGCTGTGGGTGATCTGCTCTCAGCTTGCACCTGACGTGCGAGCTCTCCAGCCACAAGCAACCAGGGTCGGCTCTACGCAGGAGACGAGCCGCTGGCTGTGCATGCCGCGCCGAGCGACGGCTGCATTATGTCACCTTTACCATAAACGCTGGAAGTGGTCCAGGGGAGCCTTATGGGAACCTGAATCGATCACTCGTCCAGGTGCCAGTGGGGGGGATAATGCGTGCTCGGGAAGATCTGCCTGGCTTCACGCAGCATCTCCAGCCAATCCTTGCGCTCGTAACGGCTGGAGAGGTGAAACAGGACCAGTTTTTTCGCACCGGCGTGCCGCGCCAATGTGGCAGTCTGTAAGGTGGTCATGTGGAAGTTCTTCTGGGCCAATTCCAGATCTGCATGGCGATACTGCCCTTCGCAGACGATGGTCCCGCAGTCCTGTAGAATGTTCGAGAGCCGTTCCAGAGCGGAATCGTCCAAGAGAAAATCGGTCAGATAGGCTATCGATTCCCCGGGTGTCTCGATGATCAGACGTTTCCTGAGCTCGTCCACGGGGTACGTGGCTTCGTCGATGGTCAGGGTGGCTGCAGTACTCGATACATCTTTCAGCTGTCTCATCCAGGGCCCCGGTTGCAATCCCAGGGAAGGCAGCCTGGATGCGTCGATGTTCCGCCGTGTCTTTTCGCGGACAACGTAGGCGAGGGTGGGCGTCCGATGGTCCATGGTGACGGCTTCCACCCGATATCCGTCACCTTCGAGGAAGGTCCGTTCATATGCGCTGGCACCTTCATCATGCGCAACAGTGAAGCCCTCACCCAGTTCGAATCGGCTGGTGCAGATCTTCTCCGGCAGCACATCCGATACAAGCCACGTTCCCGTCATCCCTTCGTGAAGGTTCCATAGAAACCCCTGGAAGCGGTGTTGGATAATGCGAGCCGTTTCGGGAGGTCCCCAAATTCGATTGGGTTTCTTATCGCGGTGGTAGTTGAGGCGGAAGAAGGCGTCGAATCCTCCCACGTGATCCATGTGGAGATGCGAAAAGAAGAGATGGTCCACCGCCAGGATGTCCGATGCGGAAAGCTCTGCGAGGCAACCCTCTCCGCAATCGAACAGGAGCCGCTCGAAGGCCTGACCGCTGTCGATCTGCACCAGCAGGGCATTATCCCTGCCGGCGACTCCCAGGATGCGGAACCCGATGCTCATGCCCGGCGCTGCCCTGCAAGTGGGAAGAAACCTTTCGGCTGGCTTCTGCATGCCCGGGGGGACTCGATCCCTCGCCGGTCCCAATCGCAATCGGATCCCCGCTGGGCAATCGCCGGGCGCGGAAGTTCTGATTTTCGTGCTGGATGAATCATTTCATCTGCGTCTTGAGGTGTACCAAACCTGTCAGGGGTTCTTGCCCATTCTGAAGCACCAGAGTGCGCAGCCCACGGAGGTGCAATTCTGCACTTCCGAACGCGACCCCGTCACGCAATCGAGGCATCTCCTTCGGATGACGGCATGAAGATCCGCATCCTTGTCGACTGCGTCCCCGATGCGAAACGGGAACAAAGGGCACCGTCTGGAAGTGCACACCGCCACCTCCAGCTTTCGGTCTTCACAACACCACAGGCAATGCTCTCGAATTGCCCGTTGCGGAAGCCAGGTGAGCTGTCTGGGTGCCTTTGCGCTCATGATGGGTTGATTAGCAGCTCCTGAAGACCGGTTCAAGAACGACTGAGGCCGGACTGGGTTCTTCCCGCTCGAGCTCCGACCCGCCCTGGAGCAGCGGCTGATAGCTCCTCCTGGAGCAACGGATCGCGCCGGACAGCCCTCGAGGCCCCTCAGTGGCGCCGCCTTGCCAATAGCCATGCGGCGGTCGCACCTCCCAACAAGCCGAACAGGTGGCCTTCCCAGGAGACCGAGGGCTCCACCGGGAGAACCCCGAAGATCGTGGAGCCCCAAATCAGAAGCACCAGCATCGAAAGCAAGATCGAGCCGGCTCTGCGCTCAAACCAGCCCGTGCAGATCAGGTAGCCGAAGTAGGCGAAGATGACCCCGCTTGCACCGATATGGAGCGCCGGCCGGCCCAGGAGCCAGGTGCCGAATCCGCTCGCCAAACCTCCGACCACCGTGACCACCCAGAAATGGACCTCGCTCCGCAGGATGACCAGCCCGCCAAAGACAAGTATCCCGGCTGAGTTGGCGAGCAGGTGCCCGATGCTCGCGTGCAGAAAGGGAGAAAAAAGGATGCCCAGGAGGCCGTCTTCAGTGCGCGGAACAATGCCGAGCGACATCCACCGACCGCCCAGTACGACCAGATTCAGGAGGCCGACAATCCAGATCGTCGCGATGAGCAGCAGGATGGTTCTCGCCCACCGGCGGAGGTCGCGAGCCAGCGATTTCGTTCCTTCGGCAGTGCCGGAGCCAGAATCCCTGCGATCATTCATAATGGGCAAAGGCATCTCCAGTTGACAGAAGCGGTTCTGTTTCCCTGCATGCTCGCATTGGCCTTCCCTGAGGCGTGGGCGTGCAAGGAAACAGCAGATCCGAGGTTCTGCCCCAGCTGCACTGGCATACAGCGGTGCAGGATCCACGGTGCCCGAATATCACAGATGGCTCAGCCCAGCAATATTGCAGACTGCATAACACCAGGAAAATTCTGATGGAAGCGACATCTGCCTCCATACTCCCTCGATAGGTGTCCGCAAGCGGCTGCGAAGGGCATGGAGCGTTGTCGGTCCATGGCCTGAGTCACGCCCTTTCAAACCGGGCCTGGAAGAACCTTCAACCAATGGAGTGGAGGATTGGACGAACACTAGCCTTCTTCCATGATTCTTGAACAGAAAGCTTTTCATCCTTATTAGATTAGCTTAGGCTCAAATGTGTCTTTTCTTTGACTCGCGCAGAGAAGCAGAGAAATGCTGAGAATAGGAGGTCATCTCTTTCGTCCGGGTGTTGTGCGAGAATGGATGAAATCATCCTTAACCAGTATAATTATTTGAGTTGACACTGTATGAGTGTTGCCCACCGAACGACTGGAGGTTGACGCATGCCCCCCAAGAATACACGAGCGGAGCTCGAAAAGACGTATCGTGATCGTGCGCTCAAGCTGTTCCCCTGGATCTGTGCCCGGTGCGGGCGTGAGTTTTCGGGCAAGCGGCTTCGGGAGCTCACCGTCCACCACAAGGACCACAATCACCAGAACAATCTGCCGGACGGCAGCAACTGGGAGCTGCTTTGCCTTTACTGCCACGACAACGAGCATTCGAAACACGGAGCCGCCGACTGGTACGATGAGCCGACGCCCGGAGAAGATCGGGGGCCGGTGTCCACGTATCGGCCCTTCGAGGCCCTCGGCGCCCTCCTCAAAGACAAGAAATAGCTGCTCTCCATGCGGATCGATCCATGAATATCCTGGAAGCGACTCACCTGACCAAGACTTATACCATCGGCGACCGCGAGATCGACGTCTTGAAGGACGTGTCGCTGGCTGTTCCCGAGGGGGAGTTCCTGGTGGTGCAGGGGAACAGCGGCAGTGGAAAGACGACCCTGCTCAGCATCCTTTCCGGGCTTGACAAGCCCACCCAGGGGCGGGTTTTCATCGAGGGGCGGGACATCACGGACCTGGGAGAGGATGAGATCGCACCTCTCAGGAACGAGATCATCGGTTTCGTTTTCCAGTCGTTTCACCTGGTGCCTTCGCTCACGGTCCTGGAAAATGTCATGTTCCCGGCTGAGCTGCGGCGGGACCCGCTCGCCGGGGACAAGGCCCGGGCGCTGCTGGAGCGGGTCGGCATGCAGGATCGGCTGCTGAGCTTCCCTCACCAGCTTTCGGGGGGTGAAAAGCAGCGGGCGGCCCTATGCCGGGCTCTCGTCAACGCCCCGAGGATCATCTTCGCTGACGAGCCCACCGGGAACCTGGATTCGACCAACGGCAAGGCCATCCTGGAGCTGCTTCTGGGGCTCAGGGAGGAGCACGGGACCACCCTCATCCTTGTGACTCACAGCGGCCAGATCGCCCGCATGGCGGACCGGACTATCCTCCTGCGCGACGGGACGATCAACGGGGAGTCTCCCCATGCTCCATAAGTCCTTCATCCGACGGCAGATCACCCGCTCCGGCCGGCAGGCCCTGGTCTTCGTGCTGTGCGTGACGCTCTCCATCGTCACGATCGTCGCCCTGGACGGTTTCGGATCCAGCGTGAACGAGGCCGTCCTCAAGGATGCGAAATCGTTGAACGGGGGGGACATCATCGTCCACTCCCATCAGCCTCTTTCGCCCGGCCTTTCTCGTGCTCTGAGGTCCTGGGAGGATCAGGAGTCCCTCCGGAGCGTGAGGGCGTATGGATTCTATTCGGTCGTCAGGGTGCCGGGAGAGGACCGCTCGCTCCTGGCGACTCTCAAGGTGGTCGAGCCGGGATATCCACTGTACGGGAGTGTCGAGCTCCAGTCGGGGCGCCGGTTCGAGGATGTCCTGGTGCAGGGGAAGATCGTCGTCGAGCGGTCGCTGCTGGATCGGCTCTCGGTGCGGATGGGCGATGCGATTCACGTCGGAAGCGCCACACTCACCATCAGCGATGTGGTGACCCGCGAGCCCGACCGCCCCGTGAGCCTGTTCTCCTTCGGACCCAGAGTATTCGTGTCTTCGCAGGATCTCGAGGCGCTGGACCTGATCCGAAAGGGAAGCCGCATCCAGTATGATGCACTCCTGAAAGTCCATGATCCGGATAACCTGGAGCGGATCGCGCAGGACCTCCGTGATCATGCCCTCCAGGGCCAGGAGCGCGTGGAAACCTACCGAACGGCCCGGTCCCGAATCAAGCGATTCTTCGACAATTTTCTCTTCTTCCTGACCCTGATCTCCATTTTCACGCTGCTGCTGGCGGGCATCGGCATTCAGAGCGTGCTGGCGGCGTTCCTGAAGGAGAAGGAGAGGACCGTCGCGATCATGAAGACCCTCGGGGCGACGAGCCGGTTCGTGGCCGTTCAGTTCGTCACGGTGCTCGGTGTGCTGGGGCTGCTCGGCACGCTGGCCGGACTTGCCCTCGGCGCGCTTCTCCAGGCCTGGCTTCCCGGGCTCTTCCGAGGCCTCATTCCGTCGTCCGTTCAACCTTCGCTCTCCTGGCGGATGGCCATCGATGGCTTCATTCTCGGCATCCTGGTGGTCGTGCTCTTCACCTACCTGCCCCTCGATGACCTGAAACAGCTGAAACCCGTGGCCATCTTCAGAAGCGAAAGCGCTCGGGCCAGGAGGGGGTGGCGCGCTGCGCTGACAATACTGGCCGTCATGCTCGCATTCCTGGGGCTGATCGTGAGGCGCTCGCTCCATGATTTCGAGATCGGCATGTGGTTCGTGCTGGGCGTGGCCGCCTTCATCCTGGCCGCTGCCCTCATGGCGCAGGCGGTTCTGTGGGCTCTGAAAAGGGCTCGGATCAGGTCGCTCACTTTCAGGCAGGCTCTGCGGGGATTGTTTCGCCCTCGGAACGCCACTCGCGCCATCATGATCACCCTGACCGCATCCCTCTCCATCATCTTCTCCATCACGCTCGTCGAGAAGAACATCGATGCGTCGTTTGTCCAGTCCTTCCCGCCCGACACACCCAATGTCTTCTTTCTGGATATCCAGCCCGCTCAGCTGCAGGAGTTCAAGGAAGCACTGGGACGGCCGGCAGAGTACTATCCCGTGGTTCGCGGCAGCATCTCCCGGATCGCCGGGGAGGACGTCGATGTTGAAGTGGAGCGGCGGAGCAGGGGGGACAACCTGGCGCGCGAGTTCAACCTGACGTACCGGGACCACCTGCTCGGCGACGAGAGCCTCGTCGAGGGCGCGAGTCTTTTCCGCCCCGACTGGGAAGGCCTCCAGGTTTCCGTCCTCGATACCGTGCTCGACATGCGGCCGGTGGAGGTGGGGGACATGATCGCCTTCAAGATCCAGGGCGTTCCCATGGAAGCGAGGGTTTCCAGCATCCGAGCCCGCAGGGGGGAGCTCATCCAGCCCTTTTTCTATTTCGTCTTCCAGGAGCTCGCTCTTCGGGATGCCCCACAGACGATCTTCACCGCATTGAGGGTGGACAGCGGAGAGATCTCCGCCCTCCAGAACCGGATGGTGAAACGGTTTCCCAACGTGAGCGTGATCGACGTCACCCAGGCCGTATCCACTCTGACGGGGGTCATGGTCAAGCTTTCGGGCATCACGCGCTTTTTCACGGTTTTCAGTGTCCTGGCAGGCATCCTGATCATCATCAGCTCTGTCCTGGCCACTCGCCATGCAAGGATCCAGGAGGCCGTCTATTTCAAGATCCTTGGGGCTCGAAACGGGTTCGTTCTGAAGGTCTTCACCCTCGAAAACGTTCTCCTGGGACTCGTGAGCGCGCTCCTGGCCCTGGGGTTCTCGCAGACGGCCACCTGGCTCATCAGCAGCCGGCTTTTCGACATCCCTTTTCGGCCTTTTCTGTTGTCCTCCCTGTCGATGCTGATGGCGACGGTGTCGCTGGTCACCCTGGTGGGACTGATTTCGTCGTGGTCCATTCTGAGGCAGAAGCCCGCGGCTTTTTTGAGAGAGCAAACGGAGGAGTGACCCATGTGCCGCCTGACCCCCCCTGGCCTCACGTGCACCGCACTGGTTTCGGCCCTGCTCCTGAGTTTCTTCTCCTTCGTGGCGACGGCGACCTCTCCGGAAACGATGTTCTCCGGTCAAGATGGGTCCGGTTCCTCGATGTCGTCGGCAATCTTTGGGGAACAGGGGACCATCGTGGCCTTCGGAGACAGCCTCACTCAGGGCTTTCTGCTGCCTGAAGCGGAAGCCTACCCCGCACAGCTCGAACGGAAGCTGCGGGCGGAGGGGTTCAACCACCGGGTGGTCAACGCCGGGATCAATGGCGAAACGAGCAGCGGCGCGCTTTCGAGGGTGAAGTGGATTCTCAGGATGAAACCCGATATCGTCATCCTGGAAACCGGCGCCAACGATGGTTTTCGAGGCATCAAGCCGGAAGTCGTCGAGGAGAACATCTCGGAAATCATCCGCATCCTCAAAGAGAACGACGTCACGGTGGTGCTGGCCGGCATGCAGATGCTCTCAAACCTGGGAGCGGAATACACTGCGGCCTTCAGAGATATCTATCCGAGAGTCGCGCAGAGACACGGCGTGATCCTCGTTCCGTTCTTCCTGGAAGGGGTTGCCGGCGAGCCATCGCTGAACCTCCCGGATGGGATACATCCGACGGCGGAGGGGCACGGGATCGTGGCGAAGAATGTGTGGCCCCATGTTGTGGAAGCCATTGGCAGGAAAAGAGAAGCGGGGAAATAGCGAAACCGGCATCGAATTCGTGGCAGCCCTCAGAATAGAGCCGGGAGGCCGATACTGAGCCTCCCGGGTTTTGGGTCACCGGCCGACGTCACATTGCGAACGGCAACCGGCAGACAGTGGCCATATCCGCCAGATCAGCCTACTGGGGCTGGGTTACCGGCGGTTGCTGCTCCTCCTCGATCTTCTGGCGCCGTTTGTCACGGGGTTGCTGCTGCTGTTGCCGCTCCTGCTGCTGCTGCCGCTTCTGTAACTGCTGCTGCTGGCGTTGCTGGATTTCCTGCTGCCGCTGCATCTGCTGTTGTTGCTGTCGTTCCTGTTGCTGCTGCTGCCTCTGCAGCTGCTGTTGTTGCTGCCGTTCCTGCTGCTGTTGCCGTTGCCCTTCCTTCTGTTGCTGCTGTCTTTGCAACTGCTGTTGCTGCTCCCGTTCCTGCTGCTGTCGCTGCTGGCGCTCCTCCAGCTGCTGTTGCTGCCTGTCCTCTTTCATCTGTTGTCGCTGCCCGGCGTCGGGGCGCTCGGGACGGGTCTGCTGTTTTTCCTCGCGCTGCAGTCTGCGCTCGTCCAGCTGCTGTTGCTGCCTGTCCTCTTTCATCTGTTGTCGCTGCCCAGCGTCGGGGCGCTCGGGACGGGTCTGCTGCTTTTCCTCACGCTGCTGTCTGCGCTCGTCCAGCTGCTGTTGCTGCCTGTCCTCTTTCATCTGTTGCCGCTGTCCGGCGTCGGGACGCTCGGGACGGGTC
>Ga0105100_10001528_pt1 | contig 13535 bp, 9 predicted proteins | sample PPLLak12cMay2015_2_FD_87033 | JGI IMG/M metagenome (GOLD analysis project Ga0105100, IMG submission 87033) | Freshwater sediment microbial communities from Prairie Pothole Lake near Jamestown, North Dakota, USA - PPLs Lake P8 Core (1) Depth... | ecosystem: Environmental > Aquatic > Freshwater >... | reverse complement strand
GCGCCGCCCAGCCGGCAGGTTTGTCAAGAAGCGCCCGTAGTTGTTCGTTCATTTTTTTATCCACCGGCTTGTCGTTCCAGCGCACGGCGTGATAGGTGAAATACTTGGTGATGAAGTGGAGCATGTCCGTGAAGGGTAGATAAACGATAAACAGGAGTGAAATAATGATGTGCGCCGCTAAAGCCGGCGCCGCCCTGATGCCGCCGTCCAGCGTGAGCAGGTCTTTGGCGAACCCGCCCGTCGCGGAGGCATAAACCGGGATTGTGGACCACGCCAGGATACCGCTGATGAACATCGCCGCCAGTAAGCCCAGCTTCAAATACATAGTTGGCGTGGTGAACGGCCGGTAGTTGCTGTCCAGCCGGCGTTTCAGGATGAGCGATATTGCCCCGAGTGCACCGGTTAGGTATCCCGCCAGCGCCAGCGCCGTGGTTGTATCCTGGAAAATATCGAGCGCTGCGGCGGGGACGCCGGCCATGATCGTCAGTGCATAAGCCATATTGAGCAGGACCGTTATGACGAACAGGTAGACCCCGAAGTGCAGTAATACCGAAAAAGGCCATAAAGGACGGTTGTTTTTCCGGACCCCCCTCATCAGGAATATCTCCCGGAGCATGTAAATTATAGGGGCGATGTGTGAGCGCCGCCTCGGTGTGCGCCACCACTCGTATTCCTCCAGGTAAGACCCGCCGTAACGGTTTTTCTCTTTTTCATGCGGGATCGGGGCCAGCTCCCATCTGAGGTGAACCGGCATCCTGATGATGGTAAACACGCGGTATACGGCTATGACCAGGAACACAAATATCGCGCTGAAGGTAAGAACTTGCCAGATAGTACCGGACATGTATGATTGTCTGTTCCTACGCCTTTTTCTGCATGCGGTCGATGATGAACCCGGCCGCCAGCCTGACGCCCAGTCCCGGCGGCAGCCCGCATTTCTCAAAGCCCTTTTCGTGAGAAAACTCAACCATTGCGGCGGCGCTCTCCCCGGGATTCAGCTTGCGCCCGATGATGAGGTCTTCGATGATATCCGAGCAATAAAGGTGCCCCACGGCGTCTTCGAAATACGCCATGAACTTCTGGGATATCTGGATGGTCTTGCCCTGGAGCTCGAAATCCAGCGGATTGTCTCCGGCAAAGTACAGCCCGAAATTGATCAGGCTCCCGGTGATGCCCCCGCAGATTTCTCCCGTCCCGCCGATGCCGGGGAAAGGTGTCAGGGCTTTGATGATTTCCATGCTGCCCTGGCCGAGCTCCTCCATCAGGGCCAGCGCCGTGCCTTGCGCGCAGTTCTTGAAGATGAAGTTGTATTCCTCCGCCCGTAGTTGTACCCGGTCGAGTATCCCTTCTTTATTGGCCAGCATCTCCTCGGGGTCGAGCTTTTTGCGTGGTATCCCGGTCTTCATGAACTGTTTCACCCTGGCTTCGATGCCCTCTTTGTCCCATTCCCTGGCGGCCAGCTCGTTCACCTTTTTCTTTAACGCCGGATAGTCTGCCATCGCTACATCCTTCCTTACCCTCGCCGTTTCCAGGAACTGGTCTCATTATAGAGTATTTCATTATCAATGCAAATATTCAATGGATAATTGTTGTGATGATGCCCTAACCACCGGTCTTGACATGCGTTGTATTATTAGAAAAGAAAAATAACCGTAGTGAGGCGTAATATGAAAAAGATCGCGTTATTTACTCTGGTTTCCCTCCTGCTGCTGCCCTTGCTGGCCGCCGGTTGCGCTTCGCAGAAAGCTGCCAGCCCAACCCCCACCCCTGAAACCGGGACAGTGGAGATAACCCTCGATGATTTTTCCGCCCAGGCAAACGTGACCAAGTTCGTTGAGACTCCTTATCCCGGCACGGTAACGGTCAGGCTCGGCTCGAACCACACCACCGGGTACAACTGGGTGGTCACCGAGATTGTCCATCCTGAGGTTATCGTAGAGTTATCAAATGACTACGAAGAGTCGGCCACCGGACTCGTTGGTGCTGGCGGTACGGAACTCTGGGTCTTCAACACCACGGACACTGGCCTGGCTATCATCAGGATGAGCTACAGCCAGCCGTGGACGGGTGGGGATAAAGACATTTACACCGTGACGGTAAACGTAAACATCAGGTAACTTATCCCTGTATCCCCTTGGGAAACCATGGAATGAGTGGCGGGATTTTCTTCTTGAGCTCCCCGTATCCCGGTCTTCTTTTCAGGCTCCTCTTTTCCATGAGGGGAATACTGACGAATGTAAACAATATGGTGATTGACAGCGGCCCGCTGATCGTCCACCAGTAATCGTAACCAGCCGCTAGGGCAAAGAAAAACAGGCCCCACCAGAATATTACCTCGCCAAAGTAGTTAGGATGTCTTGAATAAGCCCATAATCCTTCGGTCATGATTTCCCCGGGCTGCGTTCTTTTTCGTATAAATTTCCTTAATTGCTCGTCGGCGATTGTTTCAATGAGAATCGCGCCTGCTGTTATAATGATAGCGATAATGTCGAGCATCCCGAATGGTTTTTCTCCTGCGGCCAGCGCGGGATAGAGAGATAAACACCCCAGGAAAACTATCACCGTTGGCATTATTTCTATCCCGACCAGGTCTAACAGCCAGAACCACCTCCTGGCTTTCCGTCTAAAGTCTTGATAGCGCCAGTCTTCGTGCTTGAGTCCTTGCCATTGACGAGCCCAATTATATGTCAGCCGCAAGCTCCAGATTAACACAAGTATGATAACAATTATTTGCCGGGCTTTAACCGCACCATCAGATGAAGCTAAAAGCCAGAAAAGTGCAATAGCGATCGGCGCTATGCTCCAGTATGCGTCGTAGAAGCTCGCATTGTGGAATAAACGACTAAATGTATAGATTACCAGGGTCCCGGCAATATCAGCGATAAATACTACAAGAATTGGATGCAGCTCTCGGACCATGTAGCCAACAGTAATGGCTATAAATAAGGCCAGAATATACGCCAACGCATAAAGAGCCCGGGCTTTACTCAGGATGTTTGGCGCGTCGCCTGGATTTACCATTCTTGAAAGCAATTTTACCGTCAGCTGATTACACGAGTCAAAAGGGGGAGAGTTATGGAAGATAAAGACTACTAATAACCCTTTTTCCGGTCGATGACGTTCCTTAGCTTCCTCCCGGCGAGGTATCGCCTGAGGTTGTCGCAGAAAAGCTCCGTGGCGCGCGTCATATAATCTTCCTGGCCGCCGGAAACGTGCGGGCTCAGGATAACGTTGGGGAAGTCCCAGAGCCGGCTCTCGGCGGGCAGCGGCTCTCTCTCGGTGACGTCCAGCCCCGCCCCCGCGATTCGTTTCTCGTCTAAGGCTTTGACCAGCGCCGCTTCGTCGATGATGCCGCCCCGCGCGATGTTGATAATGTAAGCGGTCGGCTTCATCATCCTGAGCTCTTTTTCCCCGATCAGGTGCCTTGTCTCCGCGGTGAACGGCACGCAGATCGCTACGTAATCACTCTCTTTTAAGAGCGAGGGCATCTCGCTGGCGGGCAATAACAGGTCTACGTACCTGGCCGTTCCCGCCTTTTTGGCCGACCTCCTGGTGGCGATGACCCTCATCCCGAAGGCTTTAGCCAGACGCGCCGCCTCCCTCCCGATATGCCCCAGCCCGATGATGCCCAGCGTCTTGCCGTGTATTACTGTCGACGGGTACCTCTGCCACACCCTTTTCTGTTTCATCTCGAAGCAACGCGGCGCCCCCTTGGCGAACATCAGTATGAACTGCAAGATGAATTCGCCGATGGGCGTGGCATGGATGCCGCTGGCGTTGGTTATCGTTATCCCGCTCCGCCAGATGTCGGTGTCCCGGAGACGGTCGACTCCGGCAGATGTCACCTGTATCCATTTGAGCCGCGGGGCCCTGGTCAGGAGGTCTTTGGGCGGGATGAGCCCGTAAATGACGTCGGCTCTTGCCAACAGGGCATCGAACTGTTCTTTCCCCGAGCTGTCCCCCCGGAACTCGGCGGCTGCCGGCGCCGAGGCGTCGCTGACGCTTATTTCGGGACTGACGAGGCCGATTTGCCGCAGGGTTTCCTGGTTGGCGGTGGGCAGGGTCCTGTCGAAGGCGGGAGTGACGACGACCACGTTGATGGATTTCATAGGCCGACACTCCCTTGTCAGGTTATTTTAAGCCGGGGTTTGCTGGTGCTTTCTCCTTTGTATTATATACCAGATCAGCCAGCCTATCAAAATGATTATCGCGATGGATCCCGCAAAGAGCCACCAGTTGATCCACAGTTTGCTCTCGAATTCCCCGTTGAGATTGGCTACGGTTACGTCATAGTTGCCGGGCTCGTTGCCCTTGACGTCGAAGGCCACCGTCACGCTCTGTCCCGGTTGGAGCGTGATGTCTTTGCTTTCCCGCTCCGCCCCGTTCATCTTCAGGACGACGGTGTAGGTGCCGGCCAGTTCCCCGGTGTTGTTGACGTCAACGGTAATAAGGGCATCCTCGCCGGTCCTGACGATGTAAGACAGGCTTTCAAAGACCCTGTACTCGGAGGTCGTGATGTGCAGGTTGCTCAGGTTGAACGAAGCCGGTTTCGGCAGCGGTGGCTCCACGGGGGGCTCCGGCGGCGGTTCGGGCTCGGTAGGCGCCGGCACTTCGGCCAGCACGGCGAACACGGTGAAATGGTCGACCGGCGCGGTCAGTTTGCCCAGCTCGGCAACGCTGCTGGACTCTGCTTCAAGGTACACCCAGCCTATGGTGACGTTATAAAACGCCATGCCTACGGAGGTGACCCCTTCAGGCAGGTCGTTCACGTTATATCCCAGGGTGAGCTTGACCGGCTTATCGAAGACCGTCCGGTTCGGCTTGAATTCATAGGCCTTGCCGACGAGCTCCGTGTTTTCCGGTAGTCCCGGAGCTTCCACTTCTCTGATCTCGATTAAGGTGATGGTTTTACCTAGTGCGGTAGCGCCTGTCAGCGCTTCTATTTCCAGCAGGTGAATCCCGTCCGGGCTGGGCGCCTCTATCTTTGTTACTGGCCGCCCGTCGTCGGTCGCCAGCTCGGTCGTGATCCGGCCCAGGAAGTCCACCGTGAACAAGTTGATCATAGCCGGCGGTGGCGGCGGTGGCGGTGGAGGTGGAGGCGGCGGGGGCGGCGTAGGCGTGTCCCCGGTACCGGACAGCGCCACGTTAACCGGATTTTCGTCGGGGTCGTTGGACGTTATCGTGAGGTTTGCCGTTTTGAATCCCGTCGATCCCGGGGTGAAGGTAAGCGTGATCGTCCGCGAGGCTCCCGGGGCAATGGCGTCGCCGGGAGTGATCCCGCTTAAGATGGCGAACTGCCCGTTATCCGTAGCGACGCTGTAGATGGTCAGGCTGATCGCGCCGGTGTTGGATACGGTCACACTCTGGATGGCGCTGGTTGCGCCTACATCAACCGCGCCGAAATCTATCGACGTTGGTACGACGTTGATGTCCGGCATATTCCCGGCCGGCAGGATTAATGTGACTGTAGTGGCCGTATTGTTTAACGGCAGCAGGTCGATCTCGTTGCCACTCACGCTGGCGGTATTGGTAATCGTGCCGATGGTCGCCGTCACGTTGGCGATTATGCTCAGGGTGGCTGTAGCGCCGCTGGCCAGATCGCCGATATTCCAGGTGACGGTGCCCGTGGCGACGGTCACTGTTCCCATCGACGCCGCATGTGAGACGTATGTTACGCCGGCGGGTAGTGTATCGGTTGCGCTGACGCCGGTGGCATTGCCGGGGCCGTTATTGGTGACCGTGATCGTGTATGTAAGGTTGCCGCCGGTCGTTATCGGATCGGGACTATCTGTCTTGGTGATTTCCAGGTCGGTGAAGATCGGCCCGGCAATTACGCCGGTGGTCTCCGTCGCGCTGTTATTGGCGGTGTCCGGGTCGGTAGTGCTGCCGGTGACGCTGGCGGTGTTCGATATCGGGCCCGCCGTCGCCGGCGCCGTGACGATTATGCTGAGCGTTGCCGTTTCGCCGAAGGCCAGGCTGCCGGCGTCCCACATGACGCTGCCCAGCGCCAAGGTGGCGGTGCCTTTGGACGGCGTGTTCGAGATATATGTCGTGCCCGCAGGTAGGGCGTCGGTCACGATAACCCCGGTGGCGCCGCCGGGACCGTTATTGGTGACCGTCAGCGTATAGGTGAGGCTGCCGCCGGTCGCTACCGGGTCCGCGCTGTCGATCTTTGTAATTGCCAGGTCGGCGTCGGTAGGCTCTGCCACTAGAGTATTCTCACTGGCGCTGTTATTGCCGTTCACAGGGTCGGTGGTGCCGCTGGTAACGCTGGCGTTGTTGGTTATCGTGCCCGTCGTCGACGGCGCGGTGACGATGATGTCTAGCGTCGCCGACTGCATTAAGGCAAGGCTGCCGATGTCCCAGGTAACGTTGCCCGAGGCAAAACTGGCTGTCCCTGCCGATGGGGTGTTTGAAACGTATGTTACGCCGGCGGGCAGCATATCGGTCACGCTGACGCCGGTGGCGCTGGCGGGACCGTTATTGGTGACCGTTAACGTGTAGGTCAAGCTGCCGCCGGCCGCTACCGGGTCGGCGCTGTCGATTTTGATGATTGCCAGGTCGGCGTTGCTAGGCGGCACGACGAGCGTAGCTTGGGACGCACTGTTATTGCTCAGATCGGGGTCCGGATAATCGCTGGTGACGCCGGCGTTGTTGATGACCGGGCCCACCGCTGCTGGCGTCGTCACTACTATATCAAGAGTCGCCGATTCCCCATCGGCCAGGCTGCCGACGCTCCAGGTGACGGTACTCGCGGTAATGCTAGCCGTCCCCTTCGACGGCGTATTTGAAATGTACGTTACGCCGGCCGGCAGCGCATCGGTGACGACTACCCCGGTGGCGCCGAACGGGCCATCGTTAACGACCGTGATGGTGTATTTCAAGCTGCCGCCGGCCGCTACCGGGTCGGGGCTGTCCGTTTTTATGATTGCCAGGTCTGCGCTGGCGATAGATGTAGTTGCCAGTACGTAGTTATTTGACGTGTCGGCGTCTATTACCGGCCCTGATACTATCGCCCCGTTAATAACATAGGTCGTCAGCGGTATAGCAGGGTTTACCGTGGCTACCAGGGTCAGCGTGGCCGTCTCATCCTTAGCTAGGTCGCCGACGTTCCAGTATACGAAATCCGTATTGGGATCGCTGCCTACCAGAGCGGTTAGCCATGCCGGGAGCGAATCAATGGTGCCTTTGGAAGGCGTCGCCGATTGATAGGTCAGTTGAGGTTTATAAAAGGCATCCAGTACGAAGACGCCCGTGGCGTTTTCGGTCCCATTGTTCTGTATCTGAATGGTGTAGGTGATGTTGTTCCCGGGTATGACCGGGTCGGGGCTGTCGGTCTTGGTGATGGCCAGGTCCGCCTCGGGGAACCCTGGGTCGGCGCCGGTGGTCACGAAGGCCGAGTTATTACCATAGTTGGGGTCGCCCAGTGTGCTTAACACCATAGCGCTGTTGGGCAGTATGAAGCTCGGCAGTGTCGTCGGTCCCCAGAGCGCAAGCAGGGGGAGAGGGAGTGACGGCGGCAGTCCGAAGTTGCCTGAAGCGATAATGGTCATGGTGGCCGAGGCGCCGCTGGGCAGGTCGCCGATGTCCCACAGCAGCAGCGAGTAGTCCGTCGGCGGCGTGATGGGCAGGCCCGTATCGGCGGCGAAGGCTGCCAGCCACGCTGGAGGCGCCGGGATTATCGACCCCGCCGATCGCGTTACGCTATGGATGGTCGTGTACGGTGTGACGTACGCGTCGATGACCACCACGTTCGTGGCGGCGTTGGGGCCGTTGTTCGTTACCGTGACCGTCCAGCTGACGTTCTCGCTCAGGCCGATAGCGTCGGGGATACCCGTCTTGGTGACCTGCAGGTCGGTCGACAATATAGCGGTGTTTTCGCTGTCGAAATTATCGCCGGGGTCGGGGTCGTATTCGTTCCCGGTGACGCCGGCGGTGGTGGTAAGGGCCAACCCGGATAATATCGCATATCCATGAAGGGTGACGGTGATATCCAGTGTGGCGCTGGCGCCGCTGGCCAGGTTGCCGATATTCCATGTCACGTTGCCGCCGGATTCGCTGGCGGTGCCGGTGGTCGTGCTAACGGTACCAAAGTTAATGTAAGCAGGTAGTAACGCGTCTACCTGGACCCCGGTCGCGTTTTGCGGGCCCTGGTTCGTGACCGTTACGGTATAAATAATATCCTCGCCATACCTGGCTGGGTCGGGGCTGTCCGCTATGGAAATATTAAGGTCGGTCGTGGCCGAGCTGCCCCGGCCGCTTAGATCTACGTCTATCGAACCCTCGTCCGGGTCGTTCGATGTTATCGTCAGGGTAGCCGTCTGAAGACCGAGAGCCGAAGGCTTAAACACCAGTGAAATAGTGGCCGAGGCCCCCGGTGCCAGGGCGTCGCCGGGCGCGATGCCTCCGGTAATGCGGAACTGGGTATCGCTGATATCGAGTGTATCAATAACCAGGCTGGCGGTGCCGTTGTTACTTACGGTGACCGTCTTCGTGGCGCTGTCCGTGCCGACCAGTACGTTGCCGAAGTCGATTATGGTCGGAGACACGGTGATGTCCGGCGTCACCGACCCCTCCGTGCCCGTGCCGAGTAGCGCCACGTCGAGTGAGCTTTCGTCGGGGTCGTTAGAGGTTATCGTCAGCGTGCCGGAATGCGGGCCGATGGAGGTCGGTTTGAACACCAGGCTGATGGTGCCCGAAGCCCCCGGGGCGAGTGTGCTGTCCTTGGCCAGTCCTCCGGTGATCTCGAACTGGCTGCCGGTTAATATGACGCCGGTGATGATCAGCTTGGCTGAGCCGTTGTTGCTGACGGTAACAAATCGCGTAATGCTGGTTCCGCCCGTCTGCACGTTGCCGAAGTCGAGTGTCGTCGGTGCCACGGTAATATCCGGTTCGTGCGTGCCCTCGCCGCTCAGCGGGACATAGATCCACTGGTTGTCGCAGTCGTTGGAGCAGATGCGCAGCCTTGCCGTCTTGTCGCCGGTGGAATCCGGCCAGAACTGTATGGTGCCGGTCACCGATGTGCCCGGCGGTATCTGGTTGGTGGTGGAGTTGACGCTGGTGATGGCGAACAGGGCGGCGTCCGGCCCGTCGATATCCAGGTAGCCAATAGTGAGGTTATCCGTGCCGCTGTTCGTTACGGTCACCGTCCGCGGCGGGCTGAGCGTATCTACCGGCACGGGCCCGAAGTTAATGAACGCGGGTTCCACGGATATCTGCGCGTCGCAGGCCGCGGCAGCCTGCGGGAAAAATACCTGCACCAGCAGCGCCAGTATGATCAGGATCGAAAGCCTTTTCATTCTCTGTCCCCCGTCAGCATCCTCCGGTTAGAGTGTCGTTATTCTGGTCCTTACCGCATTTCTCGCCGGCATTGGCGAAGCTACTTTACGGTTGGACCCATACTAATGCTATTAGCAGCCGGTTAGAAACGGGTAATAAAGAGGTTTAAAAAAGGTCAGAGAACGCCGCTTCGGCCTGAAGACAAGGCGATAGCTGACTATTAGGTAATATAAGTGAAAAAATGTACATTTGTGTTATTTCGTGTCGCGGAAGTTAGCGGCAGCGGGCTCGACTCCCCATTTAGTACCGCCTACGAAAATATCCGCCTTTTCGTGACTATTGGGTGATTCTGCGGTGAAGCTTCCTGCGAATAAGATAAGGTATCATGGCGATATCGAGAACGACTTGCCTGTTACTGGCATTGGTTTTCGTCAGCGTTTTTGCCGGCTGGCAGGGAGTCAGCGCCAGCTATGCGGTCTCTGCTGGTGATGGCCCGGCTTCCGGCGTTTCGGCGCGGCTGGACCCCTGGCTTCAGGACACCGTCCCGCCGGAGGATGAAAACACTGGCGACCCCGCCCCTCCCGCCGATAATTCGCCCATCCTGTATTCTGCGGAACAATGGGCGCTGGAGCGGATCCAGGCCTTGCCGGTAGCCTGGACTGCCGGTTCCGGTTCCCCGGTCCTGGTGGCGGTGCTGGACACCGGCATTGATGATGATCACGAGGACCTCGCTGGCCGGGTCGCGGCGGAGGTCGATTTTTCCGGCAGCTCCCCTGACGATGTTTATGGTCACGGGACTCCTATCGCCGGCATCATCGCCGCCGATGCCGCCAACGGCCTGGGCGTGATCGGCCTGGCGCCGGCCAGTCACCTGCTCAACGTTAAGGTGGCTGATGACGATGGCAAGTGCCGGCTCTCGGCCCTCGCCGATGGCATTATCTGGGCCGTCGACCACGGCGCCCTGGTGATCAACGTTAGCATCGAGATGAAGGACGCCTCTTCAGTTCTGGAGGATGCCGTCGATTACGCCTGGAGTCACGGGGCTTTAGTTGTCGCGGCCGCCGGCAACGACGGCAATTCCCTGCCGGTCTATCCTGCCGCCTGCGCTAACAGCCTGGCGGTGACTGCCGTCCAGGAGAGCGGTTTTCTTGCACCGCTGGCTAATTACGGCGACTGGGTGGATTGCGCCGCGCCCGGGCTGGATATCTTTGCCGCCCTCCCCGGCGATAATTATGGCTACAAGCACGGCACCTCTTTCGCCACCGCTTACGTCAGCGGGCTGGCGGCTTTGCTGTTCTCCATGGCCTCCGATACTAATGGCAACGGCTTTATCAATGACGAGGTTTTGGCGGCTATTGAGTTCGGCTGTCAGACTATTGCTCCCGACGGCACCGGCCACGGTATGATTAATGTCCCCGCCTCCATCGCCGCCTTGGCGCCGGCTGACCCTTCTTCGCCGTAGTCTTTGTTTTGTCATTGCGAGGAGTCCCGATTCATCGGGACGACGCGGCAATCTCACCGCAGCGTTATTACCTGCCTATTCGATAGTCAAAACAACTCACCCTCTTTGTATTCCCGCACTCAAATTATCTCTCCCTTATTGTAGATTACTTCCTTTCGGGTATTGGCATCTCCCTTTTGAAAGGGAGACAGGAGAGGGATTTTCGCCTCCCGCTAAGCCCCTTCTTAAAATTCTTTGTTTCTTCAAATAATGGTATCCACCGGGGCGCCTAAGAGGGGTTCAGCCTGGTTCCATTCATGGTGAGCCATTCATGGTGAACCACTGAGGTCACCACGAAGTGAGGGTTCACCCTGGTTCCATTCATGGTGAGCCATTCATGGTGAACCACTGAGGTGGAGACCCCTCTTTATGATTCCTCCCCCTCTCCTGCGGACAGGAGAGGGGGATAGAGGGGGTGAGGTCCTTAAAAATGACACAGAGGTGAGGTATCTAGTATTCTCTTCGCCGCCGGGGTTGAAATTCTCCTGCCACTTCCTTACAATGATGTTACCTGTAACTATATTTACATAATTTAACTTCACCACGCCATAACGGTGGCGTGGCTGGCTAACAAACGGGGCAGGGCAAAAAAGAGCGATGAAACGGGCGCTGCTGCTGGTCTTTATCATCCTTGCCTGCGCGGCGGGTTACCTCTACGCCTGGGGCCTCCTGCCTTTTGCCCCGGATCTCCAGGCGGGTATCATCGCCGAGGTCCGTTCCGCCGGTCTGCCTCTTATCATCATCACTTACGCCATTATCGTGGTACTGGCCTTGCTGCTTTACCTCAACGAGATGATCGCCGCTTTCCGGGGACGCTACCGTGAGTCTGTCGCTCCCATCGTCGAGGAAACCCATCGCGCCAGCCAGGAGCTTTCCAGCCGGTTTGAAGGCACCGAAAAGGCGATTGAGTTCTTCGCCGGCGCTATGCAGCAGTATGCCCACCACCTGGAAAGCCACACCTCCGCCATCAGGGGACTCAGCGATGCGTCCCGGGCGCTCAACGACAGCGCCGTCGAGCAGAACCGGATCCTGCACCGGATGTCGCATACTTTCGCCAGGGTAAAGCCTGAGGAGGAGGTCTCCGGGGTGGAGAAGGTCGTTACCGACCTCGAAAAGCGGACGGAGATGGTACTGCAGGTCAGGGACGAACTGGAAAGCAACAAACCTGCCTTGCTGCCGCGGGAAGGCCTGCCGGAAAAAGCCGCGCCGGAAGAGGTTAAGCCTGAAAAAGCGGTATTGAAAGAATCCCCCCCGGCACCTGAGTTGCGCTCACCCCCCGGCTGCCTGGGCAACCCCCGGGCGACCTATTCCAGCCTGCATTCGCCCCCCGGGCGTTCGTAGCGTAAAATAGAAATGCCCCCAATGGGATTCGAACCCGTGTTGCCGGCTTGAAAGGCCGATGTCCTGGTCCACTAGACGATGGGGGCGCACAGATAAGTATAGCAGACCGCCGCCTGTCCGGCAACGCGCCGGGCCGCCCCTATTTTATCGCTGACAGCTTGTCTGGTGCGGGCCTATGATGTAAAATTATATGTAGTAGACCCGTCGCGTGAGGTGCTTTCCCATGCCTGTTTATGAATACGAGTGCGGCCGCTGCGGTCACCGTTTCGAGGTAAAGCAGGGCTTTAAGGACAAGCCGCAGGCTAAATGCCCTGAGTGTAAAGAGCCCGCCCGCCGCGTTTTTCATTCCAACCCCATCATCTTCAAGGGGAGCGGCTTTTACGTCACCGACCACCGCCCTGCGGAGAAAAATCCGTCGCCGAAGGGCCCGGGTGAATCGGGGGCCGGCAAGGCCTCCAAGTGAAAGCCCTGGTGCAGCGGGTCAGCCGGGCCTCGGTCGCCGTCGGCGGCGATGAGGTCGGGCGGATAGGGCGGGGTCTGGTGGTGCTGGTAGGAATAGCTAAGGGCGATACCGAGAAAGACGCGCAGTATTTAATGGCCAAGGTCGTTAACCTGCGCATTTTTAATGACGCCGCCGGTAAGTTCAACCTCTCCGCCCTCGATGTCCGCGGCGCGCTCCTGCTCGTCAGCCAGTTTACCCTGCTGGCCGATACCCGGCGCGGCCGCCGCCCCGGCTTTGAAGAGGCCGCCCCGCCGGACCTGTCGGAGAAGCTCTTCGACTATTCTGTCGGGCTGGCGCGCCAGAGCGGGCTGGAGGTCGCCACCGGCCGCTTCCAGCAGCACATGCAGATGGAGATCCATAACGACGGCCCGGTGACCATTATGCTGGACAGCCGCGATAAATTCCCCGGCGCCTGATGCCCCCCCTGTCATTGCGAGGAGTCCCAGTTTATCTGGACGACGTGGCAATCTCATCGCTAGGCTGTGATCCGGTCAACTCATTTTTAATTCGGTCTCGGCAATAATGTATAATACGGGATAGCAGCTTTATACCGGGCGCATATTTCGCCATTGGAGGCAGCATGGCCAGGGGTTACATGGGGAAAATCCTCAACGTGGATCTATCCTCGCGTAAACTTGAAGACGAGACTTTAGACGAAAAAATGTGCCGCGACTTCATTGGCGGGTACGGCATCGGGGCGCGGATTCTTTTCAGCCGGATGAAGGCTGGCGCCGACCCCCTCGGAGCCGAGAGTATCCTGGGCTTTATCACCGGGCCGCTGACCGGCACCGACGCCATCTCCGGGACGCGCTATACCGTGGTCGGCAAGTCCCCGCTGACCGGCGGCTGGGGCGACGCCAACTCCGGGGGCACCTTCGCCGCCTATCTGAAGTTCTCCGGCTACGACGGCAT
>Ga0105100_10001526_pt1 | contig 13548 bp, 13 predicted proteins | sample PPLLak12cMay2015_2_FD_87033 | JGI IMG/M metagenome (GOLD analysis project Ga0105100, IMG submission 87033) | Freshwater sediment microbial communities from Prairie Pothole Lake near Jamestown, North Dakota, USA - PPLs Lake P8 Core (1) Depth... | ecosystem: Environmental > Aquatic > Freshwater >... | reverse complement strand
AGTAGGTCCAGTTGACCACCTCGCGCGCCTCTTCCGCGGTGTCCACCGTGGGCACCACCAGCACCAGCGCGCCGGCGTCGAGCGCGTGCTGGATCTCGCGCTCATCCGTGTAGGCCACACGCACACCTGGCACGGCCTTCGCCGTGGGGCAGGTGCGCCACATGCGCGCCGCCGCCTGCCAGTCGCGCTGGTCGTGCTGCATCTCGGTCCAGATGAAGTCGTAGCCGGCGTTGGCCATGGCGCAGTAGGTGCTGGGATCGGTCGCCGCGAAGAGCGTCCCGCCGGTGACCTTGCCACCCTGCTGCATCTTCGCCTTCACCGGGTTCCAGATGGCCGCGCCGGCCGGCGGGTTGAAGGCGGTGCCGTACTTCCACGTGGCCGGGTCGAAGGCACCGGTGTTGGTCGAGAACGGCGGCGGGGTGTCCCTGGCCTTGCTGTCCACGCCGGCGGGCGCGGCCAGCGGGAACTTGCTGGCGCCGGGCGCGGCGTTGCCGGCGTAAGGGTCGGCGGCCGGGGCCGGCGTTTGCGGCGCGGGAGGCTGTGGATTCGGCGCGGGCGCCTGCGCGCCTGTGACCAGCGGCAGCAGCGCCAACGATCCGGCCAGCGTGAGTCCCAGAGCGAGATGCCTCATGACCTGTTCCTCCCTGCGGCGCCGAGTGTACCGTAAAGGAGGAGCGAGGCTGTCGTTCCTCCCCTACTTCCCCGGGTTCTCGACGGGGTAGTCGTTCCTCGACCACTCCTCGAAGGATCCGTCGTAGAGCAGGACCTTGAAGCCGAGCGTGCGCGCGGCGAGGATCACCTGCGTGGCCTGCTGCCCGATGTGGCAGTAGGCGACGACCGTGTCGCCGGGCTTCGCACCCGCACCGGCGAAGAGCTTCTGCAGTGCGGCCGCCGGCTTCAAGTGGTTGGCCTGGTCCACGGTGTCGCCGAACGGAACGTTCCCCGCGCCCTGGATGTGTCCGGTCTTGTGCGGCGCAGCCGGGCCACCGCCCGTCTGCGTGCCGTGGTAGAAGCCCGCGTTCCGCCCATCGACGATCGCGACGCCGGGGGTCTTCAGGTTGGCCTTCACGAACGCGGCGTCCACGATGAGCGGCCGGATGGTGAGCGGCGCCAGCGTTCCGGCACGGTCGGGCGGCGCCTCGGTGGAGAGCGGGTGTCCGGCCTTCACCCACGCATCGAGACCGCCGTCGAGCAGCGACGCGCGGTCTCCCAGACCGGCGTAGTCGAGGGTGAACAGCACGCGCGCCGTCGGCGAGACGTAAGGGTTCTCGCGCCCGAAGGACAGGACGATGCGCGAGCTGTTCGAGATGCCGGCCGCGGCGAGGCGCTGCCGCAGCGTCTCGGCGGGCAGCATCTGGAGTGTGAGCCCGCCCGCCGACCGGTCCGTGACGGCCAGGTCCTGGTAGTTGAGGTACCGCGCGCCCGGGATGTGGCCCGCGTCGTACTCCGGCCTGGGGCCGACGTGCAGCAGCACGAGGTCCTGATCCTCGAGGTGTTGCGCCAGCCACGCGGGTTGCACGAGCAGGCGCTCTCGCGCAGCCAGTGCCTGAGCATGAACGCTCCCGGCGGCCAGGAGCAGGGTGAGGACAAGGGTCTTGTAGGCCATCGACAAGAGCGTCGCCGCAGTCTTGTCGGATGTCAACAGGAGGCAGGCGTTTTCGCGGGACGAGTGGAGGGACGAGCCCGACACGGTCAAACCAACGATGCGAGACCGCTCATCGGCGGCGTCAATCCCCGGACGGGTCCTGCTCGCGGGCACGCTCGTAGACGGCCACCATCCGCGCGTAGCTGCGCAGCACCGGCTTCTCGATCAGCTTCCCGCCCACGACGAGCAGGCCCGTGTCGCCGGCGGCAAACGCGTCCAGCACCTTGCGGGCGTGCGCCACGCTCTGCTCGTCGGGCGTGAAGACACGGTTCAGATCCGCGATCTGCTTTGGGTGAATCGCGCCCTTGCCTGTGAAGCCCAGTTCGGCCGAGAGTGCGGCCTCGCGGAGCATCCCCTCGCGGTCCTCCAGATCCAGGAACGGGACATCGATGGTGTCCACGCCCGCCGCGGCCGCCGCGTGCACCACGCGCGAGCGCGCGTACTGTAGCGCCATCCACGTGCCCGTGCAGCGCAGGTCCGCCGCCATGTCCACGCCGCCGAAGAACAGGGCTTCGATCCGGTCGCTGGCTTGGGCGATCTGATACGCGGCTTCCAGCCCCTCGTTTGTTTCGATGATGACGTGGAGGCGCGTGCCCTTGCGGTATTCGGTCAGCAGGTCCGACAGGTTCCGTACTTCCTCCGGCCCCTTCACCTTCGGCAGCATCGCCGCCTCCACCGGATGCGGACAGGTGAGCAACGCCTGCACATCGGCCATGCCGTCCAGCGTGCGCAGGCAGTTGAGGCGGATGATCCGTTCCACGCGCGCCGGGCCCTCGGCCGTGGGCAGGTGCGCGAACGCCGCGTCGCGCGCCGCCGCCTTGTCCCCGGGCGCCACCGCGTCCTCGAGGTCCACGCAGACGATATCGGTTCCGCTTCGGAGGGCCTTGGGAAACATGTCCGGCCGCGTGCCGGGGGCGAAGATGAAGGTGCGGCGCGGGCGAATCGGACGGTCGGAGGCGGCCATTGCTCGGAGTGTAGTGGATACAGCGAGGCTCGGGGGTGATGCGGCGGCCGCGCTTCCCGCTCGGCCGGCCGGTCAAACGCTCCTCCGGCTACGCTCAGAACAGGGGGCGCAGAAAGGCCGCGCCTTGGTGGCCTGCGGAGCGTTTGTCGGCATTCCGAGTCGGCCGGCCTCAAGGGAAGCGCGGCCGCCGCATCACCCCCGAGCCTCCAGAACGCGCACTGCGAGCTCGTCGAAGGGCGGCCTTGGACGGCCCTGTTCCGTCGAAGCGGCGATATCGTGGCTCGGCGGTGACGGGTCGCCCGCCAGACCGTTGGAGGTTCGGCCGACTCAGGGCCCAGACAAACCCGCCGTCGGCCTCCACCCGGCCTGTTTGAGCTCTCGGATGCAGGCGAGTTGGCCTCACCGCTTGTGCAGGCCAGAGGCGGGTTTGACCGGCCAACCGACCGGGGCGACCCGTCGCCGCCGAGCCACGGAAGGGAAGCGCGGCCGCGTGCAGCGTCGCCGATCGCCCGGATGCATAATGCGCCTCATGTGCGACTTCGCCACCACCCCGCACGACCACCACGGCTCACCCGCCTCCGGCGGCCAGCCGCCGCGCTTCGGCTTCCTCGTGGACGTCCCCGAAATCCGCGCGCTCGTAGCCGAGACCGCGCGCCTCACCGCCGCGATGCCCGACACGGCCGCACGCGTCGAGGCGCTGAAGCCTGCCTTTGCGAAGCTGCTGGCCGCGGACGGCTGGCTGCCTGAAGAGTACGCGTCTCCGGATCTGGAGAGCGGCATGGGCGGTGGCATCGGGCAGTACGCCCTCTACCGCGCCGAGGACGGATCGCTGTGCCTCTTCTCGCTGGTCATCCCCGCCGGCGCGGAGACGCCGGTGCACGATCACCTGGCGTGGGGCCTCATCGGCGTCTATCGCGGGCGACAGGACGAGACCGTCTACCGCCGTCTCGACGATGGCACGGAGGAGAAGCACGCCCGGCTCGAGGTGGCACGCCGGCAGACGATGGAGACGGGCGAGTTCTACTCGCTGCTGCCGCCGCGCGACGACATCCACTACGTCAAGACGGTGTCGGACGTGCCGTCCATCTCCATCCACCTGCTGGCCAACGACACGGCATGTGTGTGGCGGCACCGCTTCGACCCGGCTGAGGGCACCGTGCAGGCGTTCCGTTCAGGCTACAGCAACGCCGCGTGCGCGGACGACAGCATGGGCACGCCGCGCCGTGACACGTGAACCGTGAGTGTAAGATTCCTCGGGGAACCACCCCGATACCGACGATGACACTCGGCACCGAGCTGCGGCAGGCCAGGGAACAGCAAGGTCTCACCCTTCGTGATCTCTCGGAGCGTACGCAAATCCGCCAGCCGGTCCTGCGCGCGATCGAGGGCGACGACTTCAAGCACCTGCCTGGCGGCGTCATCATGCGGGGGTTCCTGAAGCTGTACGCCCGCGAGGTCGGTCTCGATCCGGACGAGATCGCGAGGCGCTATACGGCACACCTCGAATCGACCGGGCCCGATCGTCCTGGCGATGACGGAGGGGATGCTGCCGACCGGGGTCCAACCGCCACGAGCACCGCGGCACCGGCGGCCTCGCGGTTCACGCGTGCCAGCGCAGTCGGCGCCGTCGCCGTCCTCGCCGTGCTGCTGGTGGGCTATCTCGCCTCGAGGTCGCCAACGGCCCCCGATGCCACCGACGCGGGAGACCAGCGCCAGGCCGAGATGACGCCGCCGGCCGAAGCATCGCCGGCGCCGAAACCGGCCGAATCACCAACGGGAACGGCGGTGCCACCCGCGACGGTGACGACCGCAGCTCCACCCGAGACGTTTCCCATCGCCGGGACCACGCCCGGCGACGTCTTGCGGGTCGACCTCCATGCCACGGGCCCCTGCTGGGTCTCGGCGACAGCCGATGGCGAACAGGTGGCGTCGCGGTTGATGGAACCTGGAGAGCGACTGGCGCTCCGGGTGACGAACCAGGCCGTCCTGCGAATCGGCTTTCCGGGGAACATGGCCGTGACCATCAACGACCAGCCCGTGCGGCCCTTCGCGCGGCCCGGCGCGCCGGTCACCCTCAGCATCACGCCGGCGAACTACCGGGACCTGCTCGGTCAGTAGGCGGCGAGCGCTAGCGCCTCCGCCCCGCGGCCTTCTTCGCCGTCCGCGCGGGCGCCTTCCTCGCGGAGGCCTTCCTGGCGGGCGCCTTCTTGGCCGAAGCCTTGACAGCAAGCCGCTTCGTCCCCGCCGCCTTTCGGCTCGCGGCGCGGGTCTTTCCTTTCCCGACGGTGCTCTTCCCTCTCCCGGCAGCGTTCCTGCCACTCCCGGCGCGTCTTTTCCCGTTCCCGGCAGCGCTCTTACGACTCCCGACTCTCTTCTCGTACGTCCCTTCCATCGCCGGCGCCCAGTGCTCGCCGTCCGGGGAGACCTCCATCAGGAAGGAATAGCGGCCCGGCGTGCCGATGTCGAAGACGCTGCGGCAGAACCCGCCCTGCGGCATGTCGGAGACGAGCACCAGCCGGTCGCCTTCGAAGCTGCCGCGGAAGTGCGACGCGCTGCCGCCGAGCGAGTCCCACCAGGTCATCCCGTACTCGTCGGCGGCCGGGTCGTACCAGAACACGCCGTGGCCGCTGAAGTTCCGCGTGCCGTTCCGGATCTGCGCGTACTGCTGCATCACGGCGAAGCCGTCGAGGATCCACGAGTTGACCACCTCGCCGAGGGCGTCCCCCCCTGTCGGGTCCCACGGCGCCGGGTGCACCGTCTCCGGTCCCGACCACTCGCCGACCAACGCCTCCAGGCGCTTGTGTGGGTCACCAGGCTTGGGCATGTCCATGTCGCACCTCCTCGGGAACCGTGACCGTAGCACACATCGTGCGGCTCAGGGGAGCGCCGCGAGCCTCTTCACCAGCACTTTCGAGTTGCGGCCGCTCTGGTCGTAGCGCTCACGCCGCGCGGGGGGCAAGTCGTCGCGGGTGCCTTCCACGAAGCCGCCCTTCGCCTGGAAGTAGGTGAAGGCCTGCGTGGAAAGTGCCAGCAGCTCGGCAAGGCCCAGCTCTCGCGCCCGGCTCTCGACGAACTGCAGCAGCTTGCGGCCGATCCCTTCGTTCTCGTGCGACGGGCTGACGAACAGGCCGGCCAGCTCGCCCTGCTTGCGCTCCGGGTACACGTGCAGCGCCACGCACGCCACCGGATTCCGGTCGACCTCGAAGATGAAGTAGTCGGCGAGGTCCCGTTCGATCTGCGCCATCGTTCGCTTCACCAATTCGCCGGTCTCGACACCCTGCCTGGTCAACGCGTGGATGGCGCGGACGTCCTGCTTCCTCGCGGGCCGGATGTGCTCGTACTCGTTCGCGTGAATCAGGGTGCCGAGACCGTGGTTCGAGAACACCTCGCCCAGCAGCCCCTCGTCCAGCGTGCCGTTGATGACGTGCACGCGAGGGACGCCCGCCATGCAGGCCGCGACCGCGCTCACCGCCTTGGACCGCTGCGACGGCGCAAACCCGCCCGGATCGCGCTGCAGCAGCGCGGCCAGATCGTCCACCAGCATCTGCCGGATGAGCTCGCCGTGATGGACCAGTCCATCCTGGAACGTCACGAAGATCAGCTTGATCGCCTTCAGCTGTTCCGCCACGGCGACCGCCAGGCGGTCGGAGTTGACGCGATAGGTCTTGCCCTGGCCGTCGAAGCCGAGCGGCGGGATGACCGGGACGACGCCCTGCGCGAGCAGCGACTGCAGGAACTCGGCGTCGACGCGCTCGACCTTCCCGGTGAAGCCCTGATCCACGCCCTGGAGGATACCGACTGGATGGGCGGTGACCACGTTGGTGCACGCGGCGCGGAGGTCGTTGGTCGACAGGCCGTTGAGCACCTCGTGCGTCAAGCGCGTGGCGGCCGTCAGCGCCAGGTCCAGGGTCAGCGCGTCGGTCACGCCGGCGCCATTCAGGTCCGATGCGCGCACGCCGCGGTCGGTGGCGAGGGCCTGGATCTGCGCCGCCGCGCCGTGCACGAGCACCACGCGGATGTTCAGCGACCGCAGCAGCGCCACGTCGAGCAGCAGCGTGCCGAAGCTCTCGTCGGTGACGATGCCGCCGTCGATGGCGAGAATGAAGGTCTTCTCGCGGAACTGGGGCACGTACTGGAGGATGCCCCGTAAGTCCGTCAGCTTCATGAATGGGTCACAGGTGGGTTGTGGATTCCGAGTATTCCCGGGCGCCGGGTCATCGTCAAGCGCCGCCGCCCAACCCTCATTGTCGCCCCACATTGTCAACCCCCACATTGTCACCCTTGTCTTCGCACGCAGACGATGGCATCGTCGTCGAACGAGTCGCCCTGGAGAGGTCACAGGCCGATCGAGGGGGGTGGCATGCGGAGGCGAGTCATGAGCGAACCGCTGGCGTGGAACGAGGCGCTGCCAGAACCGGGCACGGTGATGTCCACCGCGGAGTACTTGCGGACACCGACCACCAACCAGGTGCACGAGTTGTGGCACGGGACGCTGCAAGTGGCCGAGTCGCCCACGTCCTGGCATCAGGATCTCGCGTTCGAGATCGCAGTGGCCATTCGCATGCACGTGCGCAGCCGACATCTGGGCAAGGTCTGGGTGGCGCCGCTCGACGTGATCCTGGATCACGACCGCGCCGTCGTCCTGCAGCCCGACGTTGTCTACGTCTCCCGCGAGCGCCTGAGCATCGTAACGGACAGAGTGCGAGGCGCACCGGACCTGGTGGTGGAAGTGCTGTCTCCGCTGCCCCGCATCGGCTCGCTGGCCGAGCGCGTGCAGTGCTTCGCCGCGCACGGGATCCGCGAATGCTGGCTGGTGCACCAGCTGTCGCGCACGGTCGAGGTCCTCACCTTCGACGACGGCCACCTCGCGCACCGGGCGGCGGCGGCCGCCGCGGACGCGATCCCCTCGCGCGTCCTGCCCGACTTGTCGCTGCGGCTCGACGACATCAACGGCTAACCCCGACAGGAGGCCCTGATCGCACAAACCCACCAGCGGACCCTTGCTCCATGAGCGGTGAGGACCCGCGTTACGGCATTGAGGAGCTGGCCGAACTCGGCGGTGTCTCCAGGCGAACGGTTCGCTACTACACGCAGGAGCGCCTGCTTCCCCCACCCCTGGGTGTCGGCCGCGGCCGGCACTACGGCCGCGAGCATCTCGACGCGCTGCTCAAGGTGAAGGCGATGCAGGAGGCGGGATTGAGCCTCGTGGCGATCCAGGGGGCCCTCACGGGCGCGCGCCCTGCCCCGCCACCGTCGCTCGAGGCGCTCGGCCGCTCGGTCTGGCGCCGGCTCTCGCTGGCGCCTGGCGTCGAGGTGCACGTCCGGGGCGATGTCCAGTTGCCACCCGCCTCGGCACTGCAGGGCCTGATGGAGTGGTGTCGCGTTCACATCGGAGCAACGGGAGATCGTAGCCATGCCGACGACTGAGTTCACGACCGCCGAGCCGCGCGTGCCGGCCGGCCTGCTGGCTGCGGGCGTCCCGGTTCCCCTCGAAGGCGTTTCGGTGGAGGCCCGCGGCACGCAGGGCGCGGTGTCGCACTCGGTCTCCATCGATCCCGTGACCGCTATGTCGGGCACGACGCTGGCGACCCTGGCGGCGCGCACGCTCATTCGGGAACTCGAAGAGGGCTCGGGCTGGATCGAGAGCCAGGGGTCGCGGTGGAGCGGCGCGAGGTGCCGGTGGAGGGCGAGATGGCCCTGCGACGGATTCCCGTCGCGCTCACCAGTGGATGGGGCGGGCTCGAGGACGCTGCGTTGCCCATGCCCTTGACCAGCATGCCGCGCTCGTCGGGCCTCAGCGCACGCGCGATCAATGTCCTGGACGCGTTCGCCGCAACGGACATGGACGCGATGGAGACAGGTGGCGCGCCAGCAATGCCTCTCCGTCCTGCCAGCGCCCGGCGTGTGGGACGACGGATGCTCGACGCGCTGAGCGGGACGTCCCGCAGGTCTGGGGCCGATGCCCAACGGCCGCTCGATCGGGTCGTGGCGCTGCAGCGCGCGGACGGGTCGTGGGACCTCACGTCGGAGTTTGCGGCGGCCGTGGGCGTGAACCTGAAGCACCTGGCGGCAGGCGTCTCCCATGTGGCCGGCGCCGACGATGCCAGGCGGCTGTGGGCCACACTCGTGGCGCTGGCCTGGCTGGCGCGCCACGCCGACGATGCGCGAGACGAGTGGAGGCTGCTCGCGCGCAAGGCCGAGCGTTGGGTGTCGGCCGCGGCCGGCGGCGCGGAGACGCTGCGCACGTGGCAGCGCGCCGCGGTAACACTCATCGCGGGGTAGAATCGAGGGCGCTGGCCGAGAGCCGGCGCCCCCTCATGACCCACAAGATCTGCGACACCATCCTCGATACCATCGGCCACACGCCGCTCGTCCGCATCAACCGCCTCACCAAAGGGGTCGTCGCGGCGGACGTGCTGGCCAAGGTCGAAACCTTCAATCCCGGCAACTCGATCAAGGACCGCATGGCCCTGAAGATGATCGAGGACGCCGAGCGCGACGGCCGGCTGAAGCCCGGCGGCACCATCATCGAGGGCACCTCGGGCAACACGGGCATGGGCCTGGCCATTGCCGCGGTGGTGAAGGGTTACACGTGCATCTTCACCACCACCGACAAGCAGTCGAAGGAGAAGGTGGACGCGCTCCGCGCCTTCGGCGCCGACGTCATCGTCTGCCCCACCGACGTGGATCCGGAAGACCCGCGATCGTACTACTCCGTGTCCTCCCGCCTCGAGCGCGAGACACCCAACAGCTGGAAGGCCAACCAGTACGACAACCCGTCCAATGCGCAGGCGCACTACGAGCAGACGGGACCGGAGATCTGGGAGCAGACCGCGGGCCAGGTGGATCACCTGGTCGTCGGCGTCGGCACGGGCGGCACCATCTGCGGCGTCGGGAAGTTCCTGAAGGAGAAGAAGCCGTCCGTGAAGGTGTGGGGCATCGATACCTACGGGTCGGTGTTCAAGAAGTACAAGGAAACGGGGATCTTCGACAAGAACGAGATCTACCCCTACATCACCGAGGGCATCGGCGAGGACTTCCTGCCGCAGAACGTGGACTTCTCGGTGATCGACCACTTCGAGAAGGTCACGGACCGGGACGCGGCCATCATGACCAGCCGGATCGCGCGCGAGGAGGGTATCTTCGCAGGCAACTCCGCGGGCTCGGCCATGGCGGGGCTGCTGCAGCTGGCGGATCGCTTCAAGGCCGGCGAGACCGTCGTCGTCATCTTCCACGACCACGGCACGCGCTATCTCGGCAAGATGTACAACCCGGAGTGGATGCGCGAGAAGGGCTTTCTCGACAAGAAGGGGCTCACCGCGAAGGATCTCGTGGCGGATCGGCAGAAGGCGCGCCTCACGACCATCGATCGGAACGAGCCGGTCTCGCTGGCGGCCAACCTGATGACCGAGCACGCCTACTCGCAGCTGCCGGTCACCGCCGACGGCCGCCTGGTGGGCTCGGTGAGGGAGAGCCACCTGTTCGAGCAGATCGTCAAGAACCCCGAACTGCTGAAGGGCCCGGTGGAGGCGATCATGGAGCACGCCATCCCCTACGCCGACATCTCCACTGGCGTGGACGCGCTGGCGGGCATGCTCACCGACGCCAGCCCCGCGGTGCTGGTGCGCGACTTCAAGAGCGACGAGACCTACATCATCACGCGGTGGGACGTGATTCGCGCGCTCAGCTGACACGCGCGGCCTTCGTGGGGCCTTCGTGGGCAGTCCCGTGGTCACGTTACTTCGTCGGCACCGGCTTCTTCAGTTCCTCGAACCAGTTGATGACCTACCGAACAGGTGTGGCAGCCTCCGCCTCGGCTGCGGGCGTGGCTCCGCTGTCGGTCGACTCCCAGGAGACCGCCTGCCGCAACGCATGCTTGCCGTCCGGTGACCAGGACTCCGGCACGTGACGTTCGCCGGCCTTCGGCGTCGTGAGGCGCACCACCTCTCCCGTGCCATCCGCACGCTTTTCGAAGATTCCCAGGTCCTTCTGCTGGTCCGACTGGAAGGCAATCCGCTGGCCGTCGGGGGACCAGATTGGAAACCTGCTCGGCGAGCCAGACTAAGTGTCGCTCGGCTTGCACGGCAGACAGATGCAACCCTTACAGCGACGGTTCCTGCCGGAGGACGAAGCCGCTATAAACGGGTCCCCGGAGTCTACGGACCGGCCCTTATCAGACCCTCACGCCGGGATTCGTCCGGGATTCGCCCCCGCCACAGGGCGGATGGCCCCCGCACCGCCGGAGGACCGGCACCAATGGCCGGTGACGGCGCTCGCCACAGGTGACGACAGACCTCCGGCCGAGCCCACACACGAGCGTTGCGCGTTCCGCGCAGGGAGGGCCGGTTCACGCGGTGGGAACGACCACGGTTGTGGTCAGGAGCAACGGCGACCGCTCACCAGGACTCGTCGCCGTTCGGGAGCGGGGGCGCCCGCGCCGGGCGCGCCGCCGGAACCTCCGACGGCAGCCCCAGGTGCCGCAGGATCCGCGCCGTCACCGCGCCGGCCTCCAGGAGCGCGACCAGCCGCAGCCGCCCCCCACAGCTCGGACAGGCGAGCACGTCGACCTCGAACGCCCGCCGCATGCAACGATCGCGATCATCGTCGCGCGGATCGTACATGTCCCACATGCTTCCCTCTTCACCCAGGGTCAGATAATTCGAATCGCCTCGAGTATGAGCAGAGGCGGAGGACGGCGCAATTCTCGCTTGTGCCTTGTCGGGCCTGATCGCTGCCGGTGGGGCGGCGCTCACGCCGACGTGATCAGGCGTCGGCGTCGGCGGCGGGCATGCCCATGACGTCGCGCGGTGAGTGCCCGCACGGCGAGGGCATTGTGCGGTCGACTCGGAGGCCCGGTCGCCGCGGGGTACAATCTGCGGTGAACGGCACTTGCCCCACACGTCCATGACCAGACGGCTCTGCGACACCATCTTCGGACCCGTGAACCGACTCATCATGGCGGCCGCGCTGGGCGGATGGCTGGCCTCGCCAGTGCCGGCGCTGGCGCAGGAAACGCCCACCGAGCGCGAGGCGGCGAAGGACGTTCTCCAGAAGATGGATGCGCTCGAGCAGTCGCTCGACGTGCCGTCCATGGTCGCCAGGCTCTCGGCGACAAGCCCGAGACGCGACGCCGTGGCCGCGCGCGCGAAGCAGCTCCTGGAAACCGAGCTCCTCGCCCTGTCCGACGACATCTGCACGCACCCGGAGGTCGGCTACAAGGAGACGCGCTCGGTGCAGAAGCTCGCCGAGGTGCTCAAGAAGTACAACTTCGGCGTGGAAGTGGGCGTGGGTGGATTCGACACCGCCTTCCTGGCGCGCCGCAAGGGTGGCCGCGGTGGACGGCCGCACATGGGCGTCATCGTGGAGTACGACGCCCTCCGCGGCACGAACGGCGCTTTCCATGGCGATCAGCACTGCTCCCAGGGCCCTATCGGCATCGCGGCGGCCGTGGCCATCGCGGAGTTCCTCGAGAAGGAAGGCCTGCCCGGCACCGTCACCGTCTTCGGGACTCCCGCTGAGGAGCTGCTGGAGCCCTCCGCGAAGACGACGATGCACCGCAATCATGTGTTCGACGGCATGGACGTCATCGTCCGGAGCCACGCCAGCACGAACACATCGCGGCCGGCGCCGGGCTTCGGCACCTGCTGCCTGAACATCGACGGCGTGAAGTACACCTTCAGCGGGGCGCCCGCACACCAGATGACAGCGTGGAACGGCCGCAACGCGCTCACCGCCGTCATGACGCTCTTCGACAACATCGACAGCGTGCGCGCCAACATGCGGCCCGAGGCGCGCATCCAGGGCATCATCACCGAAGGCGGGGCCGCCCCAAACGTGGTGCCCGATCGCACGCAGGCCGACTTCTACATCCGATACCCCGACGAGGTGTACCTGAAGCAGGTGCGCGAGTTCGTGGACAACGCCGCGAAGGCCGCCGCGCTGGCCACCGGGACCAAGGTGAAGATCGACAACTACGGCAGCAACCGCGACGGCATCTCGGTGGCCACGCTGGCCGAGCTGGCGTTCACCTACATGAAGCACTACGGCGCCGGGAAGGTCCAGGACACGCCGGGCAAGCCGCAGGGCTTCGAGGAGAGCGGCAGCGTGTCGCGCGACATCCCCGGCATCGGCTTCGCGGCTTACACGTCCGACTGGCCGAACCACACGTACGAGATGGACCAGGACAACCTGAAGCCGGTGGGGCACAACGGCTTCAAGGTCCAGGCGCGGGCCATGGCGGCCCTGCTCCACGACTTCGCCACCGATGCCGCCTATCGCGCGGCGGTGGAGAAGGAGTTCGGCGGGATCAAGGCATTGTTTGGTGAGTACCTGCAGGCGCTCGAAAAGGTCTATCAGGTGCCGAACGTGCCGGACCCGAAGTGAGCAGACCGGTTCACTGCCGACGCGAACGACGCCTGCCGTGACACCCGGGCGGGACTCAGGAGCCTAAGTGTCCTGATTTCAGTCGGTTACCGTGCCACTTACAAGTGACGCGCGTTCCATTTGACAGGTCCGATGATCACGCCGATCCTCGGCGCATGCTGAGACCACACCTCTCGATGCGCCTGCTGGTGTCCGTGATCCTGGCGGGCGTCGCGGCCGGGACGCTGAGCGCCGACTACCGCCCGACGTCGCGCCTGGCCTGGGCGTTCGACGGCACCATCGACGAATGCGAGCGCGCAGGCAACATCCTCTACCTGGCCGGCGACTTCACCGGGGCGGCGCCCATCGGCAACCTGGCACCGCGCCTGGTTGAGTTGCAGACCAGTGGCAGCGCCACTCCCGCCCGCACGCTCCCGTCGCCCTCCGGTCCCGTCAACGTCATCATCCCCGACGGCGCAGGCGGGTACTTCGTCGGTGGGGGGTTCACGAGCATTGGCGGCAGCGCGCAGGCGGCCCTGGCGCATGCTCGGCCCGACGGCACGGTCGATCCGGCCTT
>Ga0105100_10001525_pt1 | contig 13550 bp, 12 predicted proteins | sample PPLLak12cMay2015_2_FD_87033 | JGI IMG/M metagenome (GOLD analysis project Ga0105100, IMG submission 87033) | Freshwater sediment microbial communities from Prairie Pothole Lake near Jamestown, North Dakota, USA - PPLs Lake P8 Core (1) Depth... | ecosystem: Environmental > Aquatic > Freshwater >... | reverse complement strand
TGGTGTATCTGTTGATCACCGAGTTGGCTGAGTTTCTTCTGAATCTCATCCGGGGTAAGTCCGATTTGCTTGAGCCGCTCACCAATCATCTTCGTTTCGATGGCATTTTGAATCTTTCCCAGGTCAGACCCTCTATCAATCGGTGAGACACCCACGACTTCTGATGGTGAAAACCCTGCATAAACCCTGGGTGTTATGCCGATGACAAACATTGCCACGACAAGATACCATGTTACATGTTTCATGAAAGTCTTTTTCATCCTGTTTCACCTCTTTTCGCTGGCCCCATTGGCGGCAACATCACCCTTTCAGCGTTCAAGATTACCAACATTATTCCAACAAATAAATAGGGTGAATGCGGTATTTTTTGCAAAACAACACAGTATTTTCTTATTCCGAGCTCAAAAATAACGGTTAGACTTCTTGCTCTTTGACAACTGAATATTGATTCTCTTTTTTTGACGCTTACGCCTACAAGGGCTTGCTCTCAGATAACATCAAGGAACTGAAGATTATTGTTTGCATATACTACATGATGTGATATTAAATTTTTTCTGGGAAGCACAGATTCTCGCTACTTGCCGCGGCTCGACCGCAGTGCTGACAGAAGTACTCTGCGTTCCGGATAAGGCGCTTGTATTGCTCCTGGGTCATGTTCTTCACGAGCTCACAGAGATGTCGCTCGTGCCCCTCATGAGGCACCTTTAGTGCGGCTTCTGATAGAAATATTTTTCCAGTGTCAGCCAAATCAATCACCTCCTTATACGATAGAGTGGCCTTTAGTGTCTACCTCAAATCGAACTATTCATGTTTGGGAAAAAGATCCTTACCTTAGAGTCATCGTCAAGGTTGCTAATTAAGAAACACCCTTTCTTTCAGCCACTCGAACACTAGGAGCAATGTAGAGCCAACGACTAGATAAAACATTTTGTTTCTAAACATCCTTTCGTGAATCGTCTCAACGATCTCTTTTTTACGTTTCATTCAATTAAGTCCTCCTTCCATCCATCTCAGCTTCCGAAGGACAAATACACCATAGATTAATTTTAGGAACCGAACTATGATTTTTCAAGAGGACGACAAAAATCTCGTGACCTTCGCCGGGGTATCTTATTGAGATTCAAAGAGAAATATCCACCTGTGAAAAGAAGATCAAAAAGGCGAATGTCGCACTGGCGGCAGACTGGGCTGGAGTGAACTGATCCGTGTTATGAAAGGCGCACATAAAATTCTTCTTGAATTAGAGGAGTTAGACGAGAACGACCTGGACCGCATCAAAGCTGAATATAAGAGATTAGCTGAAAAGGCTAGAAAGGATCTAAAGAAAGGAAAAGGGGACAAGGGGTGCCGGAAGTACGAAGCCAACGAAAGGGTTAGCCAGATGATCAACCATCGCTATTAAATCACAACTTTTAGAAATCATTTCTGTAAACTTCCACTCTTCTTAAAAAGTATATCCCCGTAAAACGCGGTGGCTGACTCACCGGTGTTGTCGGTATCGGTCATGATGGCCACGCCCGATATGAGCGGTGGTTCCTCGCCAAAAGCCTTTTTATAGTCCTTATAGAGATTCCGTTCTTCATTCACCCATCGATTAAGTTTGGCCTCACCACTTTCCACCACAATCATCATCACCCGGTCAGTATAGGGATTAGGGACTATAGTCCCTGAGGGAACCTTGCTTTCCCAGATATAGTTGATCGCGCCAAGGGGCGGGTACTGTCCGTACAATACTTTAACTGCCTCGTATTTGGCCTTTTCGGCAAAGCTTAGTTTGCTGGGATCATACTTAAAGGTGATATAGATCCTTGCCGGGTAATCATCGCCATCCTTTCGCTTCACATCCCCCTTTTTCAGAATGTTAGTTACCTTCCATCGCCATTGAACAATCGGATATTCTTTCGGGTTGATTTTAATTTCCCGGGTGAGTCCTGATGCGGAAGCCTTGGCTACAGCTTTAACGACCACCTTATCACCATCCTTCACCAGGGTATAGGTTGTATGTTTCTCAATTTTCTTGAAGGTTAATGGCTTCCAATCAGAGGGCAATTTGTCTCCAGCTCTTGCAGCAGAAAACTTTCCCACTTCTATGACGGCCTGAGAGAAGGCATGATCACTGACAAAAAGAATCAGCAAACCCGCTAATGTGCACCAAAAAGTTTTCACCCTGTCTGTCATCATCTTAAAATGATATTTCCCTAGGAGTTTATATTCAAGGCATTCCTTTCCCCTGACCTCTAATTACAGTGTTTCTTCCCAAAAAATACTTGATTCACCCTATTTAATTCTAACCTATTTAAGAAAATAATGAATTAACATCCCTGTGTCCAGCTAAAAACGTGAGACACAACACGTTTAGCAACGGACGGGAGGATTATTGCAAAGGAGGTTAGGGTGGCAAATTACGATTTTGATATGGGCATACTGGGTGGAGGAGCAGCAGGGTTAACGATCGCATCCGGAGCTGCCCAACTCGGCGCGAAAACGCTTCTCATAGAAAAAGGCAAAGAGCTTGGGGGAGACTGCCTCCATTTCGGATGTGTTCCAAGCAAAACCCTCATCAGGACAGCTAATGTTTACCACCTGATAAAGAATGCCAAACACTTTGGCCTTCCACAAGTGGATCTCCCACCTGTAGATTTTAAAGAGGTGGCCAAGAGGATTCAGTCCGTGATCAGCATCATCCAAAAGCATGATTCTGAAGAAAGATTCTGTAAGCTTGGCGTCAGGGTGGAATTTGGCCAGGCCACCTTTGTAGATGAACACAACATTTTGTTAAATGGGGAAAAATATTCATCAAAGACATGGGTTATTGCTACGGGTTCTTCTCCGTCTGTCCCATCGATTGAGGGCTTGGATAAAACCCCATATATCACCAATAGAGAAATATACTCATTGGAGAGGCTGCCCAAAACGATGATTGTTCTCGGTGCGGGTCCGATTGCCATCGAAATGGCACAGGCATTCTGCCGTCTTGGGACAAAAGTCTCTGTAATTCAACGAAGCGATCAAATCCTTACAAAGGAAGATAAAGACATGGCTGATCAGGTAATGAAGGTATTAAGCGATGAGGGAGTCGCATTCTATCTAAATACTTCTGTAATCAACACGATGGAGGCAGGAAGTGAAAAGGAAATTACAATTAAAAGAGGAGAAGAGGTAATTAACGTCAGGGGAGAAATTATCTTAGTTGCCATGGGAAGGGACGCCAATCTGAATGGGTTGGGGTTGAAAGATTTGGATTTGGACTTTGACAGAGCGGGCATAAAGGTAGATCACCGATTGAGAACAAACCAGAAGCATATTTTTGCAGCAGGGGACGTTACGGGAGAATATCAATTCACCCATGCCGCTGGATATGAAGGCGGTGTTGTGATCACCAATGCTATTTTTCATCTCCCCAGGAGAGTCGACTATACTTTTTTCCCCTGGTGCACCTATACAGATCCCGAGCTGGCCAGCATTGGAATGAATGAAAAAGGGGCTAAGGCTGCTGGCATAAAGTATTCAGCCTGGATAGAAGAGTTCAAGGATAATGACCGAAGCCTGGCGGAGGGCGAACACATCGGGAAAATCAAAATGATCCTCGATGAAAGAGAAAAGCCTCTTGGCATTCAAATCCTGGGACCCCACGCAGGAGATTTAGTCAGCGAGTGGGTGGCGATCATGAATGGCAAGGTAAAGCTTTCCACCTTGGCCTCCGCAGTACATCCCTATCCCACACTCGGAGAGATAAATAAGAGAGTTGCCGGGACATTTCTCTCTGGGAAAATATTCTCAGAAAGAATAAAAAAAGGTCTTAAGTTCTTCTTTAACCTGAAAGGAAGGGCCTGTGAGCCTCTGAACAGGGTTATCACCCCATAGAATATTGAAATAGGTGAGGGAGTTATTTGAGGGCGAAGAACACCGATGCTAAGACCGGTTGGAGGAGGGTGATCAGAAACATTAGTGGTGAAAGAGGAGATCATTACGAAAACAGTATCACAGCCGCACGATGTACAACAGCAGGAAACAAGCAAAGCTAATGCCACGGTGCGTAGCACTGGTGACAAACCCCCTGTTGAGTTCAAATCGATAGCTCTCAATGGGCTGTTTATAATCACCTTTTTCTACACACTCTATTTTGCTCGCGCCTTGATCCTACCACTCACTTTAGCCTTACTCCTTAACTTTCTACTGAGGCCAGTAGTTCGTGCTTTAAGAAAGGTCAAAATACCGGAGTTGGCAGGAGCAGGTCTCGTATTAATCGCGCTGCTCGGCACTGCAGGCTATGGGGTGATCAAACTTTCTGACCCCGCCGCCGAATGGATCGATAAGGCACCGGTGACTTTACGACAAATTGAGTTAAAGGTAGGATTTTTAAGCAAACCTCTAAAAGGGGCAACTAAAGCGGGTGAAGAACTGAAAAGGATCACGAGGATGGGTGCGGAGAAAAAGACAGAGGTTGAAATAAAGCCTCCAGGTATTACCGAAGCTTTTTTGACCGGAACAAGGGAAGTTATTGTTAAAAGTTCGGTCATATTTATTCTTCTCTTTTTCCTTCTTGCGTCTGGAGATTTATTATTGCGCAAGTTCGTTACACTCTCTCCAAGTCTTTGCAAGAAAAAACAGATCGTGAAAATTACTCGAGAAGTAGAACATCACATCTCTCGCTACCTTTATATCGTAACAGTAATTAATATCTTTATGGGGATTTCCATCGGCATTACCATGTACCTCATCGGCATGCCCAACTCTTTTCTCTGGGGAGTGATGGCTGGATTTCTTGTTTTCCTTCCTTATATTGGACCTTTGATTGGCATCTCTACTGTTACCATTGTAGCCTTCTTAACCTTTGACAGCATCGGTCGGATACTGCTGGTACCTGCGATCTATATTGCTCTGGAAACCATTCAGGGCCAAATTATCACCCCTATGTTACTTGGTTCACGTTTCACTCTTAATCCTATAGCCATCTTTATCTCGTTTATTTTTTGGGGGTGGATGTGGGGTATTATCGGTGCTTTGCTGGCATTTCCCATCCTGACTGTTCTTAAGATATTTTGCGATCATATCGAAGGCCTTGCTCCGATAGGGGAACTTCTCGGAAACTAGGAGTTGGCAGCAGGTTCTTTGAAAATGCGGCACTTTTTATCTCAAAATAAAACCTTTACCTTATTCCCTTATCAAATTCTTTTCAATACTGGGGAAGGATTAGAATCTAATTTCAGGAGGGCTCCATGAGCAACAAGCGTTACACCGAAGAATTCAAGCTTGAAGCCACCAATTTGATCATCAAGATACAGTATTTTTAGGCATAAAATACAGGCATGGCCCTATTTACTCCGAATGAGGCTCGGATTACCTTGATGCATGAAGCTTGTTGAGTCGAAGCTGTTGAGAAAAGCTATTGGCAAATCATTAGCTGAAGAATCCAAGGATTCTTCGTCGGGTAAACAAAGGGAGGATTCCCGTATCAACTGAAAAGGAGCTGAAGTGTATGAAGAAATGGATCTTTTTCGTGCTTGCCTTGGTTCTGGTAATCAACATGGCCATGGGGATTGGGTGCAAATCCAAGGAACCAGAAAAACCGGCAGTCAAAGAGGAAGTTAAACCGCCTGAAACACCAGCTCCGACTCCAGCCGAGCCAGCCAAGCCGGCCCCAGCAGAGCCGGAAAAGAAGAAATAGTTTGGGAGTATCGGATCATTTTTGACACGTGTTGAGACAATTTATTCCAGTCATGGATGAGAAGGCGCCTCATCTCATGGGAAGAGGAGGCGCCAAAAGAAGGATGGAAGATTTGTTTCGGAAGGAAACAAATAGTGTCAGGCAACGGAGGTAATGAAAATGAGACGAATTGGAGTACTCATCATCTTGGTATGCTTCATCTTCACCGGGTTTCAGGTGGCATTTAGCCAACAGCAAAAGGAGGAAAAGGGAGAGTACCAAAAGCGCATAGAAGCGAAACTCAAGGAGTTCAAACAGAAACTGGAAGAATTGAAGGGCAAGGCCGACGAGTTAAAGCAGGAAGCCAAGGAAGAGTTCAACCAGGATATGAAGGAGTTGCAGAAAAAGGAAGAGGCAGCAAATAGGAAATTGAAAGAACTGAAATCCTCAAGCACAAAGACTTGGGAAAAAATAAAGGCCGAAACGGATAAGGCAATCGATGAATTAGATAAACAGTATGACAAAATGATGTCGCGTTTCAAGAAAACGTAAACCAAAGGAGGTTCTGGCGAGTTGCCGCTTTCTGATCCGTTCGATCATCGCGGCTAATGCAGGGACGAACTCCCTCAACTGAAAGGAGAAAAGTCGGATGTTGTGGACCATCTTTGTAATTCTCTTAATTCTGTGGCTGTTGGGATTCGTCAGCGGCTACACGATTGGGGGATTCATTCACATCCTTCTGGTGATCGCCATCGCTGTCGTTCTGATCCGGATTATCCAGGGACGAAGACCGTTGTAGTCTTCTCCCCCGTAATCTTGGAAGGAGATTTCCCATGAAACCAATAATGCTTGTCGGAATCGTTCTAGTTGTAATCGGGGTAGTTTCCCTTGTCTACCAGGGCATTACTTATACAACACGTGAAAAGGTTCTCCAGATCGGTCCTCTCGAAGCCACCAAGAAGACCGAGAAGACGATACCATTGCCACCTCTCCTGGGTGGGGCCTCGCTTGTAGCTGGGATCGTGTTGATTACCATTGGAGTTAAAAAGTAAATCTTTGGCTGAGAACAATAAAGTCCCTTCGCTGATCTATGGACAAGAACCCCTAGCGTAAGCGACCTACGTCCATGGCTGCTGCCCCGCTACCTCCGAAAAGGTTTTCACTGTACTTTCTCTGCTTGAAGGTCGGGGTGGTCCTTGCTGCCGCTCTCCTGATCGGTCTGACTTTCCGGACAGTTCACTTGACGCCCAAAATTGATGCGAGTGTCTTCTTCGGTGACGAAGATCCTCAATTAGCTGAGGATCGAAAAATCTACAAAATATTTCCCCAGCAAGAGCAAATCATCATTAACATAGAAGGCGAGATCAGCTCTACGCCTTATCTGAATAAAATTGAAAGACTAACGCAGGAAATCTTGAAAGTTCCCGAAGTCGTTACTGCAAAAAGCCTTACCCATGGGCCGAGAGACTTCGAAGACGCCCTCAAGAGCGAATTTTGGAGACGAATCCTTATCCCCAATGATAGGAAATCATCCAATATATTCATCGTCCTTGAGGGGGCCTCTCCGCAACAGGCTATTCCCAAGATTGAGAAGATCATACGGGAATCCAAGAATGAGGATTTTCAACCGGTGATTGCAGGGATTCCCTACATGATCGAGCTCATCCGGCGTAGGTTGCTTTATGACCTCCAGGTCTTCAGTCTCAGCGCTGTCTGTATATTCGGCCTGATGATATTTTTTATCTTTCGATCCTTTTCAATCTTGGCGGGATTCCTGACTGCGAGCACCACTGCTGCCGCGTTGACTCTTCTTCTTAGCACCTATTTCGGAATCGAAATCGGAATCCTCACAGCCAATCTCATCACAATCGTCTTCGTCCTGACCATTCCCCACCTCATTTATTTGACCTACAACTGGAAGCGCCATTCCCTAGATCCTTCGAGCCGAGACCATGGTCTCCAGAAAGCGTTCTGGGAAACCCTGCCCGGGTCGTTTTGGTCTATGGGGACAACGCTCCTAGGCTTTCTTAGCCTGCTCCTGGTCCAAGCCAAACCGTTGCGGCAGCTCGGGGCCAGTGGCTCGATTGGGACGATCAGTGCGCTCTTTGCGGCCTATCTCATCTACCCACCCTTTCTTCTCGGCATCAAACCACAAAAAGGGGTCTCAGCGATCGATGTTGCCAAGATCAATAAGAAAGGTAGCCCGGTTGACTTAACTAAATATTCCCGCTGGATTGCCGGCGGTTTCGTGGCCGTATGTCTTCTCCTCGGAGTGGGTATTTTCAGGCTCAATACGGATCCGAGCTTGCTATCCTATTTTCCCGAGAAGTTGAGGCAAAGCCTGGAACATGTCGATCGCAATGGAGGGAGTGGCCTCATGGAAATCGTGCTCAGAGACACGCGGGGCCGAAAGCTCGATACCAATGAGGCCTATGAAAGCCTCTGGCGGCTCCAGAGATCTTTGGAGCAGGACCCGGACATTGGCACTGTGATATCGTTACCTATTCTCATGGCGGAGGGCGAGAGGTCTCCTTTCTCATTTCTTCTTTCTTGGAAAACTATTTTGAAAAAAATGGCAGAGCCAAGATATGAGAGGATCGCACGATCTTTCATCTCGTATGACCATCTCTACGGCCACTTTATCCTACGCATGAGGGAATCAGGCCGGGACGCCCCCCGTGGGGAAATCATTAAGCGAATTCAGGAAACCGTGCGCCGACACGGCTTCACCCCCGTTCTCGCGGGCGGCATGTATCCGCTCCAGGCGCAACTTTCATATCTCGTCAAATCGAGCCTGATCGAAGGCTTAGCGGAGATCGTAATATTATTGGGCCTGATCGGGTCCATCGTATCGCGCTCGATTTGGGTTGGCCTGACGATGGCTTTTGGGATGGCGATGATCCCCATTGGATTGCTCGGTTCCATTGGACTGCTCAAGGCCCCTCTGGATATTATCTCAGCTCCGGCGGCGAATCTGGCTCTCGGGATGGGGATTGATGACACGATGATTCACATGGCAGAGCGCTGGCGAGTCCTGGTTAAGAGAGGGCACAGGCCAAATGAAGCGTGGGATACTGTCCGAGTCCAGTTATGGAGGCCTGTCGTTGTTTCTATGTTGGTTGTCTGTGTCGGGTTTTCCATCTTTATTCTGTCTCAGTTTCCTCCCACCCGACGCTTTGGACTCTGGGTGGTCCTGGGAACTCTTCTCGTTCTCCCGAGTGCGCTTTTTTTTCTTCCTACGCTGGCTTCGATGCGTCCTTTAGAATCTATCAGACACTTCCTTGCCCGCCCTGCCAAAAAGTAATCCAGAGGCCCCAACTTCTCTCCGGTTCTTTGCTTCCGGAACCTTCATGACTGGAGATCGGAAATCCAAGTGATTCCGAAGAGCAATCCTATTGGAGCTTCTGCAGCCTAAACATAGAATGTGTCTCTGGTCTGATTCAAATAAGGCACAACCATAAACAATGATATCTCCATTTATCATAACGAGATAGCTGAGGGTCACTGTCTACCCTGATTCAAGAATGATTCTGAAATCCTCTATCTTCTTTCAATAAGAACTCTTCGGCGATTTCCTTTTTAGGGCCATGTCAAGAATTTCTAAATACAGCCCTGGCCGCCGTAAAATACACTGTACACCTTATTTTGTACCGCTTCGCGATTAAATAGAATAAAGGAGAAAGCGAAGAAAAATCGAGCTTGGTTTCGTGAGCATGGGGGGGTATCTACAAATGAATTGGGTGAAACACATGCGTTTGGGGAAGAAATGGCGCGTCCTGATCCTAACCCTCTCAGGGCTTTTTGCTCTTGCAGTAATTCTCTCTCTTGCTGTCCAGGAGCCTTTGCGACGGAACATGGAGGTACGGATCAATAAGGCTCTCAAAGGGTACAATGTGCGTGTGGGACGACTGATTTTCCATCCGATCGGGTTCTCTGTGGACGTGGAGGACTTGCTCCTTTCCCAGATTTCGCATCCTGATCCGCCAATCGCCCGTATTCCCAGACTTCGTGCCAGTATTCACTGGCGAGAACTTCTGGCTGTGCGCCTTGTCTCAGATTTCTTTATCGAACGACCCGAAATCATTATTAATATCGAAAACATCCGTGAAGAAAGGCGAGACAAAATGCCTGTCGGAAAGAGGGGCTGGCAGGAGGCACTGCAATCGATTTATCCTCTCAAAATCAATCGATTCGAAATAGGTGATGCCAAGGCGGCCTACATTCCTGAAGGCAAGTTTAGACCCCTTGAGATGACTCATGTCAACCTCATTGCTAACAACATTCGCAATATTCACTCTCCTGAAGGAGCCTACCCTTCCAAGGTCAACCTGGAGGCGGTTGTCTTTGACGCAGGCAGGCTATCAATCGACGGGCACGCCGATTTTCTCGCTGAGCCACACGTGAGTTTCAAGACAGACATCGTACTGGAGAAAGTGGATCTGAGCTATTTTCAACCCCTGATCACTCCCTATCGTTTTTCAGTACGCAAAGGGGTTCTATGGTCTGTTGAGGGCAATCTGGAACATCACAAGGACAACACGATCGTGAACGTCGACAAGCTGGTATTGCGACAGGTGGATGGATATTACACCCATGATCCTATTGGAAAGGGAGTTGTTAAGAAATTAGCAGAAGCTGCAAAAGAAGTAAAAGAAAAGCCAAAGGTAGCCATCCACATCAAGCAGATGGATGTTAAGGAAAGTACTCTGGAGCTGACTAACGCTATGACTCAGCCGTCCTACAGAATCTTCCTGACCGATACAGAAATGAAGCTGAACAATCTGAGCAAAGACTTTGTCAAAGGCCCGGCGAATCTGAGGCTTCACTGTAAATTCATGGGATCCGGCGATACCGTTCTTCTGGGGACGTTTCGCCAGGAGACAAAGCGTGCAGACTTCGATCTCCAGGTGGCAATCGAAAATACTTCTTTGCCTGAGATGAATGACCTCCTCAACGCCTACGGAAAATTCGATGTGGCAAAAGGCACTTTTTCTCTCTATTCGGAGATCAGCGTCAAAGGAGGAAAGATCAGCGGTTACGTCAAGCCTTTCTTCAGAGATATCGAAGTCTATAAGGCAGAGCAGGAGAGAGGAAAAAGCCTTCTTCAGAAGCTTTACGAAGGGATCATTGGCACTCTGGCCGAAGTGTTGGAGCACCGGCCTCCCGAAAGGGTGGCGACGAAAGTAGATGTCTCCGGGGTGCTTAAAAAACCGGATGTCGACATTTTGGGGGCTATTCTGTATCTAGTTCAAAATGCGTTCTTTAAGGCAATTTTGCCAGGTTTTGAACCGAAAATTGAGCAACCAGCTAAATCAGGATCTGAGTGAGATGCATGACCTTCTGCTTTCGCCAATTTCACAAGATTGGAGATCCTCCCGACTGTAATCTACGGGCTGAGGTTGGTCTTCTCCTGTGATAGATTAAGATTGTGAAACAGCTCTGCTTCACGTCAAGCATTCCGGATCCAAGTTTGCCCGTTCGCCTCTTAGCCGAGCAGGCCTTCTCGAGAACGGCAGGAGCTCCCCTGATCTGCGGCAACCATGTTCGTCTTTTGAAAGATGCAGCTGAAAATTATCCTGCTTGGCTCGAAGCCCTTCGCTCTGCGCAGAAGACGATCCATTTTGAGAGCTATATCATTCATGAAGACGACATCGGGTGGCAGTTCGCAGAAGTTCTTTCAAATAAGGCGCGAGAGGGAGTAAGCGTACGCATTCTCCACGATTGGGCGGGTGCCTTGGGAAGAACGTCGCGTCGCTTTTGGCGTAAGCTAAAAGAGGCGGGAGCCGAAGTACGCAGCTTTAACCCACCACGGCTCGACAGTCCTCTGAACTGGGTCAGCCGTGATCACCGGAAGATGATCGGGGTGGATGGGAGGGTCGCCTTCGTCACAGGTCTTTGCGTAGGCCGGATGTGGGCAGGTTACCCGGAGCGTAAGATTGCTCCCTGGCGAGACACAGGGATTGAGATCCACGGACCCGCCGTTGCCGACATTGAGAGAGCCTTCGCAGACATGTGGACCATGACAGGGGTCCCGCTGCCCGCAGATGAAGTTTTTGAGGGGGATTCCATTCCCGCCGCAGGAGATGTCGCTCTTCGCGTGATCCCAACGATTCCCAACATTGCCGGCCTTTACCGTCTCGATCAGCTCATCGCCGCCATCGCACACCGTTCCCTCTGGTTGACCGACGCCTACTTCGTGGGAGTGACCCCTTACGTGCAAGCCCTGCGGGCTGCTGCCAACGACGGAGTGGATGTCAGGCTTTTGGTTCCGGGATCAACAGACATCCCCATCCTGCGTCAATTATCTAGAGCGGGCTACCAACCGTTACTCGAGGCGGGTGTCCGCATTTTCGAATGGGACGGGCCCATGATCCATGCCAAGACAGCCGTTGCCGACGGTCGGTGGGCGAGAGTGGGATCGACCAACCTGAACATCTCGAGTTGGATCGGAAACTACGAACTTGATGTTGCGATCGAGGATGAGAGATTCGCTCTGGGCATGGAGGAGATGTATCTCGAGGACCTGAAGCATGCTACTGAGATTCTCCTGAGGAAACGCCATCGGGTCCTTCTCGCCGCAAAACGGCCGAGGCGACCGCTCCGTCAGAGAAAGTTCGGTGGAGGCAGCATAAGCCGGGTTGGGGCAAGTGCAATTCGGCTCAGCAATGTCGTTGGGGCCGCCTTCACCAACCATCGGCTTCTCGGTCCTGCCGAAGCAAGAATTACAGGGGTTGCCGGTTTTTTACTGCTTCTCGTCGCACTGACAAGTGTTCTCCTCCCCCGGGCAGTGACGATCCCCATCGCAGTCCTTTCGGGTTGGCTCGGTCTATCGCTCCTCATCCGGACCTATCGGCTTCTCCGGAAGAAAAAAAAGGAGGAGGAGCCGGATGCGGGGGAAGCCGGGTAGCGAACACGCGCCCGCAAGAGATCCGATGCACCTGTTAAGAGTCGCCACCTACAACATCCATAAAGGACGCGGTCTTGATCGGAGGGTCCGGATTGGTCGAATCACGGAGGTCCTCCGGGAGATCGACGGAGACATCATTGCCCTCCAAGAAGTGCTAAGCATTGAAGGGAAGAAGCCCGAGGATCATCAGGCGCTCTTCGTCGCTCGCGAATTGGGATTCGACTACCGAATTGGCGAGACCCGCAGGCTTTACGGAGGCGCATACGGAAATGTGACGTTGAGCCGGTTCCCTTTTATCCATACCTATAGCTATGACATCACTCAACTCGGACGCGAGGGGAGGGGGTGCCTCCGAACGGATCTTCAGATCGCATCCAACCGCGTGCTCCAAGTCTATAACCTTCACCTCGGTACGTCCTACAGAGAGCGAGGCTATCAGGCCCGAAAGCTTTTCGATTCAGGAATCTTGAAGCCCAAAGGCGGGAGGGGACTCCGGATTATCTTAGGGGATTTCAATGAATGGATTTCGGGACCCACTTCGCGCTTGCTGAAAGATCATTTTAAAAGTGCTCCCGTCCGTCCTCTCTTCGGAAGGTCCCGGACGTATCCGGGTCTTCTTCCGTTGGTGCACCTCGATCACATCTATTTTGATGAAGGCATGGATGTGGTGAAGGTCATGGTACATCGCAGCCGCAAGGCACTGGTTGCTTCTGATCACCTGCCGATTATTGTGGATTTCCGCCTGCAAAGCCAGTGATCGATCTTCAAGCCATATCATTTCTGAGTCGTCGGTAAGACGGCTCATTTCGGAAGGATACGATATATTTTATCGTCTCCTGGCCTTAGCTTGCCCCTGCCATCTCTGTTGCTCGTCAGAAAATAGAGCGTCCCTTCGGGACTCTCGACAACATCCCTTAGCCTTCCATACTTTCCCTCTTGATCCCCCCTAGCAAACCACCGTTCAATTTCCACAACCTGGTACTTGTTATCTCCCCT